>Ga0315294_10002003_pt1 | contig 22362 bp, 18 predicted proteins | sample YL17G13_40_MG_FD_203626 | JGI IMG/M metagenome (GOLD analysis project Ga0315294, IMG submission 203626) | Sediment microbial communities from Yellowstone Lake, YNP, Wyoming, USA - YL17G13_40 | ecosystem: Environmental > Aquatic > Freshwater > Lake > Sediment | place: USA: Wyoming | collected...
CGAGTATCCTATTTGCTGTTTCAATGACAGGTATGTATTTCTTCTGGTACACCAAATTGCCGCCGGCCGATGACAAAAAAGCCGCAAATTGCGGCTGCGGTGCCGGAGCTTGTAACAAGTAAGAATATTGAAGGAAATTAAAATATGAGAGCAAACTATCTAATAATCACCATCATGTTTTTCGTTATGTGTTCTATTTCGGCGGTTTCATGTAACGGAGAAGAACCTTTCAATCTTACCCGTGCTCAGGTAATCGAAAAAACCTTAAAGCCGTACAGCGGCACAAGCGTCAAGGGCATCGATACAAGCACAATGACCGGCAAGGTGCTGTGCGGCTATCAGGGCTGGTTTACCTGCCCGGGCGATGGCTCGGCAAGAGGGTGGTTTCACTGGGGAGAAGGTGTTTTCATGCCCGGAAACTGCCACATAGACCTCTGGCCGGATATGACCGAATACGATAAGGATGAGCTATTTGCCACGCCTTTTAAATTTGCCGACGGCAACACCGCTTACGTTTACAGTTCAATGAATCCAAAAACTATTAACCGCCATTTCAAGTGGATGGCGGATTACGGCATCGACGGCGCGTTTGTCCAGCGTTTTACTGTTGAAACGGTTGGCGAAAAACAGCTTCTGCACACCAACACCGTCCTTGCGAACTGCCGGCAGGCCGCTAACCATAACGGCAGGGTCTATGCGGTTATGTACGACCTTTCAGGTTTACAGAAAGACCAGACCAGTCTGGTCATCGAAGACTGGAAAATGCTCGTCGACAAAATGCGTCTCACCAGAGACGCTAACGACAAGGCCTATCTCCATCACAACGGCAAGCCGGTTGTGGCTGTATGGGGAATCGGTTTTGAAGGACGCAGCTGGACCCTTCAGGAATGCGCAAAGCTGATAGACTTTCTAAAGAACGATAAAGACTATGGCGGCTGTACCATAATGCTCGGTGTGCCGACTTATTGGCGGACGCTCAAAAACGATTGCACCGACGATAAGCAATTCCATGATATCATCCTCAAGGCCGATGTTATAAGTCCGTGGATGGTCAATCGAGTTAAGTCGATTGATGAGGCAACAGAATTTGCACACAGAATTTGGCTGCCGGATATGGAATGGTGCAAAAAATACAATAAAGAATATATGCCCGTGGTGTTTCCGGGCTTTAGCTGGGCCAACCTCAAGAAAAAACCCGATGTTTTCAACTCGCCTCCTCGCTTCGGCGGTAAATTCCTGTGGGAACAGTATGTGCAGGCGAAAAAGTCCGGCGCAACGATGATTTATCAGGCGATGTTTGACGAGGTTGACGAAGGAACGGCCATATTCAAGTGCACCAACAATCCGCCGGTAGGAGCGTCTAAATTCCTGACCTATGAAGGCTTGCCCAGCGACTATTATCTGTGGCTGGTTGGCCAAGGCGGAAAGATGCTTCGCGGCGAAATACCTGTCTCTCTGGAAATACCAAAACGCAAATAATAATATAACAGGCAGCCGGGACTATCTATTATTTTTATTAATATTCAAGATTAACTTGGTTGCGCTGCAGTAATAAGATGTATAATAGTCGTCCGTTATCAAGGTGTAGCGATGTTGGTTGAAGAATTATACCTGACTTTTGAAAAAAAGGAGAATGAAAGTGTTGAAGTGCGTTAAAATCAATTCCTTATCAGTGTTGGCAAGTGTTATCATTTTGACTTTGGCGGGCTTAGTCAAGCCGGGCGTATGCCATGCGGAAACTGCATCCGCAGGTGCAATCTCAGGCACGGGTTATAACTTTTTCGGCGAGGCCAACGCCCCGGCGGGCAGCGATTTCACGGCTGTCTCCTGCGGCTATTATCATAGTATGGCTCTGAAATCCAATGGCACGGTTATCTCATGGGGCTATAACCAAGATTACGGACAGTGCAATGTGCCGCCTGCGGACAACACCTTTAAGGCCATCGCGGCAGCAGAGTTTTTCAGTCTCGCGATAAAAACGGACGGGACACTTGCTGCCTGGGGCAGAAATCAGCACGGACAATGCAATGTTCCCGCAGGCAATGACTTTATGGCCATCACGGCAGGATGGGGACACTGTATTGCGATTAAGTCGGATGGTTCGGCTGTCGCCTGGGGCAACAATGAATTTGGCGAGTGTAACATTCCCGCGGGCAATAAATTTAAGGCCGTCGCCGCTGGCGGCTATCACAGTGCAGCGGTAAAGTCAGATGGGTCGCTTGCTGCATGGGGCAGTAACCTTAGCGGGGAGTGCAACGTTCCTGCCGGCAACGATTTCACGGCTGTGGCAGCAGGAGATTTCCATTGTCTTGCCTTGAAAAAAGACGGGTCGCTTGCTGCATGGGGCATGAATAATGATGGCCAGTGCAATGTACCTGCGGGCAAGGATTTTACAGCTATCGCTGCGGGCGGTTACTACAGCATCGCTCTGCGAAAGGATGGTTCGGCAGTTGCCTGGGGCTTTAACAATAACAAGCAGTGCGACTTACCGACGGACAAAAAATTCACCGCTGTCGCCGCAGGCGAGGAACATACCCTCGCCATCATAAAATGACGCCGCCGCTTGTCTGCTGCAAGTGGATTATTTTATATGCACACTCTAAATCTGCCCTTGCGGCCTGGCAGGCCTTTTGTCAAGGTAAACGGAAGCTCTTCACGCAGCATCTTTGTGCCCTGGCCAAGCAGCCAGAGATATTCATCTGAAGGCAGGCCCTCATAAGTTACGAATGGCGATGTTCCTACCGGCACAAATAATCCACCTGTCGGTGCGTCCAAATTCCTGACCTATGAAGGTTTACCCAGCGACTATTATCTGTGGCTGGTCGGTCAGGGCGGCAGGATGCTCCGCGGTGAAATACCCAAAGAGTTTCCCACACGAAAATAGCAAATATCGAAAAAACTCAAAAATAGTTGAAAAATAATACAAGACCCCCGATAATAAAATTAGCGGGGGTCTTTTTTTGGAGTATTTGCATATATGCGCAAGCTATGGCCGATAGTCTTAATAATCGCGATACTCGGCGTTTTTATGGTTCTAAGGTCCGGCAGAGCAGCTCGGTCAGACATAAAACCTGAAGTCTTAAATATCAGCTCTTCTCAGGCAACCATAGCATGGCTCAGCAGGGAAAAATATAAAGGCCGTGTTTTCTATCAGTCCGCCGGCAACGAGTCCCCCCCGCTGTCCGCAACGGAAGCATTTGGAGCTTCTGAACAGCATGAAATAACACTTACAGGCCTGCGGCCTTCGACTCGTTATACATACTGGGTTGATAATTCGAAGATTCGCTTTCAATTTCAAACACAGCCGACAGCAAACAGCCCTTTTTCGTTTCTTATCGTATGGGGCGATGTGTCCGACAGAATCGTATCCCTGATGAGGTCGGAACTCGGCGAGTTCATAATCTCCTTAACTCCCGTCTCCGGGCAAAACCGCGACCAGTTTTCCGATGTGCGTCCTTATGTACCCGTTTACGGCCTTTTGGGAATCGATTCACCTTTCCTGAGGGCCACAGGAAGCCAGCATCAGAGCAATTCAGGCAATTTGTGGAAATTGGATTGGGGAGGTTTACGGCTGATTTTTATCGGCGAGGCAGCAGATGCCGCAAAAATTACCGACTTGCTCGATGCACCGGCAGCCCATACCATCGGAATAATAACTTCGCTGGAAGTTATTGGGGAATTTGAGTCGAAAAAAATATCCGAAATCGATGATTCAATCAGACAAGCCGCACTGCATTCGATTCTGGCCGCTCATAACAGGCAGCATCCGGCCAGACTCGCGGCATTTGCAGCGATTATCGGAAAAGGGGCGAAAAATATAGAAGCTGACGGCGTACAATATTTTAGTATCGGTGCTGAAAATCGCAAATCCTCAGGTGCAATCCGCATTGACATAGACGTGGAATTGGTCAGGGCGGTCTTTATCGACGAAAACAAAGAGCTTGCGCTCAAACAGCCGCCTCTCAAGCAAAAACGAACGTGTGAGGAATGCAGGCGTCTTGCCGACAAAGGCGCATATCAGGAGAGTATAAAGGCGTATCTGGAATTTATTGAAACGCACAAGGGCAATTTCCAGATTGACGATGCGTATTTCGCCATAGCGGACATTTTTGACAGCAAACTTTTCGAGTTCGAAAAAGCTCTTGCATGGTATCAACGCTTAATAAATGAGTATCCCGACGGCACGTTTACCCCGCTGGCAAATCAGCGAATAAAATATATATCCACATATTCCGATTATAATTACACACCGCTGGCTCGTTTTGAGCGAATCAGGGCGATTGAATTTGCCCGAAAAAAAGAGCGGTTGCAGGAGCGAAGCAAAGTTCTCGACGAGGTAAAATCCTTAATCAACGAGTATCCCGGCAGTAATCTGGCCCCGGTAATGCAGCACTGGCTGGCAAACCAGTACCGCATGAGCGAGCCGGATAAGGCGGTTGAGGCTTATATGACGCTGAGGAAAAATTATCACGGCCACAGCGAATCGCAGGAAGCAATGGTTGAAATCGGAGAAACGTATTACGATGCCGGCCGATATAAGGAGGCAATCAAAGCATTTAATGAAGCGTTAAGTGAATTGCCCGCCCTTACAGATACAATCAAATCGCAAATCGCACGCTCAGAACGCAATATACGTCGTGACAAAATTGCTTATATCTGCTGGGGAATTTTAGCGTGCATAAGCGGTATAACATTTTTGAAAAAACCTCATTGTATCAAAACAAGCAGAATAATCTGGAGCGCCGCCGCTTTTATAATAACAGGAGCATTTTTGTCATTTGGAGCGTGGCTCATTCACGAACAATTTAATTCCATCAAAGAAATGCTCTTAATCGTGATATTGTTCTCCGCGACAACCGGCCTGAGCGCGTTAATCTCGATGAATTTTACCGATAAGCTTCTGGCAAAGAGAAACGGAAACCGCTATGTCTTGGCAGCAGCTGCAGGAACTCTGGCGGGCATAGTATTCTTTCTGGCTGGAATATATTTGACAATATATTATGTTTATGTGCATTATTTAATAGTTGTAAAGCTGTAAGGAAATTTGGAGGATTTAAGATGAAAAATTCGCTGTATGTTATGGTTCTTCTTCAACTGGCATTCGCAAGAAGCGCTTTTTGCGAGTCAGATAAAAAACAAAACGTTCCTAAACTGGCTGTGGTCAAACAATATGTAAAAGCCCGGCTGGAAATTGAAAAAATTCGAGCCGGCAAGAATCCGGATTGGGCTGCTGTAAATGCCCGGTATGAAATGACACTACCGGTTGTGAAGAACATCGATGCGAAATACGCGACAGGCTATGGCGAGGAAATCAGCAATGCCTTGAAAAAGTGTGCTGCCGGAGAAAAGATTGAAATCAACGGTCAAATCATAGGAAAAGGATTTCAACACGTAACGGTCCTGGCAATCCGACAGGAACTGGATTTAATGGCAACAGCAAAGCCGGCCGACGTAAAGGCCTCTGCCGAACGAATTGCGGCCTATTTTGAGGATATTCGCCCGACTTTTGTCCGCCGCGACAAGGGCTTTTTTGAGGGGAAAAAAACGCTCGAAGCAGTAGCAGATGCTGCGATAGAGCAGTTGTCAAAATCCGACAAAAGCAACCTGCTTACTGTGTCGCGCGAGCTTGAGGATGTTATCGCACGAACGTATGCACTTTCCATGCTGTATGAAGTAGAGGAAATCGAAAAGCTCCGCGACTCGGACTTTGCTGCCTGCGATGTTAAAAGAGTGGAGGCCGGGATGTTCTATCGTATAATTCAGCCGCGGATAGAAAAACGCAGCCCGAAAACCAATGAAATAATTTTAAATATGCTCAATGGAGGCTATGGCGCGATGGATTCGCAGGCAATAGAAAAATACCTGACGGCAGGACTGGCAATCAACCTGAGGTGACAAAAAATGCAGCAAGACAGTGCCAGTACAGGAAAAATTTTACGCGTAAAAACAGGATACAATCCTAATTCGAGTTCGGTGGGAAGCCAGATTCCGGCATTTTTTTCCTTTGCGGTCGGAACAGGCGTATTTGCCATTATCATCTCACAGATGCTCAATATGATTGGAAATCATATCAGAAAAAAGAAAGACTCCATCCAGGCCGAGAAGCAAGAATGAGATTGCCATACGGCATAACCCTGATATTGTGCCTTTTGTGCTTTGCCGCATTTCTGAGCGGCTGCGGCAATGACAAAGATACGGCGGTCAGTACAAAAAACGATGCGATAGACTTTCGGCTCGATACGCTCGGACATGAGCGGTTTTATCTCAATCAATACAGAGGAAAGGTGGTAATACTGGCTTTCTGGTCAACATGGTGCATCGCCTGCAAATCGGAACTGGTAGAGTTAAAATCGCTTGCAGCGGCGCCTGAATATAAAAACCTCGTTGTTGCCGCCGTATGTAACGACCCGGAAAACATCGATGACGTTAAAACAATCACAAAAACGCTTGCCATCGACTATCCCGTACTGCTTGATAAACAGGCAAAGGTCTTTAAAAAGCTGAAAATGTCGGTAGTTCCGACAACCATAGTTATAGACCGAGCCGGCAAAATCAGTTTAACAAGGCAAGGCTATGATGCCGGCATAATGCAGCAAATAAGGAAAAATATTGAAAGCCTTCTTGCTTCGGATAAGAACAATCAATGAGATTATCGTTGTGTATAATTCTGTCAGCAGTACTGCTAATGCTTCATCTCTGTGCGTATGCTCAGGATACCCCGTCTGCCGATAACAAATTAAGCGGATTCACTGCAGGGCCGTATTTGCTGGATGTAACGGCTGATTCTGCTGTTGTAGCCTTTCATCTGGATAGGGCACTTGCGGCAAAAGTAAGAATTTTTGACGGCAATGCTCTGAGGGAATTCGGTTCAGAAACAAAAAGTAAATCTCATTTCGTAAAAATAACGGGGCTCGAACCCGGATTAACTTATGATTATGAAATAATATGCGGCGACGGACAGACCCGAACTCCGCAGGGCGACCGGAGCTTTCAGATAAGAACAGCGTGCCGGGCGGGAGAGTCTTTTACATTTGCCGTGTACGGCGATACACGCCCGGGTGAAAACAAGACCACCATGCATCATCAGGAAATTATCAATCAGGTTATCCTTCACGAACCGCTGTTCTGTCTTGTGCTCGGCGATACGATAGATGACGGCACAAGAGCCGATTTGTGGGATGAATTTTTCCGGATTGAATCGAGACTGCTTCGCAGGACGGCAATTTATCCGATTCTGGGCGATAATGATTTTGCAAACGGCAAAGGACTGTATTCCGACTTTTTCCCCTCACTTGCGCAAGGATACTACAAATTTAAATGGGGCAATGTGCAGTTTTTCGGACTGCTGGCGTGGGGTACGCGAGGAAACCAGAAGAGTGAGGAATTCGACGCCGAAAGTCCGCAGTTCAAATGGCTCGAATCAGAGCTGGCAAGGGATGAGGTGCAAAAGGCGCCTTTCAGAGTGGTTTTTCTGCACGACCCTGTTTATATATCGCGAGGCAGGTCGTCAGAAGTGCTTCGCCGAACCTGGGCACCTCTGTTTCAAAAATACAAGGTTGACGTCGTATTTGCCAGTTGGCATTTGTACGAGCGTTCCGTTAACGAAGAAATCACTTATATCATTTCTGGCGGTGCCGGTGCGGAACTTATCTGGATGGATAAAGACAGAACCTATCCGTCGCAGGCGGAGGCCCGTGAATATCATTTCTGCAAGATCGATATAAATTCAAACGCTATGACCATCAGTGCTATTGCCGCCGACCGGACCGTACTCGACAGTATAACGCTTACGCCGCGATCGCACGAACCCGAAACCGCCGGCCGCCTTGAACGCGCGGCAAACCGCCTTGGCAAAGAAATTCTCATTAACGCATCTGCCGACAGTTCCATTGTTCCTTTATACTTTTTTTCTTCTGATTGCCCATATTGCCACGAACTGCTTAAGTATGAGCTGCCAAGGCTGGCAAGCGAGAACAATATTAGTTTGGCAATATTTTATTTTGACCTTGGTGTTGAGGGAACGTATGACCTATTCCTTAACGCTGAGGCTGAATTCGGCAGGCAGGGAGTCGATGTGCCGGCCATTTTCATAGGACGCTCAGCTTTTGGCGGAGAGACGGAAATCAGCAAAAATCTGCCGGCCGAACTTGCAAAATTCCGCAAAGACCCCCAATCGTATCTTGAACAAATGATTACGCCTTTTACCAGCCCGCACGATACGGTAATGATAAAAGAAGAGGCATTTAACGCCCTGACATACGGCATTGTGCTCGGCGCAGGCCTGCTGGACGGCATAAACCCCTGTGCCTTCACAACCGTCATATTCCTGATTTCCTATCTCAGTCTTGTCGGAGGCGGACGCAAACAGATGCTTTACACCGGCGGAATGTTCACGCTGGCTGTTTTTGTTACATACCTCGCCATCGGTCTTGCGTTCTTTAATTTTGTAAGACTGATATTGCGGGAGCAAATCGTCGCAACTGTTGTAAATTCGATACTTTTGCTTATTGTCGGAGCTCTTGCGGTATTGTCCCTTGTGGATTTTGTCCGCTGTCTTAAAGGCAGGGTTACTGACATTACGCTGCAGCTGCCTGATTTTCTAAAGGGAAAAATCCGTGAAAAAATCAGAAACTTCGCAAGAAATAAAACAGCCTTAATCAGCGCATCATTTATTCTGGGAGTTGTCATAGCGGGTATGGAGCTGGCCTGCACAGGGCAGGTTTACTTTCCAATTGTAACAATGATTTCCGAACCCCGCTACCGCATCGCGGCAACAAAATATCTTTTCTCTTATAACATTGCATTTATAATACCTCTTATCGCCGTGTTTTTACTGGCGACATTCGGCGTCACATCGGAACGGATGGGAGCGTTTTTCAGACGCCGAGTGGCGATGGTAAAACTTGGGCTGGCCATACTGTTTATCGCTATGGCAATAATGATAATTGTTAATTTAAGGTGGTTATAATGGACGCATCGAATTCGCCGAACAAAAAAGAGAAAGGCAGAATACTCAGAGTCAAACTGGGCTATAACCCAAATTCAAGCTCAATGGGCTCGATGATATTTGTCTTTCCAGCAGCTCTGCTGGCAGTAACAGCCGGCTTTGGGGTAATCTCAGGCATTATTATGTCGGTCTTCATAAAGTCTGACAAAAAAGTTAAAAATGATGCGGCTGACGCCTCAAAAAAAGTAAAAGGAGAAGAACAGATATGAAAAAAATTATCGCCGGTATTCTTGTTCTTGCTTTTGCGTTCGGGGCATACGGACAGACCAGCCCTTCAGATGAGGCAGAAGCATCGTTTGCAAAAGGAGATTATCTTAAGGGCATGAATATACTTACAGCGGCAATAAATAACCCCGACCCTGTTCAGCGGGCTGATGTCCTTCAAACATACGCCCGGTTTTATGAGAATATCGTTGGAAATACCGACTATGCCCTGATGCTGTATGGTGATATTCTCAAAACAAATCTGCCCGCCGAGCATCCGATAAAAGCTTCGGCACAGAAGGAAATCAGCAGACTTAATTTATTAAAAACACAGTACGGTGCAGAAAATGCTGTACTGAAGAAATTGCGGCCTCCAGAAGCAACAAGCCCAAGTGAAAACAGCAGGCAGACAGCCCAATTGCTCTCAATTATCGATAAAAAACCGGACTACTACAGAATCTCCGAAGTATATTATCAGCTGGGCCGCCATTATCTGGCTATGGAAAATTATCGCCAGGCCTATATAGCACTGAAAAAATCACTTCAGCTAAAACCCGGCATAAATTTTTATCTTCCCGTCAACGTGTATGCCGATATGGCGTACGCAAAATGGATTCGGTCAATAATTAATTCGGCCTCGCGGGGAATTCTCGGCGTGCTTTTGATTGTAACCATGATTGCGTTTTATTCATCGCGCCCGTGGAGATGGCTGAAGCTCAAGCATTTAATGACAGGTCTGTCAATAGCCTTATTGTGGTTGATAATATTCAGCATCTCGTACAAGCTGCTTACCTCCAATCACGGGATATCCGACAAGACGATGGGCGAAATCAGTGCGGCCCCGCCATGCTTTGTAAATTGCGGACCCGACAGCCAAAATTGGCAGGTGGTAAAAAGCCTGTTTGTGTACGGCCTTGTCGGCGTATTGGGCTTGCTCGTATTTTCAATCGGTATAAGCAGGTTTAAATACCGATGGGCAGCGATGTTGATTAATGTGGCGTTTGCATTATTGCTGTTTACGGCGCTAACGACGACTTTTTATATGCGAAACTGCGACCAGAAAAGTATGTTTAACTCCGACGTACAAAACGGTATTCTTCACTATATCAGGGGGAGCAGCTATTTTATCAGTTTCGGCATGGAACCTTACGTTTTAACAAATCCCAAAGCATATCCGAATCTGGCAATCGATAATGTCTCTGACATTCATATGCGGGAATGGATTAAAAAACATTGTCCGGTTTCGCCTCCGGCTGGCCAACCGGCTCACTGAGAAAAAATGATTTTATGAGTAATGTAAAAAATATGGCAAAAATAAAATATCGCTACGAGAATTTCGGCGGAATCATCTCCAGTGAAAATCCGCCGTTTCTCGCATTTGTCGATAGAAACTATATGCGTCAGCTCGGACTGGGCCAATCCAGCCTCTGGAATACCAGCGATGAATCTGTCGGCAGATTGTCGGCGCCTACCGAAGTGCATTTTGCAATTACCAATAAATGCTCCGTTGGATGTCCGCACTGCTATATGAATGCGGGCAAACAGGATGAAGGCGAATTGGATACCGCCTCGCTTAAGCGGGCACTGGATGTGCTCGCACAGATAAAGGTTTTTCATATAGCACTCGGCGGCGGAGAGGCTTTGGAGCGTCCTGACCTGTTTGAAATTGCCGAATACGCACGGACAAAAGGGCTCGTGCCCAATCTGACTATCTCAGGCTCAAAAATAACTGCCGACATCGCAAAAAAAATGAAAATATTCGGACAGGTAAATGTCTCTCTCGACGGTGTCAGGAATACCTATGGCGTATTCAGAAACAAAGATATGTTCATGGTCGCTGATAACGCCATCGACTCTCTGCTCGGGGCCGGAGTGCCGACAGGGATAAATTGTGTTGTCGGACGAAATAATTTCGACGGTATCGCCGAGCTTTTTGAATATGCAGCGAAAAAACAAGTCAACGAAATCGAGTTCCTCAGACTCAAGCCTTCCGGAAGAGGGATGGAAAAATATTTGAATGAACGCACAACGTATGAACAGAACATATCGCTTACACCTATGCTGGCTGAGCTTTCCGCTAAATATAGAATTACCGCAAAGATAGACTGTTCTTTTATACCTATGTTCTGCTGTCATAATCCTCCGCTGGAAATGCTCGAGGCGATGGCAACATACGGCTGTGAGGCTGGAAATGTGCTGCTGGGCATCCGAAGCAACGGAGCCGTAAGCGGCTGTTCATTTCTGAAAAGTTCCGGGCTTTCGGTATTTGACCTCCAGTCAGGCTTAAATCGGGAAGGGTCCTTTGAAAAGATTGCTGACTGGCTGCAAAGAGCCCCTCAGCCCTGCAAGTCGTGCGGTTATCTTGATATCTGTAAAGGCGGCTGTCATGCCGTTTCTGAATATGTTACCGGAGATTTTAACAACCCCGACCCTGATTGCCCAAAAGTGATTCAGTATGAAACGGAGAATCGTTAAATGAATAAAAAAACCGATACCTTGCCAACTTCTCACAGCAGAAACATCAGCATAACAGGAATTATTTTCAGCATCGTTGTAACAGCCGGATTTGTCTGGGCTGCGGTGCAATTGTACACTCTGTGGAGCGGCCCCGGCCAATTAACCGTCAATGATATGCAATCAAATGAGCAGCGGGCCTTTTTGAATCTGCGGTCCATTGCACAGGCACAAAAAAAATATAAGGAAACGGACTGGGATGGAGATGGGGAAAAAACCTATGCAAAGTATTTTATTCATCTCTGGACATCGGTAAGCGCCGCCGGCGACCCAGTCCGCGTAGAACTTATCCCTAAAAAACTTGGCTTCGCGACAGAATCTGCCAGGGCAATTGACGGTTATTATTTCGTTGATTTGCACGACCGCATCCTGCCGCCAAATAACGAATTGCAAGGGCTTGATTATGAAAAGGAATGGGCCGTTCTGGCAGTCCCAATCACTGACGGTCAGACAGAAGTGCTGCACTTTTTGGCGAATAATTCCGATAGTATTTTTGCCAGGCCTGCAAAATACATCCCGCTGCAATATTATGATAATCCTCTTTCAAGCGGCTGGATAAAGATTGATACAATTCAACAACTGCAGGAGCTTCAAAAGAGAATTATCTATCCTCAAAACATTTCGCAAAGGTAATCCGTCCACAATGGCGAAGCTTTAAAAGCATGGGAAGGCACTGCACCGGCTCTGGAGGAAATCCTTAGTACGGCATTTGGAGCCGAAAACTAACCCTTCAGGCCTATATTTGTCCCGTGCGGGCGTCCAATTCGGCTTGCAATCCATAGTTATATAGTGTATAATTGTTTAGGGTAGGTTCGTTTTGACATCGCTGTTAAAATAAATCAGGAAGAAGGTGACTAATGAATAAGCTAAAATGGCCTTTCATTGTGGCGGTGGTATTTTTTGTCTTTTCCTCTTTTGTATTTGCCGCGGCGGACAAAGACTACTTTGTAGGGGCATACTACTATCCGTGGTATGGCAATAACAATTTTCACGATGGTTCCAACCCCACCGGCCAGAATTCTCTCGTGTACCATTTAAACCCTCGGGTAACACCCCTGCTCGGTTGGTATAATCAAACGCATGCGGATGTCATAAGTCAGCATTACAAATGGGCCAGATATGCCGGCATAGATTTTTTCGTTACAAGTTATTGGGGTTCCGGCAAAACCGAGGATGTTATCATCCGAAACTATATGTTCAATAATCCCGACCGCGGTGACATCAAATTGGCCGTTTTTCTCGAACCTTCTATAACGATTTCGAATATTACTGCTGAGACCTATTACCTCTGTGACAACTATTTCTACAGGCCCGGTTACTATCTAATCGACGACAATCCGGTGGTTTTCATTTATGTTACCAGAGCGATGAGTGATGCAAACCTCACAACTTACATCACCGCCCTCCGTACCGCCGCAACCAGTAAAGGCTACACTGTGTACATCGCCGGCGATGAGGTATGGGGTAGTTCGAGCAATTTTAAAGCCAGCAGGGTAAGCCAGATGGATGCTATCACCAATTATGATGTGTATGGCAATCTGGGCAGAGCCCGTTTTGTTACAGATTCAATTTTGGACACTTGGCAGTCCAGAAACGCTTCGTGGAAGGGTCTTGCTAACGGCATCGGCAAGCAATTCATTCCTGCCGTATCGCCCGGCTTCAATAACAGAGGTATAGGAAGCGACCTGCCGGCTTCATCAAGAAAACTCAATAGTGAAAGTTACGCTTTCGGCACGCTCTTTTCCGGTATGCTCGACAGGGCCAAATCAACCGCCGATATGAATATGATAATGGTTACCTCATGGAACGAGTGGCACGAGGATACACAGATAGAGCCTACCATAAGTGCGCCGCCGACAAACGTCGATGACAGCAATACTACCCAGAATTACACGCAGGGCCTTTATTACAACGGTTATGGTATGCTGTATCTGAACATACTGCGGGATAAAACAACAATGCTTGCGCTCTGCGATTATGACGACGACGGCCGGGTAGATTTTTACGACCTGTCTTTCCTCTTGGATTATTGGCTTGGTACCTGCACCACCGATGTAAACTGCATCGAGGCAGACTTTACCACAAACGGCACAATCAATTTTGCCGATTTTGAGATTTGTGCGCAGCAATGGACAGGCCAGTAGTTTTATTGCCTGAACAGTTGAATTTGATATAATATACCCGTCAATTGTTTTTGAAAGGAGTCAATCGACGACCATGAAAAGGTTTTTCATTGTTACGGTGGCGGTATGTTTTATCTTTCCAACTTTGGCATTCGCAGCAAAAGGCAAGGATTATATGGTGGGAGCCTATTACTATCCCTGGTACACCGATGATAATTTTCATAACGACTGGCTTACGCGCAGCCATACTTTAATATATCATTTAAAACCGCAGCAGATGCCCGAATTAGGCTGGTACAGTCAAACGCACCCTGAAGTAATAAGTCAGCATTACAAATGGGCTAAATACGCCGGCATCGATTTTTTTGTCATAAGTTACTGGGGCAGCGGCACTCCCACAGATAAAACGACAAGAGAATGTATGTTTGATAATCCCGACCGCGGCGATATCAAGCTGGCCGTGTTTTTTGAACCAAAAATTACGCTGGCAAATGTAACCGAACAGACAAATTACCTTTGCGACAATTATTTCAACCGCCCCGGCTATTTCCGAATTGATAACAAACCCGTCATTTTTGTCTACCTGACCAGAGTGATGAGCGATGCGAATCTCGCTGAATATACCAACAGTATCCGCATGGCCGCCCGCGATAAAGGCATCGGTGAAGTTTACATCGTCGGCGATGAGGTATTCGGCGGCATCGACCGTTTCAACGCTGAAAGAGTACGCCTTCTGAACGCAATTACCAATTATGACGTGTACGGCAGTCTGCGCAGATTCGGCGCATCAGGCCAGTATGTTACAACCGCCAATCTGGATACCTGGAAATCTACAAACAAATTGTGGCAAACCAAGGCGCACAGTGTCAGCAGGGATTTCATTCCCGCTGTATCGCCGGGCTTTAACGACACAGCCGTTCGCGACGGCCATCCGCCAAAATCAAGAAAGCTCAACAACGATAACGCCGCCTTTGGCACGCTCTTCGCAGGTCTGCTCGACAGGGCCAAATCCATCGCCGACAGGAATATGATAATGGTTACCTCCTGGAACGAATGGTACGAAGACACCCAGATTGAGCCGACCGCGATTGCGCCGCCGACAAACGTCGATGACAGCAACACCACCAATAGTTTTACGCGCGGTCTTTATTATAACGGCTATGGTATGCTGTATCTCGATATCCTGCGCGATAAGACAACGCAGCTGTCCACTCGAAGATAACTGCGATAAAGCGGAGTGGAAATTAGCCTTTCAACAAAGATTTGCAGCTTACAGTTTCAGCTCGACTGAATCTGTGATTCGTGTCCCCTGAGTGGTGAAGCATACCGCCTGCAGGATATATGTTTTATCGCCTGCAGGGTCGATATCGAGGTTAAGGTCGAATTTATAACACCTTAAATAATCCTGCCACAGGCCGTAATTTACTTTTGCATCTGCAAGGTCTATATCCGGCCAAATGTAAAGTCTTGTTCCTTTTGGCTCAGCCGAACGCGGCACATATTCGCAAAGCTCAAATCGCCAGATGCCCACTGAATAACTTCACTCGTCAGTTCAAGGAAATCCGGGCATTGGCCGGGATTGACCACGGTGAGTTTCATGACTTAAGGCGAACCTGCCTGACAAACTGGCCCAAAAATGGTCTGAGCGAATTCGATGTTATGAACCTTGCCGGTCATTCCAAGTTCGAAACAACCCGAAGGTTTTATCTGTCGGTAAGAGAGAATATTGTAGACCGTGTCAGATTGGTTCCGGAGCAGACTATCGAATCAGATTTGTGAGCTTGTTGCGCACCCCCTGTTGAGAACGAAAACGAAAGAGGGCTGACAAACATAACTAATTGTCAGCCCTACAGTTAACTAGACGAGGCCGATGGGGCTCGAACCCACAACCTTCGGATCGACAGTCCGATGTGCCGGTTGTAAGTATTGCATTAACAAGAGGTTAGAACGCCTTTTTAAGGCAAAAATTAAATGTACAAGTGGTTAACAAGTGAGTATACAAGTAAATAACAACTCAGTAACCACTGCAAACTGACGAACTTTTTGACGAACTCTGCACCGGTTCGAGAGGCTGACAAACGGGCTTAGGTGGCACTTGCCACGGGCGATTGACATTTTTTGACACCGTCGATATGCCGATAAATAAAATAGCCCTTTAATTTTGCTCTTATCACTGAAATTCGTTGAACCAAATCCCGATGCTGAGAATAATCAATTCGAAAATTTTTCAAGCACAATGAACAGGCAAATCCGAAGTTTTTCTGCCGCACTACCGATAAAAATCTGAGTAGTAACTTACTAAGTAACAAAGGTTTAACTGCTGATAATGTTTGTACAGTACGGTCAGAATTTATCTGATAAAAGTGAGTAACCACTGATATCAAAGTCAAAGACGGGCTTTATGCCTATCCGGCCAAAGTTACATTTTTCCCAGTCTCACCGGGCTCAAAAACATGTGCCTTGGATATGTCTACGTACATAGTGACCTGCTGGTCAACATCAACCGCGATATGAGGGTCGAGATTGACGATGAACTTAAGGCCTGACGAGCTGGTCAGATATACATCCTTCCTGTCGCCCAGCGGCTCGACAACATTAACCGTCGACCTAATGCCATTATCAGCCTGACTCGCCAGTTGTTCGACTGTCAAATGCTCAGGCCTGACACCTAATACCATCTCCTTGTCGATATAAGGTTTGAAACTGTTTGCGGCTTTCAGCACAATTGCAGTGCCGTCACTCAATACAAACGAAATTTTATTATCTTTGAGTCGCAACCTGCCTTCAAAGAAATTCATCGGAGGAGTACCTAAAAATCCTGCCACAAAACGGTTCACAGGTTTATCATAAACTTCCATAGGTGGTGCTACCTGCTGAATTACTCCGTTATACATGACACATATCCTGTCCCCAAGCGTCATTGCTTCGGCCTGGTCATGTGTCACATAAATGGAGGTTGTTTTAAGCCTGTGATGCAGTGCTTTTAATTCTGCGCGGGTTGTTACACGAAGCTTTGCATCAAGGTTGCTTAAAGGCTCATCAAATAAAAACGCCGCCGGATTGCGAACAATTGCTCGACCCAGCGCAACTCGCTGGCGCTGACCGCCGGACAGAGCCTTGGGCTTTTTATTAAGCTGGTCACCGATACTGAGCATTTCTGCTGCTTCTTTGACACGTTTTTTTATCTCGGCTTTCGGGTATTTACGAAGCTTCAGACTAAAGGCCATATTTTGAAATACCGTCATATGGGGATAGAGCGCGTAGTTCTGAAAGACCATGGCTATGTTACGGTCTTTGGGAGGAATGTCGTTAACAACCCGGTCGCTTATTACAACAGTTCCCTCTGTTATCTCCTCCAGCCCTGCTATCATTCTAAGTATTGTGGTCTTGCCGCAGCCGGAAGGTCCTACTATTACTATAAATTCCTTGTCATTGACATTGAGATTAATATCCCTGACCGCCACAAAGCTATTATCGTAGATTTTTTTAACATCCTTAAGCAATACCTGTGCCATGGCATCACCTTAACAGATTAGTTTCAAGTTATAATTTACAGCCAATAGCGCCATTATGGAACAGCTCAAAATACGATAACTGTGATTGTATCACAAGGACTTAAAAAAGCAACTCCTTTTCAAATCTGCTGCAGGAAGGAAAGCACCACTATATCTACACGCTGCGCTTAATCTTCTTGCAATACTGCCGGCCGGAATATAAAGTATGTCTCAGGAAAAAACTCTCGCGCTCATAGGTTAGCTGGATAGAGCAGTGGACATCCTTTCCAAAGATTATTTGGATATTCCCCGGCTTGTATTAATGGGCGAATTCTCGTTTTAACTTCATCCCTGTCATTACGATATGTAATCCCAAACCAATCGCTTGAAGTACTTAACACTTTAATTAAAATCTTGCCTTTAGTAATTAAGCTATTCACCGCTGCTGGTATAACCAATTCCTGTTTCAAATCTTTTGCATAAGATTGTAAAAAAATTTGAAATTCTTCGTCTAATAATCCAAATATTGTTGGAGTAAATCCCCACATATTCATTGACACTAAAGTATCTCCGCTTAATTCTCTCTTATTTCCAGCCAAATCTTCAAAATAGATTTGACCCTCCTTATAACTAATCCCTGAAGTTTCCACAATACTTTCTAACATATTATTTTCTCCTGACTTACATATACCTCGCGTCACACCGCCGTATTCAGATAAAGTACTACTAAGCTTAAATCCTACCATACAATAAATACTTTTGTCCAACAAAGCAGTATCCAAAAACTGTGACAATTTTCTATATGAGTCTTTACCATAAAAATCATCCGCATTAATAACCGCAAAAGGACTATCTATAAGTTTGCTGCACGTTAAAATCGCCTGTACCGTTCCCCAGGGTTTTGTTCGTTCCGGATTAATTTCTATTTGCTTTGGCAAATCATTAAGTTCCTGAAAGCTATAAACAATCTCGATATTGCCTGCGATACGTTTGCCAATTGTGGCTTTGAATTCCAGTTCGATATCACGCCGGATAATAAAAATAACTTTATTGAATCCGGCTCTAATAGCATCATATACTGAATAATTAATAATAAATTTACCATCAGGACCAACTGAATCTATTTGTTTAAATCCCTTATATCTGCTTCCTATTCCTGCAGCCATAACAACGAGAGTTTTTTTCATAGTAAGCATTTACCCATCAATTCGAGATTTTAATTTGTTAACAGTTTGTTTCCGGGATACGGTCTTCTACTCACCGCTTTTTTTTGAATTGCCTTGAACCGGCCGCATCAACAAAGGCATGAATACCGGGCAGTGCATTTTCTTCAGAGTCAAACAAAGCAGCAGAACCTCCCAACCAACTATGCTTGGCAACCGGCACCGACTCCGGAAACCAGTAGCATACTCCGCAACCGCGTTTATCAGGGGTTTCGAGTACCGTCTTTGTAATTATGTGAAGCATATCATATTGTCCCTGGGGCGTCATTGGATATGGCAGTTCCTCAGGGTGTTCATACCATTTATCCGTGGTATGCGGGTAGGCTGTTTCCACAACCACTACGTCTTTCTTGAGTTCCATGGCAATGTAGTTCAGGTTTTCCTTGAGGTCTTCAATTGTCCCGTGCCACCAGGGATAGTAGCTTATGCCAATAATATCGTAAGGGACCTGATGCTTGTTGATATTGCTAAAAAACCATTGACTAACGCTTTTTTTGCCGCCCTGATCGATGTGGAGCATAATTTTCGGGTTGGCGTCGTGGGCTGCTGCCCGGACACCGGCGATACCAGCCTTGAGCAAAGAGCTGAATTTCTCCCATTGAATTTCATTGTCGTATTCTGCGCTGACTTTTCCATCAGGCCAAAGCATACCGGGGGTAATTTCGTTACCAATTTGCACAATGTCTGGAAGCACATTTTCATTTCTGAAGGCCTTTATGGCAGAGGTGGTATAGGATTGCACTGTTTGTTTCAGTTCTTCAAAGGACATGTTTTCCCAAGCCGCGGGTTTAGTCTGTTTCTGAGGGTCTGCCCATGTGTCTGAGTAGTGAAAATTCAGCAACAGTTTCATTTTGTGGGCTTTGGCTCTCTTTGCAAGTTTCAGGGTATAAGGCAGGTCATTTACAACTACACCTTTTTTGTCCGGGTTCACGAACAGACGCAACCGTATAGTGTTGAACCCATTATCTTTCAAAATAGCAATAAGGTCATTTGGCTTGCCGTTTTCGAGATATGCCACACCTGCTTCCTCATACACCGTTAGCGCCGATATATCCGCACCGATGAGAAAATCTTTCGCAACAACAAATTGTGTAATACAAAAAACCATAATCGTCAAAAAAAAATATAATCGTTTTTGTTTCATAATCTTCTTCACTTGGCCAATCAATGCCACTTGCTCCTTAAAATGGATACGCCATATTTAGCCAAAGTCAGCGTTCGCTCACAGATAGTTCCTGTTAGTATATCTTCGTATCTGCCTGAGGGTAGTTTTATTGTCTTTTCATTTTCTCCATAATTCAGGTAAAAACAATAGGACTTGCCTTTTTTGGACCTGGTCATCAACTCAACTTCTTCAGGCAAGTCGGAAATTTCAAGTCCCTGGTCGTTTAAGATTTTCGTCAAAAAATCTCTCATAAAATCTTTATCCGGCCTTGTGCCCACATAGTAAGCTCTTCCATTTCCAAACTGATTTTCCGTAAAGCACGCGCTGCCGGCATAATAATCAGTTGCAAATGCTGCTAACACCTTCGCACCTGTCGTATGGATGACATCACACCATACTGAACAGCCGTAATCTTTTTTAAAACCATCAAGCTTCACAGCCATTTTCATTGCATTTCTGCCTCCGGGCGGCAATGGGTTGTATTCTTCAACCCTGATACCCATAACATCTTTCAGCGGTCCGGGGTAGCCGCCCAGATATACGCCTACGGATTCGTCAATCAGCCCTGTAAAATAAGTAGTAACAAAAATACCGCCCTTTTTCACAAAATCTTCTACCGCATCCTTAAAGCCCGGCTTAATCATATGCAGGAGCGGAGCAATAACGATTTTATACTTTGAGAAATCATAATGAACGGGAATAACATCAACCGGAACGTTCAGGTCATACAGAGCATTAAAATAGTATTCCAGCTCGCCGAAATAACTGACCAGCACTGATGGGAAAGGTTGAGCATTAGCGTTCCAGAAAGTTTCGTTATCCAGTGATTTACTGCCGGCAGAACCGTATGGATTATCTACCGTCCACCAGGAATCGTTATCCATAACAATTGCCACTTTTGAATCTATGTCGGAACCGACGATATCTTTTACCTTTTCCAATTCATTGCCTAAGCCGCATATCTCCTTAAACACCCTGGAATCTTCACCGAAATGTGGAATCATACCGCTATGGTATCTTTCAGCGCCCTTTTTTGAAGCCCGCCACTGAAAATACATTATAGAGTCGGAGCCGTGGGCCAGAGCCTGATAACTCCACAGACGCATCAGTCCGGGAGGTTTATTGATATTTACCGGATACCAGTCCACCTGCGAAGGAGCCTGTTCCATAATCATAAACGGCCTGCCTAGCAAAGAACGCATCATAGAATGTCGCAGCGCCGCCCATTTGCGCGAATCAGGATTGGCCGGGTCCGGGTAACAGTTCCACGAGACCACATCTAAATGGTCTTTGAATAACGAGTGGTCAAATTTACGCCAGTCCCCTTCAAAATTAGTAGTAACAGGTATGTCCGGGGTAATTTTCCTGAGAACATCGTATTCTTCTAAATACAGGGTAAAAAAGCTTTCACTTAAGAACCTTTTATAATCAAGCAACTTTGTGGAATTCCTTGAGCCGCTACTGGCCTTGGGCGTATTTATCTGGTCCCAGGAAAAGTATTTTTCCCCCCAGAAAACAGTACCCCAGATTTCATTCAGTCTGTCAATAGTTTTATATTTTTTCTTTAACCACTCTCGAAAAAGTTTTTCGCAGTTTCCACAGAAACACATTTGGTTTTTGTTTGCATACTCATTATTGATATGCCACAAGGCCAATGCCTTGTGGTCCTTATAACGGACGGCCATTTTTTCAGCTAATTTGCGGATGAATTTTCTGTAAGTAGGGCTGTTGATACAGTACGCCTGCCGGGAACCATAATCGATTCTCTGCCCCGATTCTGTGACCGGCAGAACATCACTGTACTTACAGGCCAGCCAGACAGGAGGAGCTGCCGTTGAAGTGGCTAAACAGGCATAAATACCATTTTCTGCTATAAGATCCATCACTTTATCCAACCAGTCAAAGGTATAGGTATTCTCATCCGGCTGAAGAAGTGCCCATGTAAAAATGGCAATGCTGACCATATTTACATTGGACTGCTTCATAAGGCGGATATCTTCCTTCCAGATTTCTTCAGGCCACTGCTCGGGGAAGTAATCTCCGCCAAATATTATCTTAGGAACTTTAGGCGTTATCATTCAGACCTTATCTCTTGCGTATATTACACGTTGATTTATCTCATCCAACGTAAACCATTTCATTTCCATTGGTTTTAAAGAAATATCTGCAGATTTACCATCTGCATTATAAACAGTTGTTTTCTGGGAAACATCCGAGTTGTTCATAACAACAAATTCCTTAACCTGCGGATAATAGGCACAATCTGTATTATAGTTGGAACTAAACCATATTTTTAGTTTATTTTCAAGGCCTGCCGTCCACAGAATCGCCCGATACACCATGCGGATATTCTCTGGATTGTGTCTGTAATTTGCCAGGTAAACCGCTCTTCCTTTACCAAAGGTATGAGTTGACAAGAGGACTTTATCGGGTGTTCCAGCCAATAATTCTGTTTTTTCGCTACTGAGGTAAACTGCGGAACTACTTACGCCAACTTCGATGTCGCCTGCAGAATCTTCGAGGATAAAGTGCGTCTTATTCACTGCCGGTCTTATGTTCTTGCCCCAGCCGAGAGTATTTCCCACTTCCTTTTGAACACCTAAGACATCAGCAAGCTGGAAAAATCTGCCTT
>Ga0315294_10002004_pt1 | contig 22362 bp, 47 predicted proteins | sample YL17G13_40_MG_FD_203626 | JGI IMG/M metagenome (GOLD analysis project Ga0315294, IMG submission 203626) | Sediment microbial communities from Yellowstone Lake, YNP, Wyoming, USA - YL17G13_40 | ecosystem: Environmental > Aquatic > Freshwater > Lake > Sediment | place: USA: Wyoming | collected...
GATGTGGAAAACGGGCATCCGAAAGTTCACACGCGAGTAGTAACGCGCAACCCCAATCGTCACTCTCTACGGTGACAAACTATCGCACGATTGGGCGGACGTTCCGCTCTTTCGAACTTTCGGACCATGACATCCGCTTCCCATCCGGGCCGCGGGCGAGGGAGGGTTTTTCTGGATGGCTGAATAAGCCCCTGAAGAAGTGTATTACGGGGTTTTCGGAGAACCGCAGTTCCGCGGTTTCGGGAATCTTCGCGAACGTGGCCGGCATGGTCCCGGAACTGCGCCCCGGCCTTTTAAGTCTATCCATGACGCCACTCGATAGCACTATCAAAAATGCTATACTTCCGAGGGGTAACACCGATGGGACTTTACAGCATCGATTTTTCCGAATGTCACCCCATAAGGTTTAAAAGCAGTGACATCCGGATTTCCGGACATCATGAAGTATCTGTGGATGATTGCGGTGTGCGTTTTGATAGGCGGAGTGTTCGGAGCAGGATTCGGGATAACCGACATCTCGATAAATACCACGGTGAACGGAGTCACGAATCTGTCGATGTGTAGCGACGACCTTTTCAATTTCGGGACTCCGGCGAATGCCGCCCGCGACCTTCAGGTTCTCGGCCGCTTCTATAATGAAACGGAAGATATGACATATTGGCTCTGCTTGGACGGCGGGGCATTCGGCGGTTCCGAAGCCGAGATTTTATCCCCTTTTCCCACCTATCATTTCACGGATAGCAATATCAGTTGGGATGGGGTTTGCGCCGCGAACGGTATCGATTGCTATTACGATTCCGCCGTGGTTTGCGCGGATTCCTTGAATGATTTTGCCGGCGTCACCCTCGATTTCCTCGAATTCGGCGGAATGGTTAAACCCGGAAATTCTGATTTGGTGAATTCCACCTTGACATATTCATGGTCCGGCATCGGCGGGTATCTGGTGAACGACGACATCCACATGACTATGGAGATTCCGATGATATTGCCTCTGGTATTCTACCGGAATCCTTCACAGGATTATCTCATGGCAGCCGTGAGGCAGGGCCTCGGGACTTGTAAGACTACCGACACCCTTTTCGATGCCGGGATAACCGATAATGCCGCCGCGACTTTCCTCATCAATTCCGGATATGTGACCATCGCTGAAGCGCATATCGGGACCGGAGCGCATCTCATCAATTCGACATCACGGAAGATGTGGACCTTCACCGTCCCGTATTCCAATTTCACGAATCCGGATACCGACCTGTATGGAGCGTATATCCAATTCAAACAGAATCCGAGCCCTCTCATCGTTTTCGACGGGGTGGACGGACATATCTCTTCGGGATATAACGGACAGCGCGGCGGCGGGGAAACCACGCCCATCAACATCACCGCTGAAGTCATATCGACATCGTGCGACTTGAGCGTTTCGGCTCCTTATGACGGCGGATGCGTCCGCTTTTCGGACATCGGTCCGGCTCCGGTCGTCCCCGGCTCTCTGAATCTCACCGAAATCGGGATAGGGATGAGCGGATTATTCACCGCTCTCGAAAATCCTCTCCCTATGCTAATCTACGGACTCGGGATAGCCATCGCGATGATAATGTTCGTCCTCGCCATCGGATTCGTGGTGAAGAAGGCGATGAAGTAGAAGCGATGCGAATATTTCCGCTGATTCTGCTGCCGGTGGTTTTCATCCTACTTACCGCCGGTCATGCCCTCAATCGGACTCAATATCTCGATTTCCGATACAACGCTTCGACGATGAACTCGACATATCTGAAGGCGTCCGATGGAAGCGTTGCGGTCCTGTGGAATCAGAGCAGCGGAAATCCGTATTATCCGGAGAATTACATCTATGCGAACTTCACCGGCAATCTCACATGGCAACGCTCATGGATTCCCGCCGGAAGCTGGCAATCTACGGCAGGCCGGAAGGCGTCGCAGGCCGCCGGACTTTTCGCTGAAGCGGATTTGAATGTGACGGGTTTTTCCATGCCGCTCATCACCGGAAATCTTCCAGGGGAAGGATATAGGATTCAAGAATGGCCTTTTCTTTATAATGTCCGATTCTACGCCAATCAATCGACTACGGCATATACGACTATCAGCGGATTCAACTGCTCCGTCATCAATTCGACCTACCGGAAAAAACCGCTTGAGGAATGCGTCATCGACTTCTACGCTCCGCCGGTCGCGAATCTCACCGACCTATCCATCATGCCGGCCGGCTCTTTCCTCAAGATAGAATGGGAGAATTTCTGTAAGAAGAACGCGACGAACGGATGCTACGGCGATTATCCGGCGGGTTTTTACGGATTGGGCTTGGCGAACGGGACGAATGCGATTTATTCCCGCCACGATAATGTTTCCATCGGCTACTATCCATGCGGCCTATCACCGAGTTCGCATCCGGACCATCTCCCTCCCTCCGCATGGGCGAAAGGGAAATATGGGCTCGACGGATGCGGAGGTTACTTTCTGAATATGACGGACCAGATGGGACAAAATGGGACTTTTCCGCAGGCGATTTGGCCGAATTCGACGGATTTTTCGAAAACATATCAGAATGTAGGTTTCGAATGCTACTCATCGAGCGGAGCGATACCCGTATTCCCCTATTTCGGAAAAGGCATCTATAATATCTACGGTTTCAACACTTCCATCCCGAAATATCAGCATCTTCCGAATTTCACCTTCGATACCTATCAATACGGATATTATTTCAACATGACCAATCTGGATTACGCGAGATGCGACACCGACATCGGGGAGATAATCGTCCCTCCCGAGCCGGAATATACGGGCTGCGATGAATTTTTTCATCTCGCCCAAACCGCTCCGAATCAGTTGGCTAACATGGGTTTCGGATTCTCTTATCTCGTTTGCCGCATGACCGGACCGTCGCTCGCCATCTTCATCGGCATCGCTCTCGGGGTTTTCGTCGCGTCCATCGGCGGCTTCATCGTGATGGCTGCCAAACACTTCGGAAGATGAATAAAGTCCCGAGGATGGCCGAGGGACTGCGAAACACATCGGAAGATGAAACGTAAAAAAGATTTTTATCCGGGTAATTCACGGATTTTCGGCGGATTTCTCCGATAAATCATCGGAATCCCTTCGCTGAAATCCTAAAGTCCTGCCCGTCGAATTCGCCTTCTTCGGTTTCGCCCATGAAAATCGGCTCGTTGTCCTCGATGGGCTTTCCGAACCGAATCTTCGACGGGGCGATGGGAAGAGCGTCGGATAGCGTGAATCCGCCGAGGATGTCGGAAAGGGCGGGAAGCGGTCGATGATAGAGCCGTTTCACATCCGGAGAGAGTTTCACGCGGAACTTGCGGTTCACGATGGACCTCGGCAGCATCCCGCGGCGATACGCTTCCCGGACCTTGAGGAATGATTCTATCGAATATTGGGCTTCGGTGAGGTCGGACTTGGAGTTTTTCATCAAATCCCGGAAATATTTCGGATTGCGGAAGGAATGATACGCGACCTTCTCCTGCTTCCCATCGAAGGCATAATACTGCTTCGGCTTCACGATGACTATCTTTCCGCCGGCCATCTCCGCTTTTATCTTTCCCAATCCGTCCCCGAGGTCGCCCTTCTTCAGCGGTCTTTTGGTGACGATTGAATCGGTGTCGGAATATATCGACTCGTATCTCACGATGGCCCGCGCCAGCATATCCCGGCTCTTTCCGCATATCAGGGCGGCCACGGCCGGATGGAACATCTTGCCGGCCCTCTCGCCGTCCACGGTCCCGTCGGGCTTCCGGATGTCGTGGCGTTCTGCGAACTTGCCGTAAAAACTGTTGAGGATAGTCTTGACCGTGACGCGGCGGTCCTTCAATTCCTCCGGGATGGGACGGCTGGCCTCCTTATACATCGCCATCTCCCGGTCTATCGCCATCTTCTCCTTATACATCTCAAGGACGAACTTCCGGATGGAATGGTCCTCTTCGGATTTGTCCGGACGGAATCCGAGGAATCGGGCGTCCCATAGTTCCGCTCCCATCTCAAGGGCATGGCGGAATTCATAGATGGTCGCGTAGGTTTCGCCCGAGAGGGGAAAGAATAATTTGGAGGTCCGGACGGGAAGGCAGGGGTATTCCGTCCCTTCGGGAAACCGGAACATGGCATAGCCGAAGCCCACCGCATCCGGGCATCCCTCGATTTCTTCGGCGGTCATCCTATCGAGGGAGGGCCTACCGAGCGGCATGGGAAAGGTCGCGGAGAAGGGATAGAGGGAGTTGAAATCACCGATGGAGATGCCGGTGAAACTTCCCCGGCCGAACGCCTCGAATCTCCCGCCGTGATAGCAATTCCAGATGAAATTCATCTGCGAGAGCGGGAACATCCGGATGACTCTCTTCTGGAAATCCTTGCGATACACGCTCACCGCGAAGGACGCCGGGGTGAACTGCGGGCGGATTCCCCATTTCTCCTGGTTCGCGAGGATTTTCCTTCCGAGCATCTCGCATATCTTCGCGTCCTGCGAGGCGTAGGCGATGAAATATTCCATCTCCTTCGCATCCTTCGCATCGGGAAGGCGGACTCCGAGATATTCCGGGGCCTCGAATTTCCAGAGGTCCGGGCTGTCCGGAAACTGCTCCCTGGAAACCGTCGCCAATTTCCTCCGGCCCATCCAATTCATCGTATCCATGAACTTTAGGACTCGCTGCTCCTTGCGGATGGGACGGCCGGATTTCTTGTTTTTCTTCGGCAATCCATCCTCTCCATATTCGTAGCGGTAGATGCGGAACTTCGCGAATGACATGACGCCTTCGACTATCAGCCCGTCCACGATATATTCATCTTCCGCCAATCCCATCTCCGATGGGATGGTGGCGCGGTTCGGATTGTCGAGGAACATCCGGTAGTAATCCCCGAGAAGGGCGGAAAGGTCGAACGGAAGGTTATGGGCGAACACGAAGGAACGCCACGGGAAGAGATTTAGAAGATGATGGAGCCCCGCTCCGCCCATGTGGAAGAACCGGCAATCCCCGCCGACGGAAACCTGCGATGAATATAGGTCGGACCATTTCGTTCCGTCGGATTTTTTCGGGACGGCCGGGATGTTGTAACGGAAAGGCAGCGTTTCGGTGTCGAACCCGACGGTCGTGAAGGTTTCATTCAATCGCTCGGATTGCTCGTAAGGAGCGATACCGAACCGGAACCGCTCGTCGGGAATCTCCGGCAATTCTTTTGTAATAAAGTTACGAGGAATATTATTACAAAGATTTCGGCTATCCTTCATAAATCCATCGCCTCAACCTTCGTGATGAAGTTTCGGGGCGGAGAGATTTTCATTCCACTCACTTAAAGCCGCTGGATGACTATCATCTCGAAGGATTCTCCCGTCCGTCTCGATGCCGGATAACGGTAGACGGTATCGGTCATGTTCCGGGACTTTAGCAGTTCGATGTCCGTCGCTTCCCATCCCGGCATCTTCTTCGAGAGGATGGAATTCAGCGTGTATTCGAGATTTCTCGAAGAGCCGTAGCGGGAGAAATCGCAATCGCGGACCGTGAAGTGATGCTTACGGGATTGCGAATGCGGCTTCGGAGAACACATGACCATGTAGTTCATCGTGATGGTGACGCGATAGGACGACGATTTCAGGTTCCATCCCGACGGCTTCTTTCCCGACACCATCGAGGAAGTCAGTTGGCGGTATTCCACCGGCGACGGCTCCCCATAGACCTTGATGCCGCCGACTTTCCGGTATCCGCGGCCTTTCCGCGTCCGATTCTTCCCTATCTTATACATGAGGCGGGAAGATGCCCCTCGGGTTTAAATATCTTATATCCGCCCCTCGCCGCCGGTAAATATATAAAGGCCGGAAATCGTTATCGCTTCATGGCAACCGAAAAAGAAAAAAGATTCCGCCGGATGCGGACTCTTCTCACCGCGATGGATTTGACGCTCCTATCGAGATTATATTCCACGGGAAACGGCGTCCCCATCACCGCCCTGATATATTCCGATATGTCATGGAGCCATGCCTATGTTTCGGTCCGGAAATTGGACGACCTCGGGCTCATTTTCAGGCGGACATCTGGACGGAAGAGAAGCGAATTAAATCTCTATCTCACTCCGACCGGTCGAAAAATCGCCCTCGCCGTCGCCACGATATACGCTTTCTGCGGAGGGATACGCTGATGCCAATATCCCTGAAGTCCCTCGCTGAAGCCACCCGGTCGAACGAATCCGTCCGCATCCTCGGACGGGTGTTCGTGATGACGCTCCTTCTATATCAGGCGATAATATTGAAGTCCTCGATTCCCGTGGTGATTGGCGACGGTCTTGCTATCGCCTTCATGTTCCTCGATTTATACCGAGGGAGTTGAAAACAACATGGCAGGAGAAGAGAAACCCGCGGCCGAAAGGTCGCTGCGACAGGATTGGGCGAAGAACCCGGTCCTTGAAGGGAAGTATATGGGGTTCTCCCGCGGCCGTTCGGCGGCTACGGAGAATTTCATCTACCACGAGATAGAGGTGGATGGCGTGATGTATTCGGTCCTCGAATCGACCGTGATGAGGTCCGCGTTCATCAAGAAGAACCCGCAGCGCGGGGCGAAGATTCGCCTCACCTTTAAGGGTGAGGTTCCTTCGAAGAAGCCGGGGATGAAGCCCTACAAGAACTTCACCCTCGACCTTCTGTAAGGGAGCGACGGAAAGAAAAAAGGCGACGGAAGCCGGGTATTTTATCTTTTTACCCCGGCTTCCGAGCCGTAAACAAGGTGAAAAAACATGATGACCATAAGGATGTGCGGAAGTAGTTCGTGCGATTCCTGCGGGAAGTCGGTCGATGGCGTGGATGTGAAGAACGTCCGCATCACCGTGATGACGGGGACGGAACTGCGATACTTCGACCTGTGCCTGAAGGATTTCGTAAAATTCGCTGAAAGAATCGCGAGATTCAAGGAGAGAAAGAAGTTATGAGCGGTTTCAACATCAATAAACTCATGGCGACATTCGGATGGCTCATCGTGATAATAGCGGGTTTTTCCGGATACCTTTCGGTCGGGATGCGGCTTCTTCTGAACGAAAATTACATATTCGGGATGGGATGGCTGTCGATTCCGACCGTCATCGGGTTGGGATGGGCCATCTATGACGGTTTGCCGGACGAAAAAAATCCCGCATCGAAAAGCGATGCGAACCATGAATATGAAGGGGAAGAAGGCGGGGATGGATGGTGAAGGAACCTCTTCTTCATTCCGAAATCGCATCTTCTTTCTTCGACGCGATGATGGACCTCGCTAAAGCCGGCGGCGGCATCCTTGAGGCCTTCGCTATATGGGGTTCCCTCGCGTTCTCGCTCTATCACGGATTCATCACGCATGACCGCCTTTTCTCGATGCTCTGGTTCATCTCGTATCTCCTTCTGATAATCGCGGGCGAAGTCCGCGGGTTTCATAGATGGATGCTCCGGAGGCCGCGCACATGACCGTGAATCTTCTCGCTATGGCGTGTTCCGACTATCTCTCTCGGAAGTTGATGCTGTGGTCCGCGGTCCTGCTAATCGCCGCTCTACTCACCCAAATTCTCGTCGCCTGGATTCAATCGCGGAAGGTCGAGATAATCGAAGTCCGATATGGGAGGCCGCGGAAATGAATCCCTCTCCCGAATCCGGAACGGATAGGATGGTCGAAGAGATAGAGAAGGAAGATAATTGTCCTACCTGCGGAGAGCCCTGGGAGGACCACGAACCGCAGATAAGTGAGAAGGGAGCGGGATGTCTCTGTCCGAGGGATATGAGGCCGAAAACGCTTAAGAGGGGAAGAAAATGAATGCTTCAGAAAAAGTTCGGGAAACGGCCCGCGCTGACGCGCGGACCTCACCTGAAGGTTCGGCAAAGGCGGAAAAACATCCAGTTGCGGCTCAAGATGTTCCGAAGGGACTCGACAACTCGGAGGAACACCGAGCGACCTTTCCCGCCGCCGACATTCCGAAGAGTATCTCCGCCCCGCAAGGCTTCGACACTCATGTAGGAAGTTGGAAAAGGACGACCTTTTTAGTGGTGGCGGCAAGACTTCGGAAAGGGGACTTTGGGGAAATTGAGATGGCGAAACATGATTGACTCTTACATCAAATATAAAATCGCGTGGTCCCGCGCTGACGCGCGGACCTCACCTGAAGGTTCGGCAAAGGCGGTAGACACCTCGGTGTCGCAACCGATAGGAAAGGCGGAGGTAAGTCGGTTAGAACCTCACCATTCCGAACCTCCGAAGGCCAGCAACCTTCCCGCCGCCGACATTCCGAAGAGTATCTCCGCCCCGCAAGGCTTCGACACTCATGTAGGAAGTTGGAAAAGGAGGACCTTTTTAGTGGTGGCGGCAAGACTTCGGAAAGGGGACTTTGGGGGAAATTGAGATGGCGAAACATGATTGACTCTTACATCAAATATAAAATCGCGTGGTCCCGCGCCTACTCCCACATCTCTCCGGTCCTCACCATCTTCAATTCCCTTTCGATGCTCGTCCTGCTGATGAAATCCTTCGGCCTGTTTTCCCCTATCACCCTATCTCTCGCGGTTCTTCTGCTCGTTCCCGGCATGGTCGTCGTCGGCCTTTTCGACATGAAGGCCGGAATCTATGACATGGAGCAATCGCTCATGAATACCCATAATCCCGAACTGCGGAGGTTGCTTGATAAATGACACTACGAAGTGAGAGGGATGAATGACTTGAGCGTTTTCGAGTATTCCGGTTCCGATGGATGGACCTACGCTCTCGTCATCGCGGTCGCGGTCGCGCTGTTCTTGGTCCTCACGTATCCGGGGAATGCGAGATGAGAATCCTCGATGAATGGGGCCGGCTCCCTGAAGAGCATCGGAAGGCCGTCGGATTCGTCATCTTCACCGCGTCCCTCGTCCTCGCGTGGATTTTATTCCCGCTTCTCCGCTACGGCCGAATCCGCTGAATATAGCCGATATATTGGCTATATGATGGATACGTATATATACAAGATATACCACAGTATAGGCAAGGTGAACGGATATGACATCGATACGAAACGAAAAATGGAAATCAAGGATATTGAAGGAGCCGCTCGTCGTGACGCGGAGCGAACTGAAAAGGTTCCTCAAGACGCCGGATGCGAAGGGCCGGCTACACACCGCATTCATCCTTGTGGTGGAGAGGACGAAATACGCGGATGGCAAGGTGACGCTCACGTTTCCCTACGAGCAGCGGTATCTGAAATAGGAGGATGATAGGACATGATAGACGAAGGTGAAAGAAAAATACGAAATTTTTTATGGGATGCTTTTTTATTTTTTCCGCCCGATTATAATCCGAAGAATACGAGAATTCTACATTGGGCGTCCGTGATAAGAAAAAAACTTCAGGTCCACACACCCTACGGTAACTTTTTGATAACTGTCCGGAGAATTCCGGATGATGCGGAGGCGACCTGAAATGGCGAAAGGCATCGGAAGCATCTGTATCTTATGCGGAAGCGATTCGAATGACCGGATTGAAGTGAGGACCGCCGGAGGCAGGGCCGCCGCGACCATCCACATCCCGAAAGCCATGTTCGAAAGGATACGCATCCTGCGGGTAGAAGGGCTGACCTTCTGGTATTTCGTCGTATGTCCCGGATGCGGGACGGCGAAAGAACTGATAATCCGCGACGTTCCGACCGGAGTGAAAACCACGGAGGCATTTTGAGATGAAAGGCATCATCCGATTCGGAAAGGATTGGCGGCTCGTCCCGAGGAGCGTATCGGAGGATTACTCCCTCTATCACGGGAAGAGATACATCGCGGAGATGGGAGCGCGGACCATCTTCATCGGCGGGACCGGCGGATATACCACGCATGAAGTAACCGACCTGCTGGTGGGAGCCCACATATTCAGGGTGACGGAACGGAAAGTAAGAGAGAAATCGATAGCATAGGAGATGGATGGACATGAAAAAGACAGGATTGAAAGATGAAGCGAATAAAGGGAATGCCGACGCCGCGCCGTCGATGAAGAATCCGGAACTCGAAGCGATACGTAAACTCGCCGTCGGATTCCAGAAAAAGTCCGCGGATGCCGTGAAATCTGGCGGGAAGGGATTCATGGAGGGGGAAGGCGCGTTCATGGTGTTCGTCCATGAAACGGGAACGCAGATAATAGCATCCATGTCCCTTTCTCCGATTGAACAGTTGGCTCTTGCGAAAACCCTCGACGAGCAATCGAGGCAGCTTGCGGAAGATGGACTCCGGAAAATCGGGCTCGGTTCGATAATAGATAAAGTCCGCGGAGGCGAAACCCTCGAATCCGAGGATGGGGTAGCCGTGTGTTCAGCCATCACGGACGCCCTCGGGATGAAACGTTCGTCGAAGGCGGCGGACGAACTTCCGGAGATGATTCGCTGATGGGCTCCAGAGAAGATGAAAAACCGGCTCTCGCGAGGATGCCGGAAAGCGGTTTCGAGGAAAGAATGACGCAAGAAGTCGAAATCGAGAAATACGGGAAGAATACGCTTTTCCTGCGGGAAAGCGTCGGGGAATGCGTGATAGAGAGCGGCCCCGATAAAGGGAAGAAGGTCGAAATCACCTTGAATGCGAACCACGCTTCCTATATCTTCAGATTTTCCGATAAGACTTATGTCGTGAACATACGCTCCTTGATGGACGCGATTTTGGCGGCGAGGGCCGCGGAGGCCGCTTACCGGGCGGGGGCGGTGGCGTGGGCCGCCTTCCGGAAGAACTCGAAGGCGAAGGCGGAGGCGAAGGCGGTAGAAGAGGCGGCGGCGAAGGCGGCCTACCGAAAAGAGAAGGAGGCGGAGAAATGAGCGCGGAGGCGGAGGCGGAGGCGTGGGCGGCATGGAGGGCGGCGGTGAAGGCGGAGGCGCGGGCGGCGGCGGCCTACCAGAAGGCGAAGACGGCGGAGGCGAAGGCGGCGGCGTGGGCGGCGTGGAGGGCGGCGGTGAAGGCGGAGGCGTGGGCGGCGTGGAGGGCGGCGGAGGAGGCGGAGGCGAAGGCGGCGGAGGAGGCGGAGGCGAAGGCGGCCTACCGAAAAGAGAAGGAGGCGGAGAAATGACACGTTCTACCTTATGCGATTCATGCTCGGAAATCATCCCGGAGAATTCGGGTGTTGCGGTCCATGTCGTCGTCACCCGACGCCATTTCGATAGGACATCCTACGATTTCTGCGACGATTACTGCTCCGCGGACTTCATCGCGAAGATGATGTCGAAACGGCCGAAACTGAAGGTGAAAAGGATATGAAAGAGAAAAAAGAAGAGATGACGACTGTGAGAGTCGGAAAGGATACGGTCCGGCTGATTAGGAAATTAGCCGGCCGGATACAGGAGAAGTCCGGGGCGGATGTGTCGCTCGAAGATGCGATATGCTTCGCCGTCGGATATGCCGATAAAGGATTAGATTCCGAACGACGGAGTGATAAAAAATGAAAGAAGAAATGAATGACATGACAGGACGGAAGAAGGTATATAGGCGGACCGATTGGATTTTCGCGGTGGCGGACGCCCTCGCGAAAACCGAAAAGATAATGGGACGGAGGTTGTCCGCGCAGGAGCGGGAGATTCTCCATGACGGATTCGTGGACGGATATTCCTTCGGGACCGGGACGAATTATCTCATGCCGACGGATTGCCGGAAAGGGCCGGTTTCGTTGAAAGCCGCAATCACGGATATGGAAGCGGAAGCGGCGGCCGTGAAACCGAAGATTGACAAGACAGGAAGGGTTTGGAAAAACAAACTCTCGCAGCAGGAGATAAACGAGAAGATGGCTTACATCCGCTCGTTCTATCTACGGAGGCATCCGAAAAAACCGGATGATGCGGCGATAGAAGGGAAGAAGCCCCGGATGACCGGAACAATCGACGCTGCGGGGACTTGCGGAGAATGCGGAAAGCATCCGACGCTAATCATCCGCAAATCGAAGAAAGGTCATGCTCCGCTATCATTCTGCGGATACTGTAAGCGGCTTTCGAAGGGATACCCGGACGCGCTTTACGAACAACCGGTCCCGTATAAATACGAGAGGCAGATATAGCATGACCGACGCCCGGATGAAGATAGCGGAGAAATATCCGAACCCGTGGACTATCCGGGAAGAGAGGACGGAGATTCTGCTTTATTATGAAGGGGAACCCGTCCTCCGGCTCGACCGGATGAACTGCCTGATTCAGTTGCGGACCGACATGAGCATCGTCCTACATCACGGCGGAAAAGGGAATGTGCTGAAGCGATTCAGATTCCTCTGCGGACTCCGGATGAAATGAAGTCGTGCGAAACGAGTCCGAAGCCCGGTCCATCAGATTGCTCCTGATGCTATAAACGCCTCTCGGAAGCCGGGATAAACGGTGAAGATAGGCGAAAGAAATGAATCAGATATTCCGGAGCCGTTTCGCCCTGGACCATAATTCCTCGGATTCCCTCCGGGCTGTCATTATCTTCTCATGAGGGAAAAGCCGGACGCCGGCCATCGTGTTCCGCATCATCATATCATCCGCCTTCGCGCTCAATCGCGTGGAGAGGATTTCCAATCTCTCGGCTTCCGTGAACCGTTTCGCGATGAGTCCTTTCATAGCCGGCACTTCTTCAGCCGCTCATAATAATCCGGATTCTCTCGTAAGTGGTCACGGGCTATCTTCCGGGCGAGAAAATAGGGGACGCGATGCTCCTTGCCTTCGATTTTCGCGCCGCTTTTCAGTTCCCGAGAGATTTTTTTCATGTCCATCATTCTTGAAGCCGTTTTTTCAGTTCATCATTCGACATCGGAATCGTCCGGATTCCGTGGGATGCCATAGCCGCAGATACGAGCCCTTGATGATGTGATGTCGTCATGGAATATTTACTTGTATTCAAGAGGACATCGATTCCCTCTCTTTTTGCCACCGGAAAATGATGACCATAAGAGAATATCGCCGGTCCTTCGATGAAGAGATGCTTCGTGCCGCCTTTCGTTGCCCCTTCTGCGAACGCCTGCGCTACCTGCCTGTTATTCGTGAATCGTTTCATCATTTTCGTTTCCTCCTCTCTTCAAGATAATCCGACCGCACTCTCGGTCCGGACACGACGATTATCGCCTTCTGCGAAAGGTCCTTGCGAATCATCGGGACGGCCGCCTTCATCGCCCGGATTTCCTTTCCGGGTTTCATCGAGAGCCGGGAGAACATCAGCGACGGCTCTTCATATCCCGATTCGGTGTAGTTCGTCGGGGTGGCGTTCCATCCGAGTCCCGTCCTCTTCACGACGGACTTCTCGACCGCCTTCTTCGAGAGCATGGAGCCCGAGTATCCTTTCCGCCTGCCTATCAGCATCCTTATCTCTGTCGTTCTCATGTCAATTCAGCCATCCCTCATCCTGCGATGTGACTTCGCCGCGCATCCTCGCGGCCTCGAATCGTTCTCCCCGCTCCCGGACCTTGCCGGCCTTCGACGCGACGAAGCCAAATCCGGACTTCACGCTCTTCTCAAGGCCGGCCATCTTCCGGGAGCCTTCCGCGTGATAGATTCCCCGCGGAGTCCTACGGGTTTTTCCGTGGCGGAATTCCAGCAGCGGGCGGGTTTTGTATCCTTCCGAATGGAGTTTGACGAGTGCCTTCGCTCTCGCGGACTTCGTGCGATAGAAGAGCGTCCCGTCGCCGGCTATCTTCACCCTGTATTTTCTCATTCTTGAGCGGCACTTCCCCATCCCTTATGCTTGAATCCGCCGATGCGTTTTCCGTGATGCTCGACATAAGCATCCTTCGGGATTCCGGTTGTCGCCAGCCATTTCGCTTTCGACATGGCTGTTCTCTTATTGGTCGCGATTCCGGCGAATTGCGGCTGTTCTTTTCTCTCGGTATCTTGCGTGAAAATGTCGAAGGCGCGTTCCATTTTTCATTTCACCTTTCAACGTTTCATTTCCGAAGGCAGGACGACTTCAGCATCTTTCGCGATTTCATTCTTCTTCCCGTATCGGACCGCTTTCAGATAGAGTTTTCCGGTTGAGCCGCCGACGAATCCTATCTTCTCGCCGTTCATGAAAACTTGCCGCTGCGAAAAACCCTTCATGCGTTTCACGGCCAATTTCACGGTTTTCATCGGCATTTCAATCGAACTCCGTTTCCTCTACGCCTTTCTTTCCGAGGCGATAACCCATTCGGACTCTCTTTTTGACTCTCACAGTTTTTCCCATCCCACCGGCCAACTGCCCGCCGGTCCCGTAAAGGAATTCCGCCTGCGGATATTTGTCATGGACCGCATGGATGTAAGAATGCGCCCGCTCTTTCGACGGAAAGACGAACATCTGATTATATTTTCCGAGTCTTACGGCGACCACATGGCTCCGAGGTTTTCCCATGCCGACTTTTCGGAAGGGTTTCCTTATAACCATTTCGCCCGAGAAGGATGTTTTAAAGATTTATGCCATCCGTTACCAGCTAAAAGTAGTGATGAAGGGGCCGTCCATATAGACCTGCTTCTGCGAAAAATCTATTTCGGCTTCCATGCCCGTTTGAACCTTCGTATCGCTTCTGACTTCGGGTATCCGATATACTGCTCCTTGAATAGATGTCCGTTCTTATTGGCATAAAGAACGAAGCCTTCGTGGGTTTTTTCTAAAATTATCGGTTCGCCCTTTATTTCCATTTTCGGTATTCTCGGCATTTTCTATTTTATCGTCCGTTTTTCATCTATGGTATCTTATAAGGATTCCGCCCATGAATGATGTTTTAAAGATTTATGCCATCCGTTACCAGCTAAAAGTAGTGATGAAGGGCCGTCCATAGATTCCCTCGAAACGAAACCAGGACAAATCAAACAAACCTATCCGGTTCATTCGAATGTAGTCCCGGTTTCTTACCATCGGCTTTGATGCCGAGGGTTTCCGTGGACGGTGACTATTTCGGAAGCTCCGCCTTTTTAAACTTTTTGAAGCCCGCCCTTCCCAAATCCTCCGCGATGGCGTTACACGCGAACGAGCAAACACGGGCATAATCATCGGGATGCTTCCGGAAGTCGATGAGCCGCTCTTTTCTTCCCCGTCCCCTTCCGGAGATTCCGGTCGGCGCGAGATGGGCGAACTGAAGCCGGTCGCTCGGACTTGCGCATATTTCGCAGTTTCCCGTCCGGAGCCCCTTCAGTTTTCTCTTCGTCCATAGGTTCATCCGATTCGTCATGTTCCGGCTCTATCGTCCCCTTTCTTTTAACTGTTTCCCCCTCGGAAGCCGGGGTGATAGGGATGGATAGGTCATATCCCCGTGACAGGGCTATCCGCCTCGCTTCGACGACGAACTTGTTATACGATTTCGAGCCGATGGTCCGCATGAGGATGCGGCCGACGAGAGCTCGGTCCCCGGCGAGTTTTATTATCTCTTCTATCTCGTCCTCGGTGTATCCGGCGGGAAGAAGGACGCGGGCCACCGTCTTTCGATGGAGATTATTCTTACAGGTCACGAAAAGCGAATCCATAGTGAGGATATACGCCTCTTCGATGCGCTGAAGGTTGCGGTCCGAGGACATCCGCGCCTTGATTTCCTCTATCCATTCGTCCTTTTTCAGCTCGTAATTCTTGCGAAGGAGCTGCGCGGCGGTGAGGGAATCGTCGGCCATCTTTATCAGTTTGGCGGGAGATATGACCGATACGGTGGCGTCATAATGCCGCCAAACCACATAGCCGAACATCCGATAGAATCCGTCCTCCGAATTCTTGAGGTCGATAAGCAGGGCCTTCGTCATCGCCAATCGCCGGTCGAGCCCGATGACCTTCAGGGCATATTCGGAATCCCGCTCGGGAAAGAGGACCGGGGCTATCCATATCTGGTTGATACATTTCTTCGCGATGATGTGGGCGACATCGGAGATTTCCCATTCCTCGGACACCGAGCCGGATTGCGTCCTCGATACCTTCTGCTCGTCCACGATGTAAGCCCCGTGTTCCTTCATGTCGGGGAGCATCCGCAGGAATATCGACGGATTCTTTAGGATATGCGAAGCATCGGCGGGAAACGGGGACTTGGTGAGTTCGGAGAGGAAAAGCCCTATCCCCATGCCCATGCCGGACTTTCCGCCGCGCTGCGTCCCATAGATGGATAGGTTCACCGGCTCGTCGTATTTCACCTTCCAATACAGATATGAGAGAAAATCATCGGTGAGGTTCATGTTGAAAGAATTCCGGAAATCGTCGTCGTCCACCTGGAATTTCTTGAAGAATTTCACCGAGAGCGGATTCTGGATGAATTTCGATTTCTTCGCGAGTGCGTGATATTCAGCCGAAGTCCTCGCGACGAACATGGCGTTATCGTCGGTTTTCACCGGAAGCGGCGGGACTTTATCGATTCTTATGCGTTTTTTCGCCATGTCCTCGCCTCACTTCGAAAGCCGCCCGCCATATCTCCGGCCTTCCGTTCGACCACCGGCCGCATGAAGGGCAGAGGAAATCCGCCCCGCAGAATCTCCGGAAGGAATCCCCGGAAGCCATAGCGAAACGGAACTGCGTTTCAAGGCAGCAGGAACGGAACGCCATCTATCTCTTCACGCTCTTCATCGCCTTCTTCAAATCCTCAAGGCCGGTCACTTCGGATTCATCCTTTCCCGAATCGTCGTCCTCATCGCTGCGGACTTGAGGATTAAAGTCGTATTTCCGGACTATCATCCCGATGATGCGGTTTATCTCGCGGATGGCGTCCTGCCGAGCCCGAAGGAGTTGCGAGAGGAAAAAATGCTGATAATCTCCGTCGTTATCCCGGATTATTATCTCCCGCGAAGTCGAGCCGGCCTTCTTGTGCCGCTGATAGACGAATTCGATGGTGGTGAGAGGAATCGACATCTCCTTCGAAGTGTTAGTTTCAATCCAGCGGAGTTCGCGGATTATACCCTTATTGAGCCGGTCCTCGGCATAGGTGATGTCGTAGGCGAATTGTAGATAGTTTATCGGGGAGGCGTCGTCCCGCTTCTTATACTCATAGAGTTCCTGTAGCAGAACATCCATATACTTCATCGAGATATGCCCCCCTTTCCTACAGATTTCGCATGATGATTGAAACCCGGTCGCTCAACCTGAAGCAGAACATCCATATACTTCACGGTTTATCATCTCCCTTCATTCCAATCCCATCACGAAAATGATAAAGACCGCCGCAAGGAATGCGAAGCCGGAGATTATCTCGAATATCATAGGAATCGGGCATCCCTGATTTCATAGATGAAGGGCTCCCGCCATTTTCGGACGAGAGGGCCGGCAATCCGGATTATCCTCGCGGCGAGAAGTTTCCGGAAAGTCGATGTGGCCGTGGATTCCCGGATGGCATATTCTTCGGAGAATCCCTTGATGGTCCCCCATCCATATTTCCGGAGATATTCGAGGACCTCGCCGTTCGACATCTATTTCCCTCCGTGACGATAGACGACCAATCCATCCTTATCTTCCCATTCTTCGACGCCTACGATGCGGAAGTCCTTGCCGCGGAACACGGTCCGCATGAATCCGGCGAACATCTTGAGGAAAAGATTTACGGAATGTAGCGTCCCTATCTTCAGTTGTATCTGAAGCCGGTAGGGCTGATATTGGACATCCGCGGGGTTCTCGATGATGCGGATGCGGATTATGGGGACTATGATGGACATCTTCATCAATCCTCCGTTTCCGTGACGGAATTCACGCCGAGCTTGAATGATAGGAGCATGATGTCATGTAGATTCCGGACTCCTTGAAGATGCCCGAATTTTTTCGACACCCCCGGCCAAACCTTCGAATCGAAATACGCCGCAATCTTGTCATCCTTCATTTCGGCACGAACTCCTTTTTCCATCCGCCGCATTTCCATATTTTCCAGCATGAGCGATGAAAGAGCCGTTTCGTGAAAGGGCATCTCCACGCCGGACGGTCCTTCGAAAAAATCTCTCCGCATGGTTTATAGGAGCATCTCGCGAACTCCTTCACCGGCAATCCGATTAGGGGAACGATGGGTTCCCTAATCTCGTCCTCGGAGAATACGGGAAAATCGGACATGACTATCACTCATTTTCCGAATTCTTCCCTTCAGGGGAAAGACGCATATATGGATTCCCTCCGGCGAGGACGACCGCGTTCTCCCGCGAGATGTTCGCCACATCCGTCATCGAGATGCGGTCGGCCATCGCCTTCTCGCGGACGAAAATGACATCCGTGAAGTCATAGATGTCCTGCGTCGTTTCCTTGCGATAGACGGGATAGATGAAGAACCGGGTAGGGGTGAGGTCGGCGCAGTTCACCTTTATGTCGCCGGTCCCGAGCCACATCCATCGCTCCGATTCTTCGAGGTCGCATTCGACGGTGTTCGTGACCGTCCTCTTCTCCTTCGAATTGCGGACCTTATACGAATAGCTCTTCATGAGCGGTATCGAGAACACTTCCACATCCTTGAATACGAGCCATCGGCTCTTTTTGAAGATTAGCATATCGAGATACCCGTCGGAACTCCGCTTCGGGACGGATAGCAGCCATCCTATCATCTCAAGATTCTTATTCACGACGCAAGGATATGATGTGAACACGGCGGGGAATATCGCCGTGATGAGCCACGCTATCAGGAATGAGAATACGGCGACCACCGCCGGTATCGTGAAGGAGATGGATGTCATCACCTTCAAGAAGTAAAGCAGAGCCATCACCATCGCGGTGAGGACCATCACGATGATGACGACGAGCGGGATGAAGAACCATGTTTTCGATGAAGTCCTCGGGGAATCCCGCGAGAGATACCGGACTTTATCCTTGAACGCCTCCCGGTCATAGTCCTTCGAGAACGCCTTACCGCCTTTATTGAGGAATTTATAGAGGATGAAAATTAGGATGCCGAAGAATGCGAGGCCGAGGATGAGCGGGAGCCACGGCATTATCGCGTTCCCCATGTTTCCGAGGGCTCCGAATAATCCGCCGGATTCGGCGGGAACCGCGGCGGACGGAGCCGCTCCGGAAACCGCCGGCGCGATGGGCCTCGGTATCGTCACGTTCGGGCGGTATATGGTGAGATTCCTGAAAATTTGCGGAATATCCGTGATGTTCGGTCCTGCCATGCGTTTCGATGACATAGTGACTTTATAAGACTTTCGCCGGGACATATTTTTTCCGGAAGCCGGCAAATTCCTTCGCATGGTCGCCAACCTCATGCCGGCCTCCGGATTGCGGCAGATTCAGCGATAACGGGGTAAAGCGTCCTCGCCGGACCGTTCGATTCCGATTCCCGGTGTCCCCTCGCCGGCCGGAGCCGGCTTTTGGTCGGGGTGGGAAAGTGAATCCCGCATGACGGATGATGAGGCCCGAGTTTAAATAACCTCCGATGTCATGGCAGGACGCGCACGACTTCTATCGGAGGCCCATATTGGAGAATATGCGGATAAATTCCGAGGCGCGCATCCTTCCGCCATTCTTCACGGCGATTAGGATGCGCTGCCCTCCCCGGATATTAGCATCCTCCGGCCGAGGATTCAGCGACACTACTTTATTTGTAGTGTATGCCGGAAACGGTCCTCTTGATGACGAAGATTATCGCCACAACGAGGCCCACGACCGCTATCGCCAGCCCCATCGCGAGGATGAAGGCAGGCAGCGGACCGGACAGCGCAGTAAGGAAGTCCCCTATCTGCGTTCCTGTTTCCGATAGATTAAATGCCATTTTGTCTTTTCACCACCCTAATGACGCGAAGGATGTCACTAATTCACTATATATAGTTTTGAACCTACTTTAGCGGGGCCAAAACGCCGAAAAACATCGAATCGATGCGGGTTTGTAGCAGGACGGGAGGCCGCAGCGCGAATCCCGGTTTTCTCACATCAGGCGGCTCGTATCCGAAATCGAGCAAATCATTTTGGGACATGATATACATCTATCCGCCCCTCCTTTTCCGGCATCTCTTCAGGGATTATGCCGTTCGCGTCCGCTATCCTCTTCACCCATCGGATTCCCCTATAAAGGAGAAAAATCTGCCCGAAGATGAAGAATTGGACGAGGATGAACATCCCGAAAAAAAGGATGTAATAGAAGAAGTCCGATATGCCCGCGGCTATCCCGGTGGCCGTTGTCGCGATGCTATCGAGAGGATTCCACATCCGGAATCATCTCCCGCCCGTCATCCGGACTATCTTCTTTATCGACCATCCTATCAGCAGGATGATGAGCGTCGGCACGACTATAATCATCCCGACCATGAATATTATCTTGATGAACATCCATATATCCGTGGCTATGTCCACCTCATACCCGACGACGGTAGCCATCCCCGACGCTATTATTTCCAGGGACGGCATCCGGTTTATCTCGATGGTCGGGCTCGATGTGACGCGAAGGACTTGGAGAGATGTGATGTTCCCGTGGCCGCCCGGCCCGTCCACAGCATAAGCGATTCCTTCGTCGCCCTTATTGAGCGCGAGAAAGATGTCGGCGGAATTGTCGGGCCATCCCGTCATGTCGTAGGAATATGTCTCAACGGTCCCGTTCGCCCGATGAAGAGTGTATCCGATGGTGATGTTTCCCTTCACCGTGTCGCCGCCATCGATGTTCACCCGCCACATCTGATTCACCACGGATTCCGAAACGGAGAGGTCGGAATATTTGAAGTTCTCGCTCCAAAAAACATCGGAAGTATTCAGGAGATTATTCGTCGAAGTCGTGACCGGATTGGAGAAGTCGGTGATGTCCGTCGCGAACGCCGGCATCACCACGAAGAGCAGGACCGCCGTTATCATTCCGATTATTTTTCCGTTCACCATGTCTTATAGCCACCCCATCCCTGCCAAAATCCCCGCTATCACACACAACCCGATAGCGACGAAAATAGGAGCAATCCAATTACGCTGCGCCAGCATCGCGACGAGGACCATCAGGGCGATTCCGAACAGCCAAAACGCGACGCGCCAGATGAGGAAAAAATAGTTCATTATCGGATTCGGCTGATTATTCGAATTCGTCACGAAGTCGCTGCCGATGTGGGCGAAAAAAGCGTGAGTCGTGTTCGATTCCACGACGACGCTCCCGATGTATTTCTCGTAATATGCCGTCCCCGCCACGATGTTCCCCGATGAATCGCAATCCCCGTTGATGAGGACGGACACCTCATAGGTTTTCGTCCCGATGACATCGCTGAAGGATGCCGTCCCGTTGTCGTAAACTCCGCAATATTTTACCTCGCCATCGCCGCTTTCAAGGCGTATCATAGTCGCCGGCATGATTATCCGGGAAACATCGCGGTCCCACGGATATGTGAGGGAATTGTCCGTGATGGAATAATCCGGCCCGTATCGATAGAGTTCCACCGCGGTCCCGTAGAGTCCGAGGCCGAAATCCGCATCGTCTTGATACACCGCTCCATAGAAATCGGAGCAATTAGTAAGGAGATTATGGACTCCGACCGGCTGCGCCGCGATGAGATGCGTCACCGTGGAATTCCCGATAGGCATCGAATCGGTGAAGAAAAGTTCCCCATCGAGATAGGTTTTACACGTGGAGCCGGCCATCGCGTAATGATTGAAGGAGAAGGTGAAGGAGAAATCGGGATGCGTGGATATTCCGGTTATCGCGACATCCTGCCCGATGTTCACCAATCCCGAGCGGGTTTCGCTGAAAAGATTCCCGCACTTCGACTTGAAGGTGAAATATCCGGCGGGCAACCCGGTGTATCCGACCGTCCGATTGTCGCCGGGTTGCGTAAGTCCATCGGCATATTCGGTGGCATTATAGAAATGAGAGCAGGTTTTCGCGGTGGACGCGTTATGCGAATAAACCATCGTCATCTCGTTCGTGTTGAAAACGGTCCCGTTCGCCGGAGTCCAGATGGAGACGAGATAATTGTCCGCATTTCCCGATAATTCGAGATAGAAATCCCATGAACTCCCTTTTTGGCCTTCTCCGCCGATGAACGGATTCGTTGAATTTTCCGTCCATGTTATTCCGACAGCCGAAGATTGAAGAAGGGAAAGATTGTAATTCCCGTAGGCGGAAGCGGCGAGAAGATATGGCGCGGACGGAAATGGGAGATTATATATTGCGTATCCAGCGGAACCGGAAATGAGGATGGGAGAAGATGTCGCAATCATTCCCGTCGAATTTCTTAAAGTCGCCGTCACATTCGCGGAAGAAGAGCCGCCTTTCAGAATCACGCCGGCGGATAGAAGATTACCGGATTGGGAAAGATTGAAGGTTTGCCATCTGAAAGTGTTCAAACTGTCGTCTACGGTTCCGATGACGCTCGTATTCAGCATCAAATCGACCGAGGCATAAGCCGCCCTCATCCCTCCCGCCGTCATCCCCATCAGGACTATCAGCAAAACCGACATCCACATCAGATACTTCATGATGTCCGGAAATCCGGATGTCACTGCTTTTAAACCTTATGGGGTGACATTCGGAAAAATCGATGCTGTAAAGTCCCATCGGTGTTACCCCTCGGAAG
>Ga0315294_10002005_pt1 | contig 22357 bp, 16 predicted proteins | sample YL17G13_40_MG_FD_203626 | JGI IMG/M metagenome (GOLD analysis project Ga0315294, IMG submission 203626) | Sediment microbial communities from Yellowstone Lake, YNP, Wyoming, USA - YL17G13_40 | ecosystem: Environmental > Aquatic > Freshwater > Lake > Sediment | place: USA: Wyoming | collected...
GAATCCCGTCTCCCGCTCATAAACTTAAAGATACCCTTTTGGGGTATTTTTTAAGTTTATTAAGGTTGACGCGCTGAGAACCCGCATCCCTGAATTCCGAGTGGAACGAGGGAATGTCCTTCGGGCAACTCTTCGAATCCCGTCTCCCGCTCCAAAACTAACAGCCCGCCGAGCTCGGCGGGCTGTTAGTTTTTATTTTTCACCTTAACTATTTCGCGTATTCAGTTACCCGACTCTCCCTGATAACATTAACCTTTATTTCTCCCGGATATTTCAATTCTTCTTCAACTCTGTTGGCGACTTCCCTGGCCAGTTTTTTGGCCTGAAAATCATCTATTTCTTCCGGTTTGACAAAAATTCTAATCTCTCTGCCAGCCTGTAAAGCCCAGGCTTTTTTAACTCCTGGAAATGAAAGTGCTATTTTTTCTAATTCTCCTAATCTTTTTAAATAATTTTCCAAAGTATCTTTTCTCGCGCCCGGCCTGCCTCCGGAAATAGCATCGGCAGTCTGGACTATAACTGATTCCAAGCTTTCGTACGGATATTCCTCATGATGGGCTTTGACTGCGGTTATCACTTCTTTTTCCGCTTCAAATTTTTCCAGAATTTTAATTCCTATATCTGTGTGAGAACCCTGTATTTGATGGTCAACTGCTTTTCCAATATCATGTAATAACCCGGCTTTTAAAGCCACCTGGGGATTAGCGCCTATTTCATAAGCCAAGGCTTGGGCCAAATGGGCGACTTCTATTGAATGCAATAAAACATTCTGGCCGTAGCTCGTTCTGAATTTTAATCTTCCTAAAAGCTGGATAAGTTTTGGATTTAAGCCATAGATTCCAACGTCATAAATTGCCTGGTCTCCGGCTTCTTTTATTTTTGCGTTAATTTCTGTTTCGGCTTTCTGAACCATTTCTTCAATGCGAGCCGGCTGTATCCTTCCGTCTTGGATTAATTTTTCAAGAGCCACTTTGGCTATTTGCCTTCTAATGGGATCGAAAGCAGTAATAACCACGATTTCCGGAGTTTCGTCAACCACTATTTCTACGCCGGTCAACTGTTCCAAAGTCCTTATATTCCTCCCTTCCTTTCCTATAATCCTGCCTTTAATTTCTTCTGAAGGCAAACTGACAATAGTTGTGGTTGTCTCTTGCACCTGGGAAATAGCGCATTTTTGGATTGCTAAAGTCAGTATTTCTTTTGCCTTGACTGAAAACCTGTCTTGTCCTTCCTGTTCTAATTTCCTTGTTTTATCTAAAAAATCTTTCTGGTATTCTCTTTCCAAACTTTCAAGATATTGCTTCTTTGCTTCTTCTTTTGATAAACCGGAAACCTGCTCCAGTTTCAGCTGGGCTTCATTTCTGAGGTTTTCTATGTTTTCTTTTATCTCTTTTAGTTTTTCTACTTTCTGCAAAAAATCCTTTTGTTTTGTTTCATAATCTGAGATTCTTTCTTCCAGCATGTTCTCTCTTTTTAATAGAAGTTTTTCCGTTCTGAATATTTCCTGCCGCCTCTGGTCCACTTCTTTCTGGGATCTGTCAATTATTTTCTGGGCTTTTTCCTTGGCCTGATTTATTATATTCTCAGTTTCCTCTTTGGCCTGAGAAATCCTCTTTTGGATTTTGGCCTCTATTGTCGCATAATCTCTTTTGGCTATCGATTGGCGGGCAAGATATCCTAAAATCGCCCCGATTCCTAAACCAGACAAGCCCACCAAAAGTAAATTTAGTGATACCATGTTCTAAGTTGGAAATTTGGGTACTCAATCCCCCACCATTTATACTGGCTTTTAGATTGAGTTTTAGAGTTTTCCCAAAAATACAAAGATTATAGAAAGTATTGAAAATCCACATAAGATTGGTGGGGGACTGAATGTGTCCAAAAATTCAAAATTATTTTTACAGAAAAATTTTAGCAAATTATTTAAAGACTGTCAAATATTATTTTTGCTAAAACCATTAGAAATAGCTGCTTTTTTATCAAAAAAAGAACCGGCTTTTAAAAAGCCGGTTCTAAAAATATTTTTAAATTAAAAAGAAGGTGAAATCTCTCTCCACAAAGGCAGAGGAAGCCCTATCGTTACCTCATCTGTTCTCCGGCATAGATAAGTACTTGAGTCAGTCACTTGCAATGTGACCAGTCGTGTCGGGCCGATCTGGAATTTAACCCCAAAGGGATTCTTTAAGCTAGAATTTCCAGGGTCGCCTAGCTCAAACGTCCAAAGCCAATTTGTACATTTTGATAAATCTGGATTATTTAAATCATCGTAGCATACCGTAGGATCAGTAGGCGGTTTATTGATTGATGCTGGAACGCAGACTCCATCTGGTGAAGGACCGCCGCCATTAATTGAACAGAAATTGACGGGTTTAAACGCTGCTTGCCTTTCAGGATTAATTGTGAAATTAACATAAGGGCTGGCATGAAGGTTCATTGTAAAATCATCCCCTGAACACGTTCTCTGATTTGCTGAGTCAGTAATGCATACTTTATAATAATAGGTTTGGGGAGCCCATGCTAATTCATTTAACCCACTGGCTGGCCATGGTTGAACAGGGGAATCATTGTCTGTCCATTTAAATTTATATTCTTGAATACCACCACTACTATCAGTTACATCTCGTTCTACATGAAAATATTCGTTCAGAGGAGGATCCGAAATAGGTTCGTCATCAAGATAAATCTCATAGGTTTGAGCATCATCGTCTGAAAAATCAAATTTTATAGTTAATGTTGTCCAGTCATTTACTCGATCGCCTGCCGGGGAATCGAAAGCGCAGTGATCAATAGGAGAAGACACAGAGTTTATTACTGGAGGCTCGTTTACTGGCTCATAAGTTACCTTGTAATCTGAAGTACCACAAACGCTGTAATACCCTCCGGTTCCTTCATTATACCCACCATCCGCGCAATTAAAACTTATCCAACCGATAATAGCACTTTGGCTTATGCATGGTCCGTTTATCACAGGGTCTCCGGGCAGATCACACGGTGACAACATTGAACAACCTATTGCACCAGTCACCTTACAATATGTATTCCCTCCGCCTCCCCAAGCCCAACCTTCGTATTCGTCAGGATCAGGGGCTGCTACATCTTCAAGCCAAACTTTATAAAAATCCATTGTGCCTGCTCCTTCTAAACAAATATAGCCTGACCAGCCTCCAGCTTCTGGATTTGGCGACGCTGTTTCAATAAAACATTCAGAGTTTGGGTTACCAGCACAAGCTCTGATCCATGCCCAAGTCATACAATTGCCAGAAGGACCAATCACATCAGTAACAGTCGCGAGTTTAATCCAACCGATGTTTTGTGACCAGGCAAAACCTCTCATAGAATTAAGGCTGCCGTCGCTGGAGTAAACTCCATAAGGGTGGGCTATTCCGAAACTCGGGCACCCTGATGGAGCGCCTTCTAAACTTCCCTTATACTTTCCATCTTCATTAACATCACAGTTGTCGCCGTTAAAACTAATCCAGCCGATTTTTTCTGACCAGGCAAAACCATGAAGATTTGGCGCAAGCAGAGTTTTGCGAGTTATTATATTTGCATCGGGAGACCAACCAGCAGAATTGCGAGCCTTAGCTCGAAAATCATAGTCAGTATATGGGTCAAGATCATTAACAGCAATCCTAAATATACTACCTACAACAATTGAACCATCCCTTGTTGGAACAGACAACCAAGAACTATCAGAACTTTTCTTATAATCAACACCTACTAACGTGGCATTTGCGCCGCCAGTATTGCTTATAAAACCAGTTAAAACAACGCCATAAGAGTAAATTTCATCAATAGCATTAGTACTGACCGTTGGCGGCGAAACTAGTGCAGTACACACACCACTTATACAAGTTCCTGATGGACATATTTGTCCACAATAACTACAATTATTTGGATCTGTATTTAAATCAGCCTCACAGCCATCTACGTTATCTCCATCACAGTTCCCATAATTGGCCAAACAAGTGTAGTCGCATGTACTGCCAGCGTTTATAGTGCAAGTCCCTGTTTCTCCAGTACAAGCAATACCAGTGCATGAGCATGTTCCAATCAAAGCAACGGGATTGATAACGCAGTTAGTAGAGTCAGGTGAGGCATTTGTTCTCGCAATACAAGCCTTATCGCATTTGTCAGCACCATAAGCCACATTAGCACATTTCGCAGCTGTGCAGCTTACCATGACATCATTATAACAAGCCCAGGTATTATCGCTGAAAGAGCAAGTTGCTTCGTTCCAAGTTGTAACAGCTTCAACTTTTTCAATTATCTCAGAATTAAAAGCCAAAAAGCTGAAAACAGTCAATAAAATTATTAAAAAAATAGATTTTTTAGACATAATTAAATTTTTTGATTTGGAAATCACCTGACAAACTGAATCTGGCTGGCTGTAATTTCAGTTTTCCCTTTGATGTTTTCTCCTGAAGAAACAGCAATCAAATCTCCAACTTTTATATCATCAAAACTCAAGATTTTCTCCTTTATCGGTTCTTCCGGTGGCAAGGGCGGAGGTTCAATTATTTCAATTTTGAAAATCTTTGTTTGATCAGCCAGATTTGCCTTGATATTTTGCTTTTCTATTTCCTTTCCTTCTGGTAAGGGAAATTGGCTAACTCGAATTGAAACCTCCATCACCAAGAAATTTTCTCCTTTTTCTTTCACAATCCCCGAAAGGCTAAAAACTTTCTCTGGTAAAGGAGAATAAAATGGCTCCAAAAGGGATTTTAACCAATTTATCTCCTTTTGAGCCTGGCTTTGAATTTTTCCAATTTCCTCCTGCCATCTTCCCCTTTCCGAAACTTTCCCAATCCCAAAACCTATCAAAAGGAAAACTATTATTAAAATGATGTAATTAATTTTTTTCTCCATTTTTTATTTTACCAATTTTTAATTTTCTTAATGAACTTTGGGTCAATTTTTCGACTCTTTTAATAAAATGGGGGGATCCCCGTCCTTTTTACTGAAAATGCCAAAGAAAGGGCACCTTAGTTTCTTTTCCTTTATTGTTTGCGGCTTTGAAATCCATGTCGTAAGTATACCGGGAATCAATTAAAATATCCTCTGCCTCCCAAAAACCCTGCCACCTTCCCCCTGTTTTTTCCCCTTCAGCTAATTTAAATTCTATTGTTTCCTCGCCTTTATTGGTTTTTATTACCGCTGTTACTTTCTCTACACCATCGGGGTCTTCCACCCAAATTGAAAAAATTTGTTTTTCTCCCTCTCCCGGATTTTTGGGATCAATAACCAGTTCTTTTACAAATTTTGGGTAATCTAATCCTCCACTGGTAGAAAAAATTGCTGCTCTTCCAGAGGGAGTAAATTTTTCTTCAAAAGGAATTTCTTTCTCCTTAAAAAGTTTCGTTCTAAAAATTGTAAAATAACTCGTTATTCCAACAATGAAAGCGAAGATAAAAAAGAAAATTAAAACTCTTTTTAACGTCATAATAGGGTTTGGACTTTTAACACTATACCCCAATAAAGATCTGACCGCCTTGCATATTAATTGTCCCTCCTGATATCGAAATTTTGTAACCTGCGTCAATTGTAAGTGATGATCCGGTTTGCACATTAAGTACTCCACCGCCTGCGATAATTAGATCGCCCCCTGTGATGTGGTTACCGCCAGCAGAGAGAGTACAAGTGGAACTAAGAGTATAATTACCGCTCGTGTTTAAATTACAACCTCCTGCTGGCGTATAATCAACAACAATCCAAAATTCTGAAACATCTATCTCTTCCTCAAATTCCAGCACTCCAGAAGCCCTAGCGCCCACTTGCAAAGCATTTACTTCTGTCCAAGTCCAGGCTAAATTTGTGTTTGGATTATTTTGCCGTGTTTGAGAATAATCTGTGAATGCTATTCTGCTAATGATGAATGCGACGCTTTCATAATCTGTGTTGTATGTCCGCCAAAGAATATTAGCACCTTCTGCTGTCCCCCCGCCAAAAGGAGCTTTGGCTCTCATATATGCTGTTACCTGATTTATTGTTCCAGTCTGGGCCGTATCCGTTAAATTTTCTGTTTCTTTGCTGCTTGTGTTTAGAGCATAAACATATGAAGTATTCGATTGGTCAGATGTAGCCACCGGATGGGTTGAACCCACTAAAGTCCAAGCTTGGTAAGTGCCAGCCAGATTTGGTCTAAGAGGCAAGGTATCTGGAGCAGCTTCAATTTTTTCAACTTCCCTGAAATTAAAAATCAAAAACCCAAAAACTGTCAGAAAAATTATTAAAAAGAAGAGGGATTTTTTAGACATATTTAAAGAGATTTTAATTTCCTAAAATCTTTTAAGATTTTATTTAATACTTTCACAAAAGCAGGCAAGAAAGTTTTTCACAACTTGAATTTCAAAAAATTTTTATCTTTAATAATCAGAAACTTTTATTCCAGTCAAGTTTTGGTCTTCAGCTAAATTTCCCCACTTTTGATGATCAACTCTGGGAGCCGATAATCTATAAGAAACCTCGCCAGCCCTTTCTCCATAAATTATTATTTTATTCCCATTCTTTTCGTACCAAACCTTTCCTTCAAACCCCGGAGTCAGCAAAAGGGCTGTGTCATTTATATTTTTACTCGAGGTCTGCCAGAATAACCACAAATCAGAACCTTCTTCCAAGCCATCAAAATCAATCACCGTTGTGGGTTGTAAATTATTGGTTGTAAGTTGTATGGTTCCAGACGCTTCAGTCCTTGTTCCACCGGCAAAATCAGCCATATAGGTAGCGTACTTTTTGCCATCGATATCAAAAATTGGGTCAATGGTACCGACATCAAGTTTCCCTGCTCCATCACCAATTATCACTTTGTCTTTTCTTACCGCAAACTGGCTTAGCCCACCTTTTTGTACGTCAAATAATAAAGAATTAACGGAAGAAGCAGTATCAATTATATTCAACCGCATCCCCATGAATGCCATTCCCGCATTATTCCAGGTTTGGGTGAAGGTCAGAGGAGCATTCGCTGTTAGAGGGCCAGAATCAACGTGTAATTTACCTGCCGGGCTCGTTGTCCCGATGCCGACTTTTATCCCATAATTTGAAGGATCAATTAAGAAGACATCAGAAGTAGGAATAGAAAAAGATGCCTCATTATAACCAAAGACAAAACTTCGAGCACCACTCAACCTCATATACTTACCCATTGCTACAGAATAATCACCTTCAACTATATTAGAATATCCGCCAGGAACTGTGGAATACCATCCTGAGGCAGTATTGTTATATCCTCCTCCAACGGTGGAATAACCGAATCCTGAGGCAGTATTCCAATCTCCTCCTCCAACGGTGGAAATACTTCCTGAGGCAGTATTGCGAGTTCCCCCTCCAATGGTGGAACGAAGTCCTGAGACTGTGTTGTCAACTCCCCCTCCGATGGTGGAATAAGTTCCTGAGGCCGTGTTGTTATATCCTCCTCCAATGGTGGCAGAATATCCTGAGGCTGTGTTGAGAGCTCCTCCTCCAATGGTAGAATACCATTCTGTTTCTAAGGTATAGAGGGTGCTGTTGCTATATCCTCCTCCAATGGTAGAATAGGGGCTTCTGGCCGTGTTGGAATATCCCCCTCCAATGGTGGTATAACCTGTTCCTGAAGGCGAAGCAATATTGCCACGTCCTCCTCCAACAGTGGAATAAGTTCCTGAGGCCGTGTTGCTATATCCCCCTCCGACAGTGGCGTAAGTCATTTCAGAACCACTCAAACCTGTAGTGCTATCTACCCCCAAATTAACATGAGTAGCAACAGTAGCTGCCAGACCATAAAGATTTGTTCCTTGGCGAGAAATAGCACCATTTATTTGTAATCTTGCATTAGGGCTCGCCGTCCCGATGCCGAGTCTTTTATCAGTATTATTCCAGGAAAAAGTTGTAGCATCTCCGCCAAAAGCGCCGCTATTATTGAACTGGACTGCGCCGTTATTCCCTCCAGGAGTTGCCCCTGCCCCACCCTGTAGATCAATAGCGCAGACCCAATCAGTATCTCCGGCATCACGTTTTAAAATTTCATTGGCTGCGCAGTCTTTAACCTGGATAGTATCTGGGTTAACAGTTATACCTTGACCTGTCCCTACGTTTAAAGTAAAGGTTCCACCTGCTGCTCCACCATCAACAGAAGTGAGGCCATTCCCAGCAGCTAAAGTTCTTTCAGCAGTTAAACCAGCTTCACCAGCTCCTGAAACTGCAACTATATAACTAGCGCCAGTTGGCGCACCTCCTCCGCCGCCTCCTCCGACGCAATTTGTAAAAGTAGTACCTCCGTCTTCAGAACATTTAAAGTTAGTTCCATTGAAATACATCATGCCTTTTCCTGCTTGCGGTGTCGGAGCAGAACCAGATGAATACGTCAAAGCACCAGACCCTTCAATCATCAATCGTTCTTTAGGATTGCTGATACCAAAACCTCCTAGCTCTCCACCTGCAGTGTAAAAAGAAATAGCCGAGACGCCGCCCCCTGTAGCAATACCTGAAGACAATATTAAATTTCCACCAGCTGTATTTTGTCCCCCTGATGAGGCTCCTCCAGCCTTGATTGTTAAACTGTTCCCAGGATCTCCACCAACACCAGTATCGCCCATACCAATGGTCTGGTCACTGCCGGGATTTAAAGAAAGAGGGTATATAATTTTAGTTTGTGACGTACCACCAACACCAATCATTCCAAAAACCACTTTGCCTGATGAATAAATCCTGATTCCTTCTTTCCAAGTGCCAACACTGTTTGCATAAAATACCAGGTTAGAAGCTCGAGAACCATCTGTTGCTGTTGTCCATACAGATTCTATTTTGGCCATATCTTGATCGTTGGTTGCTGTTGTTTCTCCTCCAAATAAAATGCCTGTACCAAGACTTACGCCGCCATTTCCAGCTACAGGCCCTCTATTATGAGTTAATCTTAAAGGATAGGCTGTTGTATCACTGTCAAGAGTAGATAGAACATGCAATAGAGTTGAAGGGTTTGTTGTGCCAATGCCGACATTGCCTCTAAACTTTGCAGATATGCCCAGGTTATAAGGATCAACATAATAATCGCAAGGAGTTTCAGGTAAAGCCCAAGGTTCGGTATTGGAGCAATATCTCGTGGCAGCGATATATCCATTTGGAATAACTGTGCTATTAGGACCTATATTCAATGCTCCGGTCTTTTTTTGAGTAATATCTCCAATATTGATTGGCGCATCTACGTTGCCTGCTGGCGGGGAAGCGCTTGGCTCCACCCAAGCAAAGACTATATACCCTACCAGAAAGGTCATAATAATAACACTTATCATTAAAGCTATTTTTTTTGATTTATATATATCCATATTTTTTGCTAAACTCTTAGCTTCATACTAAATCAGTAGAAAACTTGGAGTTTAGAAGCTTTAAATTTTATTAATAGTATCAACGATGAATTGAGTTTTGCCTCTGATATTTTCCGGCGCCTGAATACTGACTGAATCTCCTACTTTAAGATATTTTAAGCCCTCTGATCCTTTATAGGATTTCTGGCCGTCATAAATAGAAGTTATGTCAATAACAATAAGAGTTATTTCTCTTGGTTTTTGATCAGAAAAATTAGAACCATTACCCAAGATTATCAATTTGTCGCTTTTGATTTCTTTAATGGTGCCTATGGTATTTGAAATATTTTGAGGCAGGTTAACTACTGGCTCTTCGTCTTCCTTGGGCTCTCCGATTTCTCCCGGCTTAAAAGGCTCTGCTACTTCTTCAAGTGAAGTTGGAGTCATCTTTTTTTCCTCTAACATTAAACGTAATTTTTTCAAGTTATTGTAACAATTCACAAAGCCAATTATTGCTATAATATGAACTAAAATTAAAATTACTATCAATACTTTTTTTTGATTTTTGTTTAACATATTTATATTTAAAATTTAACTTTAAGTTATTATACCAAAAATAAATTTAAATAAATAGGCCTTTTTTAAAGGCCTATTCTTTGGTTTTAATCACTTCGTCAACGAGCCCGTATTCTTTTGCTTCTCCGGCCGAAAGATAGAAATCGCGGTCAGTGTCTTTCTCCACCCTTTGCAGGGGCTGGCCGGTGTGCTTGGCCAAAATCTTGTTTAATTTATCTTTTATCTTGACGATTTGTTTTGCCGTGATTTCTATTTCAATCGCCTCTCCTGTCACTCCCCCCATTACCTGATGCAAAAGAATTTCAGAGTTGGGCAAGGCAAATCTTTTTCCGTGGCTGCCTGCGGCTAATAGAGTGGCGGCCATAGAGGCAGCCAATCCCACGCAGACAGTTGAAATAGGGCATTTGACATACTGCATGGTGTCATAAATTGCCAAACCGGCAGTGACCGAACCTCCAGGACTGTTAATATATAGCTGAATATCTTTTTTTGGATCTTTGCTTGCTAAAAATAAAAGCTGTGCGATGACGGAATTGGCCACCGGATCTGAAATTGGCCCGGCCAAAAAAACAATTCTTTCTTTTAAAAGCCGGGAGTAAATATCATAAGCCCGTTCGCCATATTGAGTCTTTTCTATAACAGTTGGGATGAGGTTCATAAGTTCAAATTGTAGAAAATGTAGAAATAGTAGAAATGGTTATCGTTGCGTGCTTTTAGAAGTACAGCCGATAAAACTATTTAACATTCTTTCGACTTTATTTATTTGTTCTAGATATTTTTTAAAGTTGGTTTCTTCTTTAATATATTCGAAATCGGTGCATAAACAAATATCGTTTTTTATTTCACCAAGACATCCCTTCGCAATACCATAAAAATGGAGTCGCTCTTTCTTAAAATATCGGTAAAATCCTTCGGCTATATTAGCTGGTAAGCCTCTGGCATTTTCTTTTAAATGTCTTTTAAGATTATATTCTTCAGATTTGGGTAAATCGCTTGTGAAAGAGTAAATCATTTTTGCCAAAAACCTAGCTTCTTGCCATACCTGCAAATCTTCTAATTGAGTAATTGTTGGCATATCTTACAATCTCTACGATTTGTACCTTTTCTACTTTTTGTACTATTTCTACTTTATTAAACCTTCCAACAGTTTAATCACCTTGATTTTTTTAATTTCACCTTTAATATATAATTTTAGCTTTTCAAGGTCAAGCCCGCCTAAGTTTTGCCCTCCAAAATTTTGGCGGGCAAGCTCTTTTATTTTTTCAACCGGATGGTTCTTCATAATTTTACTGATTTCTTCTTTGATCTCGTCTTCTGAAACTTCTATTTTTTCCTTGAGGGATATTTCCCGTAAAATCAAATCGTATTTTGATCTCTTTTGGGCTTCATCTGAAAATGTGTCTTTTAACTCTTTTTCAGTTTTATTGATTTTAGCCAAATATTCTTCAAATGGTATTTTTAAAGCCGTTGCCACCTTTTCTTTTAATTCATCCAAAATCAAACTCTTTTCTCTTTCTATTAAAACTTCCGGGATTTCAACTTTTGAATTGTCGGCCAGCTTCTCCAAGATTTCTTGCCGGACTCTTTGACTTTCTGCCATTTCTTTTTCCTTGCTTATCCCTTCTTTTAAACTATTTTTTAAGGAAGCAAGACTCTCAAAATTTCCTAAGTTCTCCGCCCAGTCATCATTTATCTCCGGCAGTTCCATTTTCTGAACAGATTGAAGCTTCACCCTGAAATCAAAACTTTTGCCGGCCATATCTTTTTTGGAATAGTCCTGAGGAAATTTTAGAGAAAAAGTTTTTTCCTGGCTATTTTGCATTCCAACCAAATTATCTTCAAACCCCGGAACGAACTGGCCTTCGCCTAAAATAAAACCATCTTTTCTTTTTAAGCCGGATTCTATTTGGGGAGAGGAAAATTCAATTTCAACAAAATCTCCATTTTCCGCCGGTTGGTTCTTAAGGGTAAATTTTGCCCGCGATTTTTGGATCCAGCGGAGGGCGCTCTCAATTTCTGCTTCCTCAACCAAAATTTTGTTTCTTTTTATTTGGTTGGATATTTTTTTATAATCCGGCAACTTGATTTCTGGGATAATGGTCAAACTAACCTTAAATTCAAATCTCCCATCAATGGCATTGGTAGGAGGCAAAACCTCAATTTCTGGCTGAACGATTGGCTCAAGTTTATTTTCCGCAATCACTTTTGGGTAATGTTCCTCCATCAATTGCTTAATTGCTTCTTCTAAAATTCTTGTTTCGCCAATTTCTTTTTCAATCCTTTCTTTTGGCGCTTTGCCGGGACGGAATCCTTCTATTTTTATTTCCTGGCCGAATTTTAAAATTGCTTTCTCCCGGAATTTCTCAAATTCTTCTTTCGGGACTTTAAAAATTATCTCAACCTGGGAATTTTGCAATTTTTTGACCGAAACTTCCATCAGATTTTACCCGGTAGGAGAATTTCGGCAACCCCGCCCTTTCAGAGAAAGGACGGGGTAATTTCGCAAAGCGAGCCGAAATTCCTCTACCGAGTTTAAATTAGAAAACTAACAATTAGTAAATAACGTTCTTTGGGCGGGGCTTTTCAATCCCAACCGCCCAAAGACCAAAGGAGTAGCCTCCTTATGGAATCCTCATTGACGTCTTCTATTATTATTCCTTTGTACCCCGTCCCAAGGGACGGGGTTTTAAAAAGTAGGCGTCAATAAAGCAACTATGTTTAATATTTTTATCACCCCGTAAAAATCGCTTCGCGATTCACGGGGCAAGTCGGATTTATACCAAAAAGCTGACAATTAACAGGGCGACTATATTTAGTATCTTAATCATAGGATTGATAGCGGGGCCGACTGTATCTTTGCAGGGATCTCCCACAGTGTCGCCGGTAACAGCTGCTTGGTGGGCAAAAGATCTCTTTCCTCCAAAATTTCCTTCTTCTATATATTTTTTGGCATTGTCCCAAGCTGCTCCAGCTACGGTCATAAAAATAGCAATAAATATTCCTACCACTATACTGCCTATTAAAAGCCCGGCCAAAGCTTCAACTCCCAAAAGAAAACCAATAACGATTGGGGAGATAACCGGAAGTATCGCTGGAAGCATCATTTCTTTTAATGCCGCCTTTGTCACAATATCAACGCATTTTCCATATTCAGGCTTTTGCTCCCCTTCCATAATTCCTTTTATTTCTTTAAACTGCCTCCTTGCCTCTTCCACTACTTTCAAAGAAGTTTTTCCTACTGCTTCCATAGTTAAAGCAGAAAAATAATAAGTAATCATTCCACCAATAAATAGCCCAATTAAAACCCTTGGGTCTTGCAAAAGAAATTGCGCCTTAACTCCAAGTTCAGCCAACTCTTGAGAGTAGGCTGAAAATAGAATAAGCGCTGCTAATCCAGCAGAAGTAATAGTGTAAGCTTTGGTTATTTCTTTGGTAGTGTTCCCAACTGAATCCAAAGCATCCATTCTTTCTCTCACTTCTTTTGGAAGCCCGGCCATTTCGGCAATACCGGCTGCATTATCAGTGATAGGCCCGTAAGAATCCAAGGCAATAATTAAACCAGTTAAAGAAAGCATTGAAACTGTTGTTATGGCTAAACCGTAAATTCCTGAAAGTTTAAAACTTATTAAAATACTAATTGCAATCATAATAATAGGCAGAACAGTTGATTTCATTCCCATTGAAAGACCGGTGATAATGTTGGAAGCGTGTCCTGACTGGGAAGATTGGGCAATAGATTTTACCGGCTGGAACTTTTTTGAAGTATAAAACTCCATGGCTAAAAAAATTCCTACTACGAGCAAAAGACCCAGAAAAGATGGGAAATAAAGATTAAAAGCTGGGATTTTATCAAAGTTTTGAGAAATCGAAGAAATTAGGATAAAAAAACCAATTGCCGAAAGAATCCCTGCTACCGCCAATCCCTTATATAGAGCATTAATTATGCTTTGGCTTTTGCCAAGTCTTACAAAAAAGGTGGAAATAATTGAGGATAAAATAGCCACTGAAGCCAAAAGCAGGGGCAGAAAAATTGCTTGAGTCATTTTGGAAAAAGAAAGCGATCCTAAAACCATAGTCGCTATTAATGTCACGACGTAGGTTTCAAAAAGATCAGCTGCCATGCCGGCGCAATCTCCAACATTATCTCCAACTTGATCAGCGATAACTGCTGGGTTTCTGGGATCGTCCTCAGGAATCCCTTTTTCAATTTTGCCCACGATATCAGCTCCGACATCAGCTGCTTTAGTAAATATTCCTCCCCCCAGTCTGGCAAAAATTGAAATCAAAGAAGCTCCGAAACCTAAGGCCACCAAAGCTTTCAAATCTTTAGTCAAACCATAAAAAACTGAGACTAAAAATAATCCTAAACCAACTACTAAAAAGCCGGTTACTGAGCCGCCTTTAAAAGATAAATCCAAGCTTTCTTTTAACCCTTTCTGGCCTGCTTTTATAACTTTTAAATTTGTTTTAGTGGAAATCGTCATCCCGATATACCCTGCTATAGCTGAAAAAAGAGCTCCAAAGAAAAAACCTATTCCTACTTTGAATCCTAAAAAAATACAGAGAGTAAAGAATAAAAAAATAGCTACAAAAGCTATGGTTTTATATTCTCTTTTCAAGTAAGCCATAGCTCCTTCTTTAATAGCCAAAGAAATTTCAGCTATTTTTCCTGAATCAGAAGGAGATTGGTTTATTTTTCTTATCAGAAAATAAGAGAAAGTTATTGAAAAAAGAGAAACAACAATAGGAAAAAATAATATCGTCATGATTTTTTGATTTAGTTACTAAAAGAGGTTATTTTTTATTTTTCTTTTCTTCTTTTTTCTCCCCGCCTGCATCGCTATGCCGGCCCGCATCGCTACGCGAAGCGTTGCTGGCGGGCGAAGCATTGCGGGCAGGCTTCTTCTCCTTCTTTTCGGGTTTTGCTTCTTTTTCCAATTCCTCCTCCTTTTCTTCCTTGACTTCTTCAGCTCCAGCCTCTGAAGCCCTGACATCAATTTTCCAACCAGTAAGCTTGGCTGCTAATCTCACATTCTGTCCCTCCTTACCAATGGCTAAAGACAACTGGTCTTCCGGAACTATGGCCAGAGCTTTGTTTTTTGGCATTATTTTCACTTCAAAGACCTTAGCCGGGCTTAAAGAATTGGCGATATATTTTGCCGGATCGTCAGAATACTCAATTATGTCAATTTTTTCTCCACCCAGTTCGTTTATTACTGCCATAACCCTTGTGCCCCTTTGGCCAACAGCGCTGCCAATAGGATCAATCCCTTCGGTATTTGAAACAACGGCAATTTTTGATCTTGAACCTGCTTCTCTGGCGATTGATTTTATCTGCACCTGACCGGAAGAAATCTCAGGAACTTCCAGCTCAAAAAGCTTGGAAATTAGTTTTGGGTAAGCCCTGGACAAAAAAATAACTGGTCCTTTTGGGGTTTTTTCAACTTTTAAAATATAAACTTTCAATCTCTGGCCCGGCCTGTAAAATTCTCCGGGCACCTGTTCTTCTCTTGTTAAAATCCCGAAGGTTTTACCAATGTCAAAAAAGATATTCCTGCCTTCCATCCTCTGGATTATACCAGATATTATTTCTCCTTCTTTGGACTGGTATTCTGAAAGAACCGCTTCTTTTTCCGCTTCCCTGATTTTTTGTAAAATTACCTGTTTTGCTGTTTGAGCAGCGATTCTCCCATAGTCAGATTTTGTCTCAAGAGCTATTTCTAATTCTTCTCCAGTTTTTATTTTTGGTTTTATTTTTCTGGCTTCTTGAACCATTATGTGCCTTTCAGGATTAAAACGAAGCTTTTTCCCCTCGCCCTCTTCTGCCACATCTGTCTTTTTTTCCCTTAACTCTTCCAACTCCTCTTCTGAAAAAATCATTGATTTATCAACAACTAATTTCACTTGCCAAAATTTAACATTGCCTGTTTCTGGTTCAAGTTTAGCTTTTATCATTTGCCCTTTTTCGCCATAATCTTTTTTATAGGCGGCGGCTATCGCCTGTTCAATGCTTTCAATAACCTTATCGTAAGGAATTCCTTTTTCTTCTGCAATCTGCGCGATTGCTGATGTAAAAGATTTGATGTCCATATTATTAGAAAATAAAAAGTAGAAAATAGAAAATTTTTTCTTCTACTCTCTAAGTTCTACTTTTTCTTATCCCTATTTTAAATAAAGGTCCGCTTTTACGGACTCGTTCTTATTTTAGTTTAACAAAGAAGATTGGAGTGTCAACCCCCCACCTCGTTTGCTTAAGGAACTGAAATTAAACAAGAGTTGATGCTGTGCTAGAAGTTATTTTGCGACGCACGTAGCCGAATAGGCCAGTCCCGCATAGCGGGACAACGCTATTCGCATTAGTGCGTCGCCGAAGAATTGTTTTGCAAACTAGGTGGGGGGTCAACCGGATAAAATCCCACTATTAAGGCTCCTGGACCTGTGTGGGCTCCTATTACCGGTGTTACAGGCAAAGTAAATAAAACCTTGCTTTTTCCGTCTTTTTCTATTGTTTTTCTTAATTCTTCCGCTGCTTCCGGATTTTTTGCATAAGAGATGGCAGCATTTATCTGTTTTCCTCTTGCTTGCCTACTGATTTCTTCAGCTAAAACATGGGGTAGGTTTTTACTAAACCTCGGTCCAAGAAATTTTATTTTTCCGTCTTCAAGACCTATCAAGAATAAAATTCCAATTTTTTGTATTAAAGAAATCAAGGGTGTCAAAATCTCGAATATTCTAATCCTTCCTCCCCGGACTGCATATTTGAAATCAGAAATTAAACCGATAAGTTTGACTTTAGGACAAAATTTTTTTAGTTCCTCCAGGATCTCTTCTATTTTTTTTCCTCCAGAAATTAATTCTTGGATTCTAATTATAATTAATCCCTCAGCTACCTCAGCCGTGAAACAGTCAAAAACAGATATATTCAGCTTTTCCGGTTTTTTAAAAATGGACCTGGCGATCCTCGCCTGGCTGTAAGCGCCCGAAAGTCTGGAAGGAAGAGTTATGACTAAAATTTTTTCAAACTTTTCTAAAGCCCTTTTGTAGCAATTGAAGTAATCATTAAAGGTCGGGGCCGAAGTTGTCGGCAGTTTTTTCATCTTCCTTAACTTTTCATAGAGATTATCCGTTCTTAGATCTTCTTTCCCAAAATTATTTATCTTAAACAGAACGCATTCAATCTGGTTTTGCTCCAGAAATTCTTTTGGCAAATTAGCCGTTTCTCCAACTACCAAACCAAGGCTTTTTTTCTTGATTGTTTTTTTATCTTCCACACTAAGCGCTTCTTCCCGCCAATCAATTATTTCAAAATCATTCATTAGCTCTTTGATTTTTTCCGGCCAGTTGGTATGGATATGAATTTTAACTTTGTCCTCCAACTCCAATATATCAATGCTTTCCCCTAAAACAGCCAAATCATTTTTTAATTTTTCCAATTTTGCATTCTCTTTTTTTATAATAAAAACGATTTCGCGGCTGTATTCGGACTCCTTATTTTCCAAATTATTATATAAGGATTTGGCCGAGGGCTCTAAATCTTCTCTCAAACTTATAGTTTCTCCTTTTAGACTTTCTAACCAAGCTTCCAAAATTTTAACAAATCCCAAGCCGCCGGCATCAACAACATCATTCTGTTTTAAAACCTCCAGTTTTTCTTTAGTTTCTTCCAAGGCCTTACGGCTTGATGCCAAAGCTTCTTCTAAAATTTTAATTATGTTTTTCTCTTTTCTCGTCTTCGAAAATTCATGTGCTTTTTTGCTTGCGTCCCTAAGAACATCTAAAATCGTACCTTCCACCGGATTTAAAATAGAAACATAGGCCGAGCTCGTGCCTTTTTTCATGGCAGAGGAAAAATTCTCTCCATTAATCACCTTAAGATCCTTTATCTTATTTAAAAAACCGATTAAATACCCAGTGTAGATCATGCCGGCGTTTCCTCTGGCGTTTATCATTGCCCCTTCCCTGATATCTTTTGCCAAATCAGAAAAAGAACCATAATCCTTTTGAACGATTACTCCTTCAATACCCAATAAAGTTGCTGCCATATTATAACCAGTATCCTTATCAGCCACTGGAAAAACATTAATGCGATTTATTTCTTCCTGGTGCTGGACAATTTTCTGGGCCGAAGCTTTCATCATTTCTTTTAAATCTCCTGGTCTTATCTCGATAACAATTTTTTCCGGCGGTCCAAAAATAAATTCTATTGGTTTTTTTACTACTTCCACTCCTACTTTCACTCCGAACTTAGCCACTTTCCATCCGATTTTAGGCGGCAACATAATGGAGTTGGCTATAAATTTTAAAAACTTGTGATCATCGATTTTTTTCAAAATCATGTTTATGCGAAGACTGAATAAGGCTTCGTCATTATCAAATAGGAATCTGTTTCTGAACAGTAAAAACTTTTCCTTTGACCTTATTATTTCTTTGATCGGACTCAATCTTTTAATAAAAACTGGTATCAAAGAAAAAGTGGTGAATAATCCAACCGTCTCAAACTGGTTAAAAAGAGAAGAGAACAATATGGCTGCAGCTAAAAATGAAAGTGTCCCTATGGAAGAGTTCCAAATAATTGCAGGGAAGAGAAAAAGAATAAAAGCGAGGCCGGAAATTTTAGGAGAAAAAGCTAAAAGGCATCCAAAAAGAGTGCCGATTCCCCGGCCACCGGCGAATTTTATAAAAATGCTCCAGTTATGGCCAATGACCGCTGCTAATCCTGAAAAAACTTGTACTCCTTGAGAAAAACCAAGTTTTTGAGCTACAAAAACAGAAATAAATCCTTTTAGCACGTCAAAAATAGCTGTCAAAATTCCTGCCAATTTCCCAACATTTTTAAAAACGTTAGAGCCTGAAGTTTTTCGCCAGCCTATTTCCAAAATATTTTTTCCATAGGCTTTGGCAATCAAAAAACCAAAAGGTATGGAACCTAAAAAATAACTAATTATTATCCAGGATCTCTCGGTAATCATAATAAAGCATAATTATTACGAGTCCGGGTCTCGTAATAATTATTACAAGGATTTAAAAAACGGCATTCTGGAAATGCCTAATTTTAGCTTTTTTAGAGTTTGAATGAATTTCAACCGAAATTACATCTACTTGCCACCTTGAATCCAAAGGAATATTTTTTTCCATCAGCCAATTTTCAGCCGTCTTTAGTATTTTCTTTTGTTTTGCAAAATTAACCTTATCTTCAGGCAAAAATCCTTGTCCGTCTATTAAGGTCTTAACTTCTATGAAAGAAATAGTGTTTTCTTTTTCAGCTATGATATCAATCTCGCCTCTTATCGGGCCTGAAACCCATTTAGAAGAATAATTTCTATCTAAAATCCGGTAATCTTTCTCTTTTAGGTATTGAGAAACTATCTTTTCTCCCATATCTCCCAATTGCCTTGAATTTTTTAGTTTTTCTAACATCGGTTCTTTAAAATATACCATTTTAAAAAATCCGCTACAAGAAATAACGGTTGAAGTATCATGGTTGTTTTAATAATGGACCTGGCGAGAATTGAACTCGCATCTCTGCAATGCGAATGCAGTGTACTACCATTATACTACAGGCCCGCATTTCAGTCGGGGGCGAGGGAGTCGAACCCTCATCGCGCGGTCCCGAACCGCGCATTTTACCGCTAAACCAGCCCCCGTCTCTACGTCACCCAATATTTTTTCTTTGTCATTTCGTCTCTTTTTGTTTCAATAACTTCCCTGGCTTTTCTGGCTTTTTGGTTTAAGACTTTCAACTTCTCTTCTGATAATTTTCCTAATTTCTTTATTTCTTTTTCCAAAAATTCTTTTTCATTTTTATTCGGGTTTTCCAAAACATAACTGAGTAGAATATCTAAAACCTGCCCGACTTTTGGTCCCGGCTTAATTTTCAATATTTTCATTACATCTTCTCCGTTAACCTTTATCATTTTGACTGAAATCGGGTCTTGGGAAACCCTGTCAATAATATATTTTAAATGCCTTAGTTTATAAGGTTCGGCTTTGGGAACTCCAGAGCCTATTCTGTCAGCCATTCTCACCTGGAGCAATTCTTCCATGCTTTCCGGGCCAACTTTCCTGACCAGTCTCCTGACCGAAGATTCTGAAACCTCATCAACGTTATAGTAAAAAAGATGATATCTGACAAGTTTTGTAATTTTTTCAATATCTTTTTTGGGGAATTTTAATCTGTTTAAAATTTGAACTGTCATTTTAGCTCCAACTATTTCGTGATTGTAAAAAGTGGCGTTTAAACCCTTTCCTTCTTTCACTCTGGGTTTTGCAATATCATGTAAAAGCGAAGCTAACCTGACATATTTGTTAAAACTTTTTTTAGCGGCATATTTTAAAGATAGGATCGAGTGCTGATAACATTCATATATATGGTGCTTGTTTTGGGATACGCCGTAACCCTCTTCTAATTCAGGAATAATATATTTTAAAAGCGAAAGTTTTCTTAAAAGCTCAACGCCTTCATCAGCTCTCTCTGACATAATTATTTTTAAAAACTCATCTCTGATTCTTTCTTTTGAGATCGCCTGAAGCCAAAGAGAATTTGCTTTAATGGCTTTTTCAGTTTTGGTTTCAATTTTAAATCCAAGGGTCGTTGCAAATCTGACTGCCCTCATCATTCTTAAGGCGTCTTCATTGAACCTGTCTTTGGCTTTACCCACTGCTCTGATGATTTTATCTTCCAAATCCTTTTGTCCTTCATAAGGGTCAATAATCTTTATTTCTTGTTTCTTGTCTCTTGTCTCTTGTTTTATGGCAATAGCATTTACAGTAAAGTCTCTTCTGGCCAAATCCTCTTCTATATTTTTCGCCCACTTTATTTTATCGGGATGCCTTTTATCGGTATATTTTTCGTCAATCCTAAAAGGGGTGATTTCAATCTCTTTTAATCTGGGGTTTTCGCTTCCGGTCAAAACCGTAACTGTCCCAAATTTATTATTGGAAAAACTTCTCAAAAAAACCTTTCCAATTTCTTCTGGTTTGGCGTCGGTAGCCACATCCCAATCTTCGGGCTCTACCCCTCTTAATAAATCCCGAACACAACCGCCAACGATATAGGCTTTAAAATTATTTTCTCTTAATTTCTGGGTAATAAATTGTACTTCTTCTGGTATTCGCATAGGCCCTACGAATTACTAATTTTTATGAATATACAAATTCATTTTCATTTTAATTCAAAATCTTGTTTTTTTCAATTTTTTAACTTAAAATTAGATAACGCCCCTGTAGCTCAATGGATAGAGTGCTGGGCTTCGGACCCAGAAATGGGGGTTCAAATCCCTCCAGGGGCACATGTGTTATCTGTATATTTTACAAAGTAAAAAAGATCAACGAACATATGCAGGGTATATAGAAAATTCATTTAAAATAATATAAACATGGTTTCTAAAAAATAAAATTATGCCAAAAAAACTTATTTTTTTAATAATTTTTCTGACAGTTTTTGGGTTTTTATTTTTTGCTAAAACCGGCTTAGTCCGGGCAGCAATAGTAGAGTTATGGGTAAATTCATTTTCAAATAGCAAGACCGGTTGGACCAAAACAGCTCCAAGTCCTTATCTTGACACAATTAGCACTGGTTATATCAGTACCAATGTAACCGGCACTACAGGAGATTATGGATTTGCCGATAGTGTCTTAACGGATACGATAACAAAAGTTGAGGTAGGATTCTATTACCAATGGCTAGTAGCACCGGTGAATAATTATTGCTCGTTCTATCTCCAAAATGGTGCTACTTGGGTCAATGTAGGATCTGATGATTGGGGAACGGCTTGGCATTGGCAGACCTTTGATGTCACCAGTGTCGCTGGATTGACCCCTTGGACTTGGACTAAAGTTAATAACGCTTTGGCATATCTTTCTTTTTATAAAGAATTTTCTGAAACCACTACTATTCGAGTAGATGCCGCAAGATTAATAGTTACTTATTCGGCTGCTGCTAACAATATTCCTAATGCAACCTCAGTTACTGACTCACCTGATCCAGTTACTGTAGGATCAAATATCACCTTTACTGGCAACTGGACAGAGGCTGATGCTGGAGACCTTGATAAAATGTATGTTTGTAAAGACTCAACCTGTACCAACTGCAATTCTACCAGCTGTCCTGGCGTTTCATGTAATTGCTGGTGCTATTCTTCAGGCTGGAATACTCAACCTGATACCACAGATATTTGCGCTTACACTGCCCAAGCCGGGGATGTTGGAATGAAGTCTTATTGGTTGGGTGTTTGTGATAATCAACCCTCTTGTGATACCATCCCTTTATCAGGCGGAACATTTACAGTAAATGCTTCTGTTTGCCTAGACCTTACAAATAGAATAAATGCTGCAAATGGGCATGGTTGTTTTGACCCAGTTTATGATCCCCTTGCTGATCTGAATAAGGATAAAACAGTTAATATGTCAGACAGTATCCTCTTAGGTAATTGTGGAGGAAATGAGGCCCTTTGTCAGGGTCTGTGGAATCCAAGTAGTCCTTGCAGTTATTGCCTAGACCTTACAAA
>Ga0315294_10002006_pt1 | contig 22341 bp, 20 predicted proteins | sample YL17G13_40_MG_FD_203626 | JGI IMG/M metagenome (GOLD analysis project Ga0315294, IMG submission 203626) | Sediment microbial communities from Yellowstone Lake, YNP, Wyoming, USA - YL17G13_40 | ecosystem: Environmental > Aquatic > Freshwater > Lake > Sediment | place: USA: Wyoming | collected...
GCCGGCGAGGAAGTTCACCGCAATGGCGTCCGTGTTCTTGCCTGCGTCCTCGATCCAGTACTGATTTATGCCAGCGGCGGCAACCGGGATGGTCTTGTCGGGTCCAGGCTCAAGGAGGTTAAGCCGAAACTGGCCTCCGAAACTGATCAGGTCCGGCACAAAGCCAAACCCCACGCCTGCCGACATTCTAGAGTTGAAGTGGCTCGCGACGTCAACTCCCAGCACATAAGGCATGCCGAGCTGCAGCCCCGCGCTGAACGACCTGGCCGGGGACTCCTGGGTCACAGACCAGTCCTCGTACTGCTGGGCGTAGCACGCGCCCGAAACCGCAAACAGAAATACTGCTGCCATCACAAAGATCTTACTGCGCATGTCGAGCTCTCCTTTCGCTTAACTCGGACCTCGCGAAACCGTGTTGGATGAATCTCCGCGTGAGTGAGAATCCGCATACTGCACGCATCTCGTTCGCGCTCTCGTCTGGAGCCTGTCCTGAGCGCGAGCGCAAGATGAAACTGCTGGACGCGACTGCGGGGGCAACGTGCAGATGTTGTCTTGCGTCTTGCCGCATGATAGCAATATTGCACAACTGCGTCAACTGAGTGTTGTGACTGGCAGCGCCGCTGCGCCACGTGGTTCGAGCGCCCATCATCGGTCGAGGGCCGTGGCCTGCCATCGGTGTCCTCATACTCGTCCGGGATGCGGCGCACAGTGTTGATTTGGGGCGCGGAGGAGCGCTGCCCCACCGGCCGTGCGATCCTGTCACTCGCCGAACGCCTGGACCACGAAGATACCCGCGCCTATCCCGACGGCGTCCGCTATGAGGTCTCCTGTGCTGACGCCTCTGTGTGACACGGGCGTCTTGAACCAGAGATCCCACAGCTCCTTGCCCATGGAGAGCGCGACAGCACAGATGACGCCGGTCTCCAATCTGTCTGCGGCGGCATCGCCAGTCAGCACGATCGAATAGCAGGCAAGTAGGTGGAGCTTCTTGTCAGACGCCAGCCACCCGGTTTCCAGCGTGTCTGGAAGCCAGAATCTAGCTGTGTCGCTGCGGAGAAGGAGCAAGTTGTTCCGACTATCCCCGGCAGTCCCGTGTTCAGAAGCACTAGAGTGCGCACCTGAGGGGAACAACATGGAGGCGAAAACCACCAGGACCAGGCCCAAAAGAAACCATCTGCCTTTCATAAGCAAACACAGTACCAGCTCACACGACGCCATGGCAACGTGATAATGACCAGTGCCACCCAAACGAGACAAAGAGAAATTCTGGGTGAAAAGCGATAATGGCAGATTGACTTGGGCAGGGGCGCCTTATAGACTCATTATAGAGGATCGGTTCCGGGCGGACGGACTGGTCCGCTTGCCATGCAAATGTGAACCCTGCTGTCGATCGCCGGCCCGAACAGCAACCGTGAGACCGAATTTCGATTGTAAGACTGGAGGCTTCCTTTGAGAACGTTAGCGCGTGGAATCTCAGCCAGAAGTGCGCTTCTCGCTCTGGCCGCGTCTACCATGATGCTGGGCCTTGCACCGGACGCGTGCCTCGCCCAGAGATATCTTCCGGTCTTTTACTCGAAGGCCCTCGCGATTCCCGAACCCATGAAGGTGGAATGGAAAGCCAGTGCGTCCTTTCCTCTTTCGGGCTCTACTGCACTGGTCGCCCCTGCAGGGACTTCTAACCAGGTTCGACAAATCGCGGCAGACTTGAAGCGCTTATTGAGAGACTTGTTCGCAACGGATCCTCAGTTGCTGTTCACCGACCTCATTCCTGAGAAAAACGCGATTGTCTTGGGCACCCTGGAGGACAGCACAGCGCTACGGGATCTTTTCCCCAACATTCCGAGAGAGCAATTCGGTAATTTCCCTGACCAGGGCTATGTCATAACTTCCACGCCTCAAAGGGTAGTGCTTATCGGCCGTAGTGCTGAGGGTTTGAAGTATGGTATCCAGACGTTACTTCAGATAATCGCGCCCGGCATCAGCATCGGGACCTATGTCGTACCGCCCGTAGAGATAGTTGATTTTCCGGCAACAGAAATGAGGGCACTGCTCTTGCCGTTCGGCAGTTACAGACAACTGTACCAAATGGCGAAGATCCGAGAGCTCATCAGTGTCGCTCAGAGCCTGCACATGAATACGATCATTCTGCAGGTCAACGACGCGACGATCTTCGATTCCGCGCCCACGATCGCGAGGAGCGGAGCCACACACAAAGACACACTTCGTGCTATGGTGCAATACGCCCGCGAGGCTGGTCTGGAAGTGATTCCGCTCGTGAGCACACTCAGCCAGCAGGGCTCTCTGCTCTGTGCTGCGCACCCTACCCTCTGCCTCGACGAAAACACCTACGATCCCGCGAACCCGAAGGTGTACGCGAAGCTCTTCGGAATACTCGACGAGGTAATCGAGATTTTCCAGCCCCGGTACCTACACATCGGGCACGACAAAGTGCTTGCCTTCCTGAAAATGTCGGAGGCGGACGCCCAGAGGCTCTTTCTCAGTGACGTCAGGAAGATCTACGAACACCTGAAAAGCAGGAACGTTGGAACGATGATGTGGGCCGACATGCTGGTTCACGCACAGAACTGTCCCGGGCAGGAAAACTGCCATGGATTCCTCGGCGGCATTTACACGATCATAGACTCTCTGCCGAGAGACATAGTCATGGTCGACGCACAATACAGACAGAGAAGTCCCGACTACCCTTCAATGGACTTTCTTCTCTCAAAAGGATTCCCTGTGGTGGGTTGTGTTGGCAGTGACACGACCACCGTCAACAACTTTAGCAAGTACGCGGCGGAAAGAGGCGTCAGAGTTGATGGCATGATCGTCGCGGTTTGGGATTGGTACAAGTATGCCGGAATGCACACACCAACAGAGACGATCTGGCGCGGAGCCCAAGCCTTCTGGCGCGGCGGAATTCCGCCGGTGGACCCGACGGGCAGGAAGACGCCTCCGGCCCTGAGAGACATCAACTACTAGGCAGAGCACGACACCATGGCAGGGCTGGCGGTGGAACCCAGCAGGGCGGGACTGAGCAACAGAGATGGTGGGGCTGGGTGAGGCAAACCGCTCAGAGCCAGGTGCGGCAGGCAATCCCGAGAGCTAGGAACGCAAGATCGAAGGAACCTCTAGCCCGTGTGATTCCATGAGGCGTCTGTCTCCCAGGATCGCGCGGGCTTCTCCGTCAGCGATCAGCTCGCCTGCGTCCATCAGCAATACCCTCCCGCACAATTCAAAGACGCTGTCCATGTCGTGCGTTGAGATTACTTTTGTCGCGTCGAGGGACTCAATCAGACGAAGGAAGGCCTGCCTGCTTCTCGGGTCCATGTTGCTGGTCGGCTCATCAAGAGCGATTATTCCCGGCCGCATGGCAAGGATCGCGGCCAGCGCGGCCTTTTTCTTCTGGCCGAAGCTCAGATGATGCGGGGCCTTCTTGCCCTGACCCTCCAACCCGGCCTCTCTCAGGGCCAGGTTCACGCGGGAATCCACCTCGTCCTGCGGAAGTCTCATGCTCAGCGGCCCGAAGGCAATGTCGTCGAACACGGTCGAGCTGAAGAGCTGGTCGTCCGGGTCCTGGAAGACGATGCCCACAGTTCTCCTGATGGTCTTGAGATTCTTCTCGGACATCTCGAGCCCGTCGATGACGACCTCGCCTTCGCCGCGCAGAAGTCCATTGAGATGAAAGAGCAGAGTCGTCTTGCCTGCACCGTTGGGACCGACGAGACCCACGCACTCGTCTTCGTTGATCTTGAGCGAGATGTTCCGAAGCGCGATCGTGCCGTCAGGATACTTGAACGAAAGGGACGATATTTGAATCGCAGGATTAGGCATCGCTAACACCAGGAAAAATTGTCGAGCTCATCAACCGAGTCACCTGAATTGTAAATCGGTGACCAGCGATCGTAAGAACTCAGCGGCTTCACATCGAAGCATCCCCCGAAGCCTACGATTGCCAGAGAACGGGGTCCCTTCGTTAAATGTCGCAGTCCTGCCGAACCAGGCTCAGCGCTGCAGCAGCATGGCGGCGAGCATAGGACCGAGCAGAAGGATTGGGAACACGACACTCGTTACTGGGACCGAGTCGTGCGTCTGAACCGCCACGAAGCCGTCGAATCCTCGTGAACACATGGCCAGATATACTCTCTCCGCACGCTCGTAGGACTTGATCAGGAGGACACCAATCAGACTGCCGAGGTAACGGAATTCGGCAAGCCAGTGTAATCTTCCCACTCGTCTCGCTTCCCAGGACCTCCTGAGTCGGGAGAGCTCGTCGACCAATACAAACACGTACCTCAACATGAAACCCGTCGCCACGGTCAGGACGGGCGGCAGACCTACCCTTCTTGCCGCACCCAGCAATTTTGCGCTCCCCGTGGTGCTCAAGAGCAGGGTGAAACTGAACACCGAGATAACGGACTTGGCCACCATCGTGACGAATGAGACTAGAACGAGGCCACTGCCCGACGAGCCGGGGCCAACGCCCGCTGACCCGGGGCCGGCGCCTCGTGCGACCGAAGAGAGCGTTTCAATCCAGGTAAGACCAGTCTGCACAACCGCGCCCGTAAGATGTTCGTCGTCCCCAAGCGCCCAACCAGGCAGCAGGTCTAGCCCGCGCCCCAACAAATTGATGGCGCCCACCAGCAGCACGAAAGGGGTGATCACCAATGTTCTGTGAAAGAGAAAGCTCAGTGGCACACGAGAGACGAGGGCCACGCAGAGAAGCGTCGCGAGCGCCGCGAGCAGCGAAACGAAGGCACCCTTCGGCAGTAGCACCACCACGACGACGAACCCGAGAAAAGACAGGAGCTTTACGAGCGGGTCCAGCCGGTGAACGGGACTCTCAATATCGCTGTGCTTGTCGATCAATAGAAGATTCATGCATGCCCTCTACCTTCTCGCACTGCGGCCAGCGCCCTGCCGAGCAAGTATGCACACAAAAATACAATTCCTGCGCCCAACACTCCTGCGACTGACCCCGACAATCGGCTGCTCAGTATCCCGGGCGTCGAGTAGTCTGGCGCCGGGGAATCGAGAATCGTACTTCCCCTCCCGCCGAATGCGAGCTTCTCTGCCACTTTCTCCAATCCGTCGGGGAGTCTTGACGCAAATGGCGACACAAACGCAGCGAGCGCGACCGAGACTATTGCGAGAAGGATAAGTACTCTCGTCTGAGACATGGCGATCACCCCGACGATGACGTCGTTGACGCTGCCGGTCGCATCTTCACGTACATCAGCTCCGCCCTGGTTCTGAGCAGGAACGCCACGAGAAAACCGGTCACCACTGCTTCTCCGACCCCGATGACGGCATGAATGCCGACCATCGCCGGAATGACCACCCGGGCCGGAGAGGTTCCGGACAACGCAAGCTCAAGCGCACACATAAGCGAAGCCAGCACCACCGAGACCCAGGCAGCCACGATTGCACCCACCATGTAGCCGGCCCTCCCGCGATTGACCAGGTTCGCCAGCCGGATGATGGGATACACGGCCACCGTTCCCACCAGCGCCATGTTGACCACGTTGGCGCCAAGCGTGGTGATGCCGCCGTCCTGGAAGATGAAGCATTGGACAAGCAGGACCACCGTCATAACGAGGAAGCCTGCAAACGGACCCAGGAGTGAAACGGCGATGGCGCCTCCGAGAAGATGACCCGATGTCCCGCCCGCAACGGGGAAATTCAGCATCTGAGCTGCGAAAATGAATGCAGCAGTCACACCCATGACCGGGACCGTTCGCTGTCCCAGAGTGTCTGTGGTCTTCTTCGAGCAGACCGCCACCGCGCCGGCCGCAACCACCCAGGCCGGCACCCACACTCTCGCCTCGAGAAAACCGTCTGGAATGTGCAAGCGTTGCCCCCTCAATCAAGGAATCGCGCGGCCGGTCGTGCCGGCGCTCAGACTCACGTGTTTCATTCCCTTTATTGCCTGGAGCCCCTTGTACAGCCGATGCACGTCAGCGGCCATGCCTCTCACCACCACCACTTCGAGGCAGTTGTCGTGGTCCAGATGCACGTGCTGGGTCGAGAGCACCGTTCTGTGAAAGTCGTGCTGTACGGCGGTTATCTTGCGCACTAGATCCCTTCGCCCGTGGTCATAGACCAGGACTATCGCGCCGGCCACGTCCTTCCCCTTCAACCACTCGCCCTCGACGAGTCTCTCGCGCACGAGGGCTCGCAGAGCTTCCGAACGCGTAGGGAAACCCTTCTGCTCGACGAAGGCGTCGAAGCGCGAGAGGAGCTCCCTCTCGAGTGAGACGCCGAACCTGACTATCGATGAAGTAGGTTTTCGCCTGTTAGACAAACCAGCCATGATTGTCAGCTCCGTAAGAAATCCTGAATCAGGACTTGCCCGCACCAGTGGCACGTTTCCAAAAAGAGTAGCACGATAGGCGCCGCCCGGGCAAGCATCTTCTTGACCTTACCAGGCTGTCTACCATGCGCCAGTAAGCGGTTGGCGCCGCAGGTCGCGCTGTACCTGCTCCCCACCCGGCAACAAGTCGGGTATCTTATCGAGTATCTCCTGGACCTCTCTGTCTTGCTTTGCGGCCGTGCCGCCCAGCAAGACATACTGTTTGAGGGACTCGTCGGCTTGAGGAAAAAGCCTGGCCCGGTACTGAATCAATCCCCAGCGCCTCCACGCTTGTGGGTTGCCGGGTTCAAGAACCCGAGCTGCGAACGCGCTCATGATTCCGTCATAGGAATCGCTCTTGGTAGCCAGGAGCAGGTCTGCAAGGAATGCGTGCGCCGCAGGGTCTAAGACGTGGCTAGCGGTAGCTGCCGACAGAAGGCGTATGGCCTCGCCGGTCGCACCGCTACGTGCCATCGCTTCCGCCTTGGAAAGCGCAGGTGTGGGTCCGGCTCGAGCCGACAGTCCTACTTCGTGCAACAGTTCGATTGCCGTCGATGTCTGGCCTAGTGCCCATTCTACCCAACTCAACCAATACGAAGGAACTCTAGCGCCGGGCTTGGATTCGAGCTGGAAGAGTAGAACGTCCCTGGCTCCCTCGAGGTTGTTTTTTAGAACCATGCTCATCGCCAGGGAGTTCAATCCTTCTTCTCCCTTCATGGTTTCGACCAATCGACCCTCGCGCCCCATGAAGAAAAATGACGGACCGCGGCGAGCCTTGTCTAAAGAGAAATCCGACAGCCAGTAAGAGCGCAGGCTGCTGTCCCGGTAAGCCCACCGAATGAGTGGACCATCCACCGCTTGCCAAGTAGTGAACGCAGGGATGTTGAAAAAGTAGAACGTGCTTGCGTGAGGCACAGTCGGCCGCGCTTGCTTAAGGTTTCTCAGGTAGTGTTTGATGACAGTGGTCGCCCGACCAAAATACCAGTTGTTCACATGGGATTGCGCTGACCAAGCGTCAGGTTTGCTCGAGAACTCGTTGATGTGTCGCGCCGTCTGTGAGGTCCATGCGGAGAACAGGATCAGAGCGACGGCTGCCCAGCGAGGAAGTCTCGAAGCCCAGGTGCCGAGTGCGAGACCAATTCCTGCCACAGCAAACAAATAGTAATAGGCACTCCAGATTGTCGATACAAGTGTTACTGGTAATGCTGCGGCAAACGCCCATCCTAAGCCCACCAACGGAGAACATCGCGACCCGGCACGCGAACCCTTCGCCAAGACTATGGCAACCACCACTGGCAATAGGGCCAAGAAAGGTGGAGCCACGGCCCAATGTAAACCAAAGCCCCCCGTGGGCCATTCAAGACCAGACGCTACTCGCGCAAGTTGAACAATGGTGGCCAGGAATCCGCCCGCGCTGACGGTGAGCCGTACGTCTTCAGTGACTTGTCTGGAGCCAAACGTCAGCCACAAGACCACCCACGGAATTGTCGCCAGCAGAAGCGGCCAGGTACTTAGTAGGGCTTCCCTCCACGATCTTCTCTGCGCCCGCTGAATCAGAATTGCGACAATCGGAGTTAGAGCCACCGTCTCCTTACAGAGCAGGGCAAGGAAAAACGCGAGCGCAGCTAACCATGCCCTTCCGACCACAACCAGCCACACTGCAAGCAGAGCACCAGCTAGCGCAAGCAGATCCTGGCTGCCACTGACCCAGCGAACGGGAATGTCCACAGCGTAATGAATAGCAACAAACGCAACTGTGACAGTCGCAGCAAGTTGGCCAGCCAGACGTCTTGTGATGAAGAAAAGCAGGCCGAGCGCCGTAAGAAAGAGGCAAAGGTTAACGAAATGAAAAAACACTGGTGATTCTCCACCTGCGTGCGCGCATATCCAGAAGTACACCTGCCGCCCTACGGGACGGAAAAAATTGCCCAGAGGGTCCGGTGAGTGAAGAGTCTGCAGCAAAGATCGGGAGCGAACGTGATCGAGGAATAGATAGTCATCAGCAAAAAACGGATCCCTCAATGCAGAAGAGTGAAGAAATAGCCCGCCGACCAGGACAAGTGCAAGAGTCCAACCAGATGAAAGCTGAAACTTGCTGATGCGGCCAGAAGGAGCAGGGCTGCTTTCTGGTCTGCGCGCGGTCCCCGAGGCGAAGGCGCTGAGAGTTTGCCGCCCAGGTCCAGCATTCGTGTGAGGGTTCCTGAGGACTTTTTGTCTTCGTTGCCGTCTATTCACTGCAGGATTCTATCGGCGTGCACGGTGTTCGTGCCCGCGAGGAAGAGAACGAGTTAGTCTGCCCAGTGAAGGGACTCATGTTGCAGAATATATCCCGCTGAGTTAGGGGAGTCAACATACGTCTTGCTCCGGGCTAACGGCACGGGCCCATCTCTGCACGTGGAATTCGATGCGACCGGACAAGGCGTTCGGCCTTTTCGTTTCTGAGACAGCAGAATCTCGGTGGCCGCATGCCGCCGCATCTGAACTGTATCGAACAGTAATGTGCCGGAGGTCCGTATTGTCAACGTACCGACACGGAGGAGGGTGTGGAGGAAAAGCGTGATGTTCTCAGGTGCTTAAGTCTATAGTCACGTTGGCAGGCGAGGCACTTCGAGAACGCGATACTAGTGGAACAGAGCCTTAATGCGGCCCCAGGTCATCTCCATGAGGATTGGCGGGTGGAGCGGGAGGCTTGCTGCCAACCATATGTCATCGTTGTTATCCGACATGTGGCGGTCAAAGACCAGGCCGCGACCGTCAGGTGACCAGCTGGGAGTGCCGTCTTGGTATCCTGAGCAGGTCAAACAGAATGGGGTCCCCCCGGCTGCCGGGACGACCCAAATGCCTTGGTCCGATGTATAGAGGCGAGAGAACGCAATCCAGTCGCCATCGGGCGACCACGTCGGCTCAAGATTCGTTCCTCTCATCGTCGTAAGCTGAGTTGCCGCTCCTCCGGTGATTGACTGCACGAAAATCTCGAAGTGGCCAGACTTAGCCGATGCAAAGGCAATTCTGTCCCCCTCCGGGGAGAAAGTAGGATCAAGCTCACGATAGAACGATCTGCCTATGAGCAGAGACGCACTTCCACCTGCAGCCGGCACAATCCATATCTCGTTGGTAATACGCGACGCAAAGGCAATTTGGCATGCGTCCGGGGACCAGGTGGGGTGGCGGCCGCCTCGCCGCGTCAGCCGGACGGGCGGCCCCCCACTCGCTGAGACCTTCATAAGCTCATCCCTTGCAACGAACGCAATCGTGGAGCCGTCGGGCGACCATATCGGCCAAATCGGGTCCAAGTTTTGGTAAGTAAGCTGCAGGGTCGGCGGTCCGCCTGAGGCGGGCATGATCCAAATCTCTCGGTTTCCGGTAAACTGATCGTCTTTGAGATACACTATCTGCTGGCCGTCTGGAGAGAAGCAGGGATCTGCTTCAGTGCTCGGGCCTCTCGTGAGTCGGGTAAGTGTGACAGCATCACTCTCCCCACAGGACAGGAGGATGCCAGCCAGCACAGTCGTAATCATGAAGACGCGCACGCCGACCTACTCTCGCTTGAGATCCGCCAGATAGCGACAGACACGTTTTCTAGACTGGTGAAGCATGTCACGGAATCGAAGAATCCTCAACTGAAAAGAAGGCAGCCACATCCAGAGTCAGGTTCGAAGATTGTCACTGTGCTGTGTGCTGGATGCTTCTGGGTTTGTCCACGGATGCCGGCCCAGCCACCAGTGCGGCTGGGGCTGAACGCGGGTCTGATATGTCCAGGAGGTGCGAGCTGACCCGACACGATTCAGGGGCGTTTCTCGCTTGCACAACAAGTGACAGTTCCGCCTTGGGGTGACGCCGGCGTCACCCTTTCGGTTCTGCATTCTGACATTGTCGTTCTGGCCCAAGCCACTGTGACCCGTGGCTGCGCGTCCGAACCAACCGCGTTTCTTGACAGGTCCACCATTTCTGCTAAGATTAAAAGGTGGTCACCCCTCTGTCACGGTCTCACCAGATCAATTTTGCCTTGCATCGCCAGAAGTTGCTGCAATAATGTTTCCAACTGCGTGTTGACCGCAGTATGACACTTGGTTTTCGGATCGCCCAGGAGGTGTTCTCATGGCCATAGACCCGGTTTGCGGAATGGAAGTTAAGGAAAAAGAAGCCAGGGCGACGAGCAAGTACGGCGGAAAGAAATACTATTTCTGCGCTGTCACCTGCAAGGTTAAGTTCGACAAGGACCCTGAGAAATTCCTGAAAAGGATGCGACCTGAAGACAGAGCTCGCTGATGGGGCCGTGGCAAGGCCAGCAGGGACGGCAAGCGCCACTCCCCCGGGAACATACGAGATCTCGCTGACGGGCCGCGATAGACGTGTCAGTGCCTGACCGAGCCCTCGATGAGGAGGACCACGCACGATGAAACGCATCTATTTTGACCACGCAGCGACCACCCAGACGGATGCCCGGGTGGTGGAGGCCATGCTTCCCTACCTGAGGGAGATATACGGCAATCCTTCGAGCGTGCACGATTTCGGGCAGGAGGCTCGCACCGCCGTTGATATCGCGAGGAAGAAGGTCGCCGACTTCATCGGCGCTCGTCCCGAGGAAGTCGTGTTCACCTCGACCGGCACGGAGTCCTGCAACTTCGCGATAAAGGGGTTGGCCGCGGCGGCCCAGAAGAAAGGCAATCACATAATCACAAGCATGATCGAGCACCATGCGGTCCTCCACTCCCTGAAGAAGCTCGAGAAGCAGGGCTTTCAGGTGACGTACGTGCCTGTCGACCAGCACGGCCTGGTCGACCCGGGCGACGTGACAAAGGCAGTTCAGCCGGGCACCATCCTGATTTCAGTCATGCACGCGAACAACGAAGTGGGCACGATTCAGCCGATCGAAGAGATCTCGAAGATCGCAAAGGAGAAGCAGATTGTCTTTCACACCGATGCGGTCGCCACGGTCGGCCAGATCCCCGTGGACGTGAACAAGCTCGGCGTGGACATGCTGAGTCTGGCCGGCCAGCAATTCTACGGCCCGAAGGGAGCCGGCGCTCTCTACGTAAGGCGTGGCGTAAGGATTGTGCCCTTCATAGACGGCGGCATCCAGGAAGACGGAAAGCGCGCGGGCACGGAGAACGTGCCGGCCATAGTCGGCCTCGGCAGGACGGTCGAGGTCGCGCAGGAAGAGATGGGACCTGCGGCCGAGCGGATGAAGAGACTGCGCGACACGATGGAAGCAGGCGTGGTGAAGAGCGTGGAATACGTTCGCGTGAACGGGCATCCAGAGAAGCGCCTTCCCGGGCACCTCAGCATCTGCGCCCAGTACGTCGAAGGCGAATCAATGGTGCTTTTTCTCAACGTGGAGGGCATAGCTGCATCCAGCGGTTCGACTTGCAGCTCGAAGGCACTCAAGGCCTCTCACGTACTCACGGCCATGGGGGTCCCGGCTGACGTGGCGCAGGGATCACTTCTCTTCACGCTTGGGAGAGAAAACACTGAGGAGGACGCCAGACGCTTCCTCGAAGTGTTCCCGCCTATAGTAAAAAGGCTGCGCGAGATGAGTCCACTGTACGCGGACATGATGAAGAAGAAGCAATGAAAAAAGTCACAATCGTCGTTTTCAGTGGAGAGATGGACAGGGCGATGGCCGCGTTTAACATCGCCGTGGGCGCGGCGTCCATGGGGATGGAGGCCACGATGTTCTTCACGTTCTGGGGCCTCAATATCCTGAAGCGCCGTGACGCCAGGGTCAGCCCGCCCGGATTCATAAGAAAAATGCTGGCCGCGATGATGCCTGCCGGCCCGCACAAGCTCCCTCTCTCCAAGCTCAACATGTTCGGGATGGGCCCCCTCATGATGAAGAAACTGATGAAGCAGTACCGCATGCCTGACGTGGGAGAGATGCTCGCGCTCGCGAAGCAGTCAGGCGTGAAGGTGATCGCCTGCACCACGACCATGGAGCTGATGGGAATTCCGAAGGCGCAGCTGATTCAGGACGTGGATTCGTGTGCGGGCGTGGCGGCGTATCTTGCGGAAGCCGGCGAATCCACGGTCAATTTGTTCATCTAGAGATGAGCAGATTGTGCGAGCACGATATTATTGTCTTGAACGCCGCTGCTCTGCCGGCGCGAGACTGCCACTCAAGCGCGATATTGTTGTCCGAGTTGCAGCATCTAATCTGAACCGAAATCGTCGTTCCGACCCGGGATCGCTGCCTAGATAGACGTCTGAGTACAGGACGGAGGAAGTATGAGAGCCGATTCCACTTTGGACTGCTTTGGCCTCTTGTGCCCCATGCCCATCGTCAAAACAGCGGCGAAGATCAAAGAACTCGAGCCGGGGCAGGTCCTCGAGATAGTGTCAACGGACGAGGGGATAAAGGAGGACATGCCCGCCTGGTGCAAGGCGACCGGGCACGAATTCCTTGGAATCGAGCAGGCCGGGGACGTGTACAAGGCGTACGTAAGAAAGAAATGAGACTGCGCCAATATGTTGCCGATAATGTAATTAGGAGTAGGAATACATAAGTATGCAAACACCTTCGGTAAAGGCCCGCTCGAGCAGTTCGGTGAAGACCGGCTCAGGCAAGATGAAGCGAAGCCCGGCCAAGGGCGCTCCTTCCGACCAGCTCACCAGGAAAGACGCGGAGGACGTCGCGAAGACCCTGGCCTCCGTCGCTATGGAAAGTAAGGTGGGAGGAAGCAAGCTCTCCAAGGCAGAGCAGCGTCAGCTCGAGAAGCTGATAGTCGACTCCATCTCTCAAAACATGATGGACCTCACGAAGCTCCACGCACCGGTCCAGTCCCTTGCTGATTTCCTCGGAGCAATGTATTCGAGAGTGCAGATAGTGCAGAGAAAGGGCGTTTTCAGGTTTCATCCTGAGGCCGAGACAAAGAAAGTGGCGCAGAGTTTCGCGGAAAAGTTCTTTTCCGAGTTCATGAAAAGGGCCTACGAAATCGCCACCACTTTCTCGATAGAAGTCTCCGCCGGTGGTGGAGCCGGCGAAGGAGGCGGCGCAGAAAAACCCACCCCCGAGCAGCGCACCGCTCCCAGCAAGTACGCCGTAAGGAAACTCAAGCCCACTCTCCGCTTTAAGGACGTCGGCGGGAATCCCGAAGCCAAGAAAGAGCTGGGAAGGTTCGTGGTGTATTACAAGACGCCGGGCCGTTTCAAGGAGATCGGTGCAGACCTTCCCAAGGGCATCCTGCTCAAGGGACCTCACGGAGCTGGAAAACCTTCTCTGGCCATAGCGATGGCCGGGGAAGCCGGAGTTCCAGTAGTCAAGATAGACGCCACAGATCTGTTTGCGATGTACAACGAGCTGGGCTCAGAGGGAATGGTCAGGGCGATCGCGGCGCTCAAGGGCGATGCGCCGCTGGTAATCCTGGTGGACGAGATTCTCCCGCCCTCTCCAACTGGGCAGGATTTCGGCGCGGTGGCGCTGAGGGCGCTGTTCGACGGATTCACGAAAGCCGATGACGTGCTGATTGTCGGAGCCACGAGCAATCCGGAAGGCCCCGACCCTTCGCTTTTGAGACACGAGATGTTCGGCAGGGTGATCCCGGTGGACAAGCCCGACTTCAAGGCGCGGCTCGAGATATTTCGAATATACACGACCACAAGCAAGAAGGTGGTCATCAAGAATCCAAGAAAGAAGCTCATTGACAAGCGCTTGGATCTGGCAAAGTGGGCCCGCGATACCGCAGGCTTCACTCCGGAAAGGATCGAGAATCTCCTGAACGACGCGGCGATACTCACGGTGATCGAGGAAAAGAAAACGGCCATCGGCGAAGAGGAAATGCAGTGTGCTCTCGACAGAATAATGGAGGGCGCCGGCAGCACGCGCACCCTGCGAGACAAGGAGAAAGAAATCGTGGCGGTGCACGAACTGGGCCATGCGCTGGTGTCCCACTTCCTCCCTAACGCCAGTCCAATAGCAAAGATCTCCATCGTGGGCAAGGGCGAGGCCCTCGGCTATACGAGACCCTACCAGAGGGAGGGCAAGTATCTCATGAGCAAGGACATGCTGCTGGACGGCGTGGCCACTCTCATGGGAGGGAGGCTTGCGGAGGAGCTACTCTTCCCGGAGAACGACAAGACCGACGGCGCGTCCAGTGACCTCCAAGTTCTCACCGAACTGCTGGAATACGCCGTGACGGAAATAGGCCTGGGAAACGGCTACGTGCTTCCGGACAAGGAGCACGACAGGGCCAAGCTGAGACGCCAGGTTGACGAAATGGTGAAAGAGTCGGAGAGGCGAGCGCTCGAGGTGCTCACGTCCCACTACTACGAGCTTCTGCGTCTGAAGGGCATCCTGGTGCAAAAAGAATCACTGACCGGCAAAGAGTTCGTGAAGGCCCTGAGCAAGATCCAGCGAAGGAAGAAGAGACTCTCGCCGAAGCAACTCGAGACAGAGGTCAAGCGGCTCGAGAACAACCACGTCAAGAAACTCTCCCGCCCGTCTCACAAGGCGGCTTTCCTTCCGACCCAAGAAGGTTTCGGGGGGTGAGAACGCTCTGCTCACTTCAGTCCGCGTATCGGCACTCTGAGTGGGCGATCCAGCGCCTACCGCGCTCGTAGCTCACTATCCAGCGTCTACGGCGGGCGGCCTCAGTTCTCAGAAAGGCATCAGAAGGTCATTTTGAAAACGAACGAAGTGCGAAAAACCGACTATGCCGGCATAGCCCATTACTACGACGAGGCGCGGCCCGAGCCCGCAGGCGTGTGGATCAAGACCATAGTGGAACTCGCCGGGATAGTGCCGGAGTCACGGGTGCTCGACGTCGGATGCGGAACCGGCAGATTCGCTGTCAAGGTGCGGCGGCATCACGACGGGCAGACATACGGGGTCGACAACTCCGTCGAGATGTTGAGAAAAGCCGCCGGCAGCGCGACCGGCGAGGACGCCAGTGGTGAGACCGCTGGCGATGGCGCCACTCGCAGAAAGGCACGGGCCGACAAAGCCACCCGCACAGAAGCCAGCATGGCAAGACGACGGCCGGTTCACTGGATTGCCGGCGACGCGCACTCTCTGCCCCTCAAGTCAGACAGCGTCGACTGCGCCTACATGACCATGGTCATCCATCACATAGAAAAACCAGGTACGGCCCTCAGAGAAATGCGCCGCGTCCTGCGACCCGGAGGGAGATGTCTCATGATGACGAGCTCGCATTCGGCCATAAGGGCTCACGTGCTGAGGCACTTCCCGGGAGTGGTGGCGACAGATCTAAGGAGATTCCCTGCGATTCCTGCGCTCAAAGCCGCCATGAGAAAGGCGGGCTTCAAGAACGTGCGCTCCAGCCTCGTCACGCACCACGAGGAAGAAATCCCAGTCGAGAAGTACCTGGCCATGGTGAGGAAGAAGTACATCTCTACTTTTTCTGTCATGGACGAGCGCAGATTCGAGAGGGGGCTGGAAGTCTTCGAAGAGAGACTCGCGAGACTCTACGGCAAGAGAATGAGAAGAACGTTGGCCTTCACTTTTGTGACCGGAGACAAGTGACGGACCGGGTTCGCGTTTCTTGGCGGCTCGCGGAGACATGCGAAGAAACGCATGGGCCTCGCCCTAGCCCGTCGTCGTTGCCGGACCGCCGGGTGTCCCCTCTGGGTTTGTTGTCTCGGCCAGCATTCCGGTTTCGTCTATCACCCACGTCCGCGAGGGGGCGAGTATCCCGCCGGACACAACGAACTTGATTCCCTCCTCCACAGTCAGGTCGATGCCTATCACCTGTGATTTCTGCACGATGATGAGAAACCCAGTGGTCGGGTTCGGCGTGGAGGGCACAAAGATGTTCATGACCTCCTTCTTTGTGCCATCCTTCCCGACGACAGTGTAAGCATCCTTCGTCACGAATCCGAGCGTCAGAAGCCCTTTTCTGGGGTACTCAACCAGAACCACCCGCTTGAAAGACTTCGTGTTCGCTGTTCCGATTGCCTCGACCACCTGCTTAGCCGACACGTAGATGCCCGCGACAATGGGGATTTTGGACAGTCCCCTGTCGATGTAGCTGAGCATGTGCTTGCCGAATACGTTGGTACCGAGGAGACCAGCCAGCAGGACCAGTATGACTGTGGCCACTAGACCGAGGCCGGGGATGTCTCTCCCGAGGTAATTCTCTATGTACGGGGCGAGTATGTTGTCCACACCATTGAAGATCAACTTCAATACGAAGTATGTAACCCCGATGGGAACGAGAACCAGAATCCCCGCGAGTAGTTTACGTCTAAAGAATCTTACGACTGAACGCATTGTGGTTCACCTGTCCGAACCGGATTGTTCTCGCTGACCGAATTCGTGGAGTCTCACTCCGCGACCTGGAAACTCAAGGATTTTCCCCTGCCCACCCAAGCGCCGGGCGCAGCCTCGGCCGTGGCGCCTAACTCAAGCTACCGGATGACCCCGTGTCCCCCGGAGCCCATGTCGGGCTCATGAAACCTCCCCGGTCCTGAGGCATATGTCGGCAAGCGAACAGCCGTCGCAGCGGCTGTTTCGCGCGTCGGCAACACAATCCCCGAGAATGCCTAGCCGGGTGATGGCAAAATCATATTTCAAAGGATCGCTGGGGTCAAGCGCTCTCAGGGCGTCCGTGATTTCTTCCGCCGCCTTCCAGTCGCTGCTCTTCCGGGCCGTGAGCCCGATTGCACGCGAGATGCGCGCGATATGCGTATCCAGAGGAATCACGAGCTTGGATGGACTGACGTCTTTCCAGAGCGCAAGGTCGATGTCATCACCCCTGCGGACAACCCACCTCAAGAAGAGATTGAGTCTCTTGCAGGCCGCTCCAGTTCGCGGAGAAGGAAGAAGGAAGAGCGCACCGTCGTTCCTGAGACTCGCGGCGTCAGAATAGACAGGATTGGGATCATAGCCAGCCAGTCGGTCCACAAATGCTATCAGGGCATCCTTTATGTTGGGGGCTTCTTGTCTGTAACCTCGCAAGAACAGCGCCTCAAGGCTGCCGAATTCCACGAGCGCCCGCCTGATTACGTGGAAAAGCCAGGCCAGGTGCCTCGCGGTGGTGAAGCGGTGTTTGAATCCCGCGAGCTGAGCTAGCAGAGCGCCCGGCTCGCGGAAATTCACGGCGTCCTGAGGGTGTGGCCCGAGAATCGAGAGGACCTTTTCGATGTCCTTCTTGATGGTGATCACGCTGCCGTATGCGAGAGTCGAAGCGATGAAGGCGACTATCTCGATGTCTCGTTTGTCAGTGTATCTGTGCGGAAAAAGAAGGGGGTCAGAATCTAGAAAGCCCCTGCCGTACATCAGATAAAGCTCGTCCAGTCTGGGCTTGAGCACCCCCACGTTCAGCACGGGCGACTCCTTCAACCTGTTTCCCTTGAGCGGTTTTGTACTGAGCTTCACACGTCCCCCTCGCGCGAGTTATCCACCGTGATTATCAGGTCCGGCGAGAAGCGTGTCAATCAGTTGCCGCCGGCAAGTAGACCGAGCAGCCTCCCGTGCGGCCGCTTGACTTGGGCACCCCGCACCAATATTCTCAGCACCAGGACTCGGTGACTCAAAGGCTCCGAGACTCTGAAGCTCGAGCGAAATCTTCTCCTGAGGAGGTTACGTCATGGAAATGAAGCAGGTGAAAGTCGAGATCCCCGATGGCGCCAACGTCATAATCGGACAGACTCACTTCATAAAGACCGCCGAGGATCTCTACGAAGCGATGATCAATTCTGCTCCCAAGATGAGATTCGGTGTAGCGTTCTGCGAGGCGTCCGGACCATGCCTCATCAGGGCAGAGGGCAACGACCCGGTCCTCAAGGCGGTCGCAGCGAAAAACGCACTCAACATCGGCGCGGGACATTCTTTCATCATAGTGATGCAGGACGTCTTTCCGATAAACGTCCTCCGGGCAGTCAAGAATTGCGTCGAAGTCTGCGGCATCTTCTGCGCGACCGCAAATCCCGTCGAGGTGATAGTGGCCGAGACAGCGCAGGGCAGAGGGATTCTGGGTGTGGTGGACGGCTCAAGGCCGAAGGGCATCGAGTCAGAGGAGGACGTGAAGCACAGAAAGGACTTCCTGAGGAAGATAGGTTACAAGCTGTAGCGTGCCGAACCCGAAGACTGCTCAGCACGGCGACCCGAGCAGCGGCACCAGACCGGCAGGAGGTCTCCGGAACGTCGTGCCCGGCTGAACCGTTCCGCGAGCGTCAGCAAATCCTGGGGAACTGCTCTCCCACGAGCATGTCCACGAACCTGCGACCGCCGATTCTTGTCTTCATGAAGACGCGCGGCTCCCCTGCTGAGACGACTCGGCCGATGAGTGCCGCAGACCTTCCGTACTTGCTTGCTCTCATCGCCTTCAGTGCCTTCTCGGCGTCGGCCTCGGGAACGAACGCGACGAGTTTCCCCTCGTTGGCCACGTGAAGCGGGTCAAACCCCAGCAGTTCGCAGGCGCTTCTAACGGAAGCGTTGAGAGGAATCCTCTCCTCTTCGATCTCTATCTCGACCTTGGACGCGATGGCTATTTCGTTCAGGGTCGTGGCAAGCCCTCCACGGGTCGGGTCTCGCATTGCGTGAGGCCTCGCGCCCGCAACCAACATGGCTTCCACCATCCCTGCCAGCGGCGCGCAGTCACTCCGAACGTCAGTCTCAAAACTGATGCCTTCCCTCTCGCTGACAACGGCTATTCCGTGGTCGCCAATCGTACCGCTCAGCAGCACGCAGTCGCCCGGCCTCACAAACTTCGAGGACATCTCGATTCCTTCGGGCACCATCCCGATGCCCGAAGTGTTTATGAAAAGACCGTCGCACGCCCCCTTCTCCACCACCTTTGTGTCGGCAGTGATGACACTGACCGACGCCTCGCAGGCGGCATCTTTCATGGAAGCGAGAATTCTCTGGAGGGCATCCACGCGGAATCCCTCCTCTATAACGAATCCGGCACTGAGGAAGAGCGGCGTCGCCCCGCACACGGCGAGGTCGTTCACGGTGCCGCATATGGCGAGTCGCCCGATGTCGCCGCCGCGGAAAAATAGTGGCGATACCACATAAGTGTCCGTGGTGAGGGCGAGTCTGCCCTCCTTTATTGCGAAGACCCCCTGGTCATCCAGATTCCTGAGAATGGGGTTGTCAAAGAACGGAAGGAAGAACCTGGATATGAGCTCGTGGGCCGCCTTGCCGCCGCTGCCGTGCGCTAGCGTGATGATGTCCTTTTCTCTCATGTCCTCTCCACCCCGTAGCGGTAGTGGGCCTGGCAGGTGCCTTCGGTTGTGACCATGCAGGCTCCGACCGGACTCTCGGGCGTACACGCTTTCCCGAAAAGAGGACAATCCAGCGGCTCTTTCTTGCCGCGCAGTATCTCGCCGCAGAGGCACCCATAAGCCTCGCGGGACTCGGGGGATTTTAAGTCGAATTTCTGGAGAACACCGAATTCCGCGAATTGCGGCCTGAGCTTGAGCCCGCTCGACGGTATTACGCCGAGTCCTCGCCACGCCGAGTCGCACGGCTCGAACACTTCGTCCATCACCCCGAGTGCCGCCAGGTTGCCTTCCGGAACGACGAGCCGAGAGTACTGCGTCTCGACCCTGGGGGAACCGTCCACAATCTGGCGGAGCAACAGGTATATGCTTTGTAATATGTCAGTAGATTGAAATCCTGTGACCACCGCGCCGATCCGGTATTTTGCCGGAATGAACTCGTATGCGCGGGAGCCGATGATGGCGCTGACGTGGCCGGGACATATCAATCCGTCCAGGGCAAGTCCTTCTGTCTCGAGCACTGCCGCCATCGCCGGCGGGATGAGCTTGTTGGCTGGAAGCACGTAGAAGTTCTTGATGCCTGAATCCGCCGCGGTCGCCAGCGTGGCGGCTATTGTCGGCGCAGTCGTCTCGAAGCCGACGGCGAAGAACACCACGTCTTTCCAGGGGTTCTCCCGGGCCATCTTCAGGGCATCGAGGCTTGAATACACGATTCTGACGTCTGCCCCTTTCGCCTTTTCGATTTCGAGACTGGAATCGGTGCCCGGAACGCGCATCATGTCGCCGAACACGGCTGCTATGACGCCGGGCATGCGGCTTATGGCGATGAACTCATCGATGGACTGGCTGGGCGTCACGCAGACCGGGCAGCCGGGACCGGAAAGGAGCCGGATATTCCCGGGTATGAGGTCCCTTATCCCGTAGCGGAAAATGGCGACAGTGTGAGTTCCGCAGACTTCCATGAACTGCACCCGGTCGCGGCCGACAACGCGGGCCAGTTCCTGGATCCTGCGTATCAGGACCCTCGCGTCCTCAGGTCTCTCGAACTCCTCAACAAATTTCGGCATATAAGGACCCGTGGGTTTCTTCGTCCGACTCAATTAGCTCAGATACAGACTGCACAACGCTCGCTCACCGGCGCGCGGTTTACATAACTATCCACTCCCGAGCACGTCCCTGATCATTTTGAGCGTCTCTTCGGCTTCTTTCTCGTCGAGCCTGCCTATGGCGAATCCGGCGTGGACAATCACGTACTCGCCTACTTTGGCGTCGGGCAGAAGCATCATGCTCACGTTCCTGCGAACGCCTTCCATGTCCACGGTCGCGGTATCGCCGGTCATCGCCACTATCTTAGCCGGAACTGCAAGACACATTTAACATCGCTCCTTGCGAGTGCGTCGCGTCATGCCCTGTGACACGCAACGGCCGCCTGGCCCAGCGCAAGACCACCGTCATTGGGAGGCACTTGCGTATGCACGTGGACGTTGAAGCGTTCTCTCTCCAGTGACTCACTCAGGATGGTCGAGAGAAGCGCGTTCTGAAAAACGCCTCCGCTCATGCAGACGTCGTTTATCGAGTGCTCGGCCCGCAGAGTGCAGCAGGTCTCTACGATCGCGCTGCAAAGCGTCTCGTGGAACCGCCTGGAAATCCCGGAGACAGGAATGCCCGCTGCCACGTCTTCCACAATGCGAACCATCATCGCTCCGAAATCCAGAAAGCGGGCGCCGGATTTCCTCATTTGGTATGGGTACGGCTCTCCGCAAGGTTCATCCGCGGCCACCATTTCCAGCTCCATCGCTGCCTGACCCTCGAAGGAGACGAAGTCCCGCAAACCCACGAGGGCAGCTACTGCGTCGAAGAGCCGCCCCAGGCTGGACGTCGGAATCGAGTTCACTCCCCTCTCTATCATGCGGACAATGACCTGCAACTTGTCCTTGCCGATTCTTTCGAAGAGCGGGTTTTTCATGGACAGGAGCTTGTCTCCGAACACAGAGTGCAGATGGCTGACGGCCATGCGCCATGGTTCGTTGATGGCTGCCTCGCCTCCGGGCAGCGGCACGGTCGCCAGGTGAGCGACTCTCTCGTACCCCGCGTAGTCCGCAATGAGGATTTCCCCGCCCCAGACAGTGTTGTCCGGACCGTAGCCGGTCCCGTCGAACGAGAGTCCGATCACCCTGCTCGTGAGCCCGTTCTCCGCCATGCAGCTGGCGATGTGAGCGTGATGATGCTGCACGGGTATCAACGGCAGGCCGCTCTCGAGCGCGTAACGGGTGGAGAGATAGTCCGGGTGCATGTCGCAGGCAATGACCTCGGGCTCGATGAAAAGAAGTTTCTTGAGATGCTCGATACCGTTCCTGAATGCGTCGTAGGCCTCGAGGTTCTTCAGGTCGCCTATGTGATGACCTGGAAAGGCAAGGTCTCCCTTCACCAGACAGAACGTGTTCTTGAGCTCTGCACCGACCGCAAGTACCGGCGGTCCCTCGAACGGCAGCGCTATCGGGTTAGGCACGTAACCGCGCGAGCGCCGCACCGGCTGGATCTTGCCTCGCACGACGCGGACAACAGAGTCGTCACATCTCGTGAAAATCTCGCGGTTGTGCACGAGGAAGTAGTCGGCTATGGCGCCGAGTCTCACTTCTGCCTCGTTGTCAGTATATGAGATCGGTTCCTCCGTCAGATTGCCGCTCGTCATGACCAGAGCAGGAATATGCTCGAGAAGAAGATGGTGAAGCGGCGTGTAAGGCAGCATCACGCCGAGGTACTTGTTGTTGGGGGCGACCTCTTCGGCGATGGAGACGTCGGCAACGGAG
>Ga0315294_10002012_pt1 | contig 22320 bp, 12 predicted proteins | sample YL17G13_40_MG_FD_203626 | JGI IMG/M metagenome (GOLD analysis project Ga0315294, IMG submission 203626) | Sediment microbial communities from Yellowstone Lake, YNP, Wyoming, USA - YL17G13_40 | ecosystem: Environmental > Aquatic > Freshwater > Lake > Sediment | place: USA: Wyoming | collected...
TGAAAACTCTTGAAGTCACAGGAAGCAGCGGTGCTATTATGGAAATGCAGGAGATGTCCGACATTATCTTCTCATACGGGATGGGAAACATTCACCGCGAGAACCAGGAGAAAAGAATCACTGTAACGTACAGTTTCACTGATGATATAAGGAATTCCAAAGATCTTCTTGAGGGGGCAAGAGCTGATATCGAAACGATTGTAAACGGGCTGAACATACCTTCCGGTATAGCTGTTGAGGTAGTTCATGAAGAGAATCAGCTAAAAGATTTCTATGGTCCGCTGGGTATTGCGTTCCTGCTGATTTTCATGATACTTGCAGCAGTATTTGAATCGCTTTCAATACCGTTTGTTCTTTTATTCAGCATTCCTCTTGCCGCTCTTGGATCAATTATTGCATTGATACTCACCGGAAATTCATTGCTCAGTCTCAATACACTCACAGGATTTCTAATACTTCTCGGAATAGTCGTCAATAATGGCATCCTCCTCATTGATTATACCAATATTCTAAGAAGAAGAGGATACAGAAGATCGAGGGCTTTGATGACTGCCGGTGTTGCAAGACTGAGACCCATTCTTATCACTGCTTCAACCACAGTGATAGCAATGGTCCCTCTGGCTATGGGAAACGCTGAATTTGTATCGGTTATCGGAGCCTCATTCGCAATAACAGTTATAGGTGGTCTGTCGTTAAGCACCCTTCTCACGCTGGTTTTTATTCCTACATTTTATTCCGGCCTCGAGAATGCTTTAAAATGGTTCAATTCTCTTTCATTGAAGAACAAGATCATACAGGCAGTTGTCTTTGCATTTTTAATTTACATGATTTACACTCACATTGATAAGTTCCTATGGAAACTTATTACGACAATCTTGTCTCTGATCATTGTACCTGCTACCAACTGGTTTGTAATGAACAGCCTCAGGAAAGCTAGGGAGACAGTTATTCCCGTAAATGAGAATATAAACATATATGTTCAGAGCCTTGTAAAAATATACGACAGGGAGAACCGCTGGATGAGGGAATGGAATGCAGGTGCAAAAATCAGGGAAAGACTCGGGTATGCAAAACAGTATAAATCGTGGAAGGATATGGACCAGCTCACCTGGCAGATCCCGATACTCGGTTTTATAATCTATTTTACATACTTCTACCTTAACAGCGGATTCTGGATCTTCATTTTTAGCATAATAACATGGTTCATTCTTCTCGGAATATGGATCCCGTTCAGGAAGCTGTTTGCACACAATACATTCAGTGGCGAAAGAAAATTCCTTAAGCGACTTTCTTCCGTGGCCAGTTTTGCCGTTTTCTGGTTGTTGCCGCTCTTTAACCTTATCTATTTCCAGCTCAAATGGGATAATCTGGCTACGGTTCTTGTACTGGGATTTTTATGGTTCACAGGCCTTTTCATCTGGAAAACAGGTCAGAAGCTAAGCAATGAGACTATTGATATCTACAGGCTTGAAGGAAGGTTTAAAGGAATCCGGAAGAATGTCTATAAGATTGTGGCTGCAGTTCCACTGATTGGCAAAAAGAAAAAGCCATTCAAAGCTCTTAACTGCGTTTCAATTAATATAGGCAACGGGATGTTTGGCCTTTTGGGACCAAACGGTGCCGGGAAAACTACACTGATGAGAATTATATGCGGGATTCTTGAGCAGAGTTATGGCAAGGTATGGATCAACGGACTCGATACACAGAAAAAGCGCGAGGAGCTGCAGGGACTTATCGGTTACCTGCCGCAGGAATTCGGAAGCTATGAAAACATGACTGCACATGAATATCTCCATTACCAGGGTATGCTGAAGAACATAATCGATGCAAAAACCAGGGAAGAGAGAGTGACTTATGTGTTGCAGTCAGTTCACATGGAAGATCGTCGTTATGAAAAAATCGGCTCCTATTCAGGAGGGATGAAACAGAGAATGGGCATTGCACAAATACTGCTTCACCTTCCGAGGATACTTGTTGTCGATGAACCCACTGCAGGACTCGATCCGAGGGAAAGAATCAGGTTCAGGAACCTGCTTGTGGAGCTCAGCCGTGAACGTATTGTCATCTTCTCGACACACATTATCGAAGATATTTCAAGCTCGTGCAACCAGGTTGCAGTTCTTAACAAGGGCATGCTCAGATACCTTGGTAAACCTATTGATATGACGAAAGAGGCAGAAGGACATGTTTGGCAGTTCAACATTCCTTCGAAGGAATTCGGAAAGTTTGTTGGAGAGCACCTTGTTGTGCATCATATGTCGGAGGGCGAAAATGTGAGGGTGAGGGTAATTTCGGATGCAAAGCCATGGGATACTGCGGTAAATGCAACCCCAAATCTGGAGGATGCGTATTTGTGGCTGTTACGTAAAAAAGATAATCATGAAAAGCAGAACAATATATAATTACTTCACTTTAATACAGAAGATGATACTCTACAATCTGAGGATCATTTTCGCCAACAAATTCATATGGTTTCTTGCCGGGTCGGTTCTGTTTTATCTCGGATTATCGATTATCTACGTTTTCTCAAATGATGTATCGAGGATGAAGGATCTTTACGGAGTCTTTATCTTCTCTGGTATATTGCTGGTTTTTTACCCATCGGTTTTCGGTATTCAGAATGACCAGGATGCAAGGACAATTGAGATTCTTTTCGGTATTCCCAATTACAGGTACAAAGTGTGGCTGGTAAGGATAATCCTGATATTTGTAATAGCGTTCCTGATCATGCTCGTCTTTACCTTCCTTTCTTCAGTTCTTATAGTTAAATTCCAGTTTATAAAAGTGACCGTACAGGTTATGATCTCTGTTCTGTTCCTTGGCATGATGGCTTTTATGCTGTCGACAGTGATAAGGAACGGCAACGGGACCGCAGTTGTCATGATCATCTTCGGGATCTTGTTCATGATCCTCCAGGATCCGCTCCGTAAAAGCCAGTGGAATGTTTTTCTCAATCCATTTGATCCCGCATATGACGTAAACGAGACAACCTGGGCTATAATAACACTGAAAAACAGGATAATACTTATTACCGGGACAATACTTTTCCTTCTTGCTGCGCTGTATAATCTTCAGAAGAGGGAGAAATTCATGTAAGCCCGGGTTATTCACTCGCTGCAGGATCATTCAAAAGGATGCTTCTTCCGGAAATCAGGCCTGTAGTTCTGGGTGCTTTCCATATCCTGAATCCATCCATTCCGGAAGCCGAGATCTTCCATTGTTTCAACAACTGTCTCATATTCTGCCTTGTACAAAACCCTTTTTAAATCAAAATGATTGCTTACATACTGTGTGGGATGGTATTGTGACATAAGTGAAATACTGATCCCTCTTGATATCTCATTTGCAAGTGTACTTAGGACACTTTTACTCTCATCAGAATGTCCGGGTAAAACAAGATGCCTGACAAGAATACCATTTTCTGCCCTACCCTCTTTATCCATCCGAAGAGTTGAGCCTTTCTGATAATACATTCTTTTAAGAGCCCGTAGTGCTACCTGAGGATAATCGTCAGCATCTGAAAACTCTCCAGCAATTGATAGAGTAACATACTTGTAATCCGGAAGATAGACATCTATCATCCCGTCAAGGCTGTCAATTACTTCCGGTTTGTCATAGCTGTTTGTATTATATACAGTTACAGGTTTCAAGCCCCTTTCATTCAGACCTCTTATTATAGCCTTTACCTGGGGAACAACGTGTGAAGGAGAGACAAATCCTACTGCTTTTATATCTTCAGAAAGAATCTTTTCAATAAGATTCAGCGCTTCATTCAAATTTGTTATGTTCGTCCTGCATTTTCCGCCTTGTCTGCTGATGTCATAATTCTGGCAATAGATACAGCGAAGATTGCATCCGGCAAAAAAGATATTACAGATTCCTGCAGGTCCGCTTATAGATGGCTCCTCACCCCTGTGGATACAAATGGATGCAATGTTCATACCTGCATCAGAGCTGCAGTATCCTGTTCCTTCCTCAAACCTGTTTACTCTGCATTCGCGGGGACATAAGGTGCAATTCGACAGAAGATCCAGATCTTCCTTGCAATATATATTTTCAGCTGTCAATTTTTTTGATCCTATTTTACCACAAAGACACTCAAAGTACATCACAAAGGTATACAAAGGAGCAATTAATATCCCAAACCTTTGCGTTAGTTCGTGATTACCTTTGTGTTACTTTGTGGTAAAACAAAAAAGATTGTCTTTATAGCTTGCTTATTTTAAAACATTAATTATCTTTGCATCCGAATTGAGGGGCAATTGATACCTAGGGGACCAGAGTCCCCTATTTTATTATCAGTTTTCAGAGAATGATCGACAGGGCAAAGATTGAGGAATCGGTAAAGGAGTACATCCGCGGAACGGGTTTGTTTCTTGTTGCACTGAAAGTAAGCAGTTCAAACAAAATAACTGTGCTTGCAGACACGAAGCAAGGAATAACCATCGAAGAATGCGCATTGCTGCACCGTAACATTGAGAAAGGCCTCGACCGAGATGTTGAGGATTTTGAACTTCAGGTATCCTCTCCCGGTCTGGATATGCCCTTTGGTGTCATTGAACAGTACTACAAGAATGAAGGAAAGAAAGTCTCTGTTGTTGACAACGAAGGATTAAAGTACACAGGGATCCTTAAAAACGTCACAAAGGGAGGCTTTGACCTTGAAACTGAAGTAAAAGTCAAAGGAAAGGCAAAAGTGGTTAAGGATGTTCCCTTCAATTTTGACGATATCAAATCGACAAGAATTGTATTAACAATAAAATAATATATAGAAGATTTTAGCAGATGGAAAATATTAATTTGATCGATACCTTTTCTGAATTCAAAGAACTCAAGAATATTGACCGTCCCACGATGATGAGTGTGCTGGAGGACGTATTCAGGAGCATGCTGGCAAAAAAATACGGCTCAGCTGACAATTTCGACATCATTGTCAATATCGACAAGGGCGACTTTGAGATATGGAGAAACAGGGTTGTTGTGGAGGATGATGAGCTGGTTGATCCCAACCTGCAGATCCCCCTTTCAAAAGCCAAAGAGATTGATGAAGATTATGAGGCTGGCGAAGAGGTTTCGGATGAAGTGAAATTTCTTGATTTCGGAAGAAGGGCAATTCTTTCGCTCAGGCAGAACCTTACTGCAAGAATCCTTGATCTTGAAAAGAATAACATATACATCAAGTATAAGGACAGGATCGGTGAGATAGTCACAGGAGAGGTTTACCAGGTTTGGAAAAGGGAAATACTCGTGCTTGACGATGATGGCAATGAGCTTATTATCCCTAAAAGCGAGCAGATACCATCAGATCATTTCCGCAAGGGCGATTCGATAAGGGCAGTTGTAATTAAGGTGGAAATGAGGAACAATACCCCGTTTATCATACTCAGCCGCACTTCACCTGTTTTCCTTGAAAGGCTATTCGAACTTGAGGTACCCGAGATATTTGACGGGCTGATAACCATTAAAAAGATTGTCAGGGTTCCCGGAGAGCGAGCCAAAGTGGCAGTGGAATCATATGATGAAAGGATTGATCCGGTCGGGGCATGTGTCGGTATGAAAGGATCAAGGATCCACGGTATCGTCAGGGAGCTTCGCAACGAAAATATCGATGTAATCAATTATACATCCAATAATCAGCTGTTCATTCAGAGAGCTCTGAGTCCTGCAAAAATAACTTCCATAAAACTTATTGAAGAGACAAAAAGGGCAGAGATATATTTGAAACCCAACGAAGTATCCCTTGCAATAGGAAAAGGAGGACTTAACATAAAGCTTGCCAGCCAGCTGACAGGATATGAGATTGATGTTTACAGGGAACCGGGAGGTGAAGATGAAGAGGATGTCAATCTTGAGGAGTTCAGCGATGAAATTGAAGACTGGATAATCGAGGAACTGAAAGCAATCGGATGCGATACCGCCAGGAGCGTTTTGAACCTTTCAATAAGCGATCTTGTTAAACGTACCGATCTTGAAGAAGAGACAGTGAAGGAAGTAGTGAATATACTTAAAGCCGAATTTGAATAGAAAGACTAAGGACATATCTATGACTGAAGATATTAAGGCAACAAGATTAAGCAAAGCAGCCCATGAATTCAACGTAGGGATCTCCACCATTGTGGAATTCCTGCACAGGAAGGGCTTTGATCTTGATCCAAATCCAAACACAAAATTACCTCACGAAGCATACATTCTCCTTTTAAAAGAATACAGCGGTGACCTTAATGTCAAAAAGGAATCTGAAAAGCTTATTCTGAAAGATCTGCACAGGAAAAAAGAGACTGTTTCAATTGACGATGTTCCAGAAAGCAGCAATAGTGAGGATCAGGATAGAGATGAGGAGATCCTTATAAAAGATTCTTCACTTTCCAAAAAACCCATAGATATCAAGGCCGAGATTAAAAAGCCTGATATCAAGCTGGTTGGGAAGATTGATCTTGAAAAGACCCTTAAGCCAATAATAACCAAACCGGAACCACCCAAACCTACTGAAGAAAAGAAAGTAGTGAAAGAGACAGCTGAGGTGAAAGTGGCAGAAAAGAAAAAACCGGCTGATGAAAAGACCAAACCAGCTGAACCTGACAAAGAAGAAAAGGCTAAGTCACCAATAGATATCCATATAGTTGGTAAAATTGATCTGGAAACAGTAACCAGGGAAACCAAGGCTCCAAAGAAAGAGGATAAGGAAAAACCAAAGGAAAAACAGGCAGAGAAAGATGATTCACTGAAGGAGGAGAAGAAGAGTCAGGCCAAAAAAGAAAAAGTGCCGGCTGAAGAAATAGTCGCAGAAACAAAAGTCCCGGAAGTAACTGTTGATGAAAATATTGCAGAAGAGATCCTGAATGAAAAGGAGGAAGAAGATGTAGTTGAATTATTCAAGCCACCTATTGAAAAATTATCAGGATTGACGGTTGTCGGGAAGATTGATCTTCCTGTTGGTGAAAGGAAAAAGCCTGTATCATATCAGCATGTAAATATAGATGGTGAATCTGATTTCAGGAGAAAGAGGAAAAGAAAGAGAATCTCCAAGGAAAAAGATCAGGTGCCTGTTGTTAAGCCCATAACTTCCGACAAGAAGGATAAACCTGTTAAGAAAGTAATAAAGAAAAGGTCGGTCCGTGCCGAAGTAGATGAAGAAGAAGTTCAGAAGCAGATTAAGGAAACCCTTGCCCGTCTGACCACAAAGGGAAAATCGAAAGGTTCAAGGTACCGCAGGGAGAAAAGGGAGGCAATAAGTCAGAAACACCGTGAGGATGAGGACAGGATGGAACTTGAAAAGAATATCCTGAAAGTCACCGAGTTTGTTTCAGTAAATGAGCTTGCCTCAATGATGAATACTCCTGTTACTGAAATTATCTCCACCTGTATGAACCTCGGCCTTTTTGTTTCAATAAATCAGCGCCTCGATGCTGAAACATTGGCCCTGTTGGCAGATGAGTTCGGGTACAAGGTCGAGTTCGTAAGTGCTGAATTGCAGGAAACTGTCAGAGAAATTGAAGATGATGAGGCAGATCTTAAGCCAAGACCTCCAATAGTTACTGTAATGGGTCATGTTGACCATGGTAAGACAAAACTCCTTGATTACATCCGGCGGACAAACGTAATTGCCGGAGAAGCAGGAGGAATAACACAGCATATAGGAGCTTACGGAGTTATCCTCGACGACGGACGCCAGATAACCTTTCTTGACACACCGGGTCATGAAGCGTTTACGGCTATGCGTGCAAGAGGAGCCCAGATAACAGATATCGCGATTATTGTTGTAGCCGCCGACGACGGCGTAATGCCCCAGACTACTGAAGCTATCAACCATGCTTCAGCAGCTGGTGTCCCTATAGTATTTGCAATAAACAAGATCGATAAGCCTACGGCAAATACGGAAAAGATTAAGGAAGCTCTGGCGAACATGAACTACCTGGTTGAGGATTGGGGAGGCAAGTATCAGTCGCAGGAGATCTCCGCAAAAACCGGCCTTAACATTGAACTTCTTCTTGAAAAGGTACTGCTCGAAGCCGAAATGCTTGACCTCAAAGCCAATCCCAACAAACCTGCGATCGGAACAATCATTGAATCATCTCTTGACAAGGGACGGGGATTTACGGCCACAGTACTGGTTAAAGCAGGCACACTTAGGGTAGGTGATATTATGATTGCCGGTTCAAGTTTCGGACATGTCAAGGCAATGTACAATGAAAGAAGCGTCAAGGTTGATGAAGTTGGTCCTGCCACTCCTGCCCTTATTTTAGGATTGAACGGTGCACCTCAGGCAGGCGACAAATTCAATGTAATGGAGAACGACCGCGAAGCAAAGGATATAGCAACAAAAAGAGCCCAGCTTCAGAGAGAACAGGGTCTGCGCACCCAGAAGCATATTACTCTCGACGAGATAGGAAGACGTATTGCAATAGGCAACTTCCAGGAACTTAACATAATAGTAAAAGGTGATGTTGACGGATCGGTTGAAGCATTAAGCGATTCTCTTATTAAGCTTTCAACTCCTGAAATACAGCTGAATATTATCCATCAGGCTGTCGGCCAGATATCCGAATCAGATATCCTGCTCGCAGCTGCATCAAATGCCATTATAGTAGGTTTCCAGGTGCGTCCTTCACTCAGCGCCCGAAAATTGGCTGAAAAAGAGGAAATTGATGTGCGCCTATATTCAATTATCTATGATGCTATTGAGGAGATCAGGGCGGCCATGGAGGGAATGCTTTCCCCTGAAATGAAGGAAGAGATAATTGCCACACTTGAAATCCGCGATATATTCAAGGTAACAAAAGTAGGAACTGTGGCAGGCTGTTATGTCAAGGAGGGAAAAATCACGAGAAACACAAAAGTGCGGGTAATACGCGATGGTATAGTTATTTATACAGGTGAGCTCGGTTCCCTGAAACGTTTCAAGGACGACGTTAAAGAGGTTGTCGGTGGTTACGAATGCGGGCTGAACATATCCAACTTCAACGACATTAAAGTAGGTGACATCGTAGAGGGATACCAGCAAGTGGAAGTTAAAAAGACTCTATAAAAGCTCCTGATATTTTTCGGCCGAGAGAAGAGTTATTGTTTCTGAAGGATCCGTGATCTTTATTTTAATCATCCATCCCTTCCCGTAAGGATCTTTATTGACCACATCGGGTGATTCTTCAATCGCCGGATTTACTTCAACTATTTCTCCACCAACCGGCATGAACATATCAGACACTGTTTTCACTGCCTCTATAGTTCCGAATACTTCTTCCTTTTCAAGGGTCTCTCCCAGAGTTTCGATCTCAAGGAAAACAATATCCCCAAGCTCCCCCTGGGCAAAATCGGTTACACCAATATAACCGAAATCACCTTCAATGCGAAGCCATTCATGGTCTTTTGTGTAGAGTAAATCAGACGGTACATTCATATCCTTTTACATTATTGAATTAATATATAAACTGAATTATTTTGATCAGTTCAAAAATAAAGATTTTTTTTAAAACCCTGCAGAGCTGCCAGGAATAGTGACGTTTCTTCTTGTCGAATCCTTAATTACAAGCTCCGTCCTGATAATTTTTGTCTGAAAAGGCATCTCCATTTTTCTTTCGATTCGACCGATAAGAAGCTTTACTGCTTCTTCCCCGATTATATATCCATGCTGTTCAACCGAAGAAAGCGAGGGGTCCGTTATATCCGATATCATTCCGCTGGTAAATCCGACAATGGCAATATCTTCGGGTACCCTGTATCCACCCTGCTTCACCATTTTCATTGCTTCCGCCGCAGTCAGATCGTTCACTGCAAAAATTCCGTCGGGTTTTTCCTTCCTTTTCAACAATCCGGGAACTATTCTTGCAGCCTCCCCGCTGGTATCACAATTGATAATATTCTCATCCAGCACAGGGATATTATGATCTTTAAGTGCCTTGATATAACCGTTTTTCCTGTTTTTTCCGATATTGACGTCGGGCGGACCTGAAAGATGGATTATATTTCTGCATCCAATATTAATAAGGTGCTTTACCGCTTCATATGCTCCTTTTTCATCATCGACTATAACCCTGTCAGTTTCAATCTCATCACAGATTCTGTCAAAGAAAACCAGCGGGATCCTGTCATCGATGATCTTCCTGAAATGTTCGAAATCTCTTGTTACCTTGGCAACAGAAACTAAAATCCCGTCGACCCGGCTTGAAAGCAGGGTCTGGACCGCTTTGACTTCCCTGTCATAGGTTTCATTTGACTGGCAGAACATTACGTGATACCCTGAATCGTAAGCAAAGTCCTCAATTCCACTGATCACGGTTGAGAAAAAATAGTGGACTATTTCAGGGACTATAACTCCTATTATTTTGCTCTGTCCGCTTAAAAGGCTCAGTGCAATCGGATCTGGTTTGTAATTCCATTTAATTACCAGTTCCCTGACCGCTTTTTTTGTCGCCGGGCTTATATCAGGATGCTCTTTCAGTGCTTTTGAGACCGTTGAGGGTGAAATACCAAGCTCCCTGGCAATATCTTTAATGGTAACCTGTCCTTTTTTCATAATCCTCAGCGAGATTCCTGTTTACGATTTTCCCAAGTTAGCTCAAATAATCTGTTTTTCATTAACTTTGTAAAAAATGAACCTTTTGCAAATGTTTTGTTTAAGATAATATTAAACAAAACTACTGATTATGATGTGGGTCAAATTCTGATCTTAATAATTATTAACATTTCAAACGTTTGCGGTGATATATGTTAAATGCCTGAAAATTAATGCTTTCAAATACTTAAAATCCAATTTCTTTTTTAAATTTGGTGTTTCAAAAAACAACCTTATGAAAATAATTAAAACAGTTCTAATGTAATCTTAATCCAAAATCCAATGAAAAGACGAATTTTTAAGATGCTCACCCTACTTTTTCTCGGAATTCTTGTTACCGGAGGGTTATATGCCCAGGGTATAAGAATTACAGGTAAAGTGACGGATGAAGCAGATGGTTCAGCCCTGATCGGTGTGACGGTCCAGGAAAAGGGAACAACTAATGGAACTATAACTGATGTAAAAGGCAGCTTTAGTCTGACAGTCGCAAGCAATGCCATACTTGGTATTTCTTACATCGGTTACAAGTCACTGGAGATCCCTGTAAATAATCAAACCTCATTTAACATAGCAATGGCGGTTGAGGACAAGAGACTTTCGGAAGTAGTAGTTATCGGATATGGTACAACAACCCGAAAAGATGCTACGGGATCTGTAGCTGCAGTTGTATCGCGCGATTTCAACAAAGGTTCGGTTTCTGCACCCCAGTCGCTTATTGTCGGTAAAGTTCCGGGAGTATCTGTAATAAGTTCCGGTGGCGACCCGACCGGTGGAGCCACAATAAGGATCAGGGGCGGTTCTTCAATGTCGGCCAGTAATGATCCGCTTATCGTAATTGATGGTGTGGCAATTGACAACAGCGGTGTATCAGGTATGCCAAACCCGCTCAACCTTCTGAACTCAAATGATATTGAGTCATTCACCGTTCTTAAAGACGCCTCTGCAACTGCAATCTATGGTTCAAGGGCATCTAATGGTGTTATTTTAATTACCACAAAGAAGGGTTTGGTGAACAGACCCATGAAAGTCACGTACGATGGATCAATTTCTTTCGGAACACGGACCGGTCAGATTGATGTGCTGAATACACATGAGTTTATCAAAGAGGTTCTTTCAAAGTACCCTGATGGCACCCCAGCTGCAAAGCTGCTTAAAACAAACAGTACCGACTGGCAGGACCAGGTTTATCAGACTGCTGTATCTCATGACCATAACGTAAGCCTTACCGGAAGCTATAAAATTCTTCCTTACCGTGCTTCTGTTGGTTACACTAACCAGACAGGTCTTCTTAAAACATCAGGTCTTGAAAGATTTACCGGTTCACTCAACCTCAATCCAAGTTTCCTTGATAATCATCTTACAGTGACGGTCAATTCAAAATACATGCACATAAACAACCGTTTCGCCAACTGGGGTGCGGTAGGGTCAGCAATGGCATTTGATCCGACAAAACCTGTTTATGATGAAACGAGTCCATACGGCGGTTATTACGCCTGGAGACAGCCTTCCGGCGCACCTATTACAATCGCTACAAGCAACCCTGTTGCACAGCTGTTTATGAGAAATGACAGATCAGGCGTTGACAGGATTCTTGGAAATGCTCAGATTGAATACCGTGCACATTTCCTGCCTGAACTGAAAGCAACTCTTAACCTTGGCGGTGACTTTTCAAAAAGTAAAGGTCATATAGATGTTCCTGAAAATGCTTCATGGTCTTATGATGCAGTTAACGGCGGAGGCCAAAAACAATATTATGACCAGAATAAGAGGAATGAACTTCTTGATTTCTACCTGAATTACAAGAAAGAACTTACCTCAATAAAAAGCAGGGTCGATGCAACTGCAGGTTATTCATGGCAGCACTTTTACAGAAATGACTCCTCATATTCGGCAAATGCAGCTGAAACACGAATTTTCAGCAACGACCCGCGTCATGCAACCGAGAATTATCTTGTATCATTCTTCGGCCGGTTGAATTATGTTTTCGCTGATCGTTACCTCGTTACAGCAACCCTGCGTGCAGACGGTTCATCGCGTTTCGCCGAAGGCAACAAATGGGGTTATTTCCCTTCTGTAGCCCTGGCATGGGACATCAAAGGCGAACAGATGCTCAGGAATGTTGCCGCGTTAAGCCAGTTGAAACTTCGTCTTGGCTACGGTATTACAGGACAGCAGGAGATAGGAACCAACGATTACCCTTACCTGGCACGATATACTTTTGGGCAGACAAGCGCTCAATACCAGTTTGGCAATCAGTTTATAACCACTCTGAGACCTGAAGGGTATGACAAAAACCTGAAATGGGAAGAGACAACCACCTACAATATCGGCCTTGACTTTGGATTTGCAAAAGACAGGATAACCGGTACTCTCGACTTTTATAGAAGACCCACCAAGGACCTGCTGAATACGATTCCGGTTCCTGCCGGTACAAATCTTACAAACCAGATCCTTACAAATGTAGGGGACCTTGTTAACAGAGGGATTGAATTTTCACTTAATGTCAGGGCTGTACAGTCGACTAACGTTGACTGGTCATTTGGACTGAACGCTACTTATAATGAGAACAAAATAACCAGGCTTACCGCAGTTGACAATCCCACTTATATTGGAGTTGTTACCGGCGGTATCGCAGGAGGTGTCGGCAACTATATGCAAATCCACACTGTCGGATACCCTGTCAGTTCATTTTACATGTATGAACAGGTTTATAATGCAACCAAAAAGCCGGTTGAAGGATTATATGTTGACCGGAACAGCGATGGCAAATTCACTGACCAGGATAAATACAGGACTGGAAAACCGGCGGCTGATGTGCTGATGGGATTATCATCCAGCCTGAGATTTCGGAACTGGGATTTCAGTCTGAACGGAAGAGTCAGCCTTGGAAACCTGGTTTATAATAATATGTCCTCCAATTACGGATCATATTCCGAATTATACAGATCAGTAGGTGTCCTGGCAAATCTCAACAGGAGCATACTTGACACACGTTTTGCAAATCCCCAATACTGGTCAGATTATTACCTCGAAGATGGTTCATTCTTTAAAATGGATAATATATCTCTCGGACATACATTTAAAAGCGTTTTTAATGAGACCAGTTCCCTGAGGGTTTATTCAAGCGTGCAGAATGTCTTTACAATAACCAGATATACAGGTCTCGATCCTGAAATCAGTGGAGGTATCGACAGAAATATATATCCGCGGCCAAGAACATTTTTGTTTGGTGTAAGCATGGAGTTTTAATCTTTAAAAATCTGAAATCATGAATACAAAATATTTTAAAATCCTATCCACTTCACTGGTTGCCGGGCTGATAGCAATAACATCATGTGTGAAAGATCTGGATACTGTTCCCATTGATCCTACAGTCGTAACATCAGCTACGGTTTACAAGGATGCAAATGCATACAAGCAGGTACTGGCAAAATGCTATGCCGGACTTGCTCTTTCCGGTCAGCAGGGAGCTGCCGGCAATCCTGACATAAGCGGAATTGATGAAGGTTTTTCGCAGTACCTGAGACAGTATTTCTGTGCACAGGAGCTTACGACCGACGAAGCAGTTATTGCCTGGAATGACGGTACACTGAGAAACTATCACGAACAAAACTGGACACCTGCAGGTGAGTTTATCACTGCGCTCTACAACAGGATTTATTACCAGATATCACTCTGCAATGAGTTTATCAGGGAATCAACCGATGCAAAGCTTGATGCGAGAGGAATTAAAGGCTCTGACAAAACCCTTGTTCAGACTTACAGGGCCGAGGTACGTTACCTGAGAGCATTCAGCTACTGGCACGCTCTTGACTTGTTTGGAAATGTACCTTTCGTGGACGAAACCAATGAGGTTGGAGCTGCTCTTCCGGAACAGATCACCAGGCAGGCTCTCTTTTCCTATATCGAATCAGAACTGATCGGCATAGAGAATTCTCTTATGGAACCAAAAACAGAGTACGGCAGAGCTGACAAAGCTTCTGCATGGATGCTGCTTGGAAAACTTTACCTCAATGCATCGGTTTATACTGGAACAGCTAAGAATACCGAATGTATCACTTTTTTGAAAAAGGTTATCACCTCCGGCAAATATTCCCTTACAGCGAATTATTCCAATATGTTCAAAGCTGACAACAACACCAGCGCAGAGATCATTTTCCCGATCAATTTCGACGGAACACATTCCAAAACATGGGGAGGCACTACATTTATTGTGCATGCAAGTGTAGGCGGCAGCATGTCTCCGGCAGATTTTGGCATTGACGGAGGCTGGGGAGGATTAAGGACCACAAGCGCCTTTGTTGACAAATTCTCTGATATTACCGGAGCCACCGATAAAAGAGCCATGTTCTATACAAGCGGCCAGAACAAGGCCATTGCTGATGTATTTGCATTTACTGATGGTTATGCACTTAAGAAATGGAGTAACAAAACATCTGCCGGTGCAAACGGTTCTGATCAGACATTTACCGACACTGATTTTCCGGTATTCAGGCTGGCTGATGCTTACCTTATGTATGCCGAAGCAGTTGTCAGAGGAGGAACAGGCGGTAGTCTTGGTGACGCATTGACGTACGTCAATGCTTTAAGGACCAGAGCTTATGGAAATGCTTCCGGGAATCTTGCCTCAACAAGTGATGTTACCCTGGACTTTATTCTTGATGAAAGGGCACGCGAATTGTACTGGGAATGCCACAGAAGAACAGACCTTATAAGGTTTGGCAAATTTACCAAATCAACTTATCTGTGGCCCTGGAAAGGTGGCGTTGCCGCCGGTAAGAGCCTTGATGACAACCACATGGATCTGTTCCCCATTCCCTCCACAGATCTCGGAGCCAATCCGAATCTTGTACAAAACACTGGTTACTAGAAATAAAAAATAAAAACTATCTGAAATGAAAAAGATAAGCATATTATTATTGGTAATTACAGGACTATTCACATTCAACAGTTGTGAAAAAGTGGAATATGCACCGGTGGTTAAAGATGCACCGGGGGTTCCTGCCATTACTGCTCCCTCAGCCGGTTCAAGTCTTGTTATGACAAAACCGGATGCGGCCAAAACTGTCACATTCAGCTGGACCGGCGCTGACTACGGAGTTCCGTTAGGTGTTTTGTACACCCTCCAGGTTGCAAAAGCTGGTACCAGTTTTGCAAAGCCGGTTGATGTAATTGGTGTTAATGCATTAACAACCACATTAACCTATGCTGAGTTCAATGCCAAAATGCTTGCCCTCGAAGCAAAGATGGAAGCTGTTAATTCCATTGATATGAGGGTAAAGGCTACTGTTCCCAATTCAGGAGCTGCAACTGCATTTTCAAATGCCGTGACAATGAACGTCACCCCCTACACTTCAAAGGATATGATTTATATAGTCGGAGGATACAATGGATGGAACAATGGTACGGCAAATGCAATGAACCGTACTCTTGCAGGCCTGAAACACGAACTTTACCTGAATCTTACAGCAGGTAACCTTGAGTTCAAGATTCTTCCAAAACTCGGTTCTTGGGATGGTGATATAGGCAATGACCCGGCTAATAACGGAAAGCTTATTGCCACTGGCGAAAACAATATGTCAGTAAGTGCCCCGGGTTATTACAGGATCAGCGTTGATCTTCAGACAATGGAATGGAGCACACTGGCCACAACATGGGGCGTTATCGGTGGTTTCAACGGCTGGGGCGGAGACCAGGCCATGACCTATGATGCAGTAAACGGAGTATGGACCGCAACATTTAACCTTACCGCGGCAACTGAACTTAAATTCAGAGCAAATGCCGGTTGGTCACTCAACTTTGGCGATAACGGAGCTGATGGCAAACTGGATGAAGGCGGATCAAATATTGTGGTAAGCGAAGCAGGCAATTACACATTTACGCTGAATCTTAATCCTACTGGCAATCCACAGGCTTACACTTATATTGTAAAGAAAAATTAGACAGTTAAAAATGGACTTTTATAAGAGGGTGTCTTGGAATGAGACACTCTCTTTTCGTTTTAACATTTAACATTGCAAAATGAGATATACCGTTCTTTTTCTGATATTCCTTGGATTATTCTCAGGGTGCAAAAAAACTGATAATGACCCCCCTGGCGATCCTCCGGTATTTTATCCTGCCAGCAAATTTGTAATGGGTGCGGATCTCTCATATGTAAACCAGATACTTGACCATGGAGGCGTCTACAAGGACTCTGGAGCAGTCGAAAGCCCATATGTGATTTTTAAGAAACATGGCTCCAATGTCGTAAGATTCAGGTTGTTCCATAATCCGGTATGGACCAGGGAGGTTTACGGTACAAGCGGTACACAGATGTACAGCGACTTCGGTGATGTTAAAAAAGGAATTGAGAGGGCAAAATCAGCCGGATTAAAAGTTTGTCTTGATTTTCATTACTCCGATACATGGGCCGGTACTGACAAACAGGCAGTTCCGGCTGTATGGCAATCTCTTTCCCTGACAATCCTTTATGACAGCCTCTATAATTATACATATAAGATTTTAAGCAGGCTTGGCAATGCCGGTTTGATGCCAGAGTACGTCCAGACAGGCAATGAAATAAATCCGGGTTTGCTTCTGCCCCAGGGAAACAGGTGGAACAATAACGAGATAAACATGATCTATCTGTTGAATGGCGCGATCAAAGCTGTAAGGGATGCATCCTCCTCAAACAGCATAAAACCTGAAATTATCATCCATATTGCACAGCCTGAAAATGTAAGGACCTGGTTTTATGGTCTTGCCGAAAAGGGACTGAGCGGTTATGACATCATCGGATTCTCCTATTATTATATGTGGTCAGCCACTCCTCTGGCCAATATAAGCAATATGGTTTCAATGCTGAAGAACACTTTCCAGAAGGATGTAATGATAATGGAGACAACATATCCATGGACGACAGAGTACGCCGACAATTACAACAATATTATAAATACATCTCTGCTGGCTCCGGGATATCCAGCAACAGAGAAAGGACAATATGAATACCTGCACGCACTGACACAGGAGATAATTGAAGGAGGAGGGAAAGGGATATTTGCCTGGGAACCTGCATGGATAACATCAGGGATGAAAGATAAGTGGGGAACGGGATCATCATGGGAATGTAACACATTCTTCGATTTTGATGGTAATTCAATAAAAGGTATTATGTTCATGACGGATAAATACAACTTTTAATCCTGGATAAAAATGAGCAAAAAGCATTTTATAATACTCTGGTTCTTCTTGTCTGCACTCGCTGTGTCAGCTCAAATGGTTACCACTGATCCTGCTCTGCCGACAATGGGCAGGCTTATTAAGATCTACTATGACTCATCAAAGGATGCAGGAGACCTGCATAATTTTACAGGTGATCTTTATGTCCACACAGGTGTCACAATAAATGGAGTAAACTGGCAGAATGTAATCGGTACATGGGCCGTAAACTCGACCCAGCCTAAGCTTGTATACCTTGGAAATTATATTTATGAACTTGACATTACTCCGGATATTAAGACTTTTTATTCTCTATCTGTTTCCAGCATTGCCACCAAAATATGCGTTGTATTCAGGAATTCATCAGGATCGCTTCAGACAAGACCCGATATTTTCATTGATATATTTGAATCGGGTCTTAACGCCACATTTACTCTTCCTGAAAAATCCTCACTGATCGCAGAGCTGAATGAGACCATCCCGGTAAAAGCTGCTGCAGCCGGCGCTGACTCAATAACATTATACATAAATAACAAGTACCTGATAAGCGGAACCGGTCCTGACCAGGTCACCTATTCATTCATCCCGGATCAATATGGCGAATTCTGGGTAAAAGCAGTTGCATGGGATAAACCCTCCTTTTCAGCGGACTCATTTTTTGTGTATGTAAGAAGGCCGGTTGTCACAGAGCCGCTTCCTGCAGGCATGAAGGATGGTATTAATTATAACAGCAGCAGTTCAGTTACTCTTGTCCTGCATGCCCCATATAAAAACTATGTTTTCACAACAGGTGATTTTACTGATTGGCGCATTCACGACAAAGGTTATATGAAAAGGACTCCTGATACTGAAAGGTACTGGATCCGTATTGACGGACTCGAATCGGGGAAAGAGTACAGATTTCAATATCTTGTTGACAATGAGATTTATATTGCAGATCCCTATGCAGATAAAGTACTGGATCCATGGAATGATTCATATATTACTGATGTGACTTATCCCGGACTGATCCCGTATCCAAAAGACACAACTTCAGGCATGGTTTCTGTTCTTCAGACCTCACAGGTTCCCTACACCTGGAATACTACTGGATATCACCCTCCTGAAAAATCAAAACTGACAATCTACGAGCTTCTGATAAGGGATTTTGTTGCAAAACACGATTTCAAGACTCTAACAGACACACTGAGTTATCTTGATGACCTTGGCATAAATGCAATTGAACTTATGCCGGTTTCAGAATTTGAAGGAAATCTCAGCTGGGGATATAATCCATCGTTTTATTTTGCTCCCGATAAATATTATGGCCCAAAGAATGACATGAAGGCATTTGTTGACAGTTGTCATAAGAGGGGTATTGCAGTTATAATGGACATTGTACTGAATCATTGTAATGGTCAGTCTCCGTTCGTCCAGCTCTATCTTGATCATTACGGCGCTGACCAGATATTTATGAAGCCTCAGAATCCATGGTTTAATACGAGTTCTCCAAACCCCCTCTATAAGTGGGGGGCTGACTTCAACCATGAAAGTTCCTCAACTCAGCAGCTTGTCGACAGGGTAAATGCTTACTGGCTTACAGAATATAAAATTGACGGATTCAGGTTCGATTTTACCAAGGGTTTTACCAACACCCCAGGCGATGGTTCACCTTATGATGCTTCAAGAATCGCAATACTTAAAAGAATGGCCGGCAAGATATGGTCGATAAATCCGGCAGCCTATGTAATCCTGGAGCATTTTGCTCCCGATGCTGAGGAAAAGGAGCTCGCAGAATACGGGATGATGCTCTGGGGAAATAAAAACCATGATTATTCCGAAGCCGCAATGGGATATAGTTCTGACCTGACTACAGCTTCTTACCTGGGAAGGGGCTGGACGGTTCCTCATCTTGTGACCTACATGGAAAGCCACGATGAGGAACGGCTTATGTACAAGACTGTCTCTTTTGGAGATGTAACCGGTGACTACGACACAAGGAACCGAAAGGTTGCCTTAAGGAGAATGCAGCTTGACGCACTTTTCTTTCTTTCAATACCCGGTCCGAAAATGATCTGGCAGTTTGGGGAGCTGGGCTATGATGTTTCAATAAATGAAAATGGGAGGACGGGTGAAAAGCCAATAAAATGGGATTATTATGCTGACGAAGACAGACACCAGCTTTACCTGACTTATAAATTCCTCAATGATCTCAGGAAGAGTCAGCCTGCATTCAGTACTACAGGCTATTCATATTCACTTTCAACACCGGCAAAACGGCTCACTCTTACGGGAGAGACAATGAAAGTAAATATCCTGGGCAACTTTGGTATGGCATCGTCGACTATTAATCCTGCTTTCCCTCAGACTGGCAAATGGTACGAATTTTTTACCCGTGATTCGATATCAGTCACAAATACTAACGCCCTCTTTACCTTTAAGCCCGGCGAATTCAGACTCTATACCACAAAGAAACTGGCGCCTACCGACCTGGTAACCGGTGTTGATGACCAGATATCAGAAAATGAAGCACAAAGGATTACCATTTATCCTAATCCATTTGATAAAGAGATTACAATAAGTATTTCCGGAGGGGAGATATCGCAGCAATTAAAAATTGAAATCTTTTCAGCATACGGAACTCCCGTCAGAACAATTACCGTTCCTGCCGGGGTCACTCAGGTAATCTGGGATGGAAAAACATCAGGCGGCACTGATGCAGCTAAGGGCTTATATATCATAAGGGTAAGCCAGGGTCAGAAATATTCTGTTCAGAAGGTTATCAGGCATTGAAAGCCTGAGATTATTTCAATTCAATTATCATTGCAGTTTTAGGGGCAATATTAAATGATGTGAGATCATTTATTTCACTCCCTGTGATTACTTCTCTGCCCCGCGTGAATCCATTCAGAGCTTCAGCATATCTGTTCCTGTTTATTGTACGTGTTTCCTTCTCGCTGTTATTGAGGACAACCATTACAGATTCTTTGTCATTATACCGGAAGTAGACATACAGATTATTTTCAGGGATGAAATGTCTGAGTTTTCCGGAATGTATCACATCCTTATCTTTTCTCCAGTTCAGAAGCTTTTTTGTAAAGGCGTAGGCCTCCTTTTCAGCGGGAGTTAAATTCTGAGCCGTGAAGATATTTTTAGTGTCCCCGCTCCATCCACCGGGGAAGTCTTCCCTGAGATACCCGTCACCCCGATTTTTGTCTCCCTGCATAACTATCTCAGTACCATAGTAGAACTGTGGTATACCCCTGGTAGTAAGGATAAATGAAAGAGCCATTTTGTAGATATCAAGCCTCATACCGGTCTGGGTAAAAAACCTGGTCAGGTCGTGGTTGTCAAGGAATATTACATTACGGAAAGGATGGTGATAGATAAAATCCTGTGAAAGAGTCAGGTAGAATCTTGCCAGTCCGTCGGTCCAGTTGTCAGGTTCATTGAAGGCCCTGTGTGTAGCCAGGGACAGAGGGAAATCCGTTACTGAGGGAAGGTTCGATTGATAACCATCTTCATTGACCTTATCAAGCGACCAGTAAGCCGTAAGCGCCTCCTGCTGGTACCACACCTCTCCTACTATAAAAAATCCCGGAAACTCATCAGTGACCCTTTTAGCCCACCTGGACATCATATTTTTTTCAGGATAGGGATATGTATCCATTCTTATGCCGTCAATGCCGAAGTATGCGATCCACCACAGGCTGTTCTGGGTCAGGTACGTCTCAACTAGCGGATTGCTTTGGTTGAGGTCAGGCATTGTTTTATCAAACCATCCCTTTTCCATCAGTTCTTCGTCGGTTTTTGCAGCGTAGGGGTCCATATAAGTTGAAGCCCTGTAATTGGTTCGCGTAAACTCACTGAACTGGTGCACCCAGTCGGCCAAAGGAAGGTCCTTCATCCACCAGTGACCTGATCCTATATGGTTGAAAATCATATCCATTACTAATTTCAGCCCCATATTATGTGCTTTTGAAACCAGGTCTTTGAAATCCTCATTGCTCCCGTACCGTGGATCGACACGGTAAAGGTCAGTGATCGAATATCCATGATAAGAGTAAGCTGGCTGATTGTTCTCAAGGAAAGGGTTTAGCCAGATCCCTGTTGCACCAAGATCTTTGATATAATCGAGATGATCTGAAATGCCTTTGAGATCTCCTCCGTGCCGTCCGTTGGGGTTACTCCTGTTTACCTGCTCAAGCATACCTGCGACATAGTCATTTGCCGGATCGCCATTGGCAAAACGGTCGGGCATAAGCAGGTAGATCACATCAGAAGCGTCGAAACCTTTTGCGGATTCAGAGGGGTGTACAAAAAGGGGATAATTATTCGTCAGCTTCAGTTTCCCGCGTGTGAAAACCAGATTAATTTCACCCGGAAGAGCCTTACTGCTTATGTCCAGGTTGACGAACAGGTAATTCGGATTTTCAGTTTTGACAAGTGTGGTGATCTTAACACCGGGGTAATCGGAAGCCACATCAAACGTTCCGATCTCTTTGCCATAAACCATAAGCTGCAAAGCGGTTTCCTTCATTCCCGTGAACCACGATGGCGGTTCAACACGGTCAATCTTCTGAGCTGTGGTA
>Ga0315294_10002013_pt1 | contig 22320 bp, 39 predicted proteins | sample YL17G13_40_MG_FD_203626 | JGI IMG/M metagenome (GOLD analysis project Ga0315294, IMG submission 203626) | Sediment microbial communities from Yellowstone Lake, YNP, Wyoming, USA - YL17G13_40 | ecosystem: Environmental > Aquatic > Freshwater > Lake > Sediment | place: USA: Wyoming | collected...
GGGACATGACTCAGCTCAGCCGCCTTCTGGCCAGGATTGAAGAGGTGGGGGGGGTCATAAGTACCTGGAGGTCAGGGGACAAAGGAGGCAGTTTTGGCAACAAAGTCAGCAGCTAAGGCAGTCCGCAAGAGCCAAAGAGGGTTTGACAGGAACCAGGCGGTGAAGAGCGCTCTCAAGACCTTTATTCGCCAGGCCCAGGAGGCCATTGCCCGCAAGGATATCAAGGGAGCTGGGGCTCTGGTGAAGAGGGCGGAGAGGGCCCTGGACCGGGCGGCGACCAAGGACATTATTCGTCCCAATGGTGCCGCCCGTAGGAAGTCCCGCCTCCTGGCCAAGTTCAACCAGGCCTTCCCTTCGGGGCCAGGGGCTTGAAGGGTGTTGACATCCGTCGCCTGGGCTGATAAACTTCATCGGTGTTGAAACCCCTCTCGGGGGGTTATTATTTTTGCCTATGATTAGCTGGGAGGTTGGGTGCCGACAGTAAATCAGCTAGTAAAAAAAGCACGCCGCCCTATCGGTAAGAAGATAAAGGCGGTGGCCCTGCGGTATAGGCATAACACTTTGAAGAACCGCACTTGGAAGGAGAGCAGGGGCTCCCCCCAGAAGCGGGGGGTATGCATTGCCGTGAAGACCATGACCCCCAAGAAGCCCAACTCTGCCCTCCGGAAGATCGCTCGGGTGCGGCTCACCAACGGGATAGAGGTAACGGCCTATATCCCTGGGGAGGGCCATAACCTTCAGGAGCACTCGGTGGTCCTCTTGCGGGGGGGCAGGGTAAAGGACCTGCCCGGGGTGCGCTACCACATCATCCGGGGCACCCTGGATTTGGCAGGGGTAGATGCCCGCCGCCAGGGGCGAAGCCGCTATGGCGCTAAGAGGCCCAAGCCCGGGGAGGTAGCTGAGCCCAAGCCCGCTAAGGCCGAGGCGGAGGAGTAGCTATGCCCAGGCGCGGGACGGTGGAAAGGCGGATTGTTGTCCCTGACCCCAAATATAACAGCACTTTAATAGCCCAGCTTATAAACCGGATGATGCTGCGGGGGCAGAAGGCCACGGCCGAGAAGATCGTTTACAGGGCCCTGGACCTCGTCCAGGCCAAGACCAAGAAAGACCCCCTTTCCGTCCTGGAGCCGGCCATCCGCAATGCTACCCCTCTTCTGGAGGTGAAGCCCCGCCGGGTGGGGGGGGCCACCTATCAGGTCCCGATAGAGGTGCGCCAAAACCGGGGCTTCTCCCTGGCCCTCCGGTGGCTGGTGGCCGAGGCCCGCAAACGGCCAGGCAAGTCCATGATTGAAAAACTGGCCGGGGAACTGTTAGATGCCTCCCAGGGGGCGGGAGGGACCGTCAAGAAGCGGGAAGATACCCATAAGATGGCTGAGGCCAACAGGGCCTTTGTGCACTACCGATGGTGAATACTAACCTCTCCCAGAAGGTCTCCAGCCCCGACAATTCTGTCGGGAAGGGAGAGGTATTTCCCCTGCACCTTATACGCAATATCGGCATCATCGCCCACATAGATGCTGGCAAGACCACCGTCACCGAGCGGACCCTGTATTATACCGGCCGGACCTACAAGATAGGGGAAGTGGATGAGGGGACGGCAGTGATGGACTGGATGGAGCAGGAAAGGGAGAGGGGCATAACCATCACCGCTGCCGCCACTACCTGCTCCTGGAAGGACCACCTTATCAACATCATAGATACCCCGGGCCATGTGGACTTCACCGCTGAGGTAGAAAGAAGCCTCCGGGTCCTGGATGGGGGGGTGGTGGTCTTTGACGGGGTGGGTGGGGTGGAGCCACAGTCTGAGACCGTCTGGCGTCAGGCCAATAAATACGGTGTGCCCCGCATTTGCTTTGTAAACAAGATGGACCGGGTGGGGGCCAGCTTCCAGGGCACGGTGGCCCAGATAAAGGAAAGGCTGGGGGCCAGGCCCATCCCCATCCAGCTCCCCCTGGGCAAGGAGCAGGAGTTCCGGGGGGTGATTGACCTGATAGAGATGAAGGCCTGGGCCTTCCTTGATGACCCCGCCCAGCCCCCCCAGGAGGTCCTCCAGCCCCAGGAGGAGGGGGAGGTCCTAACGGCCCGGGATGCCCTGCTGGAAGGGCTGGCCGAGAGTGATGACCAGATGATGCTCTCCTATGTAGAGGGCCGGGAGGTCTCCTCCAGGGAAATAAGGGCGGCCATTAGGCGGGCCACCCTCGCGGGCCGGATGGTGCCTGTCATCTGTGGCAGTGCCCTCAGAAATAAGGGGATTCAGCCCCTACTGGATGCAGTCGTCCACTACCTGCCCTCCCCCCTGGACATGCCGCCGGTGAAGGGCCGGGACCTCCGCACTGGGCAGGAGACTTCCCGCACCCCTGATTCCCCCTTCAGCGCCCTGGCCTTCAAGGTGGTGGCCGACCCCTTCATGGGGCGGCTGGCCTATTTCCGGGTCTATTCGGGAGAGGTAAAGGCCGGGTCCCAGGTATTTAATGCCACCCGAGGTACCAAGGAGCGCATCGGGCGCCTGTTGCGTATGCACGCCAACCGCCGGGAGGAGATAGACTCGGTCCAGGCCGGAAACATCGCCGCCACCCTGGGGCTGAAGAGTACCTTTACCGGTGATACCCTGTGCGATATGGCCCATCCCATCCTTCTGGAGACCATTTCCTTCCCGGAGCCCGTCATCTCGGTGTCCATTGAGCCCCAGACCAAGGCGGACCAGGACCGGCTTGCCGAGGCCCTCAACCGCCTCTCGGAGGAGGACCCCACCTTCAAGGTAAACCATGATAAGGAAACGGGCCAGACCCTTATCTCGGGCATGGGGGAGCTCCATCTGGAGGTGCTGGTGGACAGGATGCTGCGGGAGTTCAAGGTGGGGGCCCGGGTGGGCAAGCCCCAGGTGGCCTACAAGGAGACAATTACCCAGCCGGTGCGCTCGGAGGGGCGCTTTATCCGTCAGTTTGGTGGCCATGGTCAATATGGCCGCGTCTTTCTGGAGATAGAACCGGGGCCGCGGGGTAGCGGCTTCGTCTTTGAGGAGAAGCTGAAGGGCGGGGCGATACCCAAGGAGTACGTCGCTCCCGTTGAGGCAGGGGTGAGGGAGGCCCTGGATAATGGGGCCCTGGCCGGATACCCCATAACCGATATCCAGGTCGTTCTGGTGGATGGCAGCTATCACGAGGTGGATTCCTCGGAGATGGCATTCAAGATGGCAGGGTCCATCGGCCTGAAGGAGGGGGTACTCAAGGCCAAACCTATCCTCCTTGAGCCGATTGTGAAGATAGAGGTCGTAACCCCGGAGGAATTCATGGGGGAGGTCATCGCTGACCTCAGTAGCCGGCGGGGGCATCTGGAAGGGATAGAGGCGCGGGTGGGCTTTCAGGTCATCCGGGCCCATGTACCCCTGGCGGAGACTTTTGGCTATGCCACTCAGCTCCGCTCCCTTTCCCAGGGCCGCGCCAACTACTCCATGGAGTTTGAGCGCTATGAGGTCCTGCCCCAGGCGCTGACCGAACAGATTGCCCTCCGGGTGCGGGGGAAGATATCTAGCTAAGATGCCTAAGCAGAAGATAAGGATAAAGCTAAAGGCCTATGACCACCGCCTGTTGGACCAGTCGGTGGCCCGCATTGTAGAGACGGCGGAAAGGACAGGGGCCGTGGTGGTGGGGCCTGTTCCCCTCCCCACCCGGATCCATAAGTTCTGCGTCATCCGCTCCCCCTTTATTGACAAGGACTCCCGGGAGCAGTTTGAGATCCGGGTCCACAAGCGGCTGATTGATATTGTGGACCCCGGTGCCAAGACCATAGACGCCCTTACCCAGCTCCAGCTCCCCTCGGGCGTAGATATCGAGATTAAGCTATGACTATGATGGCCAGGACCCTCCCCGGGCTCATCGGCAGGAAGCTGGGCATGACCCAGGTATTCCGGGAGGATGGGGCCGTTATCCCTGTTACTGCCGTAGAGGTCGGCCCATGCACTGTGGTCCAGGTGAAGACCAGGGAAAAAGAGGGCTACAGTGCGGTTCAGATGGGCTTCGGGGAGCAAAAGCGCCTCACCAGCCCGGAGAAGGGACACCTCAAGGGGCTGGGAAACTTCGGCCACTTGAGGGAGTTCCTGGTTGGGGAGGGGGCGGGGATAGAGGTGGGCCAGAAGTTTGACGTGGGCCTTTTTAAGCCCGGTGATATTGTGGATGTTACTGGTACCTCCAAGGGCAAGGGCTTTGCCGGGGTGGTCAAGCGCTATCACTTTGCCGGAGGGCCCAAGACCCATGGCCAGTCGGACCGCCACCGGGCCCCCGGCTCCATAGGCTCCACTACCACCCCCGGCCGTGTCTATAAAGGGAAGAAGATGGCGGGGCATATGGGGAACGAGAGGGTAACAGTGAAGGGCCTGGAGGTGGTCCAGGCCGACCCGGCCCGGAACCTCCTTCTGGTGAGGGGGGCTGTCCCGGGGTCCCGCAATGGGCTGGTGCTCATCCAGAAAGGCCGTCCATGATAAAGACGCCTGTTCATAACCTGGAGGGCCAGGTGAAGGGGGAGATTGAGCTCCAGGGGGAGGTCTTTGGCCTGCCCCCCAACCCGGCGGTAGTCCACCAGGCGGTGGTCCGCCATCTGGCCAACTGCCGGCTTGGGACCGTCTCCGTCCGCACCCGGGGGGAGGTAGAGGGGAGTGGCAGGAAGCTCTTCGCCCAGAAACATACCGGACGGGCTCGCGCCGGGAGCCGCCGGGCCCCCCAGCGCCGTGGCAGCGGCAAGGCCTTTGGGCCCAAGCCCCGTGACTACCACCAGCGGATGCCCAAGAAGATGCGTCGGCTGGCCATCAAATGCGCCCTCTCCGATAAGCTTCGGGAAGGGGAGATGGTGGTGATAGGCGACCTCAACAACCTGCAGCCAAAGACCCGGGAGATGGAACAGCTCCTGGGACGGCTGGGGGTGGGGGGCTCGGCCCTGGTGGTGACCGAGAAGGCGGAGCCGGCGGTGGTCACAGCCGCCCGCAATCTGCCGGGTATCAAGACCCTGCCTGCCCCTCTCCTTAATACCTATGACATCCTCAAGTATGAGAAGCTGGTCATAACGGTAGAGGCTGTTCGCCAGGCTGAGGCCCTCTGGGGGAGGAAATAGTGCACTTCTCTCAGGTCCTGCGCCGTCCCCTCATTACCGAGAAGATGACCCGTCTGGGGGAGAAGAACAAGTATGCCTTTGAGGTGGACCCCCACGCCAACCGCCTGGAGGTGAGTGGGGCGGTGGAGAAGGCCTTCAATGTCAAGGTAGCCTCGGTCAACATCCTGTGGGTCAAGGGGAAGACAAAGAGGATGGGCCCCCGGCAGTTCGCCACCCCTGCCTGGAAGAAGGCGGTGGTTACCCTGCGGGAGGGCTACAAGCTCCAGCTCTTTGAGGGGGTATAAATTGGCGGTTAAGGTCTATAAGCCCACCTCCCCCGGCCGGCGGGGGATGACGGGCTATAGCTTTGAGGAGATCACCCGGACGGAGCCGGAGAAGTCCCTCCTCCGCCCCTGGAGGCAGAAGGCGGGAAGGAGTGGGGGCAAGATTACCGTCCGCCACCATGGAGGGGGGGCAAAGAAGCTCCTCAGGGTGATTGACTTCAAGCGGGACAAGCTGGGGATACCTGGCAAGGTGGTGTCAATAGAATACGACCCCCTGCGCTCGGGGCGCATTGCCCTGCTCCACTACCCTGATGGAGAGAAGCGCTATATCCTGGCCGCCCTGGGCCTTGGGGTGGGGGATACAGTTGTCTCCGGTCCCGAGGCGGAGATAAAGGTGGGCAATGCCCTGCCCCTCAGGTTCATCCCTCCTGGCACCACTATCTACAATATAGAGCTTCAGAAGGGGAGGGGGGGCCAGCTGGTGCGCAGTGCCGGCACCTCGGCCCAGGTTATGGCCAAGGAAGGGGACTATGTAACTATCCGTTTGCCCTCAGGGGAGATGAGGAAGGTCCACGGGGAGTGCTATGCCACTGTGGGGCAGGTGGGGAACCTGGAGCACCAGAACATAGTCCTGGGCAAGGCCGGCAGGAAGCGACACCTGGGCATCCGGCCCACGGTGAGGGGTTCGGTCATGAGCCCCAGAGACCATCCTCATGGGGGTGGGGAGGGGAGGAGCCCGATTGGCATGCCGGGCCCCAAGACCCCTTGGGGCAAGCCAGCCTTGGGCTATAAGACCAGAAGGAAGAGGAAGCCCTCGGATAAAATGATAATCCAGCGAAGGAAGAAATGAGCCGTTCTCTTAAGAAGGGTCCTTTTATAGACCCCAAACTTCTCAAGAAGGTCAAGGCCCAGGTCCAGGCCGGCACCAAGGCGGTGATAAAGACCTGGTCCCGGGCCTCCACCATTAGCCCCGAGATGGTGGGGCTGACTATTGCGGTCCACGATGGCCGCCGCCATGTCCCCATCCTGCTTACTGAGGATATGGTGGGGCACAAGCTGGGGGAGTTCGCCCCCACCCGCACCTTCCGGCGCCATGCTGGAAAGGCGGAATCGACAGTACCCAAGAAGGAGGCGGGCGGTGCAAGTTAGAGCCCAGGTCAAGGGCCTGGGCTTTTCGGCACGGAAGGCCCGGCTGGTGGTTGACCTGGTGCGGGGGAAGCCTGTGGATGAGGCCTTGGCCGTCCTTCGCTTTACCCCCACCCCTATTGCGCGCTCCATAGCCAAGGTCATCCGCTCCGCAGCGGCCAATGCGGAGAACAACTACCAGCTCAACCCCAGGGGGCTGAGGGTGGCCCAGATAATGGCCGGTGAGGGGCCCCGGCTGGAGAGGTTCCGTCCCCAGGCAAGGGGGCGGATAAACCCTTACCAGCGTCGCTCCTGTCATATCACCGTTATTGTGGAGGGCGAAAGTGGGGAATAAGGTCCATCCCATTGGACTGCGCCTTGGCCTCAATCAGGAATGGCAGGCGCGGTGGTTTGCCGGAAAGGAGTATGCCCGGTACCTGGTGGAGGATATGAAGGTAAGGAGGGCCTTGCAGCAGAAATACCGCGAGGCCGGGGTCTCCCGGGTGGATATTGAGCGGCAGTCCAATATCATAAGTATCACCCTCCATACCTCCCGCCCCGGTGTGGTCATCGGCCGAGGGGGGCAGCGGGTGGAGGAGGTGCGACAACTTCTGGAGAAACTCACCGGCAAGAAGGTGAAGCTTACCATTGAGGAGGTCCGTCAGCCGGAGCTGGACGCCTATCTGGTGGCCAAAGGGGTGGCGGAGCAGATGGAGCGGCGGATAGCCTTCCGTCGGGCCATAAAGCAGGCCATAGCCCGCACCATCCAGGCTGGGGCCAAGGGGATAAGGATAATGTGTTCGGGAAGGCTGGGCGGGGCAGAGATAGCCAGGCGGCAGACCCTCAAAGAGGGCCGGCTGCCCCTGCAGACCCTGAGGGCAAATATAGACTTTGGTCTGACCGAGGCCCGCACTACCATGGGCCGGATAGGGGTCAAGGTCTGGATCTACAAGGGGGATATTATCCCGGAGAAGAAGGCGCAAACAAGCGGAGGCACCGATGCTACAGCCCAAAAGGGTTAAATACCGCAAGGTCCATCGGGGGCGCATGAAGGGCATGGCCCAGGCAGGCAATAGCCTGGCCTTCGGCGATTACGGCCTCCAGGCCCAGGAGCCCGTCTGGCTCACCGCCCGTCAGATTGAGGCCGGCCGGCGGGCCATTACCCACTACTTCAAGCGGGGAGGTAAAATGTGGGTCCGGGTCTTCCCCGATAAGCCCGCCACCAAAAAGCCCCAGGAGACCCGCATGGGTGGCGGCAAGGGGAACCCCGAGTTCTGGGTGGCGGTGGTGAGACCGGGCCGCATCCTCTTTGAGATCGCCGGGGTCAAAGAGGAGGATGCCCGGGAGGCCATGAGGCTGGCTGCCTTTAAACTGCCCATTGCCACCCGTTTCCTCTCCCGCTCTATTGAGGCGGCTGGCGGGTGAGAATAGCAGAGGTCCGGGCCCTGGGGCCCGAGGAGCTCAAGAGGCAGCTGGAGGAGTCCCGGCGGGAGCTCTTTAACCTGAACTTCCGCCATGCCACCCGCCAACTGGTGAACAGCGCCGAGGTAGGGAAGGTGAAGAAGAAGATAGCCCGGCTCCAGACAATATTGAGGGAGAAGGAAATTGGCCTGGAAAAAGACTAAGACCAGGGTGGGCCTGGTGGTCTCCAACAAGATGCAGAAGACCGTGGTGGTGGCGGTGGAGGCGGTGAAGCGCCACCCCCTCTACAGGAAGACTACCAGGCTAACCCGTAAATATAAGGTCCATGATGAGGAGCAGCGCTGCCAGATAGGGGACCAGGTCAAAATAGCTGAAACCCGCCCCCTTTCCAAGGAAAAAAGGTGGCGGGTAGTGGAGGTCCTGGTCCAGGGAAAGAAAGTCGTTTTGCCGGAAGAGGAGAAGGTTGATTCAAACCTACACCCGACTGAGGGTAGCGGATAATACCGGCGCCCGACAGATAATGTGCATCAACGTCCCTGGTGGCACCCGCAGGAGGTATGCTCACCTGGGGGATGTGATTGTGGCTGCCGTGAAACAGGCCATCCCAGGGGGGACGGTGAAGAAGGGGGATGTGGTCCGGGCTGTAGTGGTCAGGACCGTCAAGCCCACACGCCGCCACGATGGTTCCTATGTGCGCTTTGATGAGAATGCGGCGGTCATCATAGATGAGAAGAACAACCCCCGGGGCACCCGGGTCTTCGGCCCGGTGGCCCGGGAGCTGCGGGAAAAGAACTTCCTCAAGATTCTTTCCCTGGCAGCGGAGGTGGTGTAGTGAAGGTGAGGAAGGGGGATACCGTCCTGGTGATTAGAGGGAAGGACCGGGGGAAAAAGGGCAAGGTCCTCCGGGCCCTGCCCCAAGAGAGCCGGGTTATAGTGGAAGGGGCCAACATGATAAAACGACATCTCCGGGCCCGGCCCCCAGCCCGCCAGGCCGGGGTCGTGGAGCGGGAGGCCTCTATTCATGTCTCCGGTGTTATGCTCCTCTGCCCCAAGTGCTCCCGGCCAGCCAGGGTGGGCTCCCGCTTTCTGGAGGATGGGAAAGAGGTCAGGGCCTGCCGGGCCTGCGGTGAGGTTGTAGAGTGAAGCCCATGCCTCGCCTTAAGGAGAGGTATCAGCAAGAAGTGGTCCCCCGGCTGCTTAAGGAATTCAGCTATAAGACGGTGATGCAGGTCCCCCGCCTTCAGAAGGTGGTGCTCAACATCGGCCTGGGGGAGGTCACCACCAACCCCAAGGCCATAGAGGCGGCCCAGAAGGACCTGGAGGCCATCACGGGACAGCACCCTGTGGTCACCCGGGCCCGCAGGTCCATATCCGCCTTCAAACTGCGCCAGGGGATGCCCATCGGGGTTATGGTCACCCTGCGGGGCAGGAGGATGTATGAGTTCCTGGACAAGCTGACCAATGTGGTCCTGCCCCGAATCCGGGACTTCCAGGGCCTCCCCCGCAACTCCTTTGATGGCCGGGGAAATTATGCTCTGGGGCTCAAGGAGCAGCTGGCCTTTCCCGAGGTGGACTACGATAAGATAGACAAGGTGAGGGGGCTGGAGGTGGCCATCGTGACCACTGCCCGGAACCCGGAGGAGGGGAGGAAGCTCCTGGAACTCCTGGGGATGCCTTTCCAGAAGGGGTGATGAATGGCTAAGATATCCAAGATAGTAAAATCCAAAAGGCCGCCCAAGTACAAGGTGCAGCAGCACAACCGTTGCGCCCTATGCGGTAGGCCCCGGGCCTATATGCGCAAGTTTGACCTCTGCCGCATCTGTTTTAGGGAGCTCGCCCTGAAGGGACAGGTCCCCGGGGTGAGGAAGTCCAGCTGGTAGAGAAGATGATAAGCGACCCTATTGCCGATATGCTCACCCGCCTGCGCAATGGCCTTATGGTCCGGCATGCGTCGGTGCTGGTCCCGGCCTCCAGGACGAAGCTGGCCCTTGCCAAGATACTCAAGGAGGAGGGCTTTATCGCTGACTTTGAGGTCATCCGGGGAAAGCCCGCCAAGATTATCAAGGTCACCCTGAGGTACCGGAACAAGGCCCAGTCCTATGTTACGGGGCTGGAGAGGGTTTCCCGTCCCGGTCTCCGGGTGTATGTGGGCCGGCGGGAGATACCCCGGGTCTTTGGAGGCCTGGGCATAGCCATCCTCTCCACCCCCCAGGGGGTGATGACGGGGCAGGAAGCCTGGAAGCGTAAGCTGGGGGGGGAGCTCCTCTGCTATGTGTGGTGAGCTGGGGGAATTTTTTGGGGGTATTGAGATATGTCGCGGATAGGCCGTAGGCCCATCCCCATCCCTAAAGGGGTAGAGGTGCAGGTGGAAGGGGAGCGGGTGACGGTAAAGGGGCCCCGGGGCTCCCTTTCCCGTTCCTTCCCTCCGGATATTTCCATAGCCCTGGAGGGAGACCAGATGGTGGTAAGGCGTCCCAGTGATGACCCCAAGCACAGGGCCCTCCACGGGCTGGTGAGGAGTCTTTTGAACAACATGGTCATCGGGGTGAGCCAGGGCTTTGAGAAATCCCTGGAGATAAGCGGGCTGGGCTATCGGGCCCAGAAGACGGGTGAGAAACTGGTCCTCCAGGTGGGATACTCCCACCCGGTGGAGTTCACCCCTCCCCAGGGGGTGAGCCTTCAGGTGGAGGGCCCCACCCGCATCCGGGTCCAGGGGACGGACAAGGAGAAGGTGGGGCTGGCGGCCGCCCAACTCCGTGCCGTCAGGCCCCCAGACCCCTACAAGGGGAAGGGGATAAGATACAGCGATGAAAGGCTCCGGCTCAAGCCTGGCAAGGCCGGGAAAGCGGCCAAGGAGAAATAATGGCCGGGATGGCTCCTCGCCAGGCCAGAATCCGACGTCACCTGAGGGTGAGGAAGAAGGTGACCGGCGCCGCCGAGCGCCCCCGCCTGGCCGTCTTCCGCAGCCTTAACCATATCTATGCCCAGATGATTGACGACCAGACCGGCAGGGCCCTGGTCTCCGCCTCCAGCCTGGAAAAGGGGTTGCGGGAGGAGAAAGGGGCCAAGACCGAAAAAGCGAGGAAGGTTGGTACCCTGCTGGCCCAGCGGGCCCTCATGGCTGGGATCAAGAAGGTGGTCTTTGACCGGGGGGGATTCATCTACCACGGTAGGGTGAAGGCCCTGGCCGAGGCCGCCAGGGAAGGAGGCCTCCAGTTCTAAGAACGATGACAGGAGCCCCTGAAAGGGCCGAGTTGGAATTATTGGAAAAACTGGTTTACATAAACCGGGTGGCCAAGGTAGTGAAGGGGGGGAAGAGGCTTCGTTTTTCGGCTTTGGTGGTGGTGGGGGATGGGCAGGGCCGGGTGGGGGCGGGGCTGGGCAAGGCCCAGGAGGTCCCCGACGCCATCCGCAAGGCCGGATACTATGCCAGAAAGAACCTGATAACAGTCCCCCTCAAAGGGACCACCATTCCCCACGAGGTGAAGGCCGAACTTGGGGCGGCGGTGGTCCTCCTAAAGCCCGCCCACCCCGGCACCGGGGTCATCGCCGCCGGGGCTGTCCGGGCTGTCCTGGAGATGGCGGGGATAAAGGACATCCTGACCAAGTCCCTGGGTTGCTCCAATCCCTTCAATGTGGTCCAGGCCACCCTGAAGGCCCTTTCCATGCTGCGCAACCCCGAGGAGTGGGTGGCCGAGCGCCGGGGAAATAGGGAGGCAGGCCATGAAGCTCCATGAACTGGCCCCGCCCCTCGGTTCCAAAAAGGAACGAAAGCGGGTGGGGCGGGGGCATGGCAGCGGCCATGGCACCTATTCCGGCCGGGGGAGCAAGGGCCAGAAGGCCCGCTCCGGTGGGGGGCACCGCCCCGGCTTTGAAGGGGGCCAGACCCCCCTTATAAAGAGGCTTCCCGAAAAGCGGGGTTTTACCAATATCTTCCGCAAGGAGTATGACTGGGTGAACTTGGAAAGCCTGAACATATTTCCCCCGGGCAGTGAGGTGGGGCCAGAGCGCCTGCGGGAGGCGGGGCTTATCAAGGGTCCGGGCTTAGTGAAGGTGCTGGGCCGGGGGGAACTGAAGCACCCCCTGGTGGTGAAGGCCCATGCCTTTTCCGGCTCGGCCAGGAAGAGGATTGAGGCTCTGGGGGGCAAAGCGGAGGTTATAGTTGCAGAAGAGCGGTAGGCCTGCCCTCATACAGGCCATGATTGATGCCTTCCGCCTGCCCGATTTGAGGGTCCGTCTCCTGTTCACCCTGGGTCTTCTGGTGGTCTTCCGCTTCGTGGCCCATGTGCCTGTCCCGGGGGTGAATGTGGTGGCCCTCCGGGAGCTCTTTGACCGCAATCAGCTCCTGGGGATGCTGGACCTGTTCAGCGGGGGGGCCATGAGGAACCTTTCGGTGGCGGCCATGGGGGTCTATCCCTACATCACCGCCTCCATCATCATGCAGCTCATTGTCCCGGTGGTGCCCAGTCTCCAGGCCCTGAGCCGGGAGGGGGAGGTGGGGAGGGGGAAGATAAACCAGTACACCCACTGGCTTACCGTCCCCCTGGCGATGCTCCAGGGCTATGGCCAGCTGGTAATCTTGAGGAGCCAGACCCCTCCGGTGGTGAGCGGGGTGGGCCTCACCGGGCCCAACCTGCTGCCTACAGTGGCCATGATACTCTCTATGACGGCGGGGACCATCTTCCTGGTCTGGCTGGGGGAGATGATAACCGAGAGGGGCATCGGCAACGGGGTGTCCATCATCATCTTTGGCGGTATCGTGGCGGGCTTGCCGGATATGCTGGGGCGGGGGTTGATTAGCGGGGGGCAGTTTACGGGGCTTGTGGTCTTTGCCATCCTGGCGCTGGCCATGGTGGCGGTGATAGTCGTCTTTACCGAGGCCCACCGCCGTATCCCTGTCCAGTATGCCCGCAGCCAAATCCGGGGGGGCAAGATGTATCGTGCCTCCGGTTCCACCCATATACCCCTCAGGGTTAATATGGCCGGGATGATCCCCCTCATCTTTGCTATGTCCATGATGATATTCCCGGGGACGGTTGCCAGCTACTTTATGCAGAGCCCGGGCTTTGTCGGCCAGGCGGCCAATTTCATCTTCCGCCTCTTTGATACCACCCACCCCCTCTACTGGATAATCTATTTCCTCCTGGTGGTAGGATTTGCCTTCTTCTATACTACGGTCATCTTCCAGCAGATGAACCTGGCGGAGACGCTTCAGAAGCAAGGGGGCTTCATCCCCGGCCTCCGCCCCGGGCGCAACACCGAGGAGTATCTGAACCGGGTCATCAACCGCCTCACCTGGGGTGGGGCGATCTTCCTGGCGGTGATAGCGGTAAGTCCCTTCCTGGCCAGGACGGTTACCAATGTCCAGGTGCTTCAGCTCTCCAGCACCGGCATCCTTATCGTGGTAGGCGTGGTGCTGGATACCATGAAGCAACTGGAAGCCCAGCTCCTGATGCGGCACTATGAGGGGTTTGTCCGCTGATGGTGCTGGTCTTTCTGGGACCGCCCGGAGCGGGTAAGGGGACTCAGGCGGCCCTCCTGGCCCGCCGCCGGGGTCTGAAGCACCTTTCCAGCGGGGACCTCCTGCGCCAGGCGGTGGAGGAGGGGAGCCCTCTGGGGAGGGAGGCCCAGAAGTATATGGATAAGGGCCTCTTGGTCCCCGATGAGGTGGTTATAGGCCTCATCCTGGAGCAATTGCAGGGCCAGGATGGGGTGGTCCTGGACGGTTTCCCCCGCACCCTGGAGCAGGCCCGAGTCCTGGACCAGGCCCTGGGGAAGGGGGGTGTGGAGCGGGCCCTCTTGCTCCGGGTGGACCCGGAGGAGCTGGTCCGGCGCATCTCCTCCCGCTGGACCTGCCGGAACTGCCAGGCCCCCTACAATCTTCTGACCAATCCACCCCGGGAGAAGGGGAGGTGTGATAAATGTGGCGGGGAGCTTTACCAGCGCCCCGATGATACGCCGGCGGGGATAAGGAAACGCCTGGAGGTCTACCAGGCCCAGACCACGCCGGTGATAGAGTATTATAAAGAGAATGGCAGACTTTTGGAGATGGATGGGGGTGGTGGGGCGGAGGAGGTAAGCCAGGGGATGGAAAAGGCCCTTTCTCCCCTGAAGGGGGCGGGGTGGAGGGGAAGGGGATAGTTATCAAGTCGTCCCGGGAAATCGAGCTAATGAGGGAGGCAGGCAGGGTAGTGGCCCAGGTTCTGGAAAGGCTCAAGAAGGAGGTCGCCCCCGGGAGAAAGACCGGGGAGTTGGACCTGATTGCTGCCGAGGAGATAGCCCGGCGGGGTGCCCGTGCCTCCTTTTTGGGCTACCGGGACTATCCTGCCCATATCTGCACCTCGGTGAATAATGAAGTGGTCCATGGTATCCCCGGAGGGAGGGTGCTCCAGGAGGGGGATATCATATCACTGGATGTGGGGGCCATCCTGGAGGGCTTCCAGGGCGATGCCGCCATCACCGTAGGTGTGGGTAAGGTCTCGGAGCAGGCCGGGAGGCTGCTGGGGGTCACCCAGGGGGCACTGGAAACGGCCATCCGCCACTGCCGAAGGGGCCAGCGACTGGGGGATGTCTCCTTCGCTATCCAGAAGTATGTGGAGGAGAGGGGTTTCTCCGTGGTGAGGGAATACTCGGGCCACGGCATCGGGCGGGAGCTGCATGAGGAGCCCCAGATACCCAACTTCGGCCTGCCGGGGCAGGGGCCCCTTCTCAGGCGGGGCATGACATTGGCCCTGGAACCCATGGTCAACGCCGGGGGCTGGCGCACCCGCCTGGATACCAACGGCTGGACGGTCCTCACCGATGATGGCGGCCTTTCCGCCCACTTTGAGCACACGGTTGCCATCACCGATGGGGATGCCGAAGTGCTGACGGTCCTCTGAGGAGCGGATGTCGAAGAAGGATACTATTGAGGTAGAAGGCACAGTGGTGGAGTCCCTTCCCAATGCCATGTTCCGGGTGGACCTACCCAACGGCCACCGGGTGCTGGCCCATGCCTCGGGGAAGATACGCCTTCATTATATCCGCATCCTCCCCGGGGACAGGGTGCTGGTGGAGCTTTCCCCCTACGACCTAAAGCGGGGGAGAATAACCTATCGTTTCAAATAGGGGTGAGGGATGAAGGTAAGGGCTTCTGTCAAGGTCCGATGTGAGAAGTGCAAGATAGTGCGCCGCAAGGGGGTGGTGCGGGTCATCTGCTCCAACCCCAAGCATAAACAGCGGCAGGGCTAGGAGGGGATATGGCCAGGATAGCAGGGGTGGATATACCAGCGGGAAAGAAGGTGGAGGTGGCCCTCACCTATATCTTTGGCATTGGGCCATCCAACGCTAAAGCGATTGTTGCCCGCGCCGGCGTCAGCTCCGATAGGAAGATGAAGGACCTCACTGAGGAGGAACTGGCCCGCCTGCGGGAGATTATTGACAAGGAATACAAGGTGGAGGGGGAACTCAGAAGAGAGGTGAGCTTCAACATAAAGAGGCTTGTTGAGGTCAACACCTATCGGGGCCTCCGCCACCGGCGCAACCTGCCCGTGCGGGGCCAGCGCACCCGCACCAATGCCCGCACCAAGCGGGGGGCCAGGAAGACCGTAGCCGGCCGGGGCCAGAGACGGGGCGTGGGCAAGAAATAATAGGGGGAAGGATGCCTGAGAAGACAGAGAAGGCTGAAAAGGCCGAGAAGCCTGAAAGGGCGGAGAAGGCTGCAAAGGTAGAAAAGGCTGAGAAGCCCGAAAAGGCTGAGAAGCCCGAAAAGGCTGAGAAGCCCGAAAAGGCGGAGAAGCCTGAGAAGGCCGAAAAGCCGGAGAAAGCTGAGAAGCCTGAGAAGCCTGAAAGGAAAAAGACCAGGGCCCGGAAGCGGGAAAAGAAGGGGGTGGCCCGGGGCCGGGCCTATATCCATTCCACCTTCAACGACACCATGGTCACCCTGACGGATGGTGAAGGTAATGTCCTGGCCTGGGCCAGCTCCGGCACCGCCGGTTTCAAAGGTTCCCGGAAAGGAACCCCCTACGCTGCCCAGATGGCCTCAGAGCAGGCCGCCAGGAAAGCCATAGAGGTAGGGCTGAAGCAGGTGGAGGTGTGGATGAAGGGGCCGGGAAGTGGGAGGGAGGCGGCCATCCGGGCCCTCCAGGTGGCGGGCCTGCTCGTCACGGGCATCCGGGATGTGAGCCCCGTCCCCCACGATGGTTGCCGCCCCCCCAAAAGGAGGCGGGTATAGATGGCCAGAAGTACTGGACCCAGTTGCCGTCTCTGCCGCCGAGTGGGAGAAAAGCTCTTCCTCAAGGGGGCTCGCTGTCTTGGGCCCAAGTGTGCCGTGGACAAGAGGGGGACGCCCCCCGGGATGCACACCCTGCGCAAGCGCAAGCGCAAGCTCTCCGACCGGGGCCTTCAGCTTAGGGAAAAACAAAAGGCCCGTTATATCTATGAGGTGCTGGAGAGGCAGTTCCGTCGCTTCTTTAAAGAGGCTTCCAAGGCCCCTGGAGCTACGGGGGAGACCCTCCTCCAGCTCCTAGAGCGGCGGCTGGACAGTGTGGTCTACCGCCTGGGCTTCGCCGAGTCCCGCGCCCAGGCCCGCCAGATTGTCCACCACGGACATATCCAGGTCCGCGGCCGCCGCACTGATGTGCCCTCCTGCCTGGTCGAAATAGGGGATGTCATTTCCTTCTGGGAGGCCAGCCGGGACACCTTTTTCTATAAGGCCCTTAAGGGAAACCCCCCTTCCCGCCCTGTCCCCGCCTGGCTCAGTCTGGATGGGGACAAGCTGGAAGGAAAGGTGCTGGCCATGCCCAGCCGGAGCGATATTGAGATAAGCATCAATGAGAAGGCCATTGTGGAATACTATGCCCGCTAGGAGACTCCAGTGGTAGAGATAGTCCTGCCCAAGGTAGAGCAGGTGGAGGGTTCCGCCACCTACGGGAAATTTGTGGCCGAGCCCCTGGAGAGGGGCTTCGGCACCACCCTGGGCAATGCCCTGAGGCGGGTGCTTTTGAGTTCCCTGCCGGGGGCCGCTGTCACTTGGATGAAGATAGATGGTGTGCTCCACGAGTTCTCCACCATACCCCATGTCAAGGAAGACACCATGGAGTTCCTCCTCAATGTCAAGTCCATCCGTATCCGGTCCCTGGCTGGCCGCCCCGGGACACTACTTCTGGAGGCAAAGGGCGAGGGGGAGGTGACCGCCGGCCATATTCAGCCTTCAGCGGACTTTGAGATATTAAACACGGAACAGCGCCTGGTCACCCTGGACTCCCCCGAGGCCCGGCTCACCGTGGAGTTCAATGTGGAGTTGGGCAGGGGCTACCGGCCGGTGGGGAAGGGCTATATGGAAGGAAGGGAGAGCGGTCTCCCCATCGGGGTTATCCCTGTGGATGCCATCTTCACCCCGGTGAGGAGGGTAAACTTTACCACCGAACCTGTCCGCCTTGGCCTGGAGACCGCCCACGAGCGCCTTACCCTGGAGGTGTGGACCGATGGCACTGTCCCTCCTATTGAAGCAGTAAGCCAGGCGGGCCAGATTCTCGAGGACAACTTCATCCCCTTCCTGGAACTCACCCGTCCCAGGATGCTGGCGGAGAAGGAGAAGAGGGTGCCGGTCCTGCCCCCGGAGAAGTATAATGTGCCCCTGGAGGAGCTGGGGCTCTCTATGCGCACCTACAATTGCCTGAAGCGGGCAGGGATAGATTCCCTGGGCCAGCTGGTGGAGAAGACGGAAAAGGAGCTTATGGAGTTGAGGCACTTCGGGCAGAAGTCTCTGGATGAGGTGCAGGAGCGCTTGAGCGTCCTGGGACTGGCCCTGGGAGGAGGCAAGAGCGTTGAGGCACCGTAAGGCAGGCTGGAAGCTGAGCCGCCCCACGGACCAGCGCCTGGCCCTTTACCGCAACCTGGTGAAAGAACTGCTTGACCATGAGAGGATTGTCACCACCGAGGCCAAGGCCCGGGCGGTGAAGCCCATAGTGGAAAAGGTCATCACCCTGGGCAAGGGGGCTACCCTCCATACCCGCCGCCAGGCCCTGTCCCTCCTGGCCGATGAAGAAGTGGTGGACAAGGTCTTCACTCAACTGGCTAAGAGGTATGCCGAGAGGCCCGGGGGCTATACCCGCATGGTGAAGCTGGGTCCCCGCCTGGGGGACGGGGCCCCTCAGGCCCTTCTGGAGCTGGTGGAATAGGATGTCCAAGATAGTCCTTCTCCTGGAATACGATGGCACCTGCTATCACGGCTTCCAGTTCCAGGCCAATGCTTCTACTATCCAGGCCGAGCTGGAGAGGGCCCTCCACCGCATTACGGGGCGGGTGATAAGGGTCATTGCTGCCAGCCGCACCGACGCCGGTGTCCATGCCAAGGGCCAGGTGGTGAGCTTCAGGACGGACCTGGACTATCCACCCCAGGTATGGCAGAGGGCCCTCAACTCCTATCTGCCCCGGGACATCTCGGTGAGAAAGGCCCACCGGGTGGAAGATGAATTCCATGTACAGAAACAGGCGGTGAGCCGGGAATACTGTTACGCCATCTGGAACGGCCCCTACCCCTCCCCCCTCCGGGCCCGCTTTAGCTACTATGTCCCCCATCCACTGGATGTAGAGGCCATGAACCGGGCCTGTTCCTGCCTCCTGGGGGAGCATGATTTTTCCTCCTTTTCCCCTCTTCCCCACCCCCGCCCGGTGAGGAAGGTCTTCAGGGCGGAGGTGAGGGAAAAGGGAAGGATGGCCTGCTTTCGTGTGGAAGCCAGTTCTTTCCTTCCTCACCAGGTAAGGCATACCGTGGGGGCCCTGCTCCAGGTGGGAAGAGGCAAGAGGAAGCCGGAGGGCCTGGCAGAACTGCTCCGGGCCAGGACCCCCGGCCTGGCAGGGCCGGCCCTCTCCCCACAAGGCCTCTGTCTCCTGCGGGTAAACTATCCCCGGCCCCTGGAGGAAGCATGAAGACCTATTCTACCAAGGCCAGCGATATTGAGCGGCAATGGTATCTGGTGGATGCCCAGGGCCAGACCCTGGGCCGCATGGCCACCAGGATTGCCTCCCTGCTCAAGGGGAAGGGGAAGACCATCTACACCCCCTCTCTGGACACGGGGGACTATGTGGTGGTGATAAATGCCGCCCAGGTCAGGGTGACGGGGAACAAGGCCCAGCAGAAGCTCTACCGGCGCCACTCAGTGTATCCGGGGGGCTTCAAGGAATTCACTTTTGAGCAGGTGATGGCCAAGGACCCCACCCAGGTTATAAGGCACGCGGTGAAAGGGATGCTCCCCAAGAATTCCCTGGGTAAGGCTATGCTTCGCAAGCTGAAGGTCTACCCCGGGCCGGAGCACCCCCACCAGGCCCAGATGAAATCGGAGAAAGAGAAGGAATAGACAATGGCAGAGCAGTATACCCCCGCCACCGGCAAGAGGAAGTCGGCCATTGCCCAGGTGAGGCTTGTTCCCGGGCAGGGCAAGATAGAGATTAACGGCAAGGAATTCTACCAGGTCTTCACCCGGCAGGAGCACCGCCGGCAGGTGCTGCAGCCCTTCGTGGCCACGGAGACCATGGGGAAGTTTGACATCAAGGTCAAGGTGACGGGCGGGGGGCTTACCGGACAGGCAGGGGGTATAAGGCACGGCATCGCCCGGGCCCTGGCCCGGTTCAACGAAAGCTACAAGCCCCTGCTCCGTGCAGCCGGGCTCCTCACCCGCGACTCCCGGGTAAAAGAACGCAAGAAATACGGCCTCAAGCGGGCACGCAAGGCCCCCCAGTACACCAAGCGCTGACATAGTGTAGCCGCACTGGGCGTCTTCCCTCGGATTCTATCCGGGCATGGGTCCAGATTCTTAGTTGCGCCCTCTGACGTCCTTTGGCTGCCTTTTGTCTAAAAATACTGTATTGACATGCGGCGGGTAGTGTGGTAAGCTAATCGGCAGAAAGGAGGTTAGTGTGGACACTGTAGCTAAAGGTTTGTCTGTAGCAGCAAAGTCACTTCCAACGTCTGCCAAGAAAGAACTCGTTCAACGGTTATGGGAAGACACGGAACTGAGACAGACTATGTTTGATGCTGTGATTAGTGATGTAAGAGAAGTCCTGGCACTGGCTGGCCTAGATAAGAAGGCAGAGGGCGTATTGGAGGACTCTGGGACTGCAAGAGCTAAGCCCAATTACAAGGAATTAGGAAGGCGTCTGCGAGAAGATTATATTGTGCAGCTAAGAAATAGAGGCGTCAAAATTGAGCGAGACAAAGGTGTATGTGCGCGCACAACTGGCGGCGTATGGGCAATTCCCTTTGCCACAGAGCGACGGCCCAACCGCTGGTTCCTTGGACTGCCAGAGGCCGACATACTTCAGAAACTGAGCAATTCGAACCTGGGGGTGGTGCTGCTCTGTCAGGCAGAATCGGGCGCACTACTAGATTTCATGATACCTCACGACATACTTCAGAAGCTGGTGGGCTCACTGTCTAAATCGAAAGGGCAACTGAAGTTCAACCTAAAGAAGGCTGGCGACCGCTATTGGCTTGTAAACCCAGGGGTTAGCGACTTCGATGTATCGGACTTTCTTGGTGCCGTGTCCGCTTTCGAAGTCAACAGGTAAAGCCCTGTGGAAGAGGTGTCAAGACCAAGATGCCCCCAGTGCAAGTCTCGTAATGTTCTGCCTATTGTCTATGGATTGCCAGGTCGAGAATTGTCGAAGATGGCAGAAGAAAAGAAGGTCGTCCTGGGCGGCTGCGCAGTGTGGAATGAAGCTCCGCAATGGCATTGCACTGACTGTGGCACCGAGTGGCGTGATGGAGACTAGGCTGCTTAATGTTGTGGTTCCGAACCAGTTGAGTTTTTGATCTGCTCACCATTACTGTGGCTCGATAGCAAGCCTGGGCCTCTCTGGGCGATGGGAGCGCTGATGGTGATGTCTCCCTTTCTATTCCAGGGGGTGCTGGGCTAGCCGTTCTTTCAGCAGGTCTATGGTGGGGGTGGGGGAGGGGTCAACCCCGTAGAGGCCCGCCAGGTAATAGCTCACCCAGTCCCCCAGGTAGAGCAGGCCCATCATCTGGCTGAGGACCGTTTCCCCCTCCCCCACCATCTCTTCATAGGCTACCCCTTCCCTCTGGAGGACCTCCCGGGTAATTTCCAGGCGCAGGCGGTGGCGGGGTAAAAGGAGGGGGGAGGAGAGGAGCATCACCAGGCTCCTGGCTTTTACCGCAGCGGGAAAAGGATACCCCACCACCGAGTTGTGGTGGGCCTCAGGCAGGGTGTCAAAGAAGGCCCAGCACTTGGCATTCTCATTGAGCTGGGTCTTCCAGCGCCGGGCCACCCCTTGAAGGAATCCGGTCCCATAGACCACCACCAGGCGACGGGCTAACCTCCGGGCCAGGGTCAGGGCGGGGTTCCTCTTTTCCATCCCCAGGGCCCCGGCCATCTTCTCCAGGACCTCCACCATCTCTGCCACCTCGGCGGACTTGTCCTGGAGCAGGCCCAGGCCCTCCAGGGCCCCCACCAGCCCCAGGAAGCTGTAGCCTACCGCCGCCCTGGGCGGGGCCTTATATTCTATAGAGAAGACCGGTATGCCTTCCCTTTTGGCCAGCTCTCCCAGCCGGCCGCCGGAGGTGAGGGCCAGCTTTCTGGACGGGCTCTTGAGGCTGGCCAGAAAGCTGGAGAGGGTCTCTTCGGTGTTGCCGGAGTAGCTGGAGAATATGGCCAGGGTGCGCTGGTCGTGGAAGGGAGGGGGGCCGTAGTCCCGGTGGACGAGGACGGGCAGGCCCTCCTCCCCGGCTAGCCCTGCCAGCAGGTCTCCGGCGGTGGCGGAGCCTCCCATGCCGGCAAGCACAACCTTATCTACCTTCCAGTAGCCCTCGGGGAGCCTGAGCGCCAGCCCCTTCCTGTAAGCCAGGAGGCACTGCTGGGGGAGCGCCAGGAGATGGGCCTTCATGCCCCAGGCGTCCGGCACCTTGGCCATTACAGCCCCGCCAGCCTTCTCCCTCCCTTGAGGAGCTCCTCTATCTGCTGAGAGGAGAGGCCCTCAGCATAGATGCGCAGCAGGGGCTCGGTGCGGGAAAAGCGGACAAGGAGCCAGGAGCCATCGGCCATGATAAAGCGGAAGCCGTCCACCGTGTCGCGGGAGACTACCTTTTGACCAGCGAGGAACTTGGGGGCGGCCTCCTGGACGGACTTCTCAATCTCAGAGGCCCTTTCCGGGGGATAGGTCAGGTCCAGGCGCTGGAAGCAGTGGGTCCCCACCTTTTCAAAGAGGTAGTCCACCAGCTGGGAGGGGGTCTTACCCGTTTTCCGCATGAGGTCCAGGAAGAAGAGCCCGCCCAGGATGCCGTCCCTCTCCAGGACATGGCCCCGGAAGCCGTAGCCGCCGCTCTCCTCCCCCCCCAGGAGGGCCTCTTCCCTCACCATCAGGGGGGCCACATAGCGGAAGCCTATAGGGGTCTCAAATACGGGCACGCCAA
>Ga0315294_10002015_pt1 | contig 22317 bp, 13 predicted proteins | sample YL17G13_40_MG_FD_203626 | JGI IMG/M metagenome (GOLD analysis project Ga0315294, IMG submission 203626) | Sediment microbial communities from Yellowstone Lake, YNP, Wyoming, USA - YL17G13_40 | ecosystem: Environmental > Aquatic > Freshwater > Lake > Sediment | place: USA: Wyoming | collected...
TTTTCCCGATTGTGGATGCATTCGATCGGTTTTTCGAGTCGGTTAAGGACGCGAGCGACCCGAGGTTGTCGACCTGGATGGAAGGCATTCGGGGGGTGTACAACTCGGTCCTGATGATCCTGAGGAACAACGACGTGAAGGAGGTCCCTGCGAGGGGGATGTTCAACCCGAAGTTCCAGGCTGCGGTGGGAACCGAGATCAGGAACGATCTGCCGCCTGAGACGATAGTGAAGGTGGAGCGCAGAGGTTTCGTGATCGGCAAGAAGATACTGAGGACGCCGGAGGTCATCGTAAGCAAGCGAACGGACCTGCTTGAGTAGGGTACAGGGTCCGACGACTGAAGCGGTGGCAAAATGTGGGTCGTAGCCGGTTGACCGCTTCAAAAAGGCTTGCATTTCTGGTATCCTAAATCGTTTGGATTAAAGAGACAGGGGGGAACAGGGACAGGGAATTTTTTCGATCACATATCATCTGACCCATAGGGCTGGAAACGACCGGGATATGGGGATCGTGCGGGGATGGTGCAAGGTTCATTCGGATTCATCTTACCACCGTCCCAGAGGCACGAAGGAATTATCTCGGCTCGGAAGGAGTGTTGTTCGATGATCGTCGGCATAGACTTGGGGACCACAACAAGCCTTGTTGCGGCAATTAAGGACGGCAAGCCCACTTTGATTCTCAATGAGCGCGGGAAAACCATCACGCCAAGCGTGGTGGGATTCTCCGAGACCGGAGAATTACTTGTGGGGGAAGCTGCGAAAAACCAGGCAATAGCGCATCCTGACAGGACGGTTTCCTCGATTAAGAGAATCATGGGAACCAATCAGCGCGTGACTCTCGGGGGCAAGGAGTACACTCCCCAGGAGGTCTCCGCGCTGATCCTGGCCAAGCTGAAACGGGATGCCGAGAGCTACTTCGGTCAACCGGTGTCCGAGGCCGTGATAACTGTCCCGGCATATTTCACGGATGCCCAGAGGCAGGCCACGAAGGACGCGGGCGAGATCGCCGGGTTCAAGGTGGAGAGGATTATCAACGAGCCTACCGCCGCTGCGCTGGCCTACGGATTCCAGCACCAGGACGAATCCAGGACGATCCTGGTCTATGACTTCGGAGGCGGCACGTTCGATGTGAGCATCATCAGGATGGTGGAGGGAGCGTTCAAGGTGCTCGCATCGTCCGGCAACAACCGTCTGGGCGGCGATGATTTCGACCAGGTTGTGTCGGACTACCTGTACACGCGGTTCAAGGAGAAAGAGGGAGTCGATCTCAAGAACATCGACGACGAGAAGATGCGGCTGTCGATCCGTCAGAGGATCCTGGAAGCGGCCGAGAAGTCCAAGGTCGATCTTTCGACTCTCCTCGAGACAAACGTCAACATCCCGTTCCTGTATTCGGAGGGGGACGAGCCGAAGCACCTGGACGTGACGATCACGCGCGCCGAGTTCGAGAGCATGACGGAGTATCTGGTCGAGGCGACCAGGCAGCCGGTTGAGGAAGCGCTGGAGGCCGCGGGAACCGACAAGAGCGGTATCGAGGCAGTGATCCTTGTGGGAGGCACAACCCGAATGCCTGCGGTGAAGAGGTTCGTAACCGATCTTCTGGACCGCGAGCCGCTGTCGGAGATACATCCCGAGGAGTGCGTGGCGATCGGCGCCGCGGTACAGGCGGGTGTGAAGATAGGGCAGTTGGACGATCTGGTTGTCGTCGACGTCGCCCCGTACACACTGGGCATCGAGGTCATCGACGACCGGTTCAGCCCGATCATCTACGCGAACTCCGCGATCCCCTGCAGTCAGAAGCGTCGGTACGTGACGACCTCCGATTACCAGACGGAAGCGAACATTCACGTGCTTCAAGGGAACCACAAGCGCGCAAGCCGTAACACGTCGCTCGGCGAGTTCGTTCTCACCGGGATCACGCCCAAACCGAAGAGCGAGGCGGTTGTCGAGGTCATATTCGACTACGATGTGAACGGGATAGTGAACGTCACGGCGCGCGACCGCGATTCCGGCGCCAAGAAGAACATCATCATCAAGCAGTCGAAGGAGCGCATGGGCACCGAGGAGAAAGAGGTCGCGAGAACGATGGTCTCGAACATCACCTTCGCCCCGTCCTCGGGAAGAGGCAGGGACTTCGATGCAGACGACGTTATTTCCGTCACGGCGTCGAGGGAGCAGGAGGGCAAGTCTTCCGCGCAGATAGAAGCGGAGTTCTATCTTAACGATGCTCGCGATTTTCTTGCCGACAAGGGCGACAGCATCCCGTCGCAGATGCGCTCGCAGATAGAGGAGACGGTGCGCCAGCTCGAGCAGGCGATATCCGAGAACAACGAACAGAAGATCGACAAGCTGTCCGACAGTCTGTTGATGCAGCTTTCGGACGCGGACATCGCGACCTGAGCTTTTTCTTCTTCCGAATCGGAATCGAATACCATTCAAGCGCCTCGCCCCCGGAGTTCTCCGGGGGCGGGTCTTTTTTTGGGATTCCGACCTCACCCCCGTTCCCCCTCTCCATCCGCCGCGGCGGAGAGAGGGGGAAGGGGGGTGAGGTGATCGGGGCTGCACCACGGGCCGCCGTGTCTGGTATACTAACTCGAACTTTCGCAGGATGGATGGTGAGGAAATGCCCGTAGAAGATACGATCAGGCAATATAACGAAATCGTCGAGGAGGCGCAGAAGCTCCTGAGAGCGAAGGATCACGACTACGGTGAGAGCTGGCGCGACATGCGGCTCCCGTCGATAACCGACCAGATTCTCATCAAGGCGAAGCGGGTGCAGCGTCTCGAGGAGCTCGCGTCCAGGGGAGAGGAAGCGAAGGTGGCGGAGGGGAGGGAGAGCGAGTACCGGGACATCATCAACTACTGCGTGTTCGGCATAATCAAGCTCAGGGAAGAGCAGGCCGGGAGGGGTCCGCGATGCGGAGGGGAGAGCAGCGATGCCTAGCGGGTCGTCCCCATACAGGACATATGCGATGCCGGCGCTGGTGGGTCCGGATGGACCGGTGGAGCGGGTGGCGGTGATCGGCTACGGAAACCAGGGCCGGGCGCAGGCGCTGAACCTTATGGACAGCGGCCTGCCCGTGACCGTCGGCCTGAGAAAGGGAAGTCCGCGGCGTGCGGCTGCAGAGGCGGACGGGCTCAGGGTCGCGGGTATCGAGGATGCCGTCAAAGGCGCAACGGCGATCCTCCTGTTGATCCCCGACGAGTACATACATGAAGCCGCGAAAGTGGCGATGAAGCATGCGGGGGAGGGCGCATTGCTTGTCTTGGCGCACGGGTCGAGCCTGCATTTCGGGTACTGGGAAGTGAGAGAGGGTCTGGATTGCGGGCTTATCGCGCCGCACGGACCCGGGATCGAGATGAGGAGGTTGTACATCGAGGGGAGTGGTCTGCCCGCGATACTTGCGGGAGTGCAGGATGCGACGGGCCGATGCCGGAAGCGTCTTGAGACGCTTGCAGCTGCGATAGGATGCGCCCGTCCGGGTGCGGGCATCCGATGGAGCACCCTGAGGGAAGAGGTCGAGACCGACCTTTTCGTCGAACAGGTCCTCCTCGTGGGCGGGGTGATCGAGCTTCTCAGAGCTGTCGTGGCGACAATGATCCAAGCGGGATACGATCCCGCGATCTGCAGGATGAGCACTCTCTACGAGCTGCCGCACATGGCGATTGTCTACGACAAGCTGGGCCCGGTCGAAGCGTTCAAGACGATAAGCCGGACCGCCGCGTTCGGGGCGGCCACTCGGGGGCCCAGGCTGGTCGATCATCATACACGCAGGCTGCTGGAAGACATACTCGAGGAGATACGCTCCGGGATTTTCGTCCGGGAGCTTGTCAGTCCCGGGGCCCCGATCGTGCTGAACAGCTATGTCGCGGGTCTGGAGGCCAGCAATCTCGCGGAGGCGGACAGGCCGTTCCACGCCGAAAATGCCGGGAAGGAGAAGAGTTGACGAACGAAGAGGAGGAAAAGGGGCGGGTCGTCGAATTTCCCCCGGACCCTTTCGAGATGCCCCCGCAGCATCTCCCCGACATGATCGGGCGCATGGAGCCGGGTCATCCTCTGAAGAGGCCCATGACGATAGCGATAATCGTCCTGGGCATCCTGCTGGTGGTTTTGATCGCTCTGTCAATCTTCAGCGGTCCGCGTCCGAAGCCCGGGGAGGGCGAGGAGGCGACTTTCTCCGAGATGTATCGCGAGCCGGGCAGGATCACGTACGAGGACAAGATAATCGATGGCTGGTTTCTGGATCAGGAAAGGCAGCATTTCATGGACAAATCCGGAAAACGTTTCACGTACGTGGATTCTCACGAGAGAGAGGGCTCGCCGGTATCGGGGTACTGGCGACTCGTGGAGTAACAGGGGAATCGGGAATCCCGTGATTTTGAGGCTGAAGGGGAGAGCGGTTTTGCGGGGGCAGGCGACGCACTGTCAGGCGCCGCTGGTACCGGCCGTTTTTTCTTCCCTTTGTCGCATTACGGCCTGAATGTCGGTCAGCACCGCGAGGAATTTCGAGTGGCCCCCCGTTTTGAAAGCCACCGTCACTACATGACTTCCCAGGGTGCGGAAGAACGCGTCACGCCACCGCCTGGCGATCTCCGAACCCGCCTCGCGGAATCCGGCTCGAAGCGCTGAGTCATGTCTGACTCGTTCCTTGTTCCCGGCCTGAGCGAGATCGGCACGACTGCGCGCAAACTCCCCTGCCCGCTGAAATCCCATGCGAAGAATCTCGACCGGGGTCTCAAGAACGAGAAGGGGAAACTTCAGGAAGCTGAGTCGGCTGTAAAACCTCCGCATTATCCGGTTGGCCTGTTTCTGAAGCTCAGTCGCGGAGATGCCCAGGTCGGGAAGGAATGTGAGATAGTTCCCGTCGTATTTGTCCCAGCCGACAACGTCGAGAGGAAGAATGCGCTTCTGCCTGGCGAGTCGCTCGGCGAGACGGCTTCCAGGGACGGGAACCGGCTTCAGAACCTGAATCGTATCCAACCTTGTGCGCCTGATAAATGAGAGATAACGGTCGGCTCTTTCCCGAAGCGTAAGGCCGGTTCCCCGCAGGGATCCCTCCAGCGGGTAGCCGAAGATGAACATGCCGTGGATCATGAAGCCGTGACGCCTCATATTCCTCACGTCGCTCTCGATCTGCTCGGGGGTCTGATGCTTGGCCATTTCCTCGAGCTCTTCCCCAATCGGGGACTCAAGGCCGACTGCGATCATCTCAATGCCGGCGCTCCTCATGGCCTGCATCAGCTCTTCATCGCGACCCACCGAGCTTCTCGCCTGGATCGTCAAGTTGAGTCTTACTCTCTTGCGCTTCTGCAGATCGCAGATGAGCCCGAGCAGGTTCATCGTCCCCTTTCTTCCCTGTATGAAGTTGTCGTCGACGCAGAAGAACTGTCTGAACCCGCTATCGACCCGCTTTTCCAGTTCGAGAGCGACCCGCTCAGGCGACTTTGACCGGCTCGGGCCGAAACGGTCATGGACAACGCAGAACTCGCAACTGAAACTGCAGCCTCGAGTGCGCTCGAACGGGGCTATGGTCAGAGATCTTCTCTTCTCAACGAGAAGATCGAAGTCGGGTATGGGAAGGTTGTCGAGGTCGCATATGGGACCACGGGATTCCGTAGTTATCATGCGGGAGTCCGGATCAAGGAAGCTGATGCCGCGAATACCGTCTATGGGCCGCTCGGCGGACCAGGCGTCGAGTACCTCCTTTATGGTCTCTTCGCCTTCGCCATGGACCACGATGTCGATGCCGCTTTCCAGCGCCTCCCGGGGGAGCGCATCGACATGCGCGCCTCCCGCAATCGTGCGGACGCCTAGGCTTCGGTAGAGCTGCGCAAGCTCGAAGACTCGCGGCACGGTGGACGTCAGCCCCGCGTAGAATCCGACTGCCCGGGCGGGTCGACGGGCCTGGAGGTCCCTGTGATCGGCGAAAGGGTCTTTGGCAAGCTCGCGCCTCGAAACGCCGCTGCGCCAGTTCAGCCCGTCAATCACTTCCACGTCCCAGAGCCCGTGCTCCTTTGCGGCTGTGGCCACATACAGAGCCCCCAGCGGCGGCATCGCAATGTGACTGAAGACATTAGGATACGGCACCGGCGGGATAATCAGTCTAAAGAGGGGACGACGGGTCGAATTCCCGTCGTAAAGATGATGTCTTTTCAAAATTGAAATCCCTTCATTAATGTCACTCTAAACGTACAGTTTCACAGCTGAAATGTCAATCGACGGAAAGAGCGTTTCGACGGGGTCGGATGAGTTTGACCTGTCATGCTCAAGGCCTTACAATCCCGTCTTGCTTTCCTTACTAATAAAGTCGGCGCACAACACTGCGATGTGTCGCGCCTGGATACTGCGGAGGTCGATATGAACAAGCGATACACCGAAATACTCAAAGCCTGCGGGATCGAGGAGGTCAACTCCGGCGTGTGCTTCGGGGATTGGATCGAGAAGCCGTCGGGAGGGGAACTGGAGGTTTTCACGCCGATCTGCGGGAGCAAGCTGGCGACCGTACTGATGGCGGGCGAAGATGACTTCGAGAAGGTGATGGAGGAGGCCGAGGAGGCGAACAGGACGTGGAGGACGATGCCCGCTCCGAAGCGCGGCGAGATCATCCGACAGCTCGGAGGAGCCCTGAGGGAGAAAAAAGATGCCCTGGGCGCGCTGGTCACGCTCGAGATGGGCAAGATAATCGCCGAGGGGAAAGGCGAAGTGCAGGAGATGATCGACATCTGCGATTTCGCCGTCGGGTTGTCTCGACAGCTATACGGGTTGACGATGCACTCGGAGCGAGCGGGTCACCGGATGTACGAGCAGTGGCATCCGCTGGGGACGATCGGGATAATCTCGGCGTTCAATTTCCCTGTGGCGGTGTGGGGCTGGAACGCGGCGATCGCTGCCGTGTGCGGCGACACGACGGTCTGGAAGCCGTCGAGCGAGACCCCTCTCACCGCGATCGCGGTACAGCACATCTGCAACGAAATCATGAAGGCACACGGGCTGGAGGGGATTTTCAACCTGGTCGTCGGTCGGGGCGGTACTGTCGGCGAGAGGCTGATTGCCGACAGGAGGATTCCGCTCATCAGCGCGACGGGCTCGTGCGAGATGGGTTACCGAATCGGGGAGGTCGTGGGGAAACGCCTGGGTCGGACCATTCTCGAGCTCGGCGGCAACAATGCCCTGATAGTGATGGATGATGCGAATCTGGACCTGGCGCTGATGGCGATACTCTTCGGCTCGGTCGGCACTGCGGGCCAGAGATGCACGAGCACCCGCAGGATAATCGTCCACGAGAGGGTGTACGATCAGTTGCTGGAGAGGCTGGTTCGAGCCTACAAGACTGTGCCGATCGGCAATCCTCTTGACGAGGGGACTCTGATGGGTCCGCTGGTGAACGCGTCGGCGGTGGAGGTCATGCAGGCCGCGATCGGGCGCATCGGGAAAGCCGGCGGGAAAATCGTCTATGGAGGCGAGCCCGTCAAAATCAAGGGTCTCGAAGGCGGGCATTATGTGAAGCCCTGCATCGCGGAGGCGAAGAACGAATGGGACATTGTCCAGGAGGAGACATTCGCACCGATCCTCTACGCGCTCAGGTGCTCATCGATCGAGGAGGCCATAGATATCCAGAACGATGTCGTGCAGGGGCTCTCGTCCGCCTGCTTCACGACGAATCTGCTGAGTGCGGAGACGTTTCTGTCGCATCGCGGATCGGACTGCGGGATCGCCAATATCAACATCGGGACATCGGGAGCCGAGATCGGCGGCGCCTTCGGAGGGGAGAAGGAGACCGGCGGCGGCCGTGAAGCGGGAAGCGATTCCTGGAAGGCCTACATGAGAAGGCAGACGAACACAATCAACTGGTCGACCGAGCTTCCGCTGGCGCAGGGAATCAAGTTCGGAGACTGATGCAGCACGCGCCTGGGGGAGCTGTTGAAGAAGTGCGTCTCTTCGTTTTTTTTTGGCGCCCCCCCTATAATCCCCCCCCCGGAAGACCGGGGGGGATGGTTCATCTGGAGCATGCATGAAATCGTCCCCCCTGCGAAGCGGGGGGGGGACTACAGGGGGGGGTGGTGCGAAGAGGAGAGATACGCACTTTTTCAACAGCCCCTCCGACGCATGGTTCTTCGCTCACTTGCCGAAAATGTGAAGAAAGCACGGGGACCGGCACATTTTTAAGCAAAAGATGAATATGTTCGAGATTTCTTAGGCGGGACTTCGGGACTGGGGACAGGCACGAATTTCGCCCCGTGCCCCATGGAAAGAGTCAAGCCAGTGATGGGCGAAATTCGAGCCAGTCCCCGATCTCGTCCAACCTCTGCTTCTTCACATTCGTTTTCTGCTTAAGCATGTGCCATTCGTGCCTGTCCCCGCATTCCACGGCACAAAAAAAAAGGCCCCCGCATCGAGCGGGGGCAGCTGATATTCCTGTGATGCCGAAGCTTAGATGCTGTTGTCTATCCAAGCTTCGATGGTGTTGTTGTCGTACAACACATAGATGCAGTCGTCGAACTCGTTGTAGTCCATTCGGTAAGGAGCCGAACCGCCGTCAGGTGCAGTGTTGATAGTGTCCGATGCGGCAAGGATATTGCCGGACGTATCGAAGCACTGGAGCCTCGTGTAGCCGGTCTGAGGCTCATCAAGGACGTAAATCCTGTTGGCGGTGGTTCGAATGCTCATATCGATCGGGTTCTTGATCTGCCCGGTCGCTGTGCCATCCGCGCCCCAGCTGGTGGTAGTGCCGATTGCATAGATGGAGCTGTACTTGACCACGTGAGGTGAGTCGTATCTGAGGCCGAAGAAGTTATCGGCAACCGGAGTGCCGCCAATCGCCACAGCGTAGACCTCACCCGCTGAGCCGTCATCGTAGGTGTCGGAGCCATAACTGTAGCCCAGCTGACCTGCGAGGTAGGCCTGCCAGAAGTCCCACAGACCGTTGCCGGGAACCCAGCCGTAGATTCGGACACCATTCTTGGCGCAGTAGGTGTACACATGGCCGGTGCCGGATGAGGTCGCGCCTACGCATCGCCCGTATGTATAAGGCGGGTTGCCATAGGCAATACCCCAGTAGTCCCAGGTAGCCAGAGTGGGGCCGTAGCCGGCGTCGGGGGTCATGTTCTCGTTGGTCGCGATGTGGGCATTGAGGAACTCAGCGCCCCATCCGTTGGGATAGCTGGTTCCGGCAGTGCCGCAGTCAAGCTGGAAGTCGCGGTAGGAGAACGAAAGCGGATCGCTGGCGCCATACTGGAAGCAAGGGATGTTGGCAGGGACGGACAGCATATCGGCGGCATACCTGTCGACATAACCGTAGTCCTTGTTGTTATCCCAGGCCTTGTGCTCGGCCCATGCGATGTAAACCCCGCCATCGTTCGTGCGCACGGCAAGGTCGATAATGAAGTTCCCGTGAACCGGAACGGGGCCGCCTAAACCGTTATCGCCGGTTGAATCGGCACCTTTGACTGTCACCGCGAACGGTCCGCCGCCCAGCGGTGATCCGTCCCACTGGACGATATCGAATGCCATCGAGATCTCGACGGCATCGATCAGAGTCGCGAATTTGCCGCACTCGTTCTCAACGTAGACGTCGAATTTGTCGCCGTAGGACGTTGCGCTAAGGTCGAGATCGCAGGTTATCGTATCCGACCCGTTGCTGGCAACGTTCGTGGCGTCAATGTTCGACGTGCCCTGTAACTGAACGGTGCAGGTCGATACGCCCTGGAATCCGCCGCCCTTGATCTCGACTCCCGTATAGACATCAGCCAACGGTTTTGTCAGACCGTTCGGGGGATCGAGGTCGATACTGGTGACCGTGACATCGGGGCAGTAGGATACAGGCGACACGTACAGGTCATAGAGGAAGAAAGCGGCCAGAGGAGCTCCAGGAGCGCCGCCGGGCGGGGTGAACTCGCAGGTGTAGTCGAACTCATCGTACTGCGGAATCACCCAGAACGTGTTGCCATCGGCGCCCGCGAGCGCGTCTGCAGGGATGTCCACATGATAGGTGGAGTAGTTCTCATTGCCGCCGACAGGGGTCATCTCGGTAGCATCAAACTGGTGCGGGGCACCAAGGACCGAGGACTCGATGAAGATCGTTGACGGCTGATAGTCCCAACCCCACAGGTCGACGTCGAGGATGAGGTCTCCGCCCTTATCTGTGTTGTTCACGAAGTAGAGGGAGGGAGTTACACCGACCGAGAGCGCGATAGCTTCCTGAGCATTCGCAGGATGATCCTCGGGGGCCTCGCCCTTCCACGACGCAACGACGGAGTAACCGTAGTTGACTCCGTACACATTGGGGAAGCGGAGGTAGTAGTTCCTGGTGTTGGTCGATCCGGCGGTGAAGACACCGCGAGTGTCCGGATTGGCATTCACCCAGTCCCACATGTTGTCCGTCGGCCCAATGCCGTCGGCGAAGTACTTGTAGGGGTTGAGTGTGGCCGTAAGGTTAGCCTGATAGTTCGGTGTGGCGAGCTTGCCCTGGGTGTAGCCAAGGACACCCTTGATCGGGAACTCGACAGCGTTGAACCACCTGGTGTAGCCGTCAGGCATACCCACGAGCTCATCGCCGTACGGATCAGTGTAAGCAAGGGTCTCCTTGTCGTTGTAGTCGTACATCTCCTGGTCCCCATTATGCAAAGCATAGATCAGACCCGGATCGTACGCCAGGTTGCTCGAGCCTGCGCCGATGAAAACGCCCCTGACGTCATACCCGTTGTACTCGTACAAACCAGGGAACGGGTGAGTCATGGACACATCGATGTCGACATCGATGTAATCGGACGCCACGGGAGTGCCGTAGATCTTGAAGGAGAGGTTCGTGGCAGGCTTGTTAACGAAGGTCACGACGTTAGCCGTGAACATTGCCGAGCGGTTCATCACCGCTTCCACCTTCTGGTTAGCGATATCGATATAGATGTCCCAGTAGCCCCAGAGGTGGGTCTGAGTCTGGGCCCCGTGCAAATTACCATTAGTAAGGTTGTTGTCAGGCGTCACGGGGTTTCCGCCGGTTCCGGAACAGCCCATCGCGAGTAAGGCGCTGAAAAGCACCACTGCGAGGAGCACTGTCCACCGATTCATAAGCAGCCTCCTTAGATTGATTTTCTGGTATAGGCGCGTCGAGTGAACCACACCCGACCGCGTCTTAATCAAGATTATTTCAAATCCCGCCGCAATATTCAAGTCTAATGGCCCTTTTTATGGCAACAAAAGCCGGAAAAACGTGTCTTAATTTACCTTAAACTGGTATAAGATGCTCAACCGCGTACGGATGGGTCGGCCCCCACGGCATCCATTGACAAGCCTCGATCGAATGGTCCAGTGGCGCCCCGATGAGCGTTTTCGGACTTGACACCCAAGGACTTCCGCGTGTATATAACCCCCGGGACGAACGACTATATTCAGTGGATAATCATGATCTCGTACTCGAAATTCCTCTTTGTCCTCGACCTCGACCTTCTCCGGCCCACATCCCGGTGATGTGGGCCATGTGCGACCCCGGCAGTGCTCCCGCCGGTCCGCCTACCAGGGAGCGACCTTCATGAGCTAACGTCACGGCATCTCGTTACCGCCCCCAAGAGGGGCATCGATTGCTGGACGATCAGGGAGAAAATGAAATGGAACCGAAATATGACTTCAGGGTAGTGGAGGAGAAATGGCAGGCGCGATGGTCGGCGGAGCGGATATTCGAGACGGAAGTCGCTCAGGATCAAAAGAAATTCTACGTTCTGGAGATGTACCCGTATCCTTCGGGCACGGGTCTCCACATGGGGAACACGAGGGTGTACTGCATCGGGGACGTATACGCCCGCTACAAGGCGCTCAGGGGCTTCAACGTTCTCCATCCGATGGGGTTCGATTCGTTCGGGCTGCCCGCCGAGAACGCTGCGATCAAGCAGGGGGCCGATCCGGGACCCTGGACGGAGAAGAACATCGAGTACATCCGGCAGCAGATGACCGGTATGGGCTTCAGTTACGACTGGCCGCGCGAGGTCGCCTGCCACCGTCCCGACTACTACAAATGGACGCAGTGGTTGTTCAAGGTGCTGTTCGAGCGCGGCCTGGCCTACCGGAAGGAAGGACATGTGAACTATTGCCCGAGCTGCGCCACAGTCCTGGCCAACGAGCAGGCCGAGGGCGGCATCTGCGAGCGCTGCGAGGGTCCGGTGGAGCCGAGGAAGCTGATCCAGTGGTATTTTCGCGTCACCCAGTACGCCGAGCGTCTGCTGAACGACATCGAGAAGCTGAGAGGAGGCTGGCCGGAACAGGTTCTCGAAATGCAGCGGAAATGGATCGGACGGTCGGAAGGATGCATGATCTCTTTCCCAGTTCCGGGCTTCGAGCACGATATCGAGGTCTTCACGACGAGGCCGGACACGCTTTATGGGTGCACGTACATGGTGCTGGCGCCCGAGCATCCGTTCGTCGAAAAGCTGGCTCCCCAGGAGAAACTGTCCGAGGTGCGCGCGTTTGTGAAGAAGTGCATCATGCAGTCGGAGATCGAGCGCACGAGCGAGGAGAGCGAGAAGGAAGGGATGCATCTGGGACGGACGTGCGTTAATCCCATCAACGGGAAGGAGATTCCAATCCTGGTGGGCAACTACGTGCTGGCGGAGTACGGCAAGGGCGCGGTGATGTGCGTCCCGGCTCACGACACGCGCGATTTCATGTTCGCCACAAAATACGGGCTGCCGATCGTCAGGGTGATAAAGCCTTTCGACAGCGACGTCGCTCCGAACGCTCCGATGGACGAGGCGTACACGGACGAAGGGATCATGGTGAACTGCGGCAAGTATGACGGGATGAAGTCCGCGGATTTCTGGGGAGTTGTCGCCGACCTGCTGAAGGGGATGGGGAAAGGAGGTCGGACAGTCAACTACCGTCTGAGGGACTGGCTGATAAGCCGGCAGCGCTACTGGGGCGCGCCCATACCGATCGTGCACTGCGAAAAATGCGGGCTCGTGGCGGTGCCGGAGAGAGATCTCCCGGTGCTGCTGCCGCCGTACGGGAAAGTGAAGTTCGTGGGTGGAGGGGGAAGCCCGCTTGGGACGGTCGCGGACTGGGTGAATATAGAATGTCCGAAATGCGGCGGAGTGGCGAAGCGTGAAACCGACACGATGGACACGTTCGTCGATTCGTCCTGGTATTTCCTGCGCTATTGCTCTCCGAAAGCCGAAGATGCGGCGTTTCGAAAGGAAGATGTCGGGTACTGGTGTCCGATGGACCTCTACGTCGGCGGTCCCGAGCACGCCATCATGCACCTGATGTATTTCCGGTTCATTATCAAGGTTCTGCACGATGCCGGATTGCTGAGCTACGACGAGCCCGCTCCCAGGCTGCTGACCCAGGGGATCGTCATGTGGGGCGGCCACAAGATGTCGAAAAGCAAGGGAAATGTCGAGGACCCCCGCAATCTGACCTCCCTCTACGGCGCCGACACGACAAGGCTGTTCATTTTATTCGCGGCGCCCCCGGACAGGGACATCGACTGGGAGGACCATATCGAGCGCGGTCCGAACGAGCCGAAGGACACGTTCCCGCCGACGGACTATCGCATGGCAGGAATGGAGGGGCAATTCAGGTTCCTGAACCGCGTGTGGAGGCTTGTGTACGACCATCGCGACGAGTGCACGGGCCATGTTCCCACTGACGGAGCGGTCGGCAATATCGCTGACGAGGAAATCCGCCGCGCGGTCCATTACGCAATCAGGGAAATCACGCTGGATATCGACGAGCGCGAGACCCTGAACACTGCGATCGCGAAGATAATGGAATTGTCGAACGCCCTGGGAGCGTTTGCGTCGAAGCGCTACAACTCGTCCGATGAGACGAACCGATCCGATCTGGCGGAGGGAATCGGCGTAATGCTCAGGCTGCTGTCGCCGTTCGCGCCGCACCTGGCAGAGGAATGCTGGGAGGGTCTGGGGATTTCGGACAGCATTTTCCGAACTCCCTGGCCTGTCCATAACGAGGAATTCCTGAAAAGGGAGACCATGACCATTGTCGTGCAGGTGAACGGGAAGGTGCGCGACAATGTCGAGGCGCCGGTGGACATCGGCGATGACGACCTGAAAAAGGCCTGCCGGACCGAGAAGGTGGAAAAGCACCTCTCGGGCAAGCAGATCGTCAAGACGATCGTTGTCCCGAAGAAACTGGTGAATTTCGTCGTGAAGTAGCTGTTGCGACGCCGACCCGTGACTCCGTAACCGTGTATTCACGCGTGTTTCGGACCGATCATCCCACCCGGTCTTCCGGGGGGGAGTATAGGGGGGGCATGCGCTCGGACGGGGTTTTTCTGTTTCCGTCCGCGCCGGACTCACCAGAGCTCGATGACCGAGAATCCCGGGTGTCCGCTGATGCCCGCGGAAGCGAGACAGGCCATCTTGCCTCTCACCGCGACTCGCCCGCGCGTCTTCGGAGCGCATGCGTTCGCGACGATTTCGGGATTCGTCGGATCCGAAACGTCGATCACCGTAAGGTGGCTGTCGTCAAGATACGCATACTGGCCGACCACTCGCATGTCCGACCCTTCACTGAGTGTAGGTGTCCAGCCTGTCAGGACAGGCGAGAGCGGGTTGGAGATGTCTTTCACCGTGAGGCAGTTGCTATGTCCTCCTTCCCATCCGCGCAGGATGTAGAGATAATCGCCGTGGACCGCCATCGCGATCAGGGATCGCTCAATCTGAAGGCTTCCTGCCGCATAGGGATGCGAGACATCGCGAACATCGATGATATCAATCCAACGTGCTTGTGGTCCTGAATATAGGTACGCATAGCCGTTCCCAACGGCGATTTTGCGGGACGGGAGGTTTGACCCTCCCGACCCGACTACCACGGGCGCCGACGGGTCACGGATGTCGACTATGGTGATCGAGGTCCCGTTGCCGCCCGCTATGTAGGCGTAGCCTCCCGAGATAACCAAATCCGAGAGGTCGGACACTTTCGCTGTGCCCAGCCGGACGGGATTGCCCGGATCGGTCACATCGAACGTAACAAGCCCTATGTCTTGTAAAGTCATGCATGCGATCCCGCCGGACACTGCTATGTCCCCTACCGCCGCTTCCGTGTCGACATCCCTGACGAGTGCGGGCTGAAGCGGATTGCTGATGTCGATAATGTGGAGGCATTTACCCGTTTTCAGGTAAGCGAAATCCCCGATGATCTCAAGGCACCCGGGCGATGAGTCTACTGGTATCTCCAGCGAGCCAAGGATGTGAGGTCCGTGCGGCTCGCTGATGTCGATGACCGTCAGTCCGGCAGACCAGTCGGCCAAAAAGAGATGTTTCCCTGAGATCGCCAATCCGGAGGGAGCGCTCCGCCAGTGCGCCCCTCCGATAAGCCGCGGAAACGACGGCGCGCTGATATCAACGATATCTATCGCCTGCTGGTAAAGGCCTCTGTGGGCGGTGATCAGAAGATCGCCCGCCAATGTTATCCTCCCGCGCGCGTTGATGAAAATCGAGTTGACCTCGCGAGGATGAACCGGATCGCTGATGTCCAGGACAAGAAGCTTGTAGTCGTCGAGCGTAACGTAGAGATAATCGCCGGACAGAGCGGCGTTCCAGATGGGCGGATCGGACGGCTCCCATTGACCCACGATCGAGGGAACGGTTGGCGTGGAGATGTCGACGATGCCGATACGCTTATTCGAGACGGCGAAGAAGTAATCTCCACTTATGAGGCCGGTCCTCAGGCCCTCCGGACTCTCCGAGCGAGCGACGAGCCGGGGGTTGGTCGGGTCGCTGACATCGACCACCCGAAGTCCGCCGGGAGACCGGGGGGGGGGTGTGAGCCAGTTCGAGTAGTCGGCGACATAGGCGTAGCCGTCCTTGACGGCGATCTCCTGGATGCTGCCGGGGAGTTTGATCGATCCAACAACAACCGGGTTGGACGGGTTCTGTACGTCCACGACATCCAGCGTCAGACCGTTCTCAGACATCAGAACATAATGGTCGAAAGGCTTCACCCTTGCGACCTTCGTACCGGTCACCAGCGAACCGATCAGGGTAGGGGACACGGGATTGCTGATATCTACGATCTGCAAGCCCCCGTCCTGGCACGCTACGTACGCCAGGTCGCCCGATATCGCAACATCGGACGCCCAACCGGGCAAAGGTAAGTTGGCCACGATGGGAGGCCCCACCGGATAGCCGAACGAAATCTCTTCCGCCTCCGAGACGGTCTCCCATCCGGTGCTGTCTTCCACCGTCAGCCTTACCTGGACTTCACCCTCGACATCGAATTTGTGGGATGCGAAAGGAGTCGTCAAGACGCCTGAATCATACCCATCCCCCCAGTCCCAGGAGTAGGAGCGGATTGGATCGCCGTCGGGATCGGACGATTGCGATGCATCGAACTGAAGCGTACAGCCGGGTTGCCAGCCGTCAGGGGCTTCAAAAATGAAGCATGCCTTCGGCGGGTTTCCCTCCAGCCCGATTCCGATGGGACTTTTTGCGATCGCGGTTCTGCCGCCTTCATCGCGAATGGTCATGATCACGTGATACGAGTCGGGCGCGGAGAAGATGTGCGATGCGGTCGGAAAATCGAACGATTCCGGCTTAGAGCCGTCGCCCCAGTCCCATGTGTACTGGATTATCCGGAACAGCGCGTCTTTGCAGCATGACGCATCGAACTCGATCGTCTCGCCGGGCGAGTACCGGACGGTGTCCTCCCACGTGAAACACGCGGAGATGCCTTCGTTAGTCGTCGGCGCGATCGGCCCGTTACCCTTGTTGCATGAAAAAGTGAGGAAAAGTGGAACTAACGCGAATGTCGCGAACAGCCTCCTGATTATCATGGCTTTGTCTCCCTCTATATTTCTCAGAGACCGGAAATCGATTCCGGAGGTTCAGGAAATCGCGCGGAAATTATAGTACTGGCGTAAATTTAAAACGCAGGGGCAGATAACTCAGAAGACGCCCTCGGGAGGCTGGTCGGGCGATGGCTCTTCAGACGGCTCGTCGGCAGGAGCGGGGATTTCGCCCGTCCCGATCCCCGATTCTCCGTCGGGACCAGGGTTGTATCGGATCAACGCGCCGATGGGCCTGATGTGGTCGGAGCTGATCTCCTCCGTGCGGACTTCGTTCCCGGCGCTGTCATACCATGTGCGCCAGGCGCGCTGGAAAATGCCGTTTACGCCCTTGTCATCGACCACTTGCGCGCCGGGAGCAAGGGACGTGTCCTCCACGTACGTATCCATGGACTCTGTGCGGCCCACCCACGAGTACGCGTTGGTTATCTTGACGTTTACGCGGTCGTCGGGATGACCGAAAATCGCAAACCTGATCGTGCCCGCTTTGTGGCGATCGACTTCCTGGTGGATGATGATCGCGTGTTTCAGAGTGTTGCGGAATTTCAAATCGACCGACCCGTACGCCACCGTGGCGTCCCGACCGTACGGCACGTAGCTGCACGGACGCGAGTGAGGGCTCCTTTCGACAATCTCGAGACCCGCAAGCAGTGCCGCGTTGAAAAGCGTCGTCGACACCTGGCATGCTCCGCCGGCGGGCGACTGAATTATCCGCCTGTTCTCGTACATGGGCGCGAGAAGGTAGCCTTCCTTCGCCGTGCGCGGACCGGTGGTCTGGTTGAAACTGAAGACCCCGCCGGGTTCGATCACCACCCCTTCGAAACGGGATGCGATCAGCTCTATGTTGAACGAGCGGTTTCGCTTGTGCATCGGAAATCTTGTGGTGTAATCGGCGAGAGGGTTCTTGACGTCGATCCCGGAGAATGCGTCCTCGGTGATCCGAGGCGGGATGCGATCCAGCACGAGTTCGACGGCGAGATCATCGAGCGCCTCGAGAGTCCGCGGGATTTTCGCGACCGTGGCGTCGACATCGATTTTCAACCCGTCGCGCGAGGGCGTTATCCCCAGGTTCGCGAGGTCGAGACTCGCATCGACCGGCTCGCGATCCACTTTCGATTTGGTGCCGTTGAGAAATTCGCGAGCGGCTGTCTCGTCGACGGAAAGCCTGATGGGAATCGCGGGAGGCTCGCGCCAGAGTCTCAGGCGGTGGGGTACGGACCAGGGATCGCCGGAGGTTTCGTCGAGGTCGGCGATCTCGGAACGCATCGAGTGAACATCGAGGGTCAACCCGATATCGGTCGGCGACACGGATATGGCCACTTCGCCCAGTGCGGTCGAAGGAGTGAACTCGGCGTCCACAACCGAGATGAGAGAGGCTTCCGCAAGCCAGACGGAGAGATTGCCGAAGTCGGCTGAGAGCTGATCGATGAGGCCCTCGACCTGGTCGGGGGACTTCCCTCCGATGTCCTGGCCTGCGAGCGTGGTTCCCGGCGGCGCCGCCCATCCGCTCGCTCCGATTGCGTAGGCGAGGTCTATTCCTGCAGACGAGAGATAGATAATGAAAGCAAGGACGAGCAGGGCGACAAGAACGAGGGGTCCGGTGAGCCACAGCGCAACGCGGGAGTGCGGGCGTCTTCTCGGTCGAGCGCCCTCTTCACGAGGCTCCTCAGCGGAATCCGTCGTCGCTTCGAGTGAGTCGGGGGAATTTTCGTCTGTCACATCTTGCGAAACCATAGCGCGATCAAGCTAAACGAGTTTACTCGTATTCGATCTCCTTTAATCTCCGCTCCGCCTTTGGATTATTGGCATACAGGGGAGCGCATGCGAACGGAGCGGCCTTCGATTCAGAACTCCTTGCCTTGTGGTGGGGGATTCTCTTCTTCCTGGGACTGGAATGCCTGGATCTCCTCGTCGGTCATCCAGCGCCACTGCTGGGCGACCTCCAGCGCGATGTCCCTCGCGGTGTTGTTGTCCCCGCCTTCCGGAGGATAGCCCGAGACGATGAACCCGTTACCGTCATGGACGAACACCCATGTGATGGCGAGGATATACTTGCCGTTCTCGATGCGCTCAATCCTGACCTGGACGGCGCCAGTGTCGGCGATCGAGCCGACTTTCTCGTAGGTGATGTTGTTGGCCACGAGGGGGTCGCGGTCCTTCACAAACTGCCAGAAGCCCGCGACATCCGTCACGTCGTCGGGGAGTTTCTCGGCGGAGACGATGGCCGTGGGCTGGTCGAGCTCGCCGATACGCTTGAGCGTCCAAACCCCGTTGTCCTCGTCGGGGAAAGTGATGTAGCCTTCCGGGAGCGCGAGCCCGAAGCCGTAGTCGGCGTTGACGAAGTCGGGGGGCCTAAGCTCGCCCTCCTCGGCCCCAGGTTCCTCGGTCTCCTGACCGTATGTAACAACCAAACCAAGCCAGGCACAGAAGAGGAACACGAAAAATGCCAGAAGGAAAATACTCGATCTTTTCATACAGATACAACTCCAGTGTGAACCGTCCATGATTATATCACCGGGAATCCGGAAATACTGACAGTCGATATCCCCAAAAAGATCGAAGAAAGCCGCCCGACTCAAGTGATCAACATGTCGGCGTGCTGCAGGATCTCCACAGGCAGCGAAGATGTGGACGTTCGCGCTTCGGCGTAGGGGATTCGGGTCACCGCGTGGCATTTCCAGCCGAGCAGATGTCCGTGCCTGCCCGCGAGGAGGTCTTCCACGGCGGTCACGCCGAGCACGCTGGCGATGATCCGGTCCTGTGCCGTGGGACTTCCACCGCGCTGGATGTGACCGAGGATCGTAACGTGGGCGTCAAGCCCGGTCAATTCCTTCACCTTGGCGGCGATCTCGTAAGCTCCGCCCGCGCTGTCGCCCTCCGATACGATCACCAGGAGGCTTGTTGCGCCGGCCTCGCGATCGTCCAGCAGGGTCTTCGCCACTTTCGGTATGTCGGTCTTTATCTCCGGTACGATGACCACGTTTCCGCCGCCGGCTATTCCGGCCGTCAATGCGATCGCCCCCGATCGACGGCCCATCGTCTCGATGAAGAACATGCGCTCCATCGCCTCGGCGGTGTCCCGAATCTGGTCGATCGCCCTCAGTGCCGTGTTAACAGCCGTGTCGAAGCCGATTGTGTACTCGGTTCCCTCGATGTCATTGTCGATCGTGCCGGGCAATCCGACCGATGGCGGGCTTCCCTCTGTCTCGAATGCCAGAGCGCCTTTCATCGTGCCGTCGCCGCCGATGAGAATGAGCCCGTCGACTCCGCGACGCCGGCAATTTTCGAGGGCTTTTGCGCGACCCTCCACGGTCTCGAATTCGTCACACCTGGACGACCGAAGGATCGAGCCGCCGGTCTGGATGATGTTGCTGATCGATCGGCGGTCGAGCTCGATGAAATCGTCCTCCACAAGACCGCGGAAGCCGTGCATCGCGCCGAGCATCCTGACATTGTTCCGGAAACCGGTCCTTGCCGCCGCGCGTATGGCGGCGTTCATCCCCGGTGCGTCGCCGCCGGAAGTGAGTATCGCGAATGTCTTCATGGGTTCTTCTCCATGCGCCGGTAGCAGCTACCGGCGAGGAATCAAGTATAATACGCCTCAAGGTGGTCGGAGAGAAAGAAGCAATCGGAGAAACGGCCCTGGCGCTCTCGGGAGGCGGATTCAGGGCGACCCTCTTCCACGTGGGCAGCCTGTGGCGCCTGAACGAGCTGGGAATGCTTCCCGGACTGAAATGCGTGTCGAGCATCTCGGGGGGAGCGTTTGTCGGAGCCTTGCTCGGATTGAGATGGAGTGAGCTCGGATTCGACGATGGAGGCGTGGGCAAAAATCTGAATGATCTAGTGGTCGAGCCGCTTCGGAAAATGTGCTCGATAGGAGTTGACGCAGTGCCGTCCTATGTCAACATGGCGGCGATGCTGTTCGGAGGAGTGACATCGGGTCTGGAAGGGGGCCTGAGAAAACACCTGTTTGGCGCAGACACTCTGGGCGACCTGCCGAAGGAGGGCGAGGGTCCCCGGTTCGTTTTCACGGTGTCGAATTTGCAGACGGGCGGATGGGTGTGGTTCTCGCGGGAAGGTTTGCGTGAGGAGCGTCTCGGTGCGCTGGATTCGCCCGACATCCCCCTGGCCAAAGCGCTGGCGGCATCTTCGGGGCTGCCGCCGTTTCTATCGCCGGTCATCCTGAAGACCGATCCGTCGAGATGGCGAGAATCCGAGGGATCGGACTTGTTTCACAAAACCGGGCTCCGCAAACGACTCATTCTCACCGACGGCGGGATTCAGGATCCGATCGGGCTCGATCCGATTCTGGACGAGAACGTGTACGACACGATTCTGGTCAGCGACGCGAGCGTGACAAGGGAGGTCTGGCGCACGCCGTCGAGTTTCTGGATCAGGCAGACGGGCCGGTCGACAATCCTCCAGACCGTCTCGAACGGTATGGCCCGAAGACGTGCTCTCAGAGGCGGCCGGTTCACAAACAAGCGGGACAGGCTCGTCGATTTCGTCTGGTGGTGCAACGCTGACGAGATCGGAAGCTACGGGATTGTTGACGCTCTTGCGAAGGACTCCGATGAGACCCGCAAGCTCTGCGAGATCAGAACGAGGCTCGATCGATTCACACCTGTCGAGCAGGGACGTCTCATCAACTGGGGCTACGCTTTATGCGACGCCGCGCTGCGAAGACGATTTACTCGTGATGCAGAGACGAGCTTAACCCCTCCGCAATGGCCTTTTCCTGAGTATGCATTCTGAATCGGCGGCGTCCACATGCGAGGTGGGGCGGAGGAGACCTTCGATAGCCCCCCTATAATCCCCCCCAAGGGGGGGATGGGGTTCTTCGCAGGCCTTATGAATCACGGGCTCTGCAGCAAGTTGACATATAAACCGTCCCCCCCTTGGGGGGGACTACAGGGGGGCGGGAAACGTCCACGTGCTCGAAGACTCGCATGTAGACGCCACCGTCCCGAGTCATTCCAGCTCTTGAGCCGTATCCAGCTCCACTGCGCGGGCGAGGCCTTCCGCGACCGATAGATTGAACCCGTCCCACAGGAAATGGATTTTCCGATCGGCCGAGATCAGCAGCACAAACGGCAGGTTGGTGTATGCGCCCTGCTCGTCGGGATTCTGCCCGAACGCTTTCGCGATCGTGCCGTCGGGATCGGCGAAGAACCTCGTTGCGAGTTCGCCCTGCGATGTGCCCTGCGTCCAGACATCGCTCGCCTGCTGCGGATCGCCAACGCCCACTCCGACAAGCTGCACCGGCGCCGATGCCGCCCATTCGCTAATCATCGGGAGCATGCGTATCGTCGGCTCCTGTCCGGGATCGAAAATCACGATGCACATGTAGGTGTCGGCGGCGAGATCGTTCGGGAACATATAACCCGGCTCCAATGGGCTGGCGTAGCCGAGCTGAACCTCCGGGAGCGGATCGAGAGCGCGCTGGATCAGGTCCACCGATTGGCTTTCGCCTGCGGGGATGTCGAGCGCGAAGGTGAGATCGATCTCGTCGTTGGGATTGACCT
>Ga0315294_10002017_pt1 | contig 22295 bp, 24 predicted proteins | sample YL17G13_40_MG_FD_203626 | JGI IMG/M metagenome (GOLD analysis project Ga0315294, IMG submission 203626) | Sediment microbial communities from Yellowstone Lake, YNP, Wyoming, USA - YL17G13_40 | ecosystem: Environmental > Aquatic > Freshwater > Lake > Sediment | place: USA: Wyoming | collected...
TTTCGTCGTAAGTGACTATTGCCGCAGGAAAATGGCAAAAAGGAGTAACCATAAATCTCAATTGCCGGCCGCTTTTTAAAGTTAAAGAATATCCATTCCTGTCTATATCATAAAACTCACTTTTTAAGCCGTAATAGCGTATTAAAACACTGGCTCTAGAATGAGTGACTATCTTTAACTGCTTATTCGCGATGATATCTTCCAATAAAGGGACAGCAGAACACAAATCTGGATCTTGATGGTGGAGAACTATGTAACTAATCCGCTCTGGATCAACCACAGAGCAAATTTTGCTTGCTACCTTGGGGTAATCTGTGATGCTACCGGGATCGAAAACGACCGCCTCGTCACCATCTACCAGAAGATACGGATTACAGTGAAAAGCTGCCTTTTCATCATAAAAACCGATCCAGTAAACTCCCTCTGCAACTTCTATGGGCTCTAAATAATCGTATTTCAGCTGTTCTTTCATTAAATTACCTCCCCTTGTCTATAGTTATACAACTCAAAGTTTTCTTTTTCTAACTATATGATAAGAGCTCGCTTTTGGGTGAGTTGAATATACGGAAAAGGGAGTCGAATGTCAAGCCGAAAGGACCACAAGATATGAAGGAAGGTTTTAGGCCAACATCGCAGATAGCGATTACCAAATGAAATCTTGCATCATGGCCGAAATCTGTCGGCCAACGACTACAGGAAGAAAGCAATATTGTCCCCCACATCCTCCCTTTAGTCATTCACTCAATCATATCCCTGTTAATTCTGATGAATCAGTGTATGGGATACTCGATCCGTTGGGTTGCTTCTTCCAGATTTTTTCCTTGTGGGCTGCATCGTATATCATCTGTTCTTTTGGGAACTTCAGAGCAATCCGGGTGATGATCCTTTTTTCTTTGGAGCTGAAGGGTTTCAAACGTCCGTTACTACTTATCTATATTTTAATCTTCCAGTTTCCGCACAATGGAACGGGCAAGGTGGTTCTTGATTTCGGTATGGCGGGGGACCGGCTGACAAAAACCGGTTCTGGGATTTTGTTACCTATTCAATGGGCCAAACCTCTAATTTCAAACCCTCAATATTTTCGAAATGTCTTTTATTGGCCGTGGCAAGAATAGCATCGTGAGCGATGGCGGTAGCTGCAATAAGGGCATCCACTTCACCTGTTGGTCTCCCCATGCGCCGAAGCTTGCTTTTGATCGTTCCAAAGATCTTGGCACACTCAATATCAAATGGAACGATTTGAACAATATCTAACAATCGGTATAGCTTCTCAATATTTTCTTTAGCCTTTTGAGATACCTTTGCTCCGTAATCCAACTCTGCAACAACCAGGGTACTTAAAGCAATCTGATCAATTTCATCCCGGATTCTCTTCGAGATCAACTTGTTGCCATTCAAGAAAGCAACGAGCACATTGGTATCCAATAGGATCATCAGAAACGTACCTCTCGGCCAAAATAGTTATGCCTTTCCTTCTCTATCTCTTCGAAGATAGGGATAATCGTAGGGTCATCAGACCAGCCTCCGGATAACTCTGAAATAATTTTTAATTTTTCTTTAATTTTCAGTAAAGGCTCGATCTTTACAATAACTCGGGTACCTTCCGGTAACCTCACCCTCTTTGGGAGACGAATGGAACCCTTTTCAATCCTACTTTTAACTGTGATTGTCATCGCTTACCTCCCCATCTAAGTTGATCTTAGGGTCACCCATTAAAAGGGACCTGCCAGGCAAAACAAGTAATACATTCTAAAAATTGAATTGGTATAGAAAAGAATTCGCTTTTAGATGACTTCATTATACGAAAAGGAAGGTCCATAGGCAAGGGGAAAGAACATCGATGATTATCACTTGAAATCAAGCAGGCATCGCCCAAATGTCCGGCTGTGGATTACAGGAAGTGGCTAATGCGTCACGTTCTCTCACTCTATCATAATCCGGCTAATTCGGACGAATCAGTATATGGGATGATTGATCCGTTGGGTTGTTTTTTCCAGATTTTTTCCTTGTGGGCTGCATCGTATATCATCTGTTCTTTTAGGAACTTCAGAGCAATCCGGGTGATGATCCTTTTTTCTTCTGGGCTGAGGGGGTGGGCCTTCGACTCATCTGCCTTCATGATATCGTCAACTAAATCTCTGTAGTTGTTCAATTGAGGTCCATACGGAAGAGCAGCATAAGTTGAACCCGTCATGGATTCCCCGGTCTCTTTATGAGCTACCATATCCGCATACCAAAGATACTTCGCTGCAAAGAGCATCCTATCGTTTTTCTTAAGAATCTTCTTTCCAAGGACAGATTCAAACTCTTTCAGTACCAATCTTATCCTTGGAATGGAAAATTCCTGGTTTCCAGTGCAGCTATCGCCAATACTTTCACCTCTGAGTGCCAAACGAAGTGCGTGGTCCATAGATTTGCTTTGGATAATGCTTCCTTCCCATCTCTTGATGCTGGCAATCCCAACATTCATCCGCCTTGCAAGGGCTTCTTGAGTAAGTTTCAGTTTCTTCCTCCCCTCAACAATCTCTCTACTTGTTAGCAAACCAGCGGATTCACGATAGGCATCTGAAATAGCCTTCTGGACGGCAGCGGTTTGTTCAACGGTACTTGCCTTCAAACCACAAACACGGCACACATACTGTTCCACTGGGATCTTTACAGTGATCCCTCGGAAATTCATCTTTTCTATGGTCCCTTTAACCATCATTTTCCCATGTCCATTCGGACATTCCATTCCTGCTTCTTTCATTTTATTCCCCTTCTTCGTCCTTTCGGTCTTCATGTAATGATACGAGCCACATTTGCTTTCCTTTAAAGGCAAACTTCAAATATGCCCTGCAACCCAACCGCTTGCTTATCCATCGGAAAGAGAAGAGTTCACATTGAAGGATTTCCTCTTCGTAAGAGCGCTGTGGAGGATAATATCCAGCATAATCATTTGGAGTTTTCTCCTTTAGGATATCGAGGAGCACGTGAGAAATATCTTCGATTCCGAAACCTAATTCCAATGCATCAGCAGCAGTACTGAGCGAACTGAGGATAGAAATACGATTTTCTGAAGCCGCTTTTCTTGCTTGTCTTATCTTGTTGTTAATCTCTATGTGGAACGGCCGGCTCATAAATATTATGGTATCAATTGATACTATTTGTCAATAAAAAAGTGAAAAAGTGAAAACCCCATTCCCTTAGGCCAAAAATCTAATTTAATAAACCAAAAATTGGCTTTTTTTGGAAACAGATTTTAATTCCTCTCTTGGAGGGAAGTAAGCGCTGACAATAAGGATTAGCTAACAGGGAAAGGAAGGTTTAGAGAAGCTGGATGGGGAAAGCTCTGGCCGCCAATAGGAAAGAGCAATTCTTAAGAAGTAATAACCTGGGCCATCTGGCCTGCATAGATTACGATGTAACGCATCGCGAAACCACCAATGAGGACAGAGGTCGTGATGATCCCTGAGATCCATGGATTATGTTCTCTCAGTTCTACTTGTTGAATGTAGTGAGGGATCAATTCATAAACCTCGAGGGAGAGAGGGACGAGGATCCCTATTCCCACAACGAAGAACCAGAAAAGAAAAGTAAATTCCCCTCCCATGATCAGGTGGACTGCTGCAACAGAACTTCTGGGTGATACATATAACCCCAAGATGAATAGAAAGACAGCGATGATCGAGAAGACCATGAGGGTGAAGTCGATGGAATGGATCATGAATTTATTGGTGTTAATGTTCTCCCGGCTCATTCCCCGAAATCCTTTAACGAAACACCCTACAAAACAGATCGCGGCAGACCCTGTCATCATAGCGGAGATCAAAAATAACATGGGAAGCATCGGGTTATTCCAGAAGGGCCTGGCTGTGAGGGCACCCAAAAGGACGCCCGTATAGATCCCCACTCCTATGGAAATGGGAATACCGAATCCAGCGACCAGTCCTCGTATATTCGCCAAATTGTCGCCTCTAAAACGACTCAGAAATCGGTTGGATCTGATGGCAGGAATGATCTTCAAATAATCGTACCGCTCCGGGAGCCAGAGGTAAAAGTGCATCAGGCTAAAAATGGAGAAGAAAAGAAGAAGCCATGATCCAAACGACATCACGGAGTTGGGTTGAAAGGTTAAAAACAATCTCCAGAAAAGATGTGGCCTCTCAAGGTCGTAGATGAGGCAAAGGATGCCCACAATTACAGGGAAGGGAGCGATATAGGCTCCGATCCTCGTCATGGGCTCATATCTATCCCTACCGATGAAATAGGCCGTTGCAGAAATAATGAAAGTCCCTGCGCTCAGTCCCGCTCCGAAGAGGTCGACGGCCACAATCCAATTCCAGATCATATGTATCTGCCCTTCCATAAGAAGCTCCTCCTCCGTAAAACACACTACGCCAAGCGCCTGCCTGCGGTAGGCAGGCATAGAGCATAGCGCATAGCGAACTTCATAGATCCGTCTCCGACGAATCCTTCTTAGCTTCAGCCTCCTCCAATCTTCGGAACGAATGATGGATCGGCTTTTCCCATCGAGGCATCCCGGTAGAGGGCCGGCGTATCTTTAACGTATGCCAGACCAATGGGCTCTTCCATTTTGCCTTCGGCTGTGGTCAGTTGCCAGAGTTTTTCCTGGTTTCCAAATCCTGCAGGTCTCTCTTTCTTACCACAACCGGTCAATAGGATTAATCCTGTCAACGCCAAGGCCATCAGGAATTTCTCAATGAATGTTCTCCTCTCCATCGCTCTCCATCTCCAATCTCTCCCTCTCCGCTCTTAGGAATAGATCAAGCACCTCTAACACACCGATGTAATAAGGATGGGGGTGGACCTTCTCCAATTCCCCTTTGAGAAGAGGAATCCAGCCGAGATGATCCTCCGTAAACATCTTTATCTCTTTATCGCTTCCCCACCGATAGAGATAGGACAAGAGTTCCAATTCCACGATGAGGTGATCTGGCATTCCTTGAAATTCTTCTCCAATTTCTAACCCGCACTCTTGGTAAACAGTAGACAGGTGGAAAGCTGAATCCCCCATCATCATACCCTTCTCAGCCGCAAAGGGAAGGGAACAGCGAGGGTCTTGGGTCCAGGGCTTATAAAAAGATTCTACCATTGAGATCTTCTCACTCCCAAGGTCAGAAAAGAGACGATTATATTCCTCCTTTAAGTTCCTTGAGAAGATCTCGGGAGCTTCCTCGGTTCGAAACCCCTCCAGGATTCCGATGTCTCCTCCCCATGACTGGACATGAGGTTTGAAAAAGGAATAAAAGTTGCCCTGATATATCTGCTCCATCATCTCCTCATCTGGAGAAGAAAGAAGGCAGGATAATAATCGAGGGATGAACTCTTTTTCTTCCCGGGACATCTCCATCATCCCTTTCTATAGTAGATTCTCGGTTTGGTATTCAATTCCGCCTTAAATTGTTTCAGTTTATGTTTGATGATGAACTTAGAAATTTCGCTATTTGGATCGTCAAGATCGCCAAACATCCGGACTCCTGTCATACAGGTCGTCATGCAGGCCGGTTTCTCCCCTTTCTCGACAAATTCGATACAAAACCGACATTTTTCGATGTAGCCCTCTTTCTTGATAATCCTGACATTGTAGGGGCAGGCAGCAATACAATATTTACAACCGATGCACTTATCCTTATCCACCAGAACCACTCCATCTTTTCTCTTATGGGAGGCCCTTGTAGGACAGACCTTCACGCAAGGAGGATTATCGCAATGTTGACATTGGACAGGTATGAATTCACGAGTGTAGTTTGGAAAAGTGCCATATTCACGCTCTTCCAGGTGATTATAAGCCTCCTTCTCATCGAGATTGTTCTGATTATGGCAAGCTACTCGACAGGCATGACACCCGACACACTTCGTTTCATCAATCACCATTCCATATCGAGGCATAACTCAAACCCACTCCGCTTATGGCGTATAGCTCATTAGCAGATAGTTAAAAGTAATGAGATTTATGCTATAGGCCATATGCTATAAGCCATCCGCTATTAGTTATTTGCCATCAGCTATCAGCCATTAGCCATTTTGCGCTTTGCTCACCTTCACGATGATCTCCGACGACATCGCATGTCCCACGGTCGGATCGAAATAAGTTGGAAGAAAATCATTGTAAGATAAACCTATATCGTAGGCCGTTTTTAAATGCTTCGAGAAGATCCCATATCCGCTTGGAAGCCATACGCATGAGGGATGGATGCCTTCGGTCAGTCTGATCCGAATCTTTCCTTCACCAACCATCGACTTGATCTGAACCCAATCCCCATCCTTCAGACCCAGTCGATTCCCTCTTTCTTTATTCATCCATAGCCGGATCATATCATAGCGATGACTCAAGGCCATAAGAACCGGTTGGTTAGCTGTCATCGAATGGGTATGAATGGCCTGTTTTCCATGGAGCAATCGGAAGGAGTGAGGATCTTTCGGATCGGGAGAGACGAAGGGTTCTTCCCATCGAGGAATAGATGGAAATCCCAGTTCTTCCAACGTCTTGCAATAAATCTCAACCTTCCCGGATGGGGTCTGGAGTTTATTGAATCCTTCCTTCCACTCCTTACCCACAAAAAGAATTCCTTTTTCCTTTAACTCCTCCAACGTCACCCCTAAGGGCTTCAGTCGCAGACGGTTTGCCTCTTCGATGTCGAAGTTGAAATATTTTCCCACACCCAGATGTCTCGCCAGCTCGATAATGATCTGAGTTCCAGGACGCGTATCGTAAAGGGGCTTCACGACTTGTTGCTGGATGCTCACTAGCGCTCTCTTTCCAGTGTGTTTCGTGTCTACGGCCTCATCCCGCTCCAAATAGAACGATTCGGGCAGAACATAGTGAGCGATCGAGGCTGTCTCTGAAAGCACTGTGTCGATGACAACCAACAGATCCAGTTTCTTATACCCGGCGATCACCCGCTTAGGATTCGGATTTGTACGGAGGGGATTATTGTGATAGACAAATCCTGCCTTCAGCTCACCCCGCAAGGCCAATTCAGGGATGGCATGGGCAATCCCATCCCCATAACTTCCCAGGGGATACCTTCCAGGCACTCCGGTTCCATCGGCTTTTCCCACCTTTGGAAGCTCAGGGGCTGGATGTTTTGGTTGAAGCTCTCCCAGATTTGCAGACATCGGAAAGTAGATTCCACCCTTCCAATTGATGTTGCCCAAAAGGCTGTTTGCAATGGCCAACGCCCGTGCCGTTTGGAAACTGTTAAGGTATTGAGATCCAAATGCGCCGTGATACCCTCGGTGAATCAAGGCTCCGGGCTTCGCCTGAGCCAACTCACGGGTGATGCGCACAATCGTCTCCGCCGGAATCTCACAGACCTTCTCTGCCCATTCCGGGGGATAATTCACGATCTCGTCCTCCAGTTGTTCGAACCCCACGGTCTTCTCTTTCACAAACGCCTTATCATACAACCCTTCCTTCACCATCACGTTGATCATGGCCAGGAGGAGTGCGAGATCCGTTCCAGGTTTAATGGGGAGCCATTCATCCGCCAGGATGGCGGTTTCATTATGTCTTGGATCCACAACCACTAATTTAGCACCCTTCTCTCTCGCCTCCACGATCCTCTTCACCTGCCCAAGATCGATCCCTCCGGCCGGATTGCGGCCGATAATCATGATGTAGCGGGCACTGGAAAGATCGTTGGATGGAAGTTCGCCGACCGTGTATACCCAGCCTGCATTTCTCGCAGTGTAACATGTGGATCCATGCGTGAAGTAATGGGGGCTGCCAAGGGCATGCATTAATCTCAAGGCGTACAGGTGATTGGACTGAGGATAATTGACCCAGAAGATGCTTTGAGCACCAGAATCCATAAGGATCAAATTGATCTTCTGTGCAATTTCTTTGTAGGCCTGTTCCCAAGAAATGGGTTCGAAACGATCTCCAACTCTTTTTAGGGGCCCTTTGAGTCGACTCGGATTATAGAGTTCATGAAGATAGCCATGCCCTTTAGGGCAAATCACGCCGAGATTACCATTCGCTTCGGGATTTCCTTCAATTTTCCATAACCTGCCATTTTTTACGTAGGCGAATATGGCGCAACGGTTTCCGCATCCGTTGCAAAGAGTAGGGATGCGCGTGAGCGGCGAATCAGCCTGGGTGCGAGCCCACGTCTCAAAGTCAAGAAACTCATGGCTTAAAGAAAGAACCCCAACCCCAGCTGCCGTCGCCTTTAAAAAAGCCCGTCTCGAAATCGTAAAATCCTTGAGATCCATTCTCTTCATTCCCGGCATAGACAAAAGATGGGCACTCAAGATGCTTTGAATGCCCATCTCACCATAAATTACCTCTCTACAGGATAGCCCGCCTTGATCCAATCCTCAAACTGACCATCCATCAACACTGCATTCTTGAAGCCCAGATCATTGAGGGTCTTGGTAGCTAAAGCTGAACGTCCTGCTGTCTTGCAGTAGACATAGATCTTAGCGTTCTGGTCTGAAACTTTACTCCAGATGTTGAACTCCAAGGTCCCCCTGGAGACATTGATCGCTCCAGGAAGATGTCCTGCTGCGTACTCCCCTGGATCTCTGACATCGAGGAAGATGGCCTTCTCCTTCTTATCAATGGCCGCCTTCACATCCGCTGCGGAGACGACCTTGATCGCTGCCTTCGCCTTTGCCACCATCTCTTTGACCACGGGCGGGGGGCCAGCAGGCTTTGTCTCTTGAGCGAATGTTAGGGTGGCCATTGAGAGAACGAACGCGAACACCAACGTCCAAACAAACATCCTCTTCTTCATATTATTTTTCACCTCCTTTCATGGTTTAATCATATTAAGGTAAGAGATTCATGATCCACAAAATAAAAATAACTTGTTTTCCTCTTATTGACAACCATCCACCAACTTCTTAATATTAATTATGCCTTTTCTGGCGACATCAAATTTCCATCGAGCATAATCAAGGCCGGGGCCTCTAATTCCTCTTCTTCAAATAGTCAACCATTGGCTCTGTAACCAGAGGGACAACATCACCGATCATATGGGGCATCAAATGCCTTACGATAGGATTGATGTTTCACACTCAATTGGCTCATTGCATCATCCTTTAAAAAATATAAATGTTCTGAATCATTGTCACACGGGCAGATTTGATTTATCTCCAGGCTTTTAGATACGAAGAAAGTTTCACTTAACGCGTCTAAGGTTTGAAACCATCTTCCCTTTTTCCTGAAATTGTTCAAGGAGAACCTCCCTCATCAAATGACAGGCCTGAATGATCTTGGGATTTGCGATACGATAATAAATATTGATCCCCTCCCGCCTGGTTAGAATCACTCCCTTCGATTTTAATACGCTCATATGCTGGGAAAGGTTGGCTTTGCTGAGGCCAATCCTCTCGATCAACTCGCTGGGCGACATCTCTTTATCTTTCAGTGCATCGATGATCTCGAGTCGTTTGGCATTGGAAAAAATCTTGCAGATATCGGCTTGAAGTTCATATATCTTTTCCATTCTTCCTCCTTTTAATTCCTTTCAAGCTCGGGACTCGCCTCAACACAGAGGAGTGGTTTCGTCATCTGTTTTCCTATTTGTTTATGAGTTTATTAGTTTCAAATATCTTAAACTCTAATATCTTGAAACATATTTGTCAAGTCTTTTTTAGCAGGAAGACAGAAGGAATTGACAGACAGGGCCCTCAAACTGGCGGAGATCGGGAAGGATGGAATTGATGTGCTCTGTCATATTTGCTTCATAACGGTTTTCCATTCTATCAAATTCCAACATTACCAATGACCAAAGGTCAACTGAGGTCAGCTAATAATATGCGATCACATTTATCAAGTGGAGTAGCGCGGGAGAATCTCACCCCCAAGCCCTCGCGGACCCGGACGTGTGAATAGCCTCTTGAGACATTACCCATCGCATGAGAATTTGTGAAGTGGTTGGACTTCCTATCTCAGCTTCTTAACTATGCCGATTACATTGGGAATAGGACGGGCAATCTTCGGAAAACCTTTTTCATTCAAACCCGTTTCATGGCTTCCGATCTTCTCAAATTCAACCCCATTTGCCGAAAAATACAAAGTGGCCTCGGGACCGCCTTCCAAGTATATGGCATTGTAAAGCGAAACGGGAAGCGACAATAAAATATTGGTGAACTCATGCACTGAATAGGGAGACTCAGAAAAAATGAACAATCCATTCCCGCTCTTATCTATACCGAAGGCGGCAATACTCCACATCTTGTCCTGTTTTTCCCAAACGTTCTCCTGCCGGCAACTCACCATTCTCATGCCCTGAATAAGCGTTTGATACTTGTCTTTTAGTCTCTCAAAATCCTGGCATTTCAAGTCTATGATCTGGATTTCTGGAACAGTGGCATCGACTGGATTGAAGGCCAAAACAGCTTTGTACCTGGTATTTAATCTTGGACTGTTAATATGATTGAAATTCTTCATGTAGCCGACATTTGTAATCCCATCTGCCTGAAACATTCCAGCATTAATTGCTGAAATAAGATTGTGCTTTTGGCACCATTTCTTTGCTGTCATCCGCAGTTTGCTGTTTTCAGAGGCACATAAGAGCTTGCATGAATAATACTTTGGATCAATCTTTACGAGAGTTAGTTTTTGGGAATTAAACTCGCTGAGAGACAGTCCGTCATCAATTCTTTTCCATAGCTCATCTTGAGGCAGGATAGATGGAGGAGAAAAAAGTACCCAGAAGGCCACGATAAAGAGTAGAAATAAAGGAATTCTCCAATTCATAAGATTATCTTCTTCACGAATCAATCAGTCATGGGCAATATTACCAAGGAAGGACGAGATTTACAATTAAAAAAGTAGGGCCATTTCTAACCCTCCCCAACCTCGCCTCCGTGAACCTCGCCTGACAACCTCACCTGACACGGTCTTCTGCCATGCCTTTTCCTTCAACGCTCACCACAAGGGCTCTTAACCCATGCAGCTTATGGCGGTTTGGAACCCACTCCTGTAAGTCGGTCCTTAGGGCCTGCCCTCATCTCTTGTGCAGCTTCGTGGCGCACTTACTGGTAGAAAGCAAGCCATCGCCGAAACCATGTTGATGTGCACAAAGAATACATACTTTTTTCCCATTAATTTTACTCAAGAGGTCTATTTTGGTTGGCTCTCCACAGAAATCACAAATTCCAGACTCAATAATCCTGGCCTTGGGAGGAATATCTGGGAAGATTTCTTCAATCTTGAATAAAGACTCAGCAGCGGCGTCCAGAATTTTTTGGGCTCGCTCCTGCTGGAGTTGCCTGAATTGCGCTAATTCTTTTTGCGACGCTTCATCATTCTGAACCCTTTCGGAAAGGGAAAGATGTTCTGGGCTAGCGTGGAAAGCATCGGGCCGGAGGCATACACGCATGGCCTTTCCTCTCTTTCTGTCCGCAAGGGAAAAAGCATGTTTCCCGTAGTTCTTAAAAATAAAGTTTCCCTTACCAAAAGTGCATCCCGTCATCACTTGAATAGCATCAGCCCCACAGGCATCTGTTTCCACGGTCGCAAGCAACTCTTCATCCGGTGCCTTCCGGACGCCCAACCGTTCCATAAGGGTTCGAGCCGCCTGAAATCCAATAGCTAACCCAGGGCACATGTGGCCGTGAAATTCAACGCATTTAGTAAACTCTCCGCTCGATAAAACTTTTTTGTCTTTCATTTTATTCCCCCTTGCTCTCCTCTAAAATTCAAATTTCCCCCTTTTGCTATCTTCTTCTGTTATCTTTACCAACTCAACATTCATATCCCGGATTTCTTCACTGGCTGTTCCCTGTGTATCGGCTGTTAAAATATAAATTCTTACCTTATCAGCGAGAGAGCTTATTTTTTCTCTCACTTCAGGGGGAATCCTTCCATCCGTCGCTATCGTCCTATTCATATCTAAAGCAATATTTTTAACATCCATGTTTCCCCAACCAGGGATGTTTATTCTAATCATCTCGGTCACCTTCTAAACTTCCAGAGTACTCACCACACACCCATACAATGGGAGATACCAATCTTTTTAATTTTCATCTTCTTAAGAGATATGATCGGTTTGTCTCTTTGATGTAAACTTTCTCTTATCTTCCGTATTTATTTCAAGTCACGTTAATGCCCGCATGTCCCCTGATGAGCGCGACATGCATTCTGTACAGAAAGCTCTTGAAGCTTATTTTCAGTCAACAAAGCAAGGTTTTCTTTGACGGTCGGAGCTCCTGCTTCGTATACCTTTATCCCTAATGCGTTTAACTTCGCCAATGCACCGGCACCTATGCCTCCAACAACCATTGCATCCACACTCTTCCCATCAAGAGCCATAATTGGATTACATGCACCGTGGACATGGTGTAAGTCTCTATTATTCACCGTTACAACATCTTTCCCGTCGGTATCGACGATGATGAACGCTGGTGCCGAACCAAAATGGTCATAAACCTTGCTCTCAACCCCTTCATTGCCCTGAACTGCAAAACCTACTTTCATGACTTTCTCCTTTCTCATGGCGGCTTCCTGCCTTTTCACAATGCTTCGGTTATGTTTCTCCTTCGTTATTGTTTTTGTTGGGTCCCACGACAACACCTGCTTTGTCCTCTTCCAACCCCCCTGGCATATCCTCTATCTTCCTCTGCTCTGCGAATGTTGCCACTTTTGCAGGAAGGACAATTCTGCGGTCTGCCCGTTCCGTAAGGTAGCTCCCAGATGTGTTGGCAGTCATAACACCTAAATTTTCTCATAGAAGCCATTTCAAACTCACCTCCTTCAATCTTGAGTGCTTTGCCTTTAACCAACGCCTCCGCCACCTTTTTGTGCGCAGAGTCAATAATCCTTCCGAAGGTTTGACGAGAAACGTTCATCTTTTCCGCTGCCTGTTCCTGGTATAAACTCTCAAGATCAGCGAGCCTAATAGCCTCAAACTCATCAACAGTTAAAATGACTTCTTCTAACATCGTGAGTGGGATACCTCTTGGTTTGAAGTAGTTGCTCTCAGGCATGGAACCAACTCGTCTACAATTTCTCGGCCTTGCCATTTGAAACTCCCCCTCTTGAAATTAACTTAATTATAAGCATATGCTCATAATTTGTCAAGGACCAAAATAAATACAATAGGAATGTTGGATAAGGTCTTCGTCAAAGAGAAGTTTTTGAACCCCAGCCATTTTCCCCTTGTTGACAATCTTCGATCAATCTTTTTAAGATGAAGTATGCCTTTTTTTATCTTCTTTCTCCTTCTCTCTTTTTCAATGCCATCTTTCGGTGAAACGGTGAAGGAATCTTCTTCCCAAGTCTGGCAGGTGGGCAATCGGCAATGGACGGTTGAAGAGGAATACCTCTATAGCAAATGGGTGGAGACCCGTATGACGGAGGATTTCTTCATCCGCTATAAGATCCCCATCGATTGTGCGGATGTTCCTTATGCCATTCGGTGGATCTATGCACGGATCGCCCACCTCCCTGCAGCTGCCACAACAAAAGAGGGTCAATTCATCGGCCACTGGTTAACGGAGTGGGAACATCTTCCCACCCATTCCGAGTGGCACAAGGATCTCCGGTTTCGCAAGGCCCTCCTTCATATGCTTTCGGAGACCACCACCCGAACACTTCCTTTTGATACCTATCCCATTCGAATCGCACCGGATTCCGTCACGCCGGGTACAGTTTTTCTCGTCACCGAATCCCATTCCGGGATAATCAATTATGTTGCCTTAGATGGAAGCCATGGCCATCCCCTTCAGACCTGGGAGGCCACACTTCCGACAAGGATTCAGAAGATGAACCAGAGAAATTTTCTCTCCCCCAGGCCGGAGTCCACCATCTACTCAGGTTTGTTAAAGTTCTGCTGGCCGGTCTTCCGAAAAGGGCGTTGGGAATATCTTTCTGCCAAGGAACATCCTTTTTATTCGGAAGAACAGTATGCCTCCAACTTCTATGAAGGCTATGCTGACTTCGTGGAGGCAGTAGCCAAGAGGATGGATCCCACAGCCTACGATCCTTGGGAAAAGGTGGAAAAGGTGATGGAAACCATCGTCCGTTTCCTCCAGGAGAGGGTTCCTATTGTTTTGGCAGGATATAAACAGTGCCGCAAAGGTGGCTGCCCAGAAGGTTCGAACTTATGGGAGATACACAGCACCCCAGGTCGCGATGGGATGATCACCCTATTGATGGACCACCTTTCTCAGATCAACGAATCGAACCATCTCGATAAAGGGAAACTAAGGGAAAAGATGGAGGCCATTCATATCCCTATCTCAAAGGATCGTTCCATTACATTTTATCATATTTACCAGAATTACCTCTGGCTCTCCCCTCATCCTGAGGATTCTATTGAGGCCCGGTGGGGATTGAAGAAGTGTGAGATGATCCTTTCCCAAATCCGAAGTACTAAAAACTCCATTGCCTTCATCGAGAAGGTTTATCGGAAAAAAGACCCTAAATATGCGAGCTTTGCCATCCGTCAGCAACAGGAGATCCTTCGAAGACTGAGTGAGGAATGGGATAGGTCGTTGTGCAAAGAGATACCTTCTTCCAAAAAAAGTAAGAGGAATAGAAATTGAAATGGAGGCCCTGGTGTAGTGTCTCTAACACTTCTTTAAAATAATCTCAGAGCTGTCATTCCCGCCCCGCATCCCGTGGTCGGGTCTAATCGACAAGTGCGGGATAAACTCCAGCGGGAATCCAGGTTGAAAAGACTGGATTCCGGATCAAGTCCGGAATGACAAGATTGTAAAGTCATTTCTGAGACATTACACTAGCGCGGATCAGGTCATTTTCTTGAGAAGAAATACTTTGTGATATCGATATGGTATTTAATTGGATCCAATGTCTTGAGGATCCATCGTTTGAAATCCCCTCTCCTATCGGCTTCTGTGAGGTCAACGATCTCCTTCTTTGCATCCCCCTCTTCATCCCGGGACACCAATAGAACTCTGGGGCGATCTATCCATTTGGGATTGGGATTGTGTCTATAGACAATCCCCAATTCATGGGTATTGAGAAGGACCAAGGACCCAATGGGATAAATACCAACGAGACCGATGAAGATCTTGAGGAAAGTTGCGTCGAAATGGATGCCCCTTTCTTTTAACATCATGGCCAGAGCCTGTTCTGGAGTAAATGGGACTTTCCTGTAAATCGTTGGGGTTGTCATCGCATCATAAGAATCCGCAATCTGAATGATCTGTCCGAAGAGGCTCACCTCCTTTTTCCGGAAGAGTCTCGGATACCCAGAAAAATTGCTCTTCAAATGGTGGTCGAAGATACCGACCACTATCCTGGGATTGATCTCACCTAACTGTTTCAGATTGAGGAGAATTTCCACTCCCCACAGGGGATGCCTCTTCATCATACCCCATTCTCCTTCATCGAATGTGGAAGGTTTATTTAAAACCTCTTTTGGAATTTTTGACTTTCCAATATCATGAAGGAGTGCCGTCATCCCCAAGTCCGTCAAGCTCTTTATTGAAAATCCCAATCGCTTTCCCATGGCTAAGGAATAGATGGAGACATTGACGGAATGGTTGAAGGTATATTCATCATAATTTTTAATCGTTGCCATTCCCAGAAGCATAGATTCATCCTCCATAACTAGGTGGACCGCCTTCTGGGCTAACCGTTTCAATTTCCTGACCTCGGCATATTGTCCCCCCTTAATGTGGGTGATCACCTCTTTGATCGTTCCAATCGTCTCAAAAAATACCTTTTTGGCTACCTCATGAGGGTCCTCCTTCCGGAGGGTAACAGCTCCTCCCTCCTCTTCCTCTTCAAAGACCTCCAAGGGGTTCACCTCTATGGAATGGATATCTCTGTTTACTAATTGTTCGGTGAAAAGGGTAGCATTCTCTTCTTGGCCTTCTTCCAAGCTCATCAAAGCATAGATGAATTCCTTTAAAACTCTCTCATCCAAAGGGGCTTTAAAAATGATCTCGCCGATCAACCTCTTTTTCCATTGGGTCAGGAGATATTTGAAACTGGTAAATCCCTCCACCGAATAGCGCAATCGTTGGTCATTGAGGAAGAGGTCGTCCTTTACGATTTTGAGGGAAAGGCTCTCCTCCCTCTTGATCAAAGCGTTAATGCTTTGGAGGGATTCTTGAATGAATTGATGAAGAGCGACATTCTTCGAATCATAAATTTGAGAGATTCTCGTCAACACATGAAATTTGGTGACGAGACTGTTCCCCAGTCTCGATAGATCAGAATCCATGCCCTCTGACGGTTTTTTGCTCATCTTTTGGGATTGGATCTCAGTTTCCTTGACCTCCATCTTCTCTCCTTAACGGACCGATCCCTCGATCTGTCTTAATTTATCCTCTCCATTTGGGAGAGCTGCTTCTTCATGAGCCACCATGATTTTTAATGTATTGCTTGCGCAGAGTCTCATCTCACCCCATTTTGCCTTTTGAAACCACCTTCTCTTTTTGGCAATCTTCTCTAATATCGGAATTGTCTCTTTAGAGCCTGTCTCGGCCAAAGCCCTGAAGAAAGAGGCTTTCTCGTTAAAATCCCGTTTGTAAAAGTTTTCAGAAAGGATGATATCCAGTAGTGGCTTTACCGCTTCGTTCTTAGCGATCCTCGCCAACGAGAGGGAAGCCTTCCCTCTGATTCCGGCCAAAGAATCCCCTAAAAATTTCAGCATAAGATCCTTCCCTTTCTCCCCGAGTTTGCTGAGAACCTGGAGTGTCTCCTCCCTTACCTTTGGATCCTCATGAACAACTAAGCTCTTTAAATATTTCACTGTAGAGGGATGGCCAATCTCTCCAAGAATATAGAGAATGTGGCAGATCAGTAAAGTATTACGATCCGATAAGAATTTACTCAGGGGCTGGATATCCTCTCGGCAGAGTTCGGCGAGATGATCGCAGACCACTTTTCTCCATTTCCCAGAATCCAATTCACCCAATAAATGACAGAGGGGTTCGACGGCCTGCTTTGTCAGAAGGCTGAAGCATTGAAGAATCAATTCCGATTCCACTTCCCCATTGCCTTTCATGACTTTACCTAAAAGTTCGATAGGACGTGAACTGGAAAAATTTTCGACAATGCGACGAATGGCAAAGATCTGTTTGTCTTTCATGGCGATCGATTCCATTGCATCATTGAGGTTTTGCAAGATTGCCACTGCCTTCCCCAACTTTTTCTGTTCGAGGAGGGATTCGATCGTCCTTTCGAAGTAGGAGATCATATTTTCATAGGCGTCCATTTCTTCACCGAGATGAAGCAGGATCTCGATGAGGTTATCGATCAAAACATAGATATATTCCTGCTCTTGCTCTTGTTGAACCTTTCGTTCGATCTCCCCCATCTCATCAGGAGTGGGCTGGCAGGCCTGAATTAAGGATTGGTCTGGAGAGAGATTCAGCGCTTGTCTCAAACCCCCTGTCACAAGTTCATGAGCTTCCTCCTCCCCTTCCTTAGCCTCTTCCTTTGCCTTTTTCTCAAGCCCTTCTTCCCCAAACCCCTTATATTCCAGTCCTTTGCTCAGATCTTCTATTGTTGCGGGAACGAAGCTGATCCCCTCTTCCAAAAATTCATCCGCAGTCGAGATGACGATGTGAGAGAAATCTTTCTCCCAGATCAAGGTGACGAGATCATCCTCCGAGCGATTGATGAAGTCAGATTTTCTCACAATATCGAGGAAATCGACGACCTCTCTGAATTCTAAACCTTTGAAAAATTGGATTTCACGAATCCCATCTTTAAAAAAGAGAAAGGCCAAACTCTCTTTCACATCCTGACTTTCATACACCACCTTTCCCCGATAGAAGAGTTTATGTTCCCCTATCTGGAGGATAAAGGAATCGAATTCATCGAAGTAGCGATCAAAATCCTTCTGCAACCGATCCATATATTTTGACAACATAGGGTGTTTGGCTTCATAAAGTCGGTAGGCCTTCGTGGTATGGAGGAAGGTCTGAATCAATGCCTTCGTGGATTTCACTCCCTCTTCTATGAGCCTATCCTCAAAAATATCCACTTTATCTTCTAACTTCTTATCCTCTAACTTCCCCAACAGATTTTTCCTCCCTTTTATTACAGGTTAATTTCCATACTCCCCATTATCTCCCCTTAGGAATCGATCCAGTTCTGATTTGAGGACCTTCCAGCCTTTTCCCGCCTTGGCCCCTTTGATTCTCCCCATGTAAAGATACCTCAGATAAGTTGGCCTTGAGATCCGAAGATAATGGCAAGCTTCCTGGGTCGTCAGAACAAAATCTTCTTTCTCCCTTAACATAGCTTTCCACCTTTTGTATCAGAATTTACACTAATTGTTAGCATTTTCTATACCAAACTCTTCAATATCGTTTAACTTATCAATATTTAAAAGGAATTATTTTTTCTAACCCTCTCTATTAGAAAATGATAATGACAATTTTTGTACTTCAAAAGTACAACTTTCTCCCTTTCTGTTCCCCCCTTTTTCTATTGTTCCTCTGAAAAGTTATCGATTAAAATTCTTGCATGCCTGAGAGAGGGGTGGATAATGCTCATCCTTACCGACTGGACATTGATTGGAGATTATGGTAAACCCCGTTGAAAGGACGGGTCTTTAAATCCGCCCTCAAAAAGGAATAAACATTTTTTTCTACCTCCCCGCCATGCATGACGGGGTTTTCTAACGGGGTAAATATGCCAAAGAGAAAGGGTGGCTGGAACCCATGGATATTATCAACACAATGGATCTTGCGGAGATGAAGAATTTTTTAAAACGGAGGAGGCCATCTATCTGAGATTTTAGATTGCGGATTGTAGATTTAAGGAAATGAGGGATTATTTAAACTGGAGGAAATTATGAAAAAACAACCCGATATGAAAAGAGTAAAGGAGATTATTAAAATTCTCTCCAAGGAAATCCCGGATTCTAAGATCGCCTTAAGATTCTCTAATCCTCTCGAACTCCTGATCGCCACCATCCTCTCTGCCCAGTGCACGGATGTCAAGGTGAATCAGGTGACGAAAGATTTATTTAATAAGTATCGCTCCGCAAAAGATTATGCAGAGGCCAATTTGGCAGAATTGGAGAAGGACATTCGGCCAACAGGATTCTATCGCAATAAGGCGAAGTCCATCCAGAAGTGTTGTCAGGAGTTAGTGGTCCGATTTGGAGGAAGAGTTCCAAATACCTTAGAAGAGTTGGTTACCCTTCCTGGTGTGGGAAGAAAGACAGCCAATGTCCTCTTAGGGAGTGTTTTCGGAATACCTGGGATTGTCGTCGATACCCATGTCCATAGAGTGAGTCAGAGAATCGGTTTGACAAAGAACGATGATCCGGCCAAGATTGAGTTCGACCTGATGGAGATCGTCCCAAAGGAAGAGTGGACCCATTTCTCAAACCTCCTCGTCTGGCATGGCCGAAGGACCTGCACGGCAAAAAAACCTCTCTGCGAGCAATGTCCCATTCGCAAGTGGTGTGACTATGGGTCCAAGTTACTAAAGAAATAGAATCTTTGCTAACACATTAGGGTCTTTTTTGCTTGACAGACAAGTCCGTTTTTCGTATATTCAACCCATCTAAAACGAGTTTTTCTCATTATCATGAGAGGGGCGCTATAAATCCTTTTACTTTAAAAAAGTGAAGATATAGGCTTGCCATAGTGGAAAAAGTAGGGATCGCCCTTGGGCAACCCTAAGGAAGTAAACCATTAAACCTGAAAGGAGGAATGTGGGATGAAGATTATCAAATGCTTTGCAATGGTCCTGGTTTTGGTGCTCCTTGCGACAGGCGGTATGGCTGTTGCGGGAACCCTTGACGAAGTCCGTGCAAGAGGGGTTCTTACAGTAGGCGTGAATGGCGGGGTGGCTGGATTCAGCATACCTGACGAAAAGGGCGTGTGGAAAGGTCTTGACGTGGATACGGCTAAAGCGATCGCTGCCGCGGTGTTTGGCGATGCCAACAAGGTGAAATATGTCGCCCTCACAGCCGTCCAGCGCCTCCCCGCTCTTCAGTCAAAGGAGGTGGATGTCCTGTGCCGTAACACCACTGCCACCTTGACCCGTGAAACCGTGAACGGCCTCAATTTTGCTCATGTGAATTATTATGACGGTCAGGGGTTTCTGATTCCCAAGAAACTGGGCGTAAAGAGCGCCAAGCAATTGAAAGGCGCCACCGTTTGCACCCTTCCCGGAACAACCACCGAGATGAATGCGGCGGATTTCTTCCGGAAAAACAGAATGGATTGGAAGCCAGTCGTCATTGATAGCAATGCCGAGCTGAATAAGGCCTTTTTTGCCGGTCGCTGCGACTGTCTGACCTCGGACGCCTCCCAGTTGGCCGCAATACGCTCCGTGGCCCCAAACCCCGGCGATTACATCATTTTACCTGAGATCATTTCCAAGGAGCCCCTTTCCCCTGCGGTCCGTCATGGAGACGATCAGTGGTACGACATCGTTAACTGGTCAGTTATGGCCCTGATCGAAGCCGAGGAACTGGGTATTACCTCAAAGAATGTGGACGAAATGTTAAAGAGCGCAGATCCCCAGATCCAGCGTTTCCTAGGAGTTTCCCCAGGCTTCGGTAAGGGTCTCGGTCTCGATGAAAAGTGGGCATATAATATTATCAAGCAGGTGGGCAACTATGGCGAAGTCTTTGATCGCAACGTGGGTCCGAAAACGCCCCTTATGCTTGAGCGCGGGCTGAACGACCTGTGGACAAGGGGTGGAATCATGTATGCCATTCCATTCAGATGATTCTCTATGGGGGGTGCCCGCAAACGGGGCACCCTCTTTTGAATCACTGTTCATCGGAAGACAACTGATCAAAGGCATAAGAGTTTGTCCCCTCAGGGACTGGCAAAACAAACCTCTTCAGGAAGCAACCAACCCTTTGAACGAAAGTGAGAGGCTTCAAGGACAGCGCGGCACTAGAAAAGACACCTTTCTGGCTTGACCCCAAAAAAAGGGCCATCCTTTTTCAGTTCATGACTTTCTGTATGGTGGGGTTGCTGGCCTACTATCTCATCTCCAACACCCTGATCAACCTCCAAAGACAAAAAATTGCCACAGGGTTTGGATTTCTGCACAAAGAGTCCTCTTTTGAGATCGGTGAATCTCTGATCCCCTATTCAGCAGCCAGTTCATACGGCCGTGCCCTCCTCGTCGGAGCCTTGAATACCATAAAGGTCGCTTTCATAGGCGTCGTTCTCACCATTATCCTGGGGACGATCATCGGAGTGGCAAGGCTTTCCACCAACTGGCTTCTCTCAAAGCTGGCAACCCTCTACATCGAAGTCATGCAGGATATTCCTATACTTCTGCAGTTATTTTTTTGGTACGCCATCTTTTATGAAACCCTGCCCTCTCCGAGGCAGGCCATCAGCCCGGTCGCAGGAATCTTCATGTGTAACCGCGGAGTGGCGTTTACCATCCCCGAGGCCCATCCTGCTCACTACTACATGCTTCTCGCCTTTGTGGCCGGGTGTTTGATCGTTTATCTGATACGTCGATGGGCAAGAGAGCGGCAGGAGAAAACAGGGCAGATTTTTCCGGTATTCCTAGTCTCCATGGGGATCCTCGTAGGATTCCCGTTGTTGACCTGGTGGGCCTTCGGCGCCCCCATGGAGATGGATGCCCCCAAACTCGTTGGCTTTAACTTTGAGGGTGGTTTAACAGTGAGTCCAGAGTTCATTGCCCTCCTCCTTGGTCTCGTATTGTATACGGCCGCTTTTGTCGCCGAGGTGGTCCGTGCAGGAATCCAGTCGGTCAGCAAAGGCCAGAGAGAGGCGGCCATGTCCATCGGTCTCAGGCCAGTTCCCGTGTTAAACCTGGTGATTTTACCCCAAGCCCTCAGGGTCATTGTTCCACCCTTGACCAGCCAGATGCTCAACCTGACAAAGAACAGTTCTTTGGCCGTAGCCATTGGTTACCCGGATTTTGTCTCTGTGGCCAACACGACCATGAATCAGACAGGACAGTCCATAGAGGGAGTCGCCCTTATCATGGCGGTGTATCTGTTTTTCAGTCTGTCTACCTCAGTCTTCATGAACTGGTATAATAAGAGAGTCGCTCTTGTAGAAAGATAAGATGGAACAAACGGTCCAAGCAGAAGAATTAAGACCCCCTATCACCAGCATTGGCGTTATCGGTTGGGTAAAAAACAACTTGTTTAATGGGGTGTTCAACTCCATCCTTACCGTCGTGACCCTTTTCTTTCTCTGGAAAGTTGTTCCCCCTCTCTTCCGTTGGGCTTTCATTGATAGCGTGTGGCATACAACTGGTCAGGCGTGCAGACAGGCTGCGGGTGCCTGCTGGTCGGTCATTTCCATGAACTATCGTTTTATTCTCTTCGGCTTCTATCCTTATGAACAACAGTGGCGACCTTTCCTCGCGATGATGATCCTTTTCTGTCTCC
>Ga0315294_10002021_pt1 | contig 22275 bp, 20 predicted proteins | sample YL17G13_40_MG_FD_203626 | JGI IMG/M metagenome (GOLD analysis project Ga0315294, IMG submission 203626) | Sediment microbial communities from Yellowstone Lake, YNP, Wyoming, USA - YL17G13_40 | ecosystem: Environmental > Aquatic > Freshwater > Lake > Sediment | place: USA: Wyoming | collected...
GGTCTCCGACCCCGCTCACCTGAGGTTGAATTCCTTCCTCCCAGAAGTGGGCAGTCGTGTACATGCCGCGCTGCTCGTGCCAGTCGGTCAGCGCCCGGAACGTCTCCGCGTAAATGTCCGAGACAACATCGAACCATTCCCAGCGGGCCTTCGCAAAGAGGCCTTCACTGTCCGGATCAAGAGCCAGAGGCATCCAGAGCCGAATATCACGTCCGTAACGTTCTTTGTAGCGCTGCTCAAGCGTGTCGGACCATGCCAATTGCCACCCGTAGTCGCCTTCGTTGTCGATGAAGTCGCCGGGGACCGACCTGCCGAGCCGGCTGCCAAGACGCCGGGCGTAGGGTTCCAAGGCGATCTCGATGAATGCAGGGGCAAGACGCGCATCGATGTAGTTGACCTGCCCTCCGTCGACCCCGTTATGGTTATACTTGTTAAACGCGTAAATGCGCCACGCTCCTTCCCCAGGAGACTTCCAAGCGAAGGGGGCGCCACCGCCGATGACCTGCAGCGTCCGGCTTCGGATCACGGCTGGCGGCCTTTTCTCGCCGGCGACGGCTGGGGGAAGGGGCGAATCCAACTCCGCCGCGACGGCGAAGAACGAAGCAGGCACCTGAACTTCGGTCTCGCCCGGCAGATCCAGGATCTCCCAGCGGAGCGACTCGGCCCGCAGCTCGGGGTGCGCCTTCAGCACCCGGCCGTTGGCCTGCAAGCTGGGCCACCAATATTCATCGCAGTAGCCGAGATAGTTCTTCAGCGCTTGGGCTTCTTTCAATGCGTCACCGAAAGCGGCAAACCATTTATCTCCCAGCCATTCTTCGTCCGGAAGGTCGGGAGTTTTGACCATGGACTTGCGGGCATGAGCATAGCCGGGGCTGAAGCCTTGGCTGGACAGGACGCGGGATATCTCCGCCATCTTGGCGGAGTCGAGAGGCTCGTCCCAGAACCAAAAGACGAAAGGCGCATAGATCATGTCCGGGTTCCGGAAGTCCTTCCGGAGCGTCTCGAATGGGACGGCCTTTCGCATGCCCCAATTCGCCGGGAGCGGACCGGGCCGGCCCCCCTCCGGCAAAGCCGATCCAGATAAAGACACAGCAAGCAAAAGGAATAGAACCCGGGATGAGAGACGGTCTATGAATGGACGCATCGGAGACTCCTTTTTTGATTCCGCTAGGGATGAGGCAGATTAGAGATTATCATCATTGGGGAAACAATATCAATTTCAACTTCGGCGGAAAGATCGGGGATAAAATCTCTCCTTGCCCCTAATTAATCGGGGAAGCTGGGTCATGAGTAGGTTTGATCCTCTTTTCATCCCTTGCGTCGTAATGATGATTGGATTATTCTCGTATCTCTTAAGAAAGTGGGAGGAGACGATGCGCAAAATCTATTCCCTCCGGAAGATGGCCCTCGAAGCCGGCGGCGAGTATGTCCTGGGTGCAAGGGACCTCAGGACCCATGCTTGCTATCTCATTTACGGAGAATTGGCTCCGGGAGAACGAGGACGGAAAGTCTGCCCTGGTGCCGGCCACGAAGAAATCCTTCTGGCTGTCAAAGGCAACCTTTCCTTGAGCGCGGAGAACGAAGAGATCCGGCTGCAAGAAGGCGAAGCGCTGCATTTCCAAGAAGAGGAAACAGTTTTTCTGGCAAACCCCGGCCAAGAAAAGTCCGTCTATATCCTGGCAGGAGGGCATTCCGGCCGGGCGCATTAAGAAGGACAACAGTCATCCATGGAATTGCACGGGAGACGACGGACATCGAGGCCGGCGGCTGCGGCTTTTTGTCTGATCCTGGCCACCCTTTCCTCTCTTTTCCTCGGGAATGAGATTTTAAGCGCGGCCGTATCGTCCTTTCCGTATCTGATGTTGAATTGCCTAAACGAGAGGAGCGTGATATTATGAACACTGAAAGAATGGAGCCAAGAATGAAATTGAAGGTCATTTTAGAGCCCAGCGAGGAGGGAGGATATACGGCCATCGTGCCCGCGCTCCCGGGCTGCATCAGTGAGGGGAATACCAAGGAAGAAGCCCTGGCCAATATTCGTGAGGCGATTGAGCTTTATTTAGAGCCAGTTGATGATGACTTGAGCCTCTCCCCCGGTTCCGAACTTATTGAAATCACCCTGTGACCAAAGTCCCCAGCATCGGATATCTCCAATTCATCCATGCCATGCGCAGGGATGGCTGGATCGTCGTCAGGCAAAAAGGTAGCCACGTCCGGCTTCAGAAGCGAGCAGGCGCTGAACTTCTAAAACTAACGGTTCCTTCCCATCAGCCAATCAAGCGATCTACATTATCTCATCTCCTGAAACAAGCGCATTTATCCGTGGATGATCTCATGAGGTTGATTTGAAATTGGAAAAAGATCAGAGAAAGATCGAAGATGGGACAAAAACCGCGGTTGAACAATGCTCCGAGCGAAATCAGTTTTTGAGGAGCTGAAGGCCTGCGGTGTGACTCACGTGATCGGCCTAGCGGACAAGAAGCCTCCGCCAATCCATTCTTGCGTGATCGGAATCAAGCTAATTTCTGAGCTTCTTCGGAGGCCCTCTTCTGTCCCGCCAACCCTTGACGCTCAACTCTCTTAAGCTTATCGATGACCATCCTGGCCTTGATGTTCGGAAGCTTCCGTTTTCCCAGTTGCTGTTTTTGATAATTCTCTTTAAGGAATTCATTTATTTCTTCGGAGCTCATGAACGATTTCAAGAATTCATCTCCCACAAGTTCAGCGACCAATCCCTCATAATCTTGACTCAAGGCAACGACCTTTGTCGCTTTAAGAAGTTGAGTTCTGGCCTCGACAATCTCCTTTGAAAGATAGGCCGGCAGAGGGCCAAGAAATTTTTTTGCATCTTTGATCACTTCTTCGCAATATTTCTGTCCCTCTTTGAGAAATGTCCGGGCCAAATAATATTTCTTGAGATCCTGAGTCTTTCCTTCTTCGACAAATTCTTTAAACAGACGAAGCGACTCGTTCATTTTTTCTAAAGATTTCTTGGCTTTCAAAAAAATATCTTTGACAATCCATTCTTCCATATTCTCACCCTTCCTTCCGATGAATGACCCGCAAAAAAGAAACGCCCTAGGGCTTCAACCTCGATCGCGCCAGCTTCATCTGGCCTCCTCGACATCAAGAATCCCCCTTGGGATTAACCGTATTTCCTTCCACCATGAGGACGATAGTTTTTTCTTTGGCTCTGGTCCTATGAAGCACTCTCTTCGGCACAGTATAACCTTGATTGGGCAGCAGTTCGACAGTTTGACTTTCCAAGTCCAGGAGAAGCCTTCCCTCCAAAACGAAAAATAGTTCATCTTCCTTGTCGTGTTTGTGCCAATGAAACTCCCCCTCAAATATCCCAAGTCGAACGATGGCATCATTTATCTCAGCGAGGTTTACGTTGACCCATTTTTCTTTGTTTTCGTGAACGAGCTTAGACACGTCGATGATTTTCGACTGGCCGAATTTCTCAGCCATGATTCAACTCCAGTTTCGCCCCTCCACGGGATGATTATAGAATATTGATTTACGAGGAAAGAGTCAACTCGGGGTGTGGATGAAAGGGGGAGGGCAGAGCTTTTGTTTCAACGAACTGCAAAGGAGAAAGATCGTGGCTAAATCCGTTCTCATAACGGGGTCAAAGCAACTTTTTACGCATAGTTTTCCAGGGGGGACCTGCGTAAAAAGTAGCTTTGACCCCGTTATGCCTTCTTGCGTAATGAGTAGGTTTGACCCCGTTTTCCCTATTTTCGCTTTCTGGGCGTGGCCATATAAATATTGCCCGTCGCCTCGCCCATCCATATGACCAGCTTGTCTTTTCCGACGGCAAGGGTGCCGTTGCCTCGCGGAAGATTCAACTGGAAGCGGCTTTGCGAGGTCCGATAAACGGCTTGGGTCTTTCTGTCCGGTTTTTTCGACCGGGGGTCGAGTTTCTGGGCCCAGACAGAGCAAGAGCCTTTCCTTTCCGAAAGATAATACAGAGAATTTCCATCAGAAGACCAGCCCGGCGAGCCAAGATAATGTTCATCCTCAAAAAGGAGAATCCAGTCTTTCTCGGGGGCCGGGCCTCCGGCCAGCGGGGCTATATAGATCGCCACCCGTCCGTCCGGCTTTCCCAGGACGAAACTGATCCAGCGGCCGTCGGGCGACAGCGCGGGGTCCATGATCCTGCCGGCGCCGGATTCCAGAAGGAGCCTCTTTTCACCTGTGGCGATATTGTATCTCAGCAGCCGCTCCCCTTTTTCCTGGATAAGGGCAAAGTTCGAGTCCGCATAGAATCCCAGGATCACACAGGAATCGCAGACATCCCGGCCAGCGGTATCACGTCCGATCACTATAAATGTCCGGAATTTATCTTCCACGAGATCGCGGTAAGAAAGGACGGTTCCGTCGGGGCTTAACCGGGGTGTCTGACCGAATTGTCTGGCCCTCAGCGGAAATATTCTTTCTCCGCCGGTGGCCAGGTCCTTCAACCGCACCTCGATGCGGCCTGTTTTAAAACCGCCAAAGGCACTATAGGCTATCTTGGACCCATCCCGATTGAGGCTGGGCTCGAACTTGGCCATGAGGTCCTGGGCCACCGGAACCGGCTTGCCGCTGATCAGGCCAACATCCGGTCTGCCTTCAAGGGTCCAGATATTCGCGATCCAATTAAGGTTGACGTAAAGGAGGCGGCCATCCCGCAGGACTGATGTCTGGTATTGCATGCCCGCTCCGGACGTGATCCGCTTCGTCGGTCCGCTGACCTTCCAGCTGTTTTTATCGATAGTAGCCCGGAAAAGGTTGACTCCTTCAACCGTCGTGCCCGTGGCAAAATAGATATCGGACCCAGCCCAGGAGTACGGACACTGCCAGATCGGAGGCAAAGACAAGCTGCGATGGGCGTCCGTGCGGACAGCCGGGCCTCCCGCGACCGGGGCGACCCACCAATCGAGGCTGGACGGATCGTCCGTCCGCCGGCCGCTAAATATCAGATGTTTCGCGTCCGGAGACCAGACCGGGGCCGAGCCCTCGCCCAGACCGACGATGCAAAACTCAGGCTGAAAGGGGACCGGAGTCCCTCCCTGAGCGGGGACCAGAAACATTTTGGTCAGAGTCGTTTCAAGGGAAGCCGGGATCTCGATATAAGAGATCCAGGCGCCGTCCGGGGAGTACCGGGGATAAAAGCCGCGGTCGGCGATCCGGCGTTCCTGGCCGCCCAAGGTGCCCACCTCATAGATCCCGCCCCCGTCTCGATCGGAACGAAAAACGATCTTGGAGCCGTCGGGGGAAAAAGACGGGAGGTAGTCATCGGCGGGGTGGATGGTCCGTCGGAGCGGCGTCCCTCCCGCGATTTGCTGGACCCAAATATCGAGGCTGCCGTCGCCGCTTCGGTCTGAAGCGTAGGCAAACATCATCCCGTCCGGAGAGACAGCCGGAGTCGAGGTTAAGCCGGCATCGAAGGTCAGGCGCTGGATATCGTACTCCGGCATGGCGGATGTTCTCGGGAAGAAAATCCAGAGGAGAATGGCCGCGGTAAGGACTAGCGATCCCAGGCCGATCCAGACGAATGGATGTCTCCGGCGCCTGGCGATGGCAGGCTGGGGCGCGCGGAGCTTTCCGGATTCCGAGTCGTCCTTCAGGTCCTGAAGGACGACCTTGAGGTCGGACATGTTCTGCCACCGCCGCTGCGGATCTTTACGGAGGCAGCGCGCCAAGACCTGTTCGATGTCCGGCGGAAGCGTCTCGTTGATCTGGCTGGCCGGCTTTGGATCTTCGCGAAGGATGGCCGCCAGTGTCGCGATTTTAGTATCCCGGCTGAAGGCCTTTTGACCGGTGAGCATTTCGTAGAGCACGACGCCGAACGAAAATATGTCGGTGCGGGCATCCACCTTTTTGCCTTCCGCCTGCTCCGGCGACATATAGGCCGCCGTACCGACGATGAAGCCCTCTTCGGTGCGCGGTCTTTCAGGCCGGCCCAAGGTGCGCGTTGGGCCGAATTCATCAGCTCCGCCTTCTTCCATCAGCTTGGCCAGGCCGAAATCCAGGATCTTGACGCGGCCGTCACTCGTGACCATGATGTTCGTCGGCTTCAGGTCCCGGTGGACGATTCCGGCGGAATGAGCTTTGGCCAGCCCGTCGGCGACCTGGACGGCATAGCCGAGCGCTTCGTTGAGCTTTAATCCTTTGCGGCCGACCAGTTGGTCAAGGGTTTTGCCCTCCACATATTCCATGACGATGAAATTCGCTCCGCGGTCCTCGGTGATGTCATGGACAACGACGATGTTGGGATGGTTGAGCGCGGAGGCGGCTTTGGCCTCTTGGACAAACCGCTGCCGGCGCTCCACATCAGCGACTTTATCCGGCGGCAAGACCTTGATGGCCACATGACGGTCCAGGTGCGTATCGAGCGCCTTGTAGACGACGCCCATGCCTCCTTCGCCGATTTTCTCGAGGATTCTGTAATGAAGAAGCGTCTGACCGGTTACGGGCATTGGACCTGCTTTATTTCCTAATGGGCGTTAAGATATTTATAATTCGGCGGAACGGGCGAAGTCAAGAAGGCTTCTTGGGCTCATAAATGCGAACGATGGGGAGCAAGATGCGCGACGGGTGCGCCGCATCGTGGTGGACGCGATTCACCGCAACGCGCGTTTCGGAATCGAGCCTCAGGCGCTTCCCCGTGTTGGGATTTGGATCGAAGCGCGGATTGTTGCTGCTCGTCACGTGGACCGCGATCTTGTGACCTTTATTGAAAACGAGGCTCGTCGACCAGAGGTCGATGCGCGCCCGCACGACCTCGCCGGGCTTCATGAAGACTTCCTTGTCCAGACCTTCCCGGTAGCGCACGCGAATCGGGGCATCCAGGACTAAGGCCTCGTAGCCGTCGGGATACACATCGACGAGCTTGGCCATGAAGTCCGTGTCGGGCGCGTCCGTCTCAATCCAGAGATCGACGTACACGCGTCCCGTCACTTCCACCGGTTTCGCGAGAACGGGCGTCTCGAAGCGCAGGTAGTCCTGGCGGGCGGCGATCGCCCGCTGGTCCTTCGGTCCCTGGCCAATCATCAGATTCTGGCCTCCGACGGTCGGGACGGTATTCCTCGGATCGTAGCGATATTCCTCGGAGCTCTCGCGCGCGTCCGGAGGTGCCGTGTCGAGCTTGCCCTGTGCCCGTAAGAAATACGCGGTGATCTTCGACGCGGGCGGCCAGGAGGCGGAAGTCCGCCATTCGTTTCCCGGCGCGGCAGGATCCTTCGGATCACCCATCACGTAGTACCGCACGGCCGGCTCGTTCATGATGCCGTTTTGGACTCCCTTGAGCCAGAAATCGAGCCATCGGAGCTGAATGTCCTGCGGATCGAACTTTGCGTTCTCCGGATACTCGATTTGCTCCCGAAGAGTGACGTGGCCGGTGGGAGCCATGAGGAGCTTCTGGTTCCCGGCCGCCTTGCCTCCGCCGTTTTTCTGCAGCCCGACGAAATTGTCGATGTTGCCCTGGGCAAAGATGTCGTACCAGCCGCCGACGTTGTAAATCGGGATCTGGATCTTCGGGTGTTGCTTGACGATGTCAAGCCAGTCCCAATAGGGATCCGAAATGGGACGCGCCACGATCTCCGCAATCTGATTTCCTTTGCCGTGAGCATACATCCAGCCATCGGCCACGTCCTTGCGGTACACGCCGCCCATATGAAACGCGTCCCGGCGGAAATCCGCAGAGGTGAACATAGTGAATGCGCACAGGAGATGCGGAGGAGCCTGTGTCGCCGCCAGCGTTGCCGTGATGCCATAACCGGATCTGCCCACGATCCCGATCGTTCCATTCGACCACGGCTGCTTGGCAATCCATTCGATGGTGTCATAGCCATCGGGCCCGTCGGTGAGGAACGGAATCTTTTGCGTACCCTCGGATCGACCCGTTCCCCGGCAATCCTGGATGATCCTCGCATATCCGCGCGCTGCGTACATCACCGCCGATTCGCGATTCGAACTCCCGCCCATGCCGTAAGGAGTGCGTGTCAGCACGACCGGCCACGGCCCCGGACCTTCCGGAACGAAGACATTAGTCGCGAGCTTGACTCCATCACGCATCACGACCTTTTCCTCTTTGAAGGTGCCCTTGAACTCCGATTGCTGGGCGTCGAGCGGATAGAGAACAAGCAGAAATAGCGTGAGGACCCACACGCTACGGCGTCGTCGGGCTCTCCCTTTAAGCTTGGAAATCATGCCGTCCTCCCCCCCTAGGAATATATTCGAGGTGGATGATCAGTGTCAATCCAAAAGATGCTGAAAAGAGTAAAAGATCGGGGTCAAGCCTCAAAAATGTTGAATGTTGAGGTTTGACCCCGTTATCCATAGGACGATTCCGAGCGCAGCTATTCCTGATCGCAATGGGAGAAAGAATTCAATTACCTTCTATTCTGTACTCAAGCCAATTAGATCCGAAAACAACCTCAAGAACGTCAAATTTATCCTTATGATCCTGATCCGTAGTCCTTGATTGAATCGAAGTTGACACCGGAGCAAAGAGCTTGAGCTCGACATACCGCTGTGTTTCTTTGTCCGGAAGAACCAAGATTAGAGGTTCTCCTACGCGGTGAATTTTTTTGAGTTCCTAGAGCGCTTTCCATAGCGGAATCGATGTGCTGAATGCTCAGAATATAGGTGAATGTCAATACTTCGGGATTAAGCCCGCCTGCTTACACAATTCATTCGCCGTAATTTTATCCAATGTCTTGTGTCTCTTGATCGGAATTGTCTTTGCGTTATTTGTATAGATGGAATGATTTTTCCCTTCTCGGAATAAATAAAAGCCGTTCTGCTCAAAATACTTAATCAAGTCCCGGCGCTTGACGGACACGTTAGATTTCGACGGGGATCTGTTCTAAAAGCGCTCTTCCGGGCGGGATGGCCTTTTTTTGCTTCCGGCAAGCAAGAATCATTTCACGCAGGGCATCTTCGAGCATTTTCCTGCATTCTTCGAGTGTTCTCCCCTCGGTCACGACCTCCGGCCATTCCACGAGCTGCCCCATATACCCGGACTTTATTTTTATGTATTTGGCTGTATAAGTCGAAAACATCCTTGGCCTCCGTGATAGGTGGATTTCTCGGCTATTATAGCATTTCGGCCTTTCTCTTTCTATCTCTGTAGGTGATAAGGGCGATCGGGGTCAAACCTCAACATTCAAAAAAATATTGAATGGTGACGTTTGAATTGATTATCCACTTGTAAATATCATGACGCCCTCGCCACCTGAAATAGCGATAGGACCGGGCCGAAGTCTGTCCTACGTCGTCGTGAGCATTTCGGTGTAGGTGGCGTTCTGGCGGATCTGATCAATGGCCTTTTGGGCGTAGATGCCGACACATACGCCGTCTTTGCGTTTGATACGATTGAAGGCGTATTCGAACCCCTCACTGGCGGTGAGCCTGCCGGCTCCCAGGATTTTGTAGGCGATGACTGGCTTTTCCAGCCGCTCGATCGTCGCCGCGGCTTTCTCGCGCTCGGCGGCGCTGTAGTCGCTCGTTTTGGACGCATTGTACATACACTGATAATAGAAATCCGTGGGGAATTTGCGCCGCTCAAGCTCCGGATGGATCTCGGGCCAATGGGCCGCCGCACCGGCGGGTAAGCCGGCCTCCTTGATATGCTCGATCCAGGATTGGAGTGTTTTGAAATTGCCCCGGCCGAACTGCTCCTCGACACGAGCGCCCTGGATAAAGATCGCTTTGGCTCCGGCTTTGATGGAACGGTCGATCTCTTCAAACATCTGCTCTGGTCTCCCATGACACTGCGAGATCCAGATCTTGAGCCGACCGCCCTTCTCCAGGTAGCGGGCCCAGAGCTTTACCCAACGTTCGTCGGGCGGGCTGGCCAAGGCCGTCAAGCCGCATTCGGCCGCCTCGTCGAGAATCTGCATGATCCGCTCGTCAGTGTAGTGGCGCTTCATCTCCTCGTCGAGCTGGGCCGACTTATGAGAGTATCCCCAGAAAGGATTGGAGCCGAGGATGAGCCGCGAGACTTCGAGCGTCCCGATGCGCACCGTAGGAAGGCCACCGGCTACCGTAAGGCGGGCTGTGGCCGCGCAGGTTGTGGCTCCTGAAATGGGCTTCGCCGCACTCGTCATGCTTCCGACAGCCAGTACCGCACCCGTCTTCAGGAAATCACGTCGCTTCATGATCGTCCTCCTTTTGCAGACGCCGATAGGCCTGCCAGCCTCTTCCTGGCGTCTGCGATTTCAGGGTGGCTGGAATCGGCATCTTTCCAAAAGTCGAGGAAGCGCTCGTATTGAGCCTTAGCCTTATCCTTCAGCCCCTTCTGCTCATACAACGTGCCCAGCCGGTAATGATACAGAGGATGGATGAGATAGCGGATTTGGTTTTTCGGGTCGATCGTGGTCAGCCGCTGGTATTCGGCAATCGCTTTATCGAGGTCTCCTTTTTTCCAATAGGCCCTGGCCAGGACGTCCTTGAGGAAGGGAATGTTATAGCTGGGCATTTCCCCGGTCGTCATGTTCGTAAAATTCGCCGGGACAATCTTTAGGCCGGCCTCTATCGCTTTCTCAAACAAATTCTCCGCGAGAAAGACCTCTGCTTCCAAAAGATGGTAAAGAAGGGTCATTGCTTTTTGCTGGCTTGACTCCACTTTGGGAAGAAGAGGCTCGATCTCCTTGAGCCTGGCTCCGGCTGCGTCCACACGCCCCTGCTTCAAGTCGACCCAGCTAGAAAGAAAGATGTGTTCTGTCGAGTAATAATTTTTGAATACGGGATTTCGCTTCACTCCCCAATCACTGTATGCCTGGAAGGCCTTGCGGGCCAGGTCGTATTCTCTCCGGTCAGTGTAGAGATAGCCTATGATCCAGTCCACTCCTGCTACAACAGTGGTCGAGCCAGCTTTCTCAGCCTGATCTCGTATGGTCAAATATTCGGCCAGGCTTTCATTCCAGCGGCCGAGAAAATAATCGTAGTAAGCCTCCAGGTAATATCCTTTCGTTTTTTCGGCAAGGGTCGGCGACCTCTTAATACACTCTTCAATCCAATGTCGGGTCTCCGGGTAATTTTCCTGAAAAGCAAAAATGTATGCCAGGCCCCGGCAAGAACCGGAAAAATCAGGCCTGATTTCCAGGGCCTCTTGATATTTCGCCTTGGCCTGGTCGAACTCTCCTGTGCGGAAATAGAGTTCAGCGATGGAATCTATGGGGTTGGCCTGACCTGGATTTATTGCAGCATAGTGCTCGAAAAATTGAACAGCTTTTTCAAAATTTCCTATTTTGGCATAAAGATAGCCGGCCATGTTGATGACGTAGCCAAAATCCGGATCGAGGGTTAGGGCTTTATCGTATTCCGCAATGGCTTCGGGAAATTTTTCCCGGATATTGTAATAAAAGCCAAGGTCAGCGTGGAACTGTTTTTCCTGTGGATATTTTTTGACCAATTCTTCGAGGAGGCGGAGTCTTTTCTCGGGGTCCCATTCAATCACACCGGCATACTCGGCTCCGATATAGAGCCGTTCTTTCTCGCTCGCTTTCTCGGAATATTTTTTGGCCATCTCATAGGCTTCGTTTTGGGCCTTGGTGTCGAATATTTCGGCCGCGACCTTGCCTAGATAGAGATGTGCCACGGCAAACGTCGGGTCGAGCGAAACGGCCTTTTCCAGGAATTTCCGAGCGTCGGCAAAATAGAACTTCTCATAGTCATCGCGGCCCCGCAGGAAATAGTTATAAGCTTCGATAGAACTTGTCGTCAGGTCGGCGATCTTCGGCTGAGCAATTTCAATTTTGGCCGTAACCGGGCCGAGCCCGCGAGTAATCGTCCGGCTGATCTCATCGATCTGCGTCTTCAGGACGCTCGAGACGCCATCCCCCTTGGCGGATGCCGTCTTGAGCAGCTGCTTTGTCGCCGCATCCACGATTTTGACATTCGTGGCAAATGCCTCGCCCGCCTTTATATAGCTTCCGAGGACGAGCGCATCGACGCCTTCCTTGCGGCAGACATCGAACCCGGCCTCTTCGTCGTTGATGGCCGTGCTTTCCTTGCCCGATTGGCGAAGAAGGTCCTTCAGCCTCTCCCATGAAGTCACCCGAAAATGGCCCGACTGTTCGAGGCTGGTAATGAGGAGGTTGGGGATGGCCTCCTGGAGGTAGTCGAGGTTTTGGTCGCCGGTCTGGTTCTTGAACCCGATGACGGCGATGGCGCGCTTGGGGCCTGCTTTATGAGGGAGGATCTTCCAGATAGCGAATCCGATGATCGCCACTGCCACCAAAGCAATGAATGGCCATAAAGCTTTCTTCAGGCTGAATTGGACCGTGATTTGCTTCGACGTGAAAGACTTACGGGCCGGTTGCGGCAGCGACGTGGTGGGGAGCTCCTTTTCGATCCCGGCTAACTCTGTCTGGACTTCGTCAGCGCTCTGGAACCTTTTCTCTTTCGATTTTTCCAGGCATTTAAGGATGATGTGACTGAGATTGTCCGGAATCTGAGCGTTGAGGCTCTTCGGATCGGGGGGCCGCTCGCTTTTTTGCTTGACAGCGACGCTCAACGGAGTATCGCCCTTGAACGGAAGGTGACCGATCAGCATTTCAAAAAGAATGATCCCCAAGGAATAAATGTCGGAGCGCTGATCAGCCTATTTTCCTTCGACCTGCTCGGGCGACATGTACTCCGGAGTCCCGATTATTATGCCGGCTCCCGTGATTCCTTTTGCCGCCAGCGAACGGGCAATGCCAAAGTCCATGATCCGCACATTGCCCTCTTTATCGATCATGATATTGGAGGGCTTAAGGTCTCTGTGGATAACTCCCAACCGATGCGCTTCCGCCAATCCCTCACTGACCTGTCTGCCAATGGCAATCGCCGTCCCGACGGCCAGCTGCCGCGACCTTCGAATGAAGCTCTTGAGGTCCTCTCCGGCGACATATTCCATAGTGATGAAGTGCATCCCTTCATCCTCCATGAGCTCGTACATGCGGCCGACATTCCTGTGGCTGATTTTGCGGGCGAGCTTCAGCTCGTTGCTAAATCTTCCAATCGTTTCTTTATCCGAGGCTATCTCAGGCTTGATGAGCTTAAGAGCGACTTCCTCACTGAGTTTCTTATCCAGAACTCTATAAACCTTGCCCATCCCTCCTTTTCCCAGCTCTTCGATAATCTGATATCGGCCGGCGAAGGTCGAGCCGGTCGTGAGCTCTTTGATCGGAGTTTTAAGAGTCTCTGTCTGAGAGAATTTAGCTTCGCCGGAAGAAGGAAGAGGATTCGCACATTTACCACAGAAAAAAGTATCTTCGGGATTATCAAAACGACATTTGGGGCATTTCATGGCCCTTCTCCCCTTGGTAGGATGACTTTAGGATATAAATTTATGAGAAAAGAGTCAAATTCAATAAAAAGACGCGGGCAGCTTTCCTTTGAGCGGGCGAAGTGGTAGATTGATTAAGGACTAAAATGAAAGAAGTTTGCATTTCGCAAGTTGATGTCCTTTTCTCCAACGGGATTTATCCTATAGAATTTCTTTTTTATTACAAAGAAGGTTTCAAGACGGAGAAAATGAGGCGGACCTTAAGGGGGCTCTCGTCCATCTTTTGGCCGATGTTCGGGGAATATAAAGACGGCGCCATCGTTTTTGACAAATATCGTGAAGAGGATTGTTATGATGAAGAGGTCGTTCATCAAGAGCTCAACATGGCGGAGATCAAAGAGAACGGATTCGAAGCCTATTCCCGCTTTCGACAGCCGGATTTAAAGAGGCTATTCTTTTTTAAAGCCCTGCGATGGAAGAACGAGATGGCTTTGATCCCCAAACTGAATCATCTGGCTGGAGACGGGTATAGCTATTTTTACTTTTTATCCCTGCTGGCCGCGCTATCACGGCCCGCCCTGGTCCCGTTTAAATCTTCCTTGATAGGGATATTCTTAAAACCCCATCATCAAAGAACAATCCTCAAAGATTTTGCTTTCGAGGGAGTTGTATTGAAACCCATCCTCCCCGCAGATAAATTCACCGTAGAATTTGAGGAAATTCCTCGGACAGAAGTGCAATCGGTCATCGAAGAGATTGCATCTTCCGATAATCTCCGTGTTTCTGCGAATGATATTCTCACGGCCATGGCCGTCAAGAAATTAGTCGGCAGACAAAGTAAATCTTGGGGAGCGGAAGTGAGCCTGACCATGCCCATCGATGTCCGACGACTGGTTAAAGAATACGGCCGAGGATTTTTTGGAAATGGTTTAATGTTCCATACCCTAAAGTTTAAAAAGGAGCGTATCGAAAATTCTCCGGCAAAAGAGATTGCCGTGGATATCAGAAAATCCATGCCTCACGTATCAAGAGAGTCCTACATCCATTATTTGGCGGAGCTGGAAGACCTTATCTCTGAAGGGGACATGGAGAAATTGAGGCCATTTGATCCGGACCGCGGATGCTTGGTGACGAATCTGTCAAAGCTGCCTGCGGATAAATTGGATTTCGGAACCGGCAGTCCCGATTTCGTTATTCCCTTAACCGTAGAGAAAAATTCGACCGCGATTTTAGCCAAGAAAGAAAATTTCGTTTTGAGATATGCTTTTTGATGACTTCATACCCCAAACCCTGGCGGATTCGAAAATCGTCTATGACGACATCGAACACATGGCCTCCGAAAAATTTAATCGCGCATAGAACCAGCAGAAATGAGTTCTCCCATGACCGATGAAAACACCGGGAATCCCACAAAAACCGTAGACCTCAAGCGATTAAAAATAGCCGTCTTGATAAGGATCTTTATTGGGATCCTGGCGCTCGGCTTGATGTTCTTCGCGCCTGCAGGGACTCTTCGATATTGGCAAGCTTGGATCTATATGGCGGTCTCGTTCATCCCGATGTTTTTCGTGATGATATTTTTGCTAAGGAAAAATCCCGAATTGCTGGAACGCCGGATAAAGATGAAAGAAAAAGAGAGGGGACAGAAAAAAATCGTCAAACTCGCCTCTGTGATATTTGTCATCGGCTTTCTTCTCCCCGGCTTTGATCAACGCTTTGGCTGGTCATCCGTTCCGACCGCCCTGGTCGTGGCCGCGGACGCCATGTTCCTTTTTGGATACGGACTGTTTGTCCTGGTGTTACGGGAAAACCCGTTTGCGGCACGCACCGTCGAAGTGGAACAAAACCAAAAGGTCATTACCACCGGCCCGTATACCGTTGTCCGTCACCCCATGTATTCGGCTGTGCTGCTCATCTATGGCTTCTCGCCGTTGGCCTTGGGTTCCTATTGGGCCTTGATTCCTTTTGGATTGACGGTCATGATCCTGGTGGCCCGGATCCTGAACGAAGAGAAAGTCTTGCTCAAAGATCTCGATGGATATCGCCAATACACCCAAAAAACAAGATTCCGTCTGATACCGGGCGTCTGGTGATTTTGAAAGCTCCGAGGCCGAACTCAGCCTTGTCGGTGTGATGCTGAGACAGTGCCCGCTCCCTTATGGACAAGGAATTATCAGGGAACATTAGCCAAAAAGCAACTCGAAGTCCCTCGGAGAAACCACCATCACGTGATGAAGACGCTTGATCTCGAGCAAATCCTTGTCCCCCGTTACGAGATAATCGGCGTTGCAGGCCAAAGCACAGGCCAGGACATGATCGTCCGTTTTATCCCGGCAGATTCCTTGCGCCTTCCCTTGATGATTTTCGTTCGGCTCGGCGAACAAGACGATTTCGCTGATAAGGCTGATCAGGGCCCTTATTTCCTGTCTGGAAAATCCGGCTTTCATTTTTAAGGCTTCTTCGAATTCCTGGATGATTGATGAAGAGACGTACAGGTCGAAATCCCTCCTGTTGGCCCTTAACATCAATCTTGAGCACAGCCCCTCGGTGATAAAGGCTGCCATCAAGACATTAGTATCAAATACCACCTTCACGAGACGGCCTTGAAGACATCTTCGTCAGTCACAAATCCGTGTTTCTTGGCCTTCGCTTTGGTCGTCTTGGTGATCTTCCGGAAACGCTCTTCCCAGAGATAAGCGCGCAGCGCTTCCTGGATAAGCTCGCTCTTGGTTCGACCCGATTCCCTCGCCAGGCGGTCGAGCTCTGAGGCAAGTTCCCGGGGAAAACTGATGGAAACCACGGCGCGCATGTCCATTCTCCTGTATTACATTTTAATACAGGCTATCAAAATGTCAAGCCACTTTTTGACCTTGCCGGACCGAAGGTTTTGTCCAGGACATCGAGCACGGCGCGCTTCTGCTCCATTCGTCCCCTATCGCGTGACCGTATTCGGTGAGATCGTCACAACCATCTTTCGATCCGTACTAGTAAACATGATCCGCCCCGCCAGACGGGTCGCCCGGCCATTGTATAGCCGTCTAAAAAGGAGCTTTCCCTTCTTTCGCGATCAGAAGCGAGGGGATCATCTGCCGCTCGTAATTAGCGGAGGCAATATGATATAATTAAAAAAAATGCGAGATTTTTTCCGCGCGAAATTAAAAAAGAATCCTCGGAAAGCAGCCGGATGATAAAAAACATGGCCATCCTCCAAAAATTCGAGGAGGAAATGATTCAAAAAGAAAAAGTCGATATTCTAAAGAATTTTCGTCTCGTTGAGGACATGTATAAAGAAGCGGTTTGTCTGGGCGCCTTTCCTCCTCGGGACTCCCTTTCTGGGATAGAAGTGGATATCAAAATCGCCAAGGCGGTCAACAGTGTTTCAAAAGCTCCTTAAAAAAATCGCGGCGGCTTTGGATAAACATCATGGCGGTCGTGAGCTTTTACATCCTGAAGTCTGGGAAGCCTTTTCGCGATGCTAAGTGGTGAATGGACCACGATAGGTAACTAACCTGGAAAACAAGGTCGACATCATGATTGTTGGCCATTCACTCGAATGGATATTATGCCAGGATGGAGAAGGCGAATAGTTGATTGATTGACCATGTTCACAACAAAGACAATGCAAAATCATTTTAAAAGAAAAAAGGGATCTTGACAGGAGGCGGACATAGTTGTTCCCTATATGGTGATCGGCGGCCAGGCTGTGCTTCTTTATGGAGAGCCAAGGCTGACCAAGGATATCGATATCACTCTCGGCATCGGGATCGATGGGCTCGACAAAATCAAGCAAATAGTCAACGCACTCCACCTTCAATACTTGGCTGACCATGTTGAGGAATTCGTGAAAGAGACCATGGTTTTGCCTGTCATTGATGCGCCGAGCGGAATCAGAGTTGATTTTATTTTCTCCTACTCCCCTTATGAGAGGCAAGCCATCGAGAGAGCAAGACGAATAAAATTCGGCAAAACTGAGGTCAAATTTGCCGCCCTCGAAGATGTCGTCATTCATAAAATCATCGCCGCGAGAGCGAGAGATATTGAGGACGTCCGATACATTCTCCTGAAAAATCCCGAATACGATTCTCGTTATATTGAAAAATGGTTGGCTGAATTCGACGCATCTCTGGGCAAGAATTATAGAGCGAGCTTCCTGGCCCTAAAGAAAAGCTAAAATCTGGGTATAAAGGTCCGCTTTCCGATTTGGGGCGTATCCCGAATTTCGCATAGCTGAGAGGTACGTACGAACATCCTCACCTCGGGAATCGTCTAGGATGCCTCGCCGTTTTGCATACGCCTCTTATTTATGACCGAGCATGGCCGCGGGAACAGGCTGCTTGGCGATGCCCGGACCTTGATAGGAAACGGTCAAGCCCTCGCCGCCGGTCTTATTGAAATAATAGACCCGGATGGGATGAAGACCCGGGGCCAGAGCGATCAGTCCACGTTTTTCTGTCAGGCCATGCAGCTCGTCGTTGTCAACCACAAGGTCGTCGCCGATGAACATTTTGCTGCCGTCATCGGATTCCACAAAGAACGCATAGACCCCTTCCTTGGGAATCTTGATAAAGCCCGTGAATTCGAATCCATAATGTTCCTTTCTTTTTTTGCAGGAGAGGTCGATTGCGGAGCAGGCGCCGTATTGGACCGGCTTAAGCTTTGAAAAATCGGGGACTTTGTCCCAATCGCCCTCGTAGTAATTATAGAATACGCCGGGATTGACGCTTATGTTTTGAACGGCGGGGCGCGGCTTGACCTTGACGAACTTGGCCTGGACCGAGCCGCTCACGGGTTTGCCCTCCCGAAAGCACCGCGCCGAAACGACGGTCGTTTCGGTGAGATGAATGGGACCTTTGACGAGCGGCGAAGAGGCTGATGACGCAGAGCCGTCAAGGGTGTAGCGGACTTCGATATTCTCGCGCCCTGAAGCCACAGTCACATCGAGCGCATCCGTAAAGATATCGAACTCGGATTTGATCTCCGGCGGATCGTTGACATCCGGTTTCCCCTCGACGTCCAACACGACAACGCTGTTGAGGAGATCGGGAGCGCGCAGCGGAATTTCGAGCACCAAAGAATCTTCTTTCCGGCTGGTCTTAAGGGCCGCCTTTTTCGAATCCGCAAGCAGATAAGCCTGCTTGGCCTTGTTATAAATTCCCGGGACGATGAGCTTTCCGTCGGCCGGCCAGTTGAAAACGTGAAGATAAAGCCTCGTCCCTCCGCCGATTGTTTTTTGCGTGCATCGTCCCCATTCCAGCTTCTTAAAAGGGCTGGCCTGCGTTGCGTAAATCGATTCTCCGTTCGTGTTCATCCACTGGCCGATCTGACGAAGCCGCTCGATGCTCTCCGGAGGAAACACGCCTTCTGCAGTCGGCCCGATATTGAGCAGATAGTTTCCGCCTTTGGAGGCAATATCGGCCAGCATCCGGATCAGGCTTTCGGCCGATTTCCAGTTCTTGTCATGGCTGTTGTAGCCCCAGTTGTCGTTCATGGTCATGCAGGTTTCCCAATCTACCCCGGGAAGCCCCGTCGGCGGGATTTGCTGCTCGGGAGTCCCGAAATCTCCAGCCGACTCCCTGTCCTGCGAAAAACCTTCCATGCCCGACCGGCTGGCGCCGACGCGGTTGTTGATGATGATGTCCGGCTGGAGGCTCCGGACGTATCGATAAAGGTCGCGGCCGTATTTCTCGTTCCAGGTGCTCACCCACTCGCCGTCGAACCAGAGCACGCCGATCGGGCCGTAATTCGTAATCAGCTCTTTGAGCTGGTTCTTCATGTGCTGGACGTAGCGGTCGAAAACAGCGCCCGCGGCCGATCGGTCCTTCTCCCAGTCGCGGCGCGGCAGGTAATCGGGATGGTGCCAATCCATGATCGAATGATAAAAGCACAGCCTGATCCCCTGCTTCCGGCAGGCCTCGGACAATTCCTTCAGGATATCACGCTTAAATGGCGTGGACATGACATCGTAGTCCGTGTATTTCGAGTCTAAGATGCAGAAGCCGTCGTGGTGCTTGGACGTGATGACGATGTACTTCATGCCCGCGTCCTTGGCCAGACGCACCCATTCCTCGGCATTGAATTTGACGGGATTGAATTGCTTGACGAATTTGTCGTACTCAGCGATCGGGATCTGAGCCGATTGGCGGATCCACTCACCGTAATTCGTCTTTCCTTTCCACTCACCTGCCGGGACGGCATAAATACCCCAATGGATGAAAAGACCGAACCGGGCGTCGCGCCACCATTTCATTCGGGCGTCGTGTTGGGCCGGCGTCTCGAGCTGGGCGAAGAGGGCCAAAGACGCGAAAACGGCAAAGAGCATGAAAGCACAAAGAATCTGCCTGAAAATTTTCCGTCTCATGGCTGACTCCTTATTAGCGTGCGTTTTCCAGCAATAGTTTCAGAGGTGTGTAGCTGATTGTTTCACAGAATTCCTGGACCGCTTTGGTGAGGGCGGTATTGTGGCTGATCAGGGCATCCTTGAGCATCAACACGTTATAATCGAGATCTTCGGCGCCAAAATAAGTGGCCAGGACGCAGCCCACGGCGCTGAGGCCGCAGAGGAAGAGGGTATTGCAGCCTTTTTCCTTCAGCAGTTTATCCAGATTTGTTTTATTGAAAGCGTTGGAGTAATTCTTGATGATTTTGGGATCATCGTCTTTGACGGGCACTGATTTGGGGAACGCAAAAGCTTCGGAATCGGGCTTCGGCCCGTTCCGGGGATCCGTGTGATAGACACGGATGATCGGAAACCCGTTCTTGCGGAACAGCTCGATGTAGTAAGTGATCATTTCCATGCCCAGTTTTCTATCTTGTTCCGACATTTTGGGCAAAAATGCATTTTGAATATCAATCACCAGCAGCGCTGGCTTCATTTTGGCTGCTGCCGCCTTTTCCTGTGCCGCGGGGCAAAGCGCCGCCGCCGTAACCAACATAACAGAAAACATAACCAAAGCTGTTTTCTTCATCTTTCCTCCAATTGAAATAAATCGGACTAGGTTCATATTTTGGATCTGTAGCGTCGGGAAAAAGTATATCACTTTCCTTGCATTCCCGACAAACTACCATCAACGGCGTGATAAACAAGAATTCTGAATCCCTCTCGCCTCGAGTCACTTGACTTTAATCCTGACCTTGGTCTATGCTTAACCTACGCCAGAGGAAAGAATGAAAACATCAGTAACTTTCACGGTGAACCTTCCCCTTGTCGTAAAAAAAGAAGAAAAATTCTTTATTTCTTGCTGTCCCGTTTTAGACATATGGTCACAAGGGGGAACCTTAGCCAAAGCAGAAAAAAACCTTATAGAAGCCGTGAGGCTCTTCCTGATGGATTGCTTTGAACGCGGAAGCCTTGACCGAGTCCTAAAAGAATGCGGATTTGTTCCTATTAAAAAGCCTTCCGGAAGCATTCGTAAACCGAGCCGTCAAAAAGAAATTAATGTCCCCTTGCCTTTTGTTATCGACCAAGCCCTGGCTCAATGTCGCGAATAACCCCCATCCATTACAAAGCCCTGGTTAAAGTTTTCAGCAAAAAGGGATATTCGATCGCAAGACAGGAAGGCAGTCATATAGTCATGAACAAAAAGGACGTGGCCCGGCCGATTGTCATACCGATATATGATGCGGTGGGGATCGACATTATCAAATCCTGTCTAAGAAGCGCCAAAATAGACCGAACAGAATATTTTGAATTGCTTTCTGATTGCTAAATCCAGAGCCCTTCTGATCCCAGGTGCCTTTCTACTTGAGGTCAGCGTCTTCCTCTACAATTCCGAGCTTTTTACTCGGATAGAGTGACGGTAAAAGTAACAGCGTTAGGCCGGAAAAATAGGGAAAAGACGGCAGAGGGAAATTTTCTCAAATTGTCGGTTTTTATGGGGAAAAAGGGGAAAATCAGGTGGTGGAGCTGACCGGGATCGAACCGGCGACCTCTTGACTGCCAGTCAAGCACTCTCCCAGCTGAGCTACAGCCCCACGAGAGTGGAGATATATTACAAGAAGAGCGCCCAGCCGTCAAGATAATGCAATCCGGAAAAAGAATTGCTTCCCGCGCTGGCCGCAACTGGCCGGCCCGCACGGGGGCGGCCGATGCCTTTTTTGATTTCTGCGGCCTACTTGAATACAATGGAGCCAGATTCTTCATGACCTCCAAAGGAGAATAGCCTTGGCTTATTTTAAAAGACAGGCGGCATTCTGGCCTTTCTCTGTTTTCTTATGTCTTCTGGCATTCTGGGCGCCTGGGGCTTCCCAAACCCAACCCCAGGGCCAATCCCAACCTCAACCCCAAAAATTTCCGATTATGACCTGGCCGGGCCCGGACAAAAGTCTGCTCACCCTGGACACCTTTCAAAAAATCGCAGAGGCCGGGTTCTCCTTAAATATGTCTTTTTACGGCGAAAGGGATATCAACCTCAAGGCCCTCGACCTGGCCCAGCAGGCGGGAATCCAGCTCCTCATCCAGGATGCCCGCGTCGCCAAATTGGTCGAGGACGCTTCTCTGCCCCTTACATCTCTCGACCCGATCATCGCCGTTTATAAAGACCATCCTGCATTCTGGGGATACTTCATCTTGGATGAGCCGAATGCGGCCAAGTTCGATCGGATCGCCGAGATTTTCGCTTATCTCAAAGACAAGGATCCCGGGCATCCCGCCTATATCAACCTCTTCCCCACCTATGCTACGCCCCAGCAGCTCGGCACGGAAACCTATGAGCAGCACGTCCAAAGCTTCCTGGAGAAAGTGAGGCCGACCTTCCTCAGCTATGACCATTATCCGATTACATCCACCGGCCTGCGTGAAGATTATTATCTCAACCTGGAAATCATCCGCGGCATGGCCGAGAAATTCGGCCTCCCGTTCTGGGCCTTCACGCTGGTCACAGCCCACGCGGTTTATCCACCGCCGACCGCCGCCCATATCCGCCTCCAGCTCTTCAGCGATTTGGCTTATGGCGCGAAAGGCCTGCAATATTTTACATATGGAACGCCCACCGGAAGCGATTTCGACTGGA
>Ga0315294_10002023_pt1 | contig 22268 bp, 18 predicted proteins | sample YL17G13_40_MG_FD_203626 | JGI IMG/M metagenome (GOLD analysis project Ga0315294, IMG submission 203626) | Sediment microbial communities from Yellowstone Lake, YNP, Wyoming, USA - YL17G13_40 | ecosystem: Environmental > Aquatic > Freshwater > Lake > Sediment | place: USA: Wyoming | collected...
TCGTCACGCCCACGGCGGTGGTCTCCGTGACGATGAGCAGGAGGTCCACGCCGGTGGTCGTGCGGCGCGACAGGTGCTCCATGCCGGCCTCGTTGTCGATGACGACCCAGCGGTAGTCGCCGCCGGCCTGGTCCAGGTACCGGCGCAGCAGGTGGTTGACCGCGCAGTAGCACTTGGGCCCCTCGGGGCGGCCCATGGTCACGAGGTCGAAGCCCTTGGACTCGACCAGGATCTGGTGGAGGGCCAGTTCGAAGGCCCGTTCGCGGTCGGTGTCGGAGCCGGGGAGTTTGCCGGCCAGGGTCTCCTCGCGGAGGTCGGCGACGGTCTTTCCGGGCGGGGCGCCCAGGGCCAGGCCGAGGCAGGCGTTCGGGTCGGCGTCGACGGCCAGGATGCCGCGGATGCCGCGCTCGATGAGGCGGCGGACGATCATGGCCGCCAGGGTGGTCTTGCCGCTGCCGCCCTTGCCGGAGACGGCGATGGTGGTGCTCACGGGTTGTGCTCCGGCGGCGCGCGGCGGGCCAGTCGCGCCTCGGCGCTGGGGAACCGCGCCAGGTCCGTGTAGGGCAGAAAGTTGGAGCGGATGAACTCCTCCATGTAGGTCGGATGGTTCATCAGGTCGAAGTAGGTCATGCGTCCGGCGATCTCCTCGGCCTTCTCCAGGGCCATGCGGCTGACGAGGGCCATCTTGGCCCCGGCGATAGACGTGTTGCCCACGAAACGGATGCGCTCGGCCGGAATGTCGGGCAGCATGCCGATGAGGATGGCCTTGGGTATGTCCAGGTAGTTGCCGAACCCGCCCGCCACGTACAGGGCGGCCAGTTGCTCCGGCCGCGTGCTGGTCGATTGCAGGAGGATCTCGATGGCCGCGTGCACGCCGGCCTTCGAGCGGACAAGGTTGGCGATGTCGGCCTGCGTCAGGGTGATGGCGGGATGCCCGTCGCGCGGCGGGACGAGGACGAGTTCCGGCCCGTCGGGGCCGTCGAGGACGCGGCCGTCGCGGCCCGTGAACCGGCCCGTGCGGTCAATCAGGCCGGCCTCCAGCAGGGTGGCCAGGGCGTCCAGGAGACCCGAGCCGCAGAGGCCCCGCGGCGGTTCGCCGCCGATGGTCTGGTACTGGAACTGGCCGTCCGGCCCGAGGCTGAGGCGCTCGATGGCCCCCGGGGCGGCCCGCATGCCGTGCTTCACGCCCGAGCCCTCGAACGCCGGCCCGGCGCTCGAGGAGGCGCACACCATCCACGCTTTCGAGCCCAGGACCACCTCGCCGTTGGTGCCGATGTCGATGAGGAGCGAGAGGCGGGGCGCCTCGTACAGTCGCGTGGCCAGGACGCCGGCCACGATGTCGCTGCCCACGTACGCCCCGACGGCCGGCAGCGTGTACAGGAGGCCGCGCTTGTTGATGCGGATGCCCGCCTCGGCGGCCCGCAGGGGTGGAATCCACGCCGCCGTCGGGATGTACGGCGACCGCCGTATCCGCCGCGGGTCCAGGTTCAGCAGGAAATGAATCATCGCCGTGTTGCCCGAGCAGATGACGGCCGTGATGCACCCCAGTTCGATGTTGTGCCGCACGGCCAGCGCCTGGATGAGTTCGTTGACGTCGCCCACGATGCGGCGCTGGAGTTCCTCGAAGGCGTCCTGCTGCTCGGCGTAGATGATGCGGCGGATGTAGTCCTCGCCGAAGTGCATCTGCGAGTTGTACGTGGCCTCGGCGCCCAGCGTCGTGCCGGCGGCCAGGTCCATCAGGTGCGCGACCACGGTGGTGGTGCCCACGTCGACGGCGACGCCGTAGTTGCAGCGGCTGGAGTCGCCCGGCTCGAGGTCGACGACCTCGGCCGTTCCGCCGCGCTGCGCCACCACGGCCGTGACCTTGTAGTTCGACTGGGCCAGGACGGCCGGCAGGCTCTGGATGATGCGGTAGCCGGTCTGCATGAGGGGCACGTCGAGGCGCCGGCGGATGGCCATGTACAGGCGCTCGTGGTCGGCCTGCTGGTCGTCCTCGGTGGGCGGCGACATCTCCAGGTACACCTTCTGGACGAGCGGCTCGTACGGGAACGCGCCTTCGCCGAGGTCCTCGCCGGGCATCTCGCTGAAGCGGTGGGCGTCCGAGTCGATGAGGATCTGGCCGGTCTCCAGCAGGTGGCTTTTGGGCACCGTGACCACGAGGTCCGACAGGATGCGTGCCTGGCAGGCCAGGACGACGCCCGCGCGCACTTCCTGCTGCGTCAGGAGGACGTTGGGCGGTGTCTCGACGTCGCCCTCGTCCACGATGACCTTGCACTTGCCGCAGTAGCCGTCGCCGCCGCAGATGCTCGTCAGGTACACGCCGGCCAGGCGTGCGGCCTCCAGGAGGGTCGTGCCGCGCGGCGCCTCGGTCTTCAGCCCCGAGGGCTCGAATCGCACCTTGTAGGTTGGCGTCTTGCTCGTGGGCATGTCGGGGTATTCTATCAGGTTGCGGCCCGTGCGGCTACTGTTCTCGGCCGACCCGGCGGCGGGCTGGAACGAGGTGCTCGTGAAGGCCGCCCACCGGTCGGGCGCGTGGGGCTTCTACTTCCGGGTCATCGACCCTGAGCGGCAGTTGAAGTTCGCCCTGCGGCCCGGCGCGGGGAAGTGAAATTTGCGGCAGTTCGTTTAACGCAGAGATCGCGGAGACAACTAAAGGAGTTATTTTTATCTTTATAAACGTTCATTCTTTCTCTGCGTTCTCTGCGTCCTCTGCGTTAAATTGGAACTGCGAGGGCTTCCTGCACGTCAAGGGCCTACTTTGCGCCTGGCATGGCGGCCTTGACGCGGCCGGCGATGAGCCGCTCGAAGTCCCCCGTTCGCCGCGCGGTCTCCAGGAGTTCCAGCCAGTCGAACTTCCGCACGCCCTCCTGCACGGTGCGCGCGTTCAGGGTGATGCGCACGGGCCGCGCGAAGTCCAGTTTCTCGGCCGGCAGTTCCACCTCGACCTCGCGGACGTTGCGGGCCATGACGGCCACGAGGTTCTGCCCCGGGGGCATGCGGGCCGTGAGTTCCATGGCCTCCGACAGGAGGTAGTCGCGCTTGATCTTGCGCGGGTCCTGCTGCGGCGCCGTCAGGCGGATGGAGTGCGGGGCGCGGAAGTCGAAATCGTTCTTCGCGGCGGCCGTGGCCCGCACGTAGTAGTCCCGCCCCTGCCACAGGTGGTGGAAAATGAGGCGGCACTCCACCGGGAAAGGGTCCCGCCGCACCGTCCGCACGAACTGGCGGAACCGGGCGGCGTCCACCGGGACGGCGTGGCCCCGGCCGGCGTACTCGACGCCCTCGAAACGGGCCGCGCCCAGGCGCTTCATCTCGTCCGCAACGTCGCGTGATAATGTGTTGATGCCTTCCTTCTGCCCGGGTTCGATGTCGTTGGCCCCCCAGTGGTGCTGGACGTCCAGGCGCAGCACGTTCGGCAGGTACAGGATGGCCCCGGCCGCGCCCGCCTCGGTCATCGGGTACGAGGCCATGGGGACGGCGCCCGCCCACTCGCCGGGGGCAAAGAGGGCCGTGGCCCACGTGGCGTAGCCGCCCTTGGAGTAGCCCGTCAGGATCGTGCGGTCGGAATCGACGTTGGCCCGGCGGCGGGCATCGTCCAGGACGGCCAGGGCGTATTCCATGTTGATGCGTTTGGGTTCGAACTGGCCGGCGTCGGGCGCGTCGGCGGCGGCCACGAGGACGCTGTCGGCGTCGCCGCCCAGCCAGTTCTCGATGGAGGCCATCGCGCCCTCGCTGCCGCCGCCGGCGCCGTGGCAGACGATGACCAGCGGCCAGCCGCGCGAGACGCCCGCCGCGTATCCCGCGGGAACGCGCAGGGTGTACCGGATTTGCGGCAGGGCGCCGGCGCCGCCGCCCGCGGTCAGGAACGGGTGGCGGCCGGCGGGCAGGGCCGGGCGCGGCGCGGCCGCGTGCAGCATCGCCTTGAGGTCCGCCCAGGATTTCGGGGCGACGGCGGCGAACCGGGCGGCCAGGTCCGCCCGCCGGGCAGCGTTCTCCTCGGCAAAGAAGGCCCGCAGGATGGCCGCGGCGTCGCCGGCCGCAGGGCCAGGCGCAGGCACTTCGGTCGCCTGGGCGACCGCGCAGACGCCCAGCAGAACGAGGACCGCAACCAGGGGCGGCAAGCCGTGCGGCGCCAGCATACGCAGACCCTCCATGCCCGCATGGTAATCCGCCCGGGCCGCTGCGCCAAGAACGTTGACCGGCGCGCGGCAAGACGCTACGCTTTCGGCTGGCGGAGAAGGGCCGCACGCCCGGAATTTCGCGCGGCGGGAATTTCGCGCGGTGGGCAGTCCTGCCCACCGCGCCGCAGGGCACGGGCGAAACGCGGCGGGCAAGACTGCCCGCCGCGCGAGTACTACTCACGATTTCAATGGTGCCGCTAGGTTCTGTCTGGTGAATCGCTTTTGCCTACAGTGGCGGCCGCTAGAGGGCCCCTGGGGAGCCGAAAACAGGGTTTCAGCCCCCCGCCGCAAGCGGCTGACCATTCGTCAGACAGAACCTAGCCGCCCATGGTGAGGGGCGCGTCTTGGGCCCTACAGCAAGCGTTCGAAAGCAAGGAGGTTCACGATGCCAGTTCGAGTCGGCCTGTGCGGCCTGGGTATGATGGGCACGACGCACTTTAAATCCTACGGCCAGATCGCCGAAGCCCGTGTCGTGGCCGTCTGCGACCCCGATGCCAGAAAACTCGCCGGCGACTGGTCCGGCGCCCAGGGCAACATCGACACCGGGGCGGCCCGCCGGACCGACCTCTCGGCCTTGAGCACCTACGCCGACTTTGCCGCCATGCTGGCCGACCCGGACATCGACATGGTTGACCTGTGCGTCCCCACGTTCCGGCACGCCGAGATGGCCATGCAGGCCCTTGCGGCCGGCAAGCACGTCTTCTGCGAGAAGCCGATGGCGCTCGAGTCGAGGCTGGCGCGCGGGATGATGCGCGCGGCCAAGCGGGCGGGGCGGCTGCTGGCCGTCGGGCACGTCCTGCGGTTCTGGCCCGAGTACCTTTGGATGAAGGAGGCCATTGATTCCGGCCGCTACGGCCGCGTCCGCAGCGCGTATTTCGTCCGCCTGAGCCCCCGGCCCCAATGGTCGTGGGACAACTGGCTCCAGGACGCCGGCCGCTCGGGCGCTGCCGCCCTGGACTTGCACATCCACGACACCGACACGGTGCGGTGGTTCTTCGGGCGCCCGGCCAAGGTGGCCGCCGCCGCGGTGTTCGAGGGCAAGGCCGCCGCCCACATCGTCACGGAGTACCGTTACCCGCGCGGGCCGCTCGTGGCGGCCGAGGGCGGCTGGAGTTTTCCGCCGAACTTCCCGTTTCGCATGGAGGCGCGGATTCTTTTCGAGAACGCCGCCGTGGAATACTCCAGCCTGCGCTCGCCCACGCTCACCGTCTATGACGGCAAGACCGGCAAGGTCGAGACACCCGCGGTCCCGGCCGTGAGCGGTTACACGGAGGAACTGCGGTACTTCGTGGGGTGCGTGGCGTCGGGCCGGCCGCCGGATCGCCTCGCGCCGGCCGACTCGGCCGCGGCCGTGGCCATCGTCGAGGCCGAGGTCCGGTCCGCGCGCAGCGGCCGCCCCGTGGCCGTGAAGGGCTGAAGAGGCGAGATGCGTCAGCGCACTACAACGCCACCTCGCGCGGCGGGTCTCCTGACCCGCCGCGCACACGCGCGGTCTTAAGCGCGGTGGCCAGGAATGCCCACCGCGCGACCATCATCGTCGTGTGCCACGGCTTGCTTGTGGGCCGTGATCCGCTTGAGAATCTTCTTGCCCGCGCGGGCCGCCGGGGGGCAAGATGTCGGTATGCCTTGCCGGTAGGGGCGGCGGACAGGGGGTGAACGATGCTCGAGCAACTGCGTAAAGGACTTCAGGGGACGCTCCGCGAGGCGGCGCTCCTGGCGGAGATCGAGCGCCTGCGGGCGTCTATCGAGGGCACCGAGCAGACCCTGGCGGCCGAGAAGCGCCGCCTGGAGCAACTCGTCAAGGAACTCCAGAAGGAGCGCGGCCCGCTCGCGCGCCTCTATGAGAGCCGCGCGCCGGGGGCGCTTGCCCGCGCCGTCCAGGGCGAGGCCGCGCGGCCCGGGCACCAGGCGCCTGCCCGCCCGGCGGCCGCGCACGCGCCGGTCGCCCGGGGCGGCCCCGTGCCGCGAGCGCCTGGGCCGGCCGCGCCTGCGGCCGTCGTGCGGCAGGCCGCGCAGTCGGCGTTCCAGGCCGCAGCGTCGGCCGTGCTGGGGGTAAAGGCGCCCCAGGTCGCCGAGTTTGTGCACAACCTGGGTCTCGGCGAGCCGCAGGTCGCGCCGCCGGCCGAGCCTGCCGCGGAGCACGAGGAACCGCCCGCCGCGGCCCCGGCCGCCGAAACTCCGCCCGCCCACGAGGCCGCGCATGAGGTTGCCGCAGAGGGCGCTCGCGAGGCCGTCGCGGAGGCCGCTCCCGAGTCCGCGTCCGAGGCCGCTGACGAAACCGCCGAGGAAGCCGCACACGAGGCTGCCCCCGAGGAGGCCGCTGCCGAGGCCGGGCCGCACGACGAGTTGGCGGCACATGAGAAGCGCCTCGTCGAAGCCCTCGACACCGGCCGCAGCGCGCTCTCGCGCCTGGACCGCTGCGTCACCCTGGTCCAGGACCTGGCGCGGGCGGGGGTGTGGCGCGTGGCCAAGGGCCTTGTGTCGTCTCGCAGCCCGGAGCACGCGAAGATTGATGAGGCCCGCCGTGCGGCCCACGAGGCGCAGGAACTCCTGCGGTCGTTCCAGGACCAGGTGCACGCCCTGCGCCATGAGTTCGGCGACCGGATCGAGGCGCCGGAACTCAGGGATTTCGCCGAGCACTTCGCCAGGAGTCTTGTTTCCGGGTCGCCCGATGAGGCGCACGGCCACTTGGCGGCGGAATCGGCCCGGGCCGCTTACCACGATGTCCGTCGCGTCTGCGTGCGGCTGCAACTGGATGCGATTGCCCTCCGCGCGAAGCGCGCCGCCGCACGCCGCCTCGGCCGCCGGCCGGGGAGTGCGTGAGCGCCGGCGTGGCATGGCCGGCCCTCCGCCTGGCGAGGCCGTTCAGCCTGCGCCTCCGCCCGGCAAGCAAACACTGTTGCTTCGTGCGGAAGGGGTGTACAATCGCGGCGTCCAACCATCTCGAAAGGGGGCGGTGCCATGGCGCGGATGGGCGTGATCGTTCTGTTGCTGGCCTGTTTTGTCGGGGTCGCGGCGGCGCCGGGCGCAGGCGCTGCGGCGCCGAAGGCCGCCGTCCCGAACGCCGCGGCGCCCGCCCCGGCGGCGCCCGCCGCCCCTGCGGCGAAGCCTGCCGCGCCCGGCGCGGCCGCGGCAACGGACCTGGAGAAGGCCGTGGCCGCCATGCGCCGCGTCAAGCCGTCGGACTTCTCGGAAGATCAGCAGAAGGCCAAGGCGAAGGAACTTGACGAGGCCTGGAAAACGCTCATCCAGGCCGGTCCCGCCGGCGCGGCGCGACTGAAGCAGGAACTCGCGAAGATCGATGCCGCCAAGGAGAAAGACGACTGCTTCAAACTCGGTGCATCGGTGGTTCTGTGGCAGATCGGAGGACTGGACGAGGCGCCAACCATCGCCCAGGTCTGGTCCGGCGACGTGGCGCTTGACCTGAACTACAACTATGTTTTCCCGCTGGCCATGGAAGCAGCCCGCACACAGGACCCGCGCGCCCTGCCGATGCTGGTGGCGTGCCTGAAAGACAAGAAGGGACAGTTCTTTGTCGCGACGCACGTGATGACCCTCGATTGGCCGCTGACTGCTAAGTTCGTGTGGGCCGCCTATGGACCGAAGGGGCTGCCCGCGCTGGCGGGATTGCTGGAGTCTTCGCAGGATGGGCCGACGCGGGAGTTCGCCGCCATGTGGCTGGCCGATTGCCAGTACCTGCCGGCGCTCCCGACCATCCGGAAGATCGCCCGCGAGGGCCGGGGCGCAGCGCGGCAGGGGGCCATCAGGGCCCTGGGCGTGTACGGCCATCCGGAGGACTATACGTTTCTTGTCGAGGGCCTCAAGTCGAAGGACCCGCGTGAGGCGTGCGAGTTTGCCTACGCGATCTACGAGTACGAAGACCTGCGCGCCGCGGCGCACCTCATTCCGTTGCTGGATTCCGATGACGGGAAGTTGCGACTCGAAGTGGTAGCGGGTCTGGTTTATTTCAAGACGCCCGAGACGATCGAGGCCTTCCACCGCTATTCCACGGCTGCGAAAGCGGCCGAAGTACGTGATTGGGCGGCGAAGTGCGTTGCGGCCCTTCTGAAGGCTACGAACCTTACCTGGGACCAGTACGCCGCCAAGCCGCGCCAGGAGAAGGAGCAACTCCTGGCGCCCTTGCGCCTCGCCGAGGAGGGAAAGTATAATCTCAAGCAGGGCGACCGCACGCTTACGCACGAAGAACTGCTCAAGGCCGCCGAGGAGTGGATAAAGAACGGCCGCATCACCGGCGGCACGTACGAGTGGGTCGAGGACCGGCACACGCTGGCGGCCTCGACGCCGGCCGACATCGACCTGTGGCTGGAGGTGAAGGCCAAGGTCTGCCTGCGCGTTTCGGATGAATGCCTGCCGGAGATGCAGATCATCGACGGCCTCGTTCAGCGCCTGGGCCGCAGCCGATACCGCAAGGTGGTGGGCATCTGCGACAAGGTCGAACCGGCCGGCGCGGCGGTGCCCGCGCCTGCGGCCAAGACGCCGGCCAAGGCGCCGCCCGATTGAGGCGGCGTTGCATGCATCACAATCGCCTCGGGGCGGCTAAGTCCGGCAGACCCGCCGCGCCAAGCGGCGCTCCAGGACTACTTCGGCGCGGCGGCGGGTGCGGCGGCCGGCGCGGGCGCGAGCGGCTTGCCGTACACCTCCACCTCTATATAGTGGTTCTGGTCGTTCGAGGTGTTGCCCTTGGAGTAAAGCCGCACGTATCGGCCCTGGACGCCTTTGGCGTTGATGAGTCGGCCCTGGTAGTTCTCGACGTATTCCAGGTCCTGGCCGATGCCCAGGCCGGAGGAATTGTCGTAATCGTTGTTGTAGACGGTCTTCGGGTTCTCGATGAAGTCCGGGTCGTCGGCCACCTGGACGACCACGTCGCGATAGACGCGCCCCTCGCCGTGGTAGTGCCACACCACGATGGCGTAGATCGCGCAGGGTTCCTTGAGGTCAATCTGGACCCACTGTTTGCCGGGGCCGAATTCAACGAAGGAGCCGTCGGAGCCTTCCTTGTCGCCGTCGGTCAGCAACTTCAGTTCCCCGATGATCGGCTCGGTGTCGCTGGCCGTGACCGGCTTGCCGAGGGCCAGGTTGACCGTGCCCTCCGGCACGATGAAGGGCGGCCGGGGCCTGCTATCGGGCTTCTCCAGGTAAGGCGATGGCTTGATGTTCTTGGCCGTCGCGTCAACGAGGGCTCTTGGCAATTTGATCTCCAGGGGCACCATCTTTTCCTCGGGCGTGCCCGAGGGTTCGGGTCCCGGCGGGCCGCCGGCGGAAGGCAGCCCCTGCGGGGTGCCGCCGCCGTCGGGCCTCAAGGCGATTGCGGCGATGCCGGCCGCCAGGACGACCGTCGCGGCCGCGGCCAGGGCCCACTGCCACCGCACCGAGAGCGCCCGGCGCGGCCGGGCGGGGGCGGCGGCCTCTTGCGACGCCCGCAGTTCCACTCGCATCCGCTCGCCCAGGCCGCGCACGAACGCCTCGCGCGGAGGCGGCGCACCGTAGCCGGCCTGAATCACGTTGGCCAGGTCATCCGGTTTCTCGAACGCGCCCATGACATCGCGCTCCTTTCGCTCGGCGCTAGCGCGGTCGCCCAGGCGACCGGCTAGCCAAGAGGCATTACCGGGGCGCGCGTTCGGCCCGCTCGTAGGCGGCCCGGAACGACTGCCGCGCCCGGTAGAGGGCGGCCTCGACCGCCTTCTCGGTACGGCCCAGGCGTGCCGCCATCTCGCGGACCGAAAGGCCGTCCAGGTACTTCCATTCCAGGACCGCCCGCTCATCGTCCTCCAGGCCATCCATGATCGCTCCAACACGCTGCCGCAGTTCGGCCGTTTCGAGCGAGGCCGACGGGTCGTCGGCCGGTGCCGCTTGGGCGGCCGTGATCTTCTCCGTGAGGGCGGCCGAGAGCCTTGCGCCTCGCCGCCGGAGGTCCTGCACCTTGTGCCGCGCGATGCCGATGAGCCAGCCAGCCACGCTTCCGCCCTCGGGCGCCAGGTGCCCGATCTGCCGCACGGCCGCCAGGAACGTCTCGCTGACCACGTCCTCGGCGGCGGCCGTGTTGCCCGCCAGGCGGCTGAAGGCAAACCGCCAGACCGAGGGGAGGTGGCGCTGGTAGAGCGCCGCGAGGGCCGTCTCGTCGCCCGCCTGGATGGCACGAACCAGATCGGCGTCGCTCATGATTGGCTCGCTTCCGGCCGCTGCGCTGGGGCTGGCCGCATCCGTAACGGCTTCCTCTATTTTAACCTCGCGGCAGGGCGAAAAATCACGCGGGAAATCCTTTTAGTGAGGAGTGCGGAGTGAACAGCGCGGGTGCGTCGGGGTGTCGTGTTGGCCCCCCGTGAATACGTCGGGGTGTCGTGTTAGCCCCCCGTGAATACACGGGGGGCGGTAGGGCGGTGACTTGCGGCAGGGTGGGGGAGCCTGGCGCGGCAACCAATCTTGCTGCCCTGCCGCCCCCGGTGTATTCACCGGGGGCTAATGAGGCAAACGGTCGTGTCACGGCTGCGGCGCGCCGGAACCCAGGATCCGGATGAACTTGACCAGGATGAGGACCAGCATCGCGATCAGGTAGATTCGCAGGAAGTAAAGGGCGAACCGGGTCGTCCGGGTCATCTGGACGCGGGGCATGGCGCACCTCAGCCCTTCGTACGGGTCGCGAGACCCTTCATGATGTCCTTGTGATGGACGATGCCCAGCAGGTGGTCACGCGCATCGACCACGGGAATCATCCGGTAATGGTACTTGGTGAAGAGGTCGTACAGGTCCTCCCGGACGTTGCCCTCGCGGGCCGTGACGACGGGCGAGACCATGAGGTCGGCCAGCGTCCTGTCGTCCGGCGCCAGGAGCAGGTCGCGGACGTCGACGACGCCCGCCAGAACGCGGTCGCCGCCCACCACGTAGAGGTACGAGAGGCTGTGCGGGTCGCGGCCGGAGGAGCGGAGGGAGGCGAGGACCTCGCCCACCCGGGCCTCCCTGGGCAGGGCCAGGTAGTCCGATGACATGAGCGTCCGGGCGGTGACCTCGCGGTCCATGAGGATGTCGCGGATGCGGAGGGCCTCCGAGGGCGGCAGGAGGCCCAGCATGGCCACCTGGTCGTTGTGCGGGAGGACGGCCAGGAGGTCGGCCAGTTGCGGCACGGACATTTCGGAGAGGATCGTGCGGGCCCGCTCGCGGCGGAGGCGGGCCACGAGTTGGCGCCGGGCGCGCGGCTCGGCCTCCAGCAGGGTCTCGGCCGCCTTCCCGGAGTCGAGGGCCTGGAACAGGGCCTGCTGCTCGCGGCCGGAGAGTTGCTCCAGGGCGTCCGCCAGGTCCTCGCTGGGCAGTTCGAGCATCTTGCGGCGGGTGACCGAGAGCGTCACCGTGTCGGTGGTGGTGTCGGCGACCGAGAGCGGCTGGACGTACCTCCACGAGACGAACCGGTCCGGGTGCCACGAGAGCCACTTCAGGTGCCACTGCCGGAGGAACCCGTTGAACGAGACGTCCACGTGGACGATGAGCATCCGGCCCTGCGATTCCAGCAGGTGCACATCGTTGACGACCTCGGTTCGCCGGCCGTCCATGTCGAGGATCGTCTGGCCCATCAGGTGCTCGTTGACGAGGATCCACCCCGGCTGCTCCTGGAAGGGGGGCCAGGGAGCGGCGTCGGGGCGGGGCTTGACGAAGATCGCGTCGTCGTCCACCTTGGTGACGTCGGACCACGGGATGAACTCGGTGGGCTTGCCCCAGCCGTGCTCCAGGTAGATGCCGATGGCCTCGGGGTAGGGCTCCGCCATGCGAAACACCAGGTCGGTCATGCGGCCGACGCGGTGGGTGATCTTGCCGGCCACGATGCGGCGCGCGAGGAGTTCCGAGAAGTAGAACGTCTGGAAGTCCAGGGCGCCGGCGGCGGCCTCGGGCGTCTTCGACGTGCGGACTTTGGGCGGGTTGGTCATGGGGCACCTGCCGATCCGGGCGATTCCTGGAAAAGGTTGGTCATGGCGTAGGCCGCCGACATGGCGATGACGAAGAGGACGATGCTCCAGTTGGCGATGTTCTGCCACCGCGTGTTGACGTGCCCGCCCATGAGGGGCTTGTCGTTCAGGAGGAGGATCAGGAAGACCAGCGCCGCCGGCAGCAGCGTCACGGCCACCACCTGCACGAAGATGGTGATGGCGTTCTGGAGGGCGATGCTCGCAATCAGCGACACCGCGCCGGCCGACAGCAGCATGACCAGGTACGCCACGTAGAACCACGGCGCCTCGCGGACGCCCTTGTTGAGCGAGTGGGCCCAGCCGAAGACCTCGCCCAGCGCCCAACTGGTCGCCAGGCTGATGCACAAGGCGCCCAGGAGGCCGGCGTCGAACAGGCCGATGGCAAAGAGCACCTTGGCCCACTGGCCCCACTGGGCGTTGGGCATGACGTCCGGCCGGGTCATGGCGGCGGCGGTCCTGGCGGCCGAATCGATCTGACGCAGTTCCTCCGCGCGGTACGGGTTGTAGTAGAACACCGCCGCCGTCGCCACGATGATGAAGACCGCCACCAGGCACGTCAGGAAGGCCCCCGCGAAGGTGTCGATCTTGCCGTACTTGACGTCGCGGATGTCCATCCCCTTGTCCACCACGGCGCTCTGCTGGAAGAAAATCTGCCAGGGCGTGATCGTGGTGCCGATGTTGGCCATGATCAGCGTGATCAGGCCGGCCGCCGTCAGGGTCTCGCCCAGCCGGAACTCGGGGCTGTAGAACCCCTGGGCCACCGCGCTCCAGCCCCCGGCCACGTTGCCCGTCTGCATCGCCCAGATGGCGGCGGGAATGTAGACCAGGTTGAACAGGCAGAAAAACAGCGTGATCTTCTCGAACGTCCAGTACCGGCCCGTGACCACGATGCCGAACAAGAGGAGCGTCACCCCCAGGAACGTGAGCCACTCGGGCACGTGGAACAGCCTCATCGCCTGCGTCATGCCGATGTACTCGGTGACCAGCGTCAGCCAGTTGATCAGGGCCAGGTCGAAGACGGAGAACCAGCCCCAGAACTTGCCGAACCCGTCAAAGATGGCCTCGGCGTGGCCGCGCTTGGTCACCGCGCCCAGGCGGACGGTCATCTCCTGGACGTAGTAGGCCATCGGCACCAGGAGGATGAAGGCCCACAAGAGGCTGAAGCCGGTCTTGGCGCCGGTCTGCGCGTACGTGGAGATGCCGCCGGCGTCGTTGTCGGCCACCATCGTGATGATCCCCGGGCCGATGACGGCCAGCAGGATCAGGACGCGCCGGTGCGCCCGCCCCATGCGGTGAATGCTCTTGGCAATCCAGTACATGACCCGATGCCCACGGAAGCCCCGTCTGCGTAATGTCAATTCTGGCTATTGTCTCACCGGCGATTCCGCGGTACACTTAAAAAACGCGATTTTGGTAACCGCTCACTTACAGGGGGCAGGGCGCTGTGACTAGCCCCCTGCGTAAGCAGGGGGTCGCCGGGCTATCGAGCATCGATCGGAATTTCGACCCCCGCCTGACGGCGGGGGCTAGTAACGGCTCCCCCGCAACTGACGCCGTACCGATTTTGCCGCGCGGGGTTCTATAGGGAGGTTGCTAGGATGGCCGATCAGAGACTCAGTTCGACGATGGCCCTGGCGCTTCTGGCGGGGGCGGTCCTTTTCATGGGATGCAACAATTCGGGAGGCGAACGAATGGACAAGCCGAAAGCGGCCGAACCCCTGCCGCAGGTCACCATCCAGACCAACAAGGGCGCCATCGTCCTGGAACTGGCCGAGGACGACGCCCCCAACACCGTCGCCAACTTCATCAGCCTCGCCGAAAAGGGATTCTACGACGGCGTGACCTTTCACCGCGTCATCCCCAACTTCATGATCCAGGGCGGCGACCCCACCGGCACGGGCAGCGGCGGCCCGGGCTATGTCATCGCCGACGAATGCTCGCGTCGCCTGAGGCACGAGCGCGGCGTGATCTCGATGGCCAACGCCGGCCCGAACTCCGGCGGCAGCCAGTTCTTCATCACGCACGTTCCCACATCGTGGCTCGACGGCAAGCACGCCGTCTTCGGCAAGGTCACCAGCGGCCTGGAGGTCGTGGACGCCATCCGGCAGGGCGACAAGATGGTCAAGGTCTCCGTTGACCGCAAGCGCAACCATCCCTACCAGCCGCAGGTCACGCGGAAGTAGGGTTTGTTGATGGAAGACGAGCGGGTCGGCTTACCCTACCGTCGCCATCAGGATCCAGTAGAACACCATCGACAGGCCCGCCGAGACCGGGATCGTGATGACCCACGACGTGAAGATCTTGCGGATGACCCCGAGGTCCAGCGCCGCAAACCCGCGCGCCAGGCCCACGCCCATCACGGCCCCCACGATGACGAACGTCGTCGAGATGGGCATGCCCAGTTTCGAGAAGACCAGCACAGTCGTCGCTGTCCCGAAATCGGCCGGGAACCCGCGCGTCGGCGTAATCTCGGTGATGTTCTTGCCGATGGTTTTGATGACCTTGTAGCCGTACGTCGAGAGGCCCAGGACAATGCCGGCCCCGCCGAACGCCAGGAGCCAGGCCGGGATCGCAATCTGGTCGGGCACCACCGAAGGGTTACGGAAAATCTGGATGGCGGCCGCCAGCGGCCCGATGGCGTTGGCGCAGTCGTTCGCCCCGTGAGCGAACGACATGTACGAGGCCGTCGCGATCTGCATGTACCCGAACCACCGCTCGATGGCGGCGTAACGCTCGGACCGCGGGATGTGATGCTTCCACATCCGCCTGCGGATCCCCAGCCGGATGACGATCGCAACCGCCAGGCCCGCGCCGGCCGCAATCGGCGCCGCGTATTCCAGCGGCAGGTCCAGGCGCAGGCCCGGCAGGCCGTGGTAGATGACCGAGAACAGGACAATCCCTGCCAGCGCCCCCATCGCCACGGGCATGAACAGACCCGCCATGTAAACGGGGTGCCGGTTCCCCAGCACGTAGCGCTTGACGGCCCAGCGGTAGATGGAGTAAGCCAGGATGCCGCCCAGCAGCGGCGAGACGACCCAACTGGCGGCAATCGTGCCCATCTGGGCCCAGCCCACGCACTGCGGGCCGCACGCCACGCATGCAAAGCCGACCACGGCCCCGATAATGGCGTGCGTCGTCGAGACCGGCTGGCCGAAGAACGTCGCGACGTTCAGCCAGATTGACGCCGCCAGCAGGGCCGCCACCATGCCGATGCCCAGGACCTCCGGCCGAAACGAGAAGGTGCCGGGCGCCACGATTGAACCCGAGATCGTCTGGGCCACCGGGGCGCCGACGAGAAACGCCCCGCCGAACTCGAACACCGCCGCCAGCAGGACCGCGCGCTTGATCGTCAGCGCGCCGGAGCCCACCGATGCGCCGAACGCGTTGGCCACATCGTTGGCCCCGATGTTCCACGCCATGTAGAGGCCGGCTACGACGGCGATGATGAGCAGGATGGTCAGGGGGTCCAAGGGGCAGTTTCCTCTGGCCGCGTGGCCGTCACTTCCGCGTGATCATCAGGCGGAGGTTCTTGCCGACGTTCTCGGCGTGGTTGGCGATGCCGCCGAGCGCGCGGCACAGTTTGTCCAGCAGCATGATGGTGATGGGGTCCACGTTGAGCGACCCGTAGTAGTGTCGTGCGAGTTTGCGGCTGAGTTTGTCGGCCTCCCACTCCATGTGGGCCACGTCCTGAATCTGCTGGAGGACGTACGCGGCATCGGGGCCGACGAACGCCTCCTTCTGGAGTTGCGCCAGTTTCTCCGCCAGGCTGAGCAACTTCTCGCTCACCGCGACCACCTTGTCCACCAGCGCCAGGAACTCGGCGTGGTACTCGTTCGGCAGGTCCACCTTGCGGAACGTGGCGACGATCGAAAAGTCCTGCGCATCGTCGGCAATGCGGTCCATCTGGGCCAGGAACCGCGCCACGTCCTCCCGGTCCACCGGCAGGAAGTAGCGCGGCGGGAGGGCGGCCCGGATCTGGTCCTTCAACTGGTCCGCCTCGTACTCCGTCTTCGACATCTGGAACTGCAGTTCGTTGACGCGCTCCAGGTCGCCCGCCAGGAAGGCGTCGGCGATCGGTCGCACCAGCGCTACGCACTGGTGAACCTTGCGGGCATGGTCCACCAGCGGCTCAAACGGCGATTTGCCGAATACGCCCAGCAGGCCTGGCATGGTCGGTTCCTTTCCTGAAGGAGGTGCGGCTGCGGTATCCTATCACGTGCGGGCTTGATTGCAAGCGCTCCCATTTCGCTGCAACAATGCGCCGCCTGGCGCATTGTTCCTGGTAGATGGTTGCGGAAGCAAGGGCCGCCCGACGGAGGGGCAAGTGATTGAGAGAATCGTGCTTCTGGCCGGCGTGTGGGTCGGCGCCCTGCTGGCGCCGACGCAGGGGCTCAGTGCCGCCGGGCCCATCGATGCCGGCGCCGTCCGCGGTTCCGCCAGGAGCGCGGTCTGCCGCGTCACCGTTGAAAACGCCTGGGGCATCCCCGAGGCCATCGCGACGGGGTTCTTGCTGGGCGACGGACGCTTCGTGGTGACCGACCTGGGCACCGTCAGCCGCCCGGGCGCCGCCCAGGTGTCCCTGCAATTCCAGGACGGCTCAAAGTCTGTCGCCCGCGAGTTCGGCATGGCCGACCCGGCGCTCGGCCTGGTCCTGCTGCGGATGCCCGCCGATGCCCCCGCCCGCACCGGCCTGGTGCTGGCGGCGGAACTGCCGGTGCTGGACGGGACCGCCCCGGTGATTGCGGCGGGCTGGCATTGGGGCAGCCAACTGGAGGTCGTCGCGGGCCGGCTCTGGAAAGGCCCGGCCATGCGCGACCTTGCGCCCCTGGCGCGCGCCGAGCCCCCCGCCGGCGTGGACACCTTCGTCCGGATGGAGGGCGGCCGCCTGGAAGCCGCCGGCGGCAGCCCCCTCCTTGGTTCGTCCGGCACGGTCCTGGCCGTCGGCTTCGACCTTCTGGTCCGCGATATGGTGGCCCCGCTGGCGATGCCGGCCACGACCCTGCGGTCGGCGCTTCTGGCGACCCCGCCGCAACTGAAACCCCTGGCGGAACTCCCGAAGCCCTTCTGGCCCCAGCGGCCGCTGCGCATGCCCGGCAGCCCGGCAACGCAGGCCGACGTGAGGGCCGCGGCCAGCCGATTCGAGACCGCCCTGCCGTGTCAGACGTGCAAGGGGACGGGCCGCATCACCGGCGTGGGGCCGGGCAGGGGGCTCATCTCACGGTTCTTCGACGGCCATTTCCCCTGCCCCACCTGCCACGGAGAACTCGTGACCCCCAGCGAGGTGTCCTTGAAGGCCTTGTCCACCCTGGCCGAGCAGGGGACGCGAACCGTCTGGGCCCCGATGGCGGACGACCGGGCCCGTGCGGCGGCCCGTGCCGCCGCCGCGGACATCCTCAAATCGCTGGCCGGCTACGGCCCCCATTTCCGCCGCGATCATGCCGCGGCCGTTGCGGCGGCCCTGCACACGGCCGCGCTGCCGCCCTGGGGCATCGTCTGCCAGGCCCAGGTGACCGGCGCCGACAACGGCCCGGACGGGCGATACGTTTTCCTGGCCCCGTGGCGCTCCCAGGCGACGCTGGCCGTGCGGGCGGACGACCTCGTGACGCCCGGCTACAAGACCGGCGCCCGCCGCGAACCGCCCGCCGACAGTTGGGTGCTCCTTCTAGGCGCGGTCCTTTCGAAGTTCAAGGCCGACAGCCGCGAGGGGTTCTTTGTCCTGCCGGGCGAGTGGATGCCTTGCACTGCGCCGCCGCAGCCCGACCCTGACGACAGAAGGCCGCCGTTCGGTCCCCGGGATCGGGACCGCAATCTTTGACACATCCGCGCGCCCCATCAGCGCAACGGCAAGTCTGTAACGCCATTGCGAATTGCGGATTGCGGATTGCGGATTGCGGATTGAAAGATAACGGCGGCCGATCTGTTTGGCTGTGAATCCGCAATTCGCAATCCGCAATCCGCAATAGGGAGCCCCGGCCGTGCCACCCCCCAAGACGCCGTACCCGGCGCGGGCAAAACCCTTGACACCTCCGGGCGCCCTGATTAGGGTAACATGAGATGTGCCGCCGCGCGGCAGCGACGGGGCATCGAGCCCGCCGCGCGGCAGCGACGGGGTATGCCCGGCTGCCCCGCGTCTTCCGGCGCGGGCTCGGCGGCGCGCCGCACGTAAGGAGTGCCTCATGAGGCGACTGGCATGGGCCGCGACGCTGATAGTCCTGGTGCTCGGCGGGCAGGCGATCGCCCAGCAGGCCGCAGGCCTTGAGGGCATGCGGGGCAAGCCGGTCATTAGCGAAGAAGACCGCGCGGTGCTCCGCCAGTGGCTCGCCCAGGGCATCCATGCGATGATTACCAACACCGATGCGGACCGGCGCGGCATGGTGGCGGCCCGCGATTCCATCCTCGCCGAGGTCAGGAACACCGGGGCCTCCGCGGCTTTTCGGCAGACCCTGGGCGAAGAGACCGTCAAGGTTGCCAAGGACATCGAGAAGAAGGCCATCAGCCAGGAGGCGCGGACCAACCTCTTCATGCTGCTGGCCGAACTGCGGAGCCCCGAAGCCGTCCCGCTCCTGATGACCGCGCTCGAAAGGGACCCGTACCCGGCATCGCGGTACTGGGCGGCGCGCGGCCTGGACCTGGCCGCCGACGTTGTGGTCGAGAAAGTCAACCCGCGCCTGGAACAGGACATGTCGGTTGCCGCTGGCAAGGCGTTTGAGACGGAACTGCCGAGCGTCGTGGCGTACCTCCTGCTGGAGATGCTGGGGAAGTTCGATCACGAGACGGCCCACGACGTGCTGGCCGCGTCGGTCATCAAGTTCGTGCAGAAGGCCCCGGCGTCGGACCCGGTTGCCGCGCAGGCGCTCATCTCTTGCGTCGCCTCCCTGGAGAAGGCCTACGCCAAGGAAGTCCGTCCGGAAGGCAAGGTCCACGTCCTGACGGCCTACGCGTGGATGTGCGCCTGGCTCATGCCGCCCGTGGCCGACCCGGCCTTGACGACCAACCTGAACGCGTCGCTCGAAAAGATCACGGGCGAGAAGGTCGGGTTCCCGACGGGCGGGGACCCGGTGGCGGAAAAAATGGCGCTGGTCGAGTGGGTCGAAAAACTCGTGCGCGACAAGAAGATCCCCAAGCGCCCGACCCTGCCGCCCGTTGTCGAGGAGGCCGTCAAGGAACTCCGCAGCGCTCTGACGGGCGGCGCCAAGCCGTAACGAGCGACGGCCTCGCGTGCGGCTGAGCCGGCCCGCACGGCCGGAGGCCTTTCGCGGTTGCCGCGGGGCCTGGCCGCCGCATCTTCGCCCGAGCCGCTCGGCCACCCATGCGCAGGTTCCTCATACCGCTGGCGCTGGCGGTCGCCGTTACCACGGTCACGGCGCTGCTGGCCTATCGCACGCAGGGACCCCGGGCCGACCTCGTCTGGACCGCCGGCGGGGAAGTGGCCTCGCTCGACCCCGCCCGGATGACCTCGCTCCAGGACGGCCGCGTGGCGTCCGCCTTGTTCGAGGGCCTGACGGTCCTCGACCCCCGGACGCTCAAGGTCCGGCCGGGCGTCGCCCGGGCCTGGACCGTGTCGCCCGACGGCCTCCTCTACACGTTCGACCTGCGGCCGGAGGCCCGGTGGAGCGACGGGCGGCCCGTGACGGCCGAGGACTTCGCGTATTCGTGGCGGCGGGTGCTCGACCCCAAGACCGCCGCCGAGTACGTCTACATGCTCTATCCCATCCGCGGGGCGAAGGCGTACTACGAGGCCGCGGTGAAGGCGGCGGGCGGCCCGCCCGCGGAGGCCCCGGCCGGGGACGACGCGCCCGCCGTCGGCATCCGCGTCGAGGGGCCCCACCGCCTGGTCGTGCGCCTGGAGCGGCCCTGCGCGTACTTTCTGGACCTGACGGCGTTCTCGACGTACCTGCCCGTCCGCCGCGACGCGGTCGAGACCCACGGCGACCGCTGGACCCTGCCGCCCCACCTCGTCTCGAACGGCGCGTACCGGCTGGCGGCGTGGCACTACCGCAGCCGCATGATCTGGGAGAAGAACCCGTATTACTGGGACGCCGCGTCGGTGGCCCTGGGGCGGATTGAACACAGGGTCCTCGAACAGACGACCACGGCCCTGAACGCGTACGAGACGGGCGCGGTGGACCTGACGACGGTGGTGCCGGCGCTGGCCGCGCAGCCGCTGCTGAGGCTGCGCGGCGAGGGCCGGCGGCGCGACGTGCTGTACGGGCCCAATCTTGGAACCTATTTTTATCGGTTCAACTGTTCGCGGCCGCCGCTGACGGACGCGCGCCTGCGCCGGGCCCTGGCGCTGGCCGTCGACCGCCGGGCCGTCATCGAGCGGGCGGCGCGCGGCGGGCAGATGCCGGCCTTCGTGCTCGTGCCGCCCGGGCTGCCCGGCTACCGGTCGCCCCCGGGGCTCGCGGAGGACGTCGAGGAGGCCCGGCGCCTCCTGGCCGAGGCGGGCTACCCCGGCGGCCGCGGCCTCCCCCAACTGGCCATCCTCGTCAACAAGGGCATGGACCACGTGCCCGTCGCCGAGATGATCCAGCAGCAGTGGCGCGGCCGCCTGGGCCTGGACATCCGCATCGAGCAGGTCGAGTGGAAGGTCTTCCTCGACATGATGACGGCGATCCAGTACCAGGTGGCCCGCGCCGGGTGGTACGGCGATTACGTCGACCCGAACACGTTCCTCGATATGTTTATGACCGGCAACGGCAACAACCAGACCGGCTGGTCCAACGCCGAGTACGACCGCCTCGTCGAGTCGGCCGCACGCCGGACCGACCCGGCCGCCCGCCTCCAGGACCTCCGGGAGGCCGAGGCCATCCTCCTGAGGGAGGTGCCCATCGTGCCCCTCTACTACTACACGGCGTTCATGCTGGTCCGGCCGGGCCTGGAAGGCGTCGAGCCGAACCTGCTGAACCGCATCGACTTTGCGCTGCTCCGCTGGGCGGCGCCCGGCAGGTAACACCGCCGCCCAGTACGGGCCCGTACGGGCAGGCCGCCTGGCCCGAAATGCACTTCGGCCCATGCGATGGGGGAAGGGGAGGCCTCGCCATGACTCTGCTCCACGAGTACCAGAAGGGAACCGCGTACAGCCGCCGCAAGATGCCCGCCCGCGATCCGCACTGGCGCCGGGGCGTGCCGCCCACCAAGTCGTACGCCGAGGCGGGGGCGCAGGCGTTGGCGCTGGTGCGGCCGGAGCGGTTGCCTGCGGCGGACCTGTGGCAGGTGCTCCGCGCCCGGCGCAGCCGCCGCGAGTTTGCCGCCGATGCGCTCTCGCAGGAAACGCTGTTTCTTCTCCTGTGGGCCGCCCAGGGCATCTCCCAGCAGGGGCCCTGGCCCTTCCGGACGGCGCCGTCGGCCGGGGCGCTCTACCCCGTTGAGACCTACGTTTGCGCGTCGCGCGTGGAGGGGCTGGCCGCCGGCGTGTATCATTGGGAACTGCCGGACGAGCGGCTGGCCCTCGTGGCCGCACGCCCCGACGTGGCCGGGGCCGCCTGCGCGGCGTGCCTGGCGCAGGACATGGTGGCCCAGGCGCCGGTCGCGTTCATCTGGTCGGCCGTCTGGGGCCGCTCGGCCCAGAAGTACGGCGACCGGGCCCTGCGGTACGCGTACCTCGACGCGGGGCACCTGGCCGAGAACCTGCACCTGGCGGCCGCGGCGCTCGGGCTGGGCGCCTGCATGATCGGGGCGTTTCTGGACGACGAGATGAACGCCCTGGTGGGCGTCGACGGCGATGAAGAGTCGGTGATCTACGCGGCGTGCGTCGGCCAGCCGCCGGCCTGAGCCTCCGCAGCGAGGCAAGGAGAAGCCATCGTGGATGATGCGGCAACGCCGTCGCTTTTCAGCCTGCCGCGCGATGGCGCGTTTCATGCGGCTGGTCCGGGGGGGCGCCGATGAAATCCTTCGCCAAGCCGCGGGTCGGCGTATCGAAGTGCCTGGGGTTTGCCGCCTGCCGGTACAACGGCGCGATGATCTCCGACGATTTCGTGCGGCGGCTGGCGGCGCACGTGACGTTCTGCCCCGTCTGCCCGGAGATGGAGATCGGGCTGGGCTGCCCGCGCGATCCGATCCGCGTGGTGCTGGCCGGGAAGGAGTTGCGGCTGATGCAGCCCGCCACGGGGCGGGA
>Ga0315294_10002025_pt1 | contig 22266 bp, 31 predicted proteins | sample YL17G13_40_MG_FD_203626 | JGI IMG/M metagenome (GOLD analysis project Ga0315294, IMG submission 203626) | Sediment microbial communities from Yellowstone Lake, YNP, Wyoming, USA - YL17G13_40 | ecosystem: Environmental > Aquatic > Freshwater > Lake > Sediment | place: USA: Wyoming | collected...
AAGAACCATCGCCCGAAGAACCATCGCCTTTGCCGCACGAAACCAAAGATAATACCAAAACTGTAAAAATAAACTTTCTCATACTTGTCTCCTTCTCTATAAGAAAATGTTAAAACCCAATTACCCTAAGCCATTCTTGGCAGTACTGTGAATCCTCAAGAAGCTTCTGCTTCTCCAAGATAAGATCCGCATCCGATGCCCCCATTTCTCTAAAGCAAGTGAGAATATGGCGTAAATCATGCTGTTCAATACTCTCTAGGTCAATCGCATTCATGTTTGTCATGTCTCTCTCCCTCCTTTCACAAGTCTTATCGGAATAAAGAGGTCTTAAACTTTAGCCCTTTTTTCTTATTCTTTTTAGTACATAGAAATCATATAGTTACGTCAATAATTCTTAGGTTATTTCTCTGCTACTGCCTTTTTTGACCTGTTGTGGCGCATCTGTTTTTTGTACCCAAGGCTCCCACTTTCGGCTAAACTGCTTTCAAATCAGAAATCAAGGGTGAGGTAACTATGAAGAGAATAGTGGTCATACATACTGCAGATTGGCATTTGGGGAAGAACAGAAAACACAAAGACTATCTTGAACAGCAGCGTCTCATGCTATCTGCCATACTAGCCCTCGTCAAGGATGAGATAGTGAGTGCTGAGGCTCATGACAAGATCAATGAAGCAGAGACTGAAGTCTGGCTTGAGGTCGCAGGTGACATATTCGACAGGAATGAAGATACTGACCGTAATGAGTTCGTCCTGGCCATCATCTCTATGCTTGCTCCCCTCCTTGAGCTTGAAAGGGCATATCCCCGCTTCAAGATGGATTGGATTGATGGCAACCATGACAGACAGCCAATAGATCCTACGGACCCCAATGCCCTTGTGTCCGTCCTTTCCCCACTGACTAAAATGGTACAGCGCGAGTGCATCGCAGTACGTGATCCAATCTTCATGGAAGAGCGAAGCCTTCTTCTCCTTCCCTTCGGCCACTATTCCGAAGATGAGTTCATCGACCTCCTATCAGAGTGCAAGGCTCAGTTCGTCGTAGCGCATGAATGCCTTTACGGCATAACGACTGATACGGGATGGAAGCCGCCTCGCGACCAGGACAAGTATATCAATATAGAAAAGGTGCTCGAAGCATGCCCCCACCTCACCGCAATCTTCATGGGAGATATCCACAGGTCTCAGCGGCTGGATGCCGAAGGGAAGTGCTGGTATAGCGGCTCTCCCATCACGCTTGACTTCGGGGAGAAGATGCCGAAGGGCGTACTCATCCACAGCTTCCTACTCGATGGGGAAAGCTGGCAGCGGGAGTCAGAGCCTCGTCTCCAGTCGCTACTCGACTATGAGCCTTCGCTGAAGTTCCATGCCCAGCTCGGGATTATCGAAGATGAGCGCAAAATCCCAATGGGGCTTCTCGCCAGCTATCCAGACAGGTACTTCCGTCTTGTCGTCACCCCAGAAGTCCATGATGCCATATCCAGACAGCTCCCACACTTTTTTGACAGCCCTCAAGTCACCTGGGACTATAGGAAGGAAGAGATAACCACTAAAGCCGAACCCGACTCTTCTGCCGAAGATCACATTGACTATTACCGAAGCCTGATAGAGCAGTGGCTGAAGGAAAACGGCTCTGAGCTTACTAGGGAAGAAGCGGTTGACGTTATGGAAAGAATCCTCAAAGACTTCAGCGAAAGAGGCATGTTAGGTGTGGCCACTACAAATTAGTTCAAATTTTCTTATCTTGATTTTTATCCACTTATAGTTCACTCTTGTTCCGACGTGAAAATCATAAAGCTGAGCTGAACGGAATTGTAATATGCAGAAATGTATCCTTGCCGACCGCCTGTATGTACCTGAAGAGTATGTAAACCAGCAGATCCTCGACAACTTCGTCTACTCCCTCGGAGAGGAGGAAGATGGTTATGACTTCGGCCCCTTCGCAGCAGATGTCAGCACAGTTCGGACATTCAATAAGGTTCGGCTGAATGGAGTCGTCTATTATGGCTTTGCCCGCGGCAACATCCCCAAGATAGGGGAGCTTTTCGGTCATCTCCCCTGGGAAGATAAAACAAGTGCTCCTCCTATGAAGAGTAATCTGGTATTCAAGGGAAAACTTCATACATGGGAGTCGAAGAAAATAGGACAGCAGGAAGCTGTGGATGCATGGCTGAAGCGACGAAATGGTATCATAAAAGCTCCGCCGCGCTTCGGCAAAACGATATCTTCCATATACCTCATCGCCAAGCTGGGCGTGAAGACTATCATAGTCACGCACCAGAGGGATCTTCTGGAGCAGTTTTACAAGTCATTCGTCAGCTTCACCAATGCCGTCGACCTTCAGGAGCTTCGCCCCAACCAGCATAAGAAAGATGCCACAGGAAGAGTATTCGGCTTCTTTGAAGATTATGATAATCCCGAAGAGCTGGATGTGTGCCTCCTGTGCTGGCAGACCTTTGCGAGCAAATTCGGTGATGAGAGGATTAGGAAGTATGCCACGACCTGGGGCTTCGTCATCGTTGATGAGGTTCACCGGGTCGGAGGGTTAATTTATGCGAAGACGGTTAACCGCATCCAGGCCCGATACCGATTGGGGCTTACGGGTACGGTTGAGAGAACTGATGGAAGGGAGTTCCTTCTCAAGGACATCATAGGCCCCGTCATAGCAGAAGGGAAAGTTCATACGATACCGTGCAAGGTTATGGTAGTGAAGACGGGAATCAAGGTTGCACATGGCTTTGGGGAACCACTCGCCTATCTTTTCAAGAAATTATATAAAGCTACCGGTCGCATGGATATCATCCTTGAGTATCTGGAGAAGGATATTGCAGAGGGAAGATATATATGCTTCGCCTTTCACCGCTGTAGTATCGAGCAGCTAAAACACTGGACAAAGAAGCTGCAGCTCCTTGGTATCAAGGCTGAGTCCTTCTTCGGATCCTGCTTTGATAGAGAGGGCGTACTCGCGCGCGCAAGAAGCGGAGAGACGCAGGTCCTCGTGTGCAATCAGCAGATGCTCACAGGAATTGATATTCCCCGCTGGAATACCTACTACTCAGCATTCCCTTCTGCGAATGTCGTGTTCAATGAGCAGAACCAGCTAAGCGGTAACTTCTATCAGGAGTTCTCCCGCATAAGGACGCCATTCGACTATGGCGATGGGAAGATGAAGCAGGTTGGGATCATCCGCGACTTCGTGGATAGTAATACCTTCTGTTATGGCTCCTACCAGAAAAGATACAAGGCATACAAAAACCAGGACTTTGAGATCGAAGTCACAACAATAGCAACGAAGCCTTTGAGGCTAGATTAACTTAACTCATATTTAAGCAAGGGAGCATGTCATGGAAGAAGAAGAGAATGGTATCAGCATCTGCGCATACAATTTGGAGAACATGGGCTTGTCATATGTCGGGGAGCTTTACTATGAAGAAGGCGATACCGAAAGACGCGTCATCATCCTGAAGAACGCCATTGTACGGATAATGAAGGCTAAGCAGTCAGCCGATAAAAGTGCTCCTCCAGTCATGGAAACAGGCTACACAAGGGTTCCGCTTTCGGGAAGAGATAGTACAGTCCATATTGACACGCGGGTGATAAAGGGTGTCCTCGTCAAAGACATTGACCAGGATGAAGCCGCAGAGTATCGTAGTGCCAATACTCGTCTACATTCAAAACTTCACTTAGCATAAGGTCCCATCGATGGCGAAGACATTACCTAGTCTTAAACCCGTATACTCAAAGGAAGATGAGGATACCCTTGGATATGGGGTAAAGCGTCAGGCTGCCTTGACTTACGGAGTAGATAGGCGATTTCTCAAGTTCGCTGAGCCTGAGTACTTGTCCGATCCTGAGGAGAGCTATGGCATCCATAAGTTCCTCACGGCTCGGATAAAAAGCGAAGGCTATGGACTAATCGAGCGCTCTGCCGATGATCAACACAAGAGCGTATTTAAAATGCTTGATGATGGGAGTATGTGGTGTCGGCCTCCCAGCCTCATAGTGATCAACTCACCGCACTATTTCTTCAACTCGACAGCTACAGAGCCAGATCGGGCAGCCGATGGTTTTTTGGCTCATATACTCTGCTCGCTTGCCCATAGGACAGTCATAGTTAACAAGGGTAAGATGAAGGTTGAAGTTAACCATCTCGGCACAGCCAACCTTGAATCAAATGAAGGGTGGAACATGCAGCCGAAGCACGTTGGTATATATGGACCATGCTCCGATCACTTCAATAGTTTTGATTGTAGCAAAGCCATACAGTTCCTTTACCTTTTCAGAAACCATACGCGTATCCTCCTAACGTCGACGACAGACATAGGTGGGCTTCTGCAGCAGTTTCTCGTCTCCGCCACGCATGTTGATTTCATATTCAACATAGACTCCAGTGGCGGCAATGAGGTTCCCCTCGCCAGTCCGAAGGCGGCTCCTAAGCCGAAAGCTCCGCCTAAGCCGAAAGCCCCTCCTAAGCCTAGGCCTAAGAAGGAACCGAAAACTAAGATAACCGTTGGAGTCTGAGCATATGGTCTATACTGTGGTTAACACGTCAGGTAGAAGTGATGAGGAAGAGCCTACGAGGGATGAAGGCTCTTCGAGATCGACCAATGGCTTTTGGAGCATGGAGCTTGAGCTTCAGGCTATGAAGACTATCCTAACCCCTTCCTCCGAATGGTCGGCGAAGGTGTATTCAGTATGCAAGCTTGAGTTCTTCCACCATTCAACCACGCGGGCGGTGTTCACCAGACTTCAGTCCCTCATGTCAAGCTCAAGGACTTTTGAGCTTCCGACCCTAGACTTCGTTCTTTCCGATGCTAAGATATCGCCTACGGTGAGACAGGCTCTGAGCGAGGCATTTGAAGGAAGTGGAAGCACACCTCCTGTATCTATGGTGAAGAGCCAGGGTGACTTTGATATCCTTGTTCAGGGCTTAACATCTCTGGCGAAGACAAGGGCACTCTATCATGCCACGCACCAGGCGGCTAGCGAGCTTCTTGATAGTGACGATCCTACTCTATTAATGAAGGAAGTCACAGACAAGCTCGGTGAATCTCTCTTCACGATGGACGATGATGATGAGCTTCTCGCCCAAATAACAATGGGCAAGGGATACAACCAAGCTGCTGAAGACTCATTTACTAGAATCGTACGCGGTACCTTTGAGCAGCAGAAGATAAAGACTGGATTTAGGGAGTTCGATGAGCGGACGGGCGGGTTTCACAGGACTAACCTCGTTATCCTTGGAGCCAATAGCGGCGGTGGTAAGTCCCTCATGGCCGTCAACCTCCTCATAAGGCAGTACCGCCTAGGCTACTCGACTATACTATGTAGCTATGAGATGACGGATGATGAGGTGATGATACGCCTTCTGTCCAACATCTCTGAAGTAGATATGAACCGTCTACAGAATAATAAGATCACGCCTGAAGAGATTGATAGGCTCACTGCAGCATGGCGTGAGTTCAATATAGTCGGTCATGAGAAGAGCAAGGCTTATCACATCATCTGCCCTAAGACAGAGACTACGGTTCCCGAGATTGGATTCAGGGTCAGATCAATGAAGCCCGATGTTCTTATCCTCGACTATATCAACCTTCTAAGCTCTGCCAGTGGGACGCAGGAAGCGCAGTGGCAAGCTCTTGGCAATATCTCAAGAGAAGCTAAGCTTCTTGCCAACAAGCTCAACTGCGTGGTCATATTACTGGCGCAGATCGATGATACCTACAATTTAAGATATTCTAAGGCTATAAAGGACCATGCTAACTTTGTCATGAGTTGGATCCGCGATGAAGATGCCAGGAACACGCGAGTCGTCGCGATAAAGCAGCAGAAGGCTCGTAATGCTCCCGTTTATGATTGGGACCTTCATGAGAGATTCGATATCGCCCAGTTCCGCGATCCTGAGCAGCAGGACAGGGCAGATTGGCCGACACGCGATGAGCTTCTCATGCTTGAGCTTAGATGCCAGTCACTCGGCCTAAAGCTAGAGCCTTCGGTAAGCCGAGAGTTCGACAAGGACAAGATGATTCGGGCTGCGGAGCTAAGAGCGAAAAAAAGTGAAGTCGGAGTTGAAATTTCCCCGCAGGTGAGCGACATTAGTGAAGATGAGGATTCCAAAAAAATTGCAGCTAGTTTATTGTATTCGTCAACCGATGTAAAACCGATTGACTTTTCAAAGATACCTATAACGGCAGTCGGAGCTGATTCCCTGCTTATCCGTGATAACCCCTTGTTTGAGGATACCGTCTGATGAAATTCACAATCAACACAAAAGAGTTCAAGAATGTAATGACGCTGGTTAAGACAGTAGCCGATAGCTCCGCCAGTGCCAGGATCTCTGCGCATAGCGTCTGTCTCCTACGCGCCTTTCCCATTGAGAAGAAGCTGATCCTTGAGTTCAGCTTAAATGGCTCATTCCTTACATATGCTTTCCAGGATGTTCAAATTGAAGGCGATGATGAAGTGACCTCCGAAGTTAAGCGGTCGCTTGACCTTGGAACATTATCGGCTCTCAAGTTCTCAGGAAAAGAAGTCAGCCTTATGCTGGGAAGAAACAGAGAGGGAAATACCCTTGAGTTCACAAGCGGCAAGCTGAAGGGCAAGCTCATCCTTTCCCATCCCGACGTCGAGAAGGCAGTCGAGGATGCGAGACCTGATGATAACTCCGTGGAGCTTACCCAAACTTTCGCGGTATCTGACTTCCTTACCGCGCTATCTGCTCATGTTTATGGTGCGCATCACAATGCAGTCGCCGCTTCCAAGAGACCAGTGAAGATTTACAGCAAACAGATAGAAGGAACTTCAGGTAAAATACTGTTCGCATCGAAGGATGCGGTAATGGGTTCTTTGTTCAGCAAGGCCATGACTTCTCCATTTAAGGAGGATTTTAGCTACTACGTTCTTCCCAAACCATTTAGGGCTATATTGGATGCGCTCTCACAAGATATCAGCCCTGTGTTCCATTTCGGCATCGCCCGTGACCTTTGGCGCGTGACGCACGGGAACATCAACGTATGGTTCCCTAACATCATTCAGGAGACAAAAGCTGAGTTTGATGACCTTGCCGAAAAGATGGAGACGACTCCAGCCTTCACTTTAAAGACTACTTCGGAAGCTCTCCAGGAAGCTCTGACTGAGATCGCACCTTTCACTACAGGGTCAACCCTCGTTGCTAAGGAAGATACTCCGACTGTAAGACTCCTCACAGAAAACGGCAGGGTGAAGTTCGCCCTAGACACAGCTAAGGCTAAGGATGTCGTCGTTGAGCTTGAGGAAGTCGAGTTCGATGAGCAAGGCGTAGTCGGTGATTCAAAGGATGTTCTCATGATCAATGCGAAGTACCTCAGCGAGTGCGTCTCTGCCTTAGCAGCCAATGATGCAAAGGCCAAGGGCAAGGATCCACTTTATCTCCTATGGTGGCCGCACAACAATGAAGCCTACCCCGTAAGAGGTAAGATGTTCTGCCTCAAGCAGGGTGGAAACTATTATTGGCTTGCCAGAACAGTTGAGAAGATGAAGTCCCTTTAAGGCCTTTTAATCAGATTGGATACTTAAGGAATGCATTTTGACCCAAGAAATCCCACGGCTACCGATCCTTCGCAGAGCGAACTGCATGGGACGGACTATGCCTGGGGAATGTCAAGCCAGCCTAATACTTATTATGCTTGGGTACAACCCATAGCCTCAGAAGTAGTTTTCCATCCGAACTTAGAGCCGCTTGAAGTGCCTCTAGGCTTCGGAGTCCTACTGTATGTGTATTATGGCCCGATTCGCCAGGAGATGCTGTACCGAATTAGGTTCAAGGAGGACAGCCCCACCAGGTTAGCCCTCAAGCCTTCCCCCTACTGCATGTTCTGGAGTTTCGGAACGGAAGGCGGAGCTTCCACGAGCATAAAATACCATTATCGAGACCGTTATGTTACCATTCATGAATGGACAGACAAGAAGTCATTCCTTGTAGTACTTCGCCAGCAACATTATGAAAAGCATGTCAACACGATATGGAGCCGCTGAGTATGTGCGATTGCGATGATAAAATAAAAAAATTCGAAGATCGGATTGATAGACTGACGGATGCCGTGGAGCAGCTCACTAGAACCGTCGGCAGGCATGCTGATGCCCTATCGCTTTCAAAGGACCCAAAAACTAAGGACCTTGCGAGTGCGATCCGCGGCCTTTCCGTTATTTTCAGCGAAAGCTGCAAAGCCACAAGCTCTGTGCCATAAAGGTTGGGATATATGAAAACGCTTATATTGAGGCACAAGGCAACCGTAGGTATCACGCCTATCGGTATCGTGATCGTTCATGAGACGAATGATCCGGTTCTTATCGGAGATACTCCGCTCAGCCGAACACTACTCGACAAGTATGTAAGCGGGGTGACTATTCCGCTATATGACAAGTCTTCCTGCAAGCTCAGAAACTATTCAGCTCCTCCGAGGGATATCGCTAAGTTCCTTGAGATTGGAGCAAAGTACTTTGAGTATGCAGACATGACCCTTGAAGTTGTCCCCTATCATGGCACGGGGATGAAGAAAACTGAAGTTGATGGCGTAACATATGAATTGAAGGAAATTTGAGATGACAGAAGCGAAAGAACCGAATTTGGCAGTCAAGATAGCATCAGACCCGGCACTACAGAAAAAGATTTTCTCGCGCCTCAAGGAGCCGCAGTTCGGCATACCTGATGGATGCGAGGACCTCATCAAAGGCTTAGGGACTATAAAGTCGCCCGACAAGAGCGTCCTAATCTCAAAAGCCACGTCTCCAACCGACTACCAGACTCAGCTTGAAGTCTTGAGCAAGGTACAGCACCTCATGGACAGGACTCATGACATAACAACCCAGCTCTACTTCATCCAGCAACACTGGAATGACCTTCTGAAAACAGCGAGCAGGCTCATCACGCTAACCTACTTCGATGAGCTTAACAACCTTAAGGATGGCGTGAGAAAAAGCGTCCTTGCCGCAGTCCTCCAACCTATACAAGATGGCGTGGACAGGCTACAATTACTTATTGAGCGGAGTGAAGGAACCTACAAGCACCTAAATGGGACTGTATGGAACATTAAGGAAGGTGTGGAGATAACCAAAGAGTTCCTTACTCTCCTAAAATACGGGAATGCCCCGCGAGAGCTATGAACTACACGGAACATACTTGTATCAGATGCCAGCGAAGATTCAAGCATATGAGGATCGGTGACAGTACTTCCTACTGCTCCGATTGCTCAAGGTTACTAGTCGGGATTGAGAATGACAGCGAAGGAGTTGATAGACAAACTGAAGGATATGCCACAGGAAGGCAAGGTCATGATATGGGACCAGAGCCGCGACTGCTACAGGCCTATCGCCCATGCCGACCGACTTTCAGTGCGAAGTCGCTCAAGTTGGAACGAAAAGGAATGGTATGTGGAAGCAGGCAGGGAAGATCCCCTGGGAGAACCCATAATATATCTATACTGAAGAAGGAGAGGATACGATGCCAAAGATAACCGTAGTTCACAAAAATGGACTTGCCCATCAAATCACGACTTACTCCAAACTTGAAAAGGTAGTCATATGGGTCAAGAAAAAATTGAGGAAGGGTACAAATGAGCCTACCAATAAACGACGAGGATAATGAAAAGCTCTTATGCGAACGCCCAGGCGATGATCTCTATCCCAAAGTGAAGGACAAGGTCGCCGAGGTAAAAGAAAATGAAATTGAGCTGAAGGAAAAGCTGATCGCCCTCATCCTTGAAGACATGACGGCTGACTTCGCCCTATCTAATGGCATAGATTCCGTCGGGGAAGTTATAGAGTATCTCTCGCAGGACTACAAGATCGAGAGGCCAAGCTTCGATGGCAAGGCTCTCTTGCGCGACCTCAGTAGGATAGGCAAGCTCAACATGAGCCTGAAGTATGCCGACCTGCTCGGCATCGAAGGTGACGTGCTTGACGCGGTCATGAAGGCTGAGATCGAAAGGCTCTGGGGAGACACAGCTTTGGCTTTGCTTCGCAGACAGGCTATGGTAGATAGATCGGCCAATATTCAGGGACAGCAACCGCCGGAAAACGGCGTGAGAAAGACAGTGGAATAAAATGAAATGGAACAGGCTACTTTATTTTGACGTTGAGACAACATCGCTTGACCCAGAGGTCGCCAGCATAAGAGAGATGGCCTTCGTGAAGGAAGTCGATGGCATGCAGGTCGGTGATGTCGTGAACTTAAAAGTAAAACCGATACTTCACTTCGAAGACCAACTTTATGGCGGGGAACGCCTTGCCGACTTCTGCGGTGAATTTAATAGCAAGTATAGGGATGGAGACCCGAAAAGGCTTGTCCCTTTCGCATTTTCAGAAGGCGATCCTCTTTTCATGTATGCCAAGGAGCTTTTGACCTTCAACCTCCCCGCTCCCCAAAAGGCTGATCCCGGTGCCTGGCTTCTCGGGAAAGAGAGCATGTCGGCCAAGAAAGCCTTAATGACTCTCATCGAATACCTGTCAGAGCCTTCGGGAATCGATGGGATCACGAAATGGGTCCTTGTAGGCCATAATATCGGATTCGACCTTGATGTACTCACGTGGTGGAGCCGGAGAATATTAGGAACGCATGAGGCTGAGAAGCAGATACTAAGTAAAATAAACAAATGGGTCACCCTCGATACTCTTCCATTGGTGCGCTGGTTCCAATGGTCTGGGCGTATACGAAGCCAAACTGCAAGGTTGGGTGATGCCGCAGATGCCCTCGGAATTAATACCGATGGTCTCCATACCGCGGCCGGCGATATCAGGATGACGCAAGAAATCATCATGAAGCTGCTTAAGCCGGAATATGACTTTGAAATACCATTTTAGGAGGCAAGATGACTTTTCTATTTTACTGGTCGGTATTCACGCTACTGGGCGGTTTTACCCATTTCAAAAAAATATGCACGTTCAAGTATCAGGGCGAGTTCAGTATGTGGGTGCTCCTCATATCTGCATTCTTCCTGTCGATACCCATAACTATCATTCACCTTTTCATTACTAGTTTTTGGAGATAGCGACCAATGTTGACTGAACAAGACCTACTTTACTTTGAGGGAAAGCTTGAAGAGAAGAAAAAAGAAATTCTGATGCGCATGCCTTCAAGGATGCCACATACCGATACCGATGAGCTTTCCGACGAGGTCGATTTGGCCACTATCGTAGCACAGCAAAACTTCGCCGAGCAGATGCTGGAGAGAGACAAGGCTGTCCTAAAGGAAGTGGATGAGGCCTTAAAGAGGATAGCGGAAGGGGAATATGGATACTGCGGGGGGTCAGGCGAGGAGATAAGCCGCAATAGGCTTGAAGTCCAGCCCTGGTGTAGATACACGGTTCTGCATCAGGAAAAGCTGGAGAAGATGATGAAACGAACTGGAAGGGGATTCACCGATGAGTAAGGAACCGGAAAGCTCAGTGATCGGTAGGCTGCTGGACAATGCGGCGAGCAAGGACACGAAGCCTTTGGATCTCCATCTGAAGGACTTCCACATCACTTCGTTCAACCGGACGCGAGAGGTACAACCCTTAAACTCTGTACACACTCTTTCATTCGGACAACCCATAGAGTATGTTCCGATGCCAAAACCTAAGTCTGTAAGTGGAACACTTACCGTCTGCGACGGGATTACGGAGACTAGCCTCACCTTCGCAGCAGGTAGCCTTGGCCTTCTGCAGTGCATACCAGACCACAGTGCTGACAAGACGGGTAAGATGTCCTTGTTAGATTCTCTTAAGAAGAAAATAGAAGATTTCCGACTAACCTGACGAGGTACTTATGGAGTTCCTGAAGCACTATTTGCCGGTTCACTCTACTATGGTATATGATGCCGATGACCGCATTATGGGGTTCATCCAGTCGATCAAGCTGACCGCAGGCATTGACCATCCCCTTTGGAAGGTTGAGTACGTGCAGAGGAACGGCCTCAGGAAGGCCGGAAGCGACATCATCGACAATTACTATGAGGCGTGGGTCCGCCAGCTTGAGTTCTCCGATGGGGTCCTTATTATCAAGTTGGGGGCTATCATTCCCATAGGAAGCTCCCAGGTGGGAGCAGGTGAAAAGCAAGCTGAAGACGAACAACCATAATAGGAGCGGGAAATGCCGATAAGTAAGCTGGTAGAGAAGCGAATCATCATCACTGGGGGCAATGGCTTCCTAGGCGGCTACTTCAAGCGAAGCCTCCCACATGCTTTCGTACCTTCGCTCGATATCTCCGATACCAATGCCGTCGGGGATCTCATAAAAGAATACAAGGCTGATATCCTGATCAACTGCGCAGGCAAAACGGGAAGGCCGAACGTCGACTGGTGCGAGGACAACAAGATGGCCACGCTCCGCTCCAACGTGACGGGACCGTTGGTTCTACTGGAGCGATGCCTTGAGTCGAAAACCCAGCTCGTTCATATTGGGTCCGGCTGCATCTATGATGCCCATGTTAACCTGCTTCATGGAAACCTACGTAGATGCTTTAGTGAGACTGATGAGCCTAACTTCGAAGGGAGCTTCTACTCTAGGACGAAGTCCCTCGCCGACAAGGCTCTCCGCGACTTCCCCGTTCTCAACCTTAGGCTACGGATGCCCTTCGATGGCTCTCCCAGCCCGCGCAACCTCATAGTGAAGTTGGCTGGCTATAAAAGGGTACTTAATGAAGCCAACTCAATGACTTACATTCCAGACTTCATACGAGCCGCACTGACCCTAACAGCCCTCGGATCCACGGGAACCTTCAATGTGGTAAACGGTGGTGTGATCTCTCCCTGGGAGGTGATGTGTATGTACAAGGAGATCATAAACCCAGAGCATTCCTTCGAAGCCCTGAGGCTGGATGACCTGCCGATGGTCACCAGGGCGGCAAGGAGCAACTGCGCCCTCCATAACTATAAGTTGGAGTCCCTTGGAATACCCATGCTTGATGTGAGAAAGGCTATGGAAACTGCGCTTCTCGACTTGAAAAGACTCGCCTAACTATTAACAAATATTAAAAATTAATACCCACCAATATAGTCTTATCCTTTACGGCTGCATATTTTTTAAACAATTCAGTCCCTTACAAATTAGGCATTTACAAGATGGCACAGTTATAGCAAAGCCTAACTGCAGCCACATTAGGTCATAGTGACCAGACACCCACAAAAGGTAATTATTATGAGCCAGAAGATTTGGAAAAGCACAATGCCTGATTCCCTAGTATCTAGGGCTATCGAAGTTTACTCCTCGACATGTCCTAAGATGCAGCTTATCCGAGAGTTCACCACGAACAGCGAAGAAGCTAAGGCTAAGAACATCATATGGGGCGTGGAGCATATGCCCATTGAGATGCCCGATGGGCACATAAAGCTCGTGTCCAAGATGTGCATAACCGATGATGGTGACGGCATGGCTCCCCAGGACATGGTGACTTATCTAAAGGATCTTCATGCCACGGGCAAAGAGTTCGGCCTTACCAAGAACCTAGGGATCGGAGCCAAGATCAGTGCTGCGGTCAACAACAAGAAGGGAGTCTACTACCTATCCTGGCAGAACGGGAAAGGATATCTCCTCATTTTCACCTTCCAGGAGGAGACAAGCAGCTATGGCATCATCATGCTTGGCGACGAGAGCGAAGGCGACATGGCCTATGTCAAAGAGATAAAAGAAGGCCAGTGCCTCTTTCACTTCAGCGATACCTGCGGCTGTAGGAATTTTCTCAAGATACCTGATATCATCAAGGCCAAAGGGAGCGGTACGAAGGTCATCTTCATGGGCAATGAGGAGGAAGAGATAACCTCCCTCAATGAGTTCGTCGGGCTTCCAGCAAGCTCAAGCTGGTGCGAGTACCTTCAGCACCGATATTTCTCGATTCCCGATGACCTTTACATAAGAACTTATGATGTCGGAAGGGATGGGCGGGTTTATGGGGAAGATAGGGTCAGGGGCAAGGTTCACAGGCTGATAAAGGGCCTCAAGTTCTATCTGGAAAAGTATTCCAAGCCCGAAAACAGAGGCTCAGTCTCTCTTAAGGAAGGCACCGTCACCGCCCACTGGTGGATATACGATACCGAGGACGCCAACTCAAACCGCTACATAAAAAAGAAAGGCCATATAGGGGTCCTCCATAAGAATGAGATATATGGCTTATCCTCCGCCAAGGCACTTTATTCCAGCTTCGGACTTCTCTTCGGTATTCACCGTATCTTCATCCTTCTTGAAGTTAGTGAAGGTAGAACCAATAGTTCGAGAACAGAGATCATCCTAGATGATAATATGCCCCTCAAGCTGGAGTCTCTCGCAGAGGAATTCAGCCAGAACCTTCCTTCGGCGCTAGAGGATATCCAGCAGAGCGGTGGTAAGGAAATTAGCAACCAGGACAAGGAGCAGGTCAGGCATGAGCTACAGCAGCTTCTGTCTCTGTTCGACATAATGCAGCAGATCGACCTCAAGGGATCAGGAACGACAGTACCCTCATATGACAAGGGGGCTGATGGCGAAGAAGAGAAGGAGCCTAAAGAGCCGAAGGAACCAAAGGAACCTAAAGAGCCGAAGGAACCAAAGGAGCCTAAAGAGCCAAAGGACTTTCCCGATCCCGATGAGCCTGAGCCTGAAGAGCCGAAGCGAAGGCGCAAGCCGAAGGTCAACCTCGACAAGCTCCTCGGTGACTCGGACAGCGGAACTCGAAAGGCTTCCCCCTACTCGACCTGCATCAAGCTTCCCGACGCCCAGTGGTCTGATGACAGCTCGCTGGCCGGCGTGGCTGCGCGCTTCGACCGCAGGAAGAATCTGGTCATGATCAATAGTGCGTTCAAGGAGTTCGAAAAACTCGTCGCCTATATCAAGACTGAGATTCCGCAGAGCAAGCATGCCATCGCGGAGGAGAAGGTCAAGATGGCTTATGAGCTTCAGCTATGCGAGTACATCGCGGTGAACAACAGCCTAATGCATGCCGCGCCGGGGTTCGACTGCAGCAAGTTCGACCAAACCCTGAGCGAGGATACCCTTACGGCGATAGCTTCTATGCGCCTTGGCCTACTCTCCAGGATCCGGTCTGAGGTGCGAAAAATATAAGACTCCGAAGCTGAGATTATGTTATTATGAATCTTTTATCTTCTGAGGAACTCCTCATGTTCATATGGACCTACCAATACAAGGATGATCGCTAGTTAACCCTAACTAGGAGATCATCACATGACTATTTATGAAGTTAATGCAAGGCAAGCTCGTCTAGTCGTTGGCATATATGAGTGGTATTGGCGAGAGATATGGATACCCTCGCACGTATATGCCGGAAGGTCAGTACATCTTGAGCTTCTCCATACCGCCTACAAAGACTATAGGGAAGAACTTCCCTCCTTCACCTGTGACTCGCTGGCGTGGGTCGTCCTTTCCATGGACAGGCCTTCATCCTTCTCCACGAGGCCGGTTAATGACAGCGGGCTGGCGCACTCCATTCATGTCCGCCATGTCTATGAGCTATTAGCCGAAAAGAAAAAATCCAGTGGGCGCAGAAGGTATCGGAATATACATAACCAAAGTCAGAAGTGGTCGAAGGCTTCCGAGCCTTCAGCAGATGAGATGCAGGAACAGAAAGAGAAGAGGGAAGCCAAGCAGGTCTGGAGGGAGAAATCGGGGAAGGCCAGAGACAGTAGGAAGGCGCGAGGGCAGAAATGGCCTCGGCACCCAGGGAGGTTCAACAAGAAGCTCCGAAGTAGGACGTACAGGCAGTGGACAAGCGGTAGGCTCAAGGCTGAGGACTATGATGCGTTCCCGCTGAACATTGATGACCGCAAGAGATTCGTCGATCCCTGGTCTTGGGACTAAAAGTCTATACATACCTCAAACTTTTTCCTATAAAGATTTCCGTTATATTAGGTAGTTGTAAAAATATGTGTATATTATCTGCTTATGAACGGTATTGCTCATGTAAATGAGACTAACCTTATAACCTGCTAATGTTAAAAAGTAATGTAAAAATATTCGGCTGATTAGCCATACCTGTGTCGGCTTTTTTTTACTTTGCATTTACGTTCCCTTTATGCGACAATCAATGTCCAATATTTGGGAGTGTAAAAACAATGAAAATGCTGATTGAGTCCCCTTGGGGAACAGCCGACATAAGTAGGCCGAGTGATTTCCTCTGCCATGCGATAGCGCAGCTTGAATTCATCATCGCCAGCCAGTCTAATAGCGACAATGCTTCCGTACTTGAGGAGCTTGAAGGCTATCGCATTATCCAGGCAACTGGGAGCGAAGAGCTGATAGCTAGGTTTTTTGGGCGCAAGGATGAGAAGAGACGGGAACTTGGCATGGGGCGTGTCAAAAATAGGGAAGTCATTGCTGCGATGATCGAGAGTGGTGAGTGGCTTGACAAGTCAACACTTAGCTGATTGCTCTTCATACTGAGCCTTTGATATCTCAGTGAACCATGTGATGATGCATTTGGTCTTGTTCTCTTCATCGATATGCTTCCGCCAGTAGTCTATGAAGAACTCACCTTCAACTGCCACAGAAGCCGATCCGAAGCCGCTCCCCCTACCATAGGAAAATAGAGGCGCAGAAGCCGCAAGTATCCAGGGGGATTTTTCAGCCTCATCCTTCTTCTCCCCATCATAAAAGAGGTAGGTAAAATAATAGTATCTCATTCATCGACCTCTTCGAGCAAGTCCATGAGCTTATCGGTATTGACCCTCCAATACTCATCTTCCTCCTCCTTCGTGGCTTCCCTAACTTCATAATCACAGGCTTCGCAGAAAAGCCCGACAAATGGTTGGGGGTCTCCCTTCTCAACGAAGCCCCCAGCGCTGACTTTGACTTTCTCATGGAGACAATTCTGCTGCAGGCACCTCAGGTCCATTATCGCCGATCTTATCTGCTTTTCAACCTGCCTTATGGTTTCCCGGTTTTCTCGGATCCTAACATATACCTCATTGACACGGTCCCTAGTAATAACAGAATCATCCATGCGCACCTCCTCTTCTTCTTCTTCTTATGGTTAGCCCCAATGGGTTCACAACCACCGGAGGCTTCTGAACCGCTGTGTCTTTCTCAAGTTCCTTCTTCATCTTAGCTTCTATGATTCTCGCCTTTAAAGCCCTCTCAGCATCGGCAGCTTCAGACTCCTCTGCCTCCTTCAACTCTATATGAGGAGCTAAGGCACTAGCCCACTTCGCCAAGTCCTTGCTTGCCCTCACCTCCTCAAGAGCCTTCGATATCTTCTCCCATGGTTCTTGCCCATATTCCCGCCTAAACTTGATCAGAAGCCTATTGGCGGTAGTCTTTTTCCACGGATGAGTGGCAGTGCCGTTTATACGTAGGGCTATGAGTTCTCTCAATGTCATTTAGTCACCTTAGTTAGGCTTTAAAAATGGTTTGAATGCACTTCCTATCAGAAAAGATTATCTCTTGTCTAGAGGGCAAAAAGGCGATTGACAATGAGAGATGGCAACCTATAGACTTATCGCATTATTATAAAACTTGGAGGGCGATGATGAGAAAAGTCACGGCAGTCTTAGGCGTCGAACCATACTTTTACCCAAACACAAATACTATCAAGCACTACTCTGATACTTTTCTTAATAACGTTCTTACCTGGAAGCACGACAACCCTACTGATAAGGTGGTCATTGTCGATGCCAGAAAATACATCAAAAGCCCTGAACCCATGTCAGAGCTTTGGAGGGATGTCTGCCTATCGCATCCCGAAGGTATTGATATCTTTCTTTACTCAGGCCATAGCTCGCCAGAGCATCTTCTGGTGTATTCCCACTGTCGGCATGATATCAGCGATGACCAGAGGTACCTGGGCTTCGAGAATGCGTTCACGATGCCCCTAAGCCCCAATGCCAAGATTTACCTTTACGGATGCCAGGCGGGCGGCAAGGAGGGGGAGAAGTGGGAGAACTCCATCGCGCAGGTTATGGCCGACAAGACGGGAAGGTTAGTCCATGCCTATGCCTATAGGACAAGCCAGAAGCAGAGGCCAGATGGCCACTACTATCAGAAGCCGGACCGCGGTGGTCTTCTTGACTTTACACCGCAGCTTCATCTGTCAACTTCCATATTACCTGTTGAGGAAAAGGGAAAGGACGAGTTATGAACATAGAGACTACGAAGGATCTCAACATGCTCCTCAAGATGAAGGCGGCTACTATGAGCCATATTGAGAGGCTTGAAGACATAGCCGGTCTTGAGGACTTAAAGGCTGATCTTGAACGAATTGAGATACGTGGGGGTTTACCGTGGGGGCGCCGTGGCGTATGTTGGGCTAACGGGGGAGCCTACACCGTTCCTCCTTTTTACAGCGTAGGAGAAGACGCGAGATGACAGACCAAATAATAATAGTTAGTGGCGGTATTCCGCGAGCGATTAAGGATGTTACGAGTAATTCGAAGATCCTAACTCATCCCAACCTAAACGCCGCCTCTTCGGCTGTGTTCGAACATGGATTTAAAGAGGAGTTGTCCGACCTCTCCATCTCCCTCTATACGTACGACGAGACGTCGGGGGAAATGATTAGGATAGTAAAGGGAGGGACACCCGACCTTGCAGACTTCACCATAGTGGCAACACCGGGGTCCACTACGACAAAAATAACAGTTACGAATGGCACGGCGACGCAGCAGGACCTAGCCGTGTTAATTTCGAGGGGGGACTACGCCGAGTACCTCGATCAGTTGGATGACGTTGCCCTTGCCACCCTAGCGGATGGCGATGCGTTGGTTTATGAGGCTGCTACTAAGCTGTGGAAAAATAAGCTGATTGTTGGAGCTAAAGGGGATAAGGGAGATACGGGCGACACGGGCCCAGCGTCGGAGCCACCCGTGTTCTACTCCGAGCTAACCTACGATGTCAATGGGAGGGTCGAGGCGGTGGACACCTGGACAACCTCCGCCAAAACCCTCAAGCTATTTAACAAACAATTTACGTACTCCTCCGGCGCGGGGCTCCTTACGGAGGTTACCATAACGAGGATCTCGGATTCGAGTCAAACAGTGAAAACCCTAAGCTACTCCTCTGGTGGTGTTCTTGAAATGATAACAAAAACGGTAGTGTAAAAAAAGAAATAGGAGAGGTGGCACCATGTTGTGTGCACTGGTAAGAGACGACGTTGTGGTGGAGTTAGATTTAGTTCAGCGGAGAAGGGTGCCATATACACAGTAATGGGTACGCCGCAGGGGATCCCCCTAAAGATATACCTCGACGACCTCTCCTCGTCAACGTACATCGACCTCGTGAGGCCCGATACAATCGGTGGGATCCAACAACTTGCTGCCTTTGGCATCATTGCCCCTGAGCGCGTCGCCACTATTTTGAGTACAACGGTAAGAAGCGTAGAATTATTTAGAGATCAGCCAAGCATTGGATAACGTGAGGAGTTAACATGGGAAATAGTTTAAAAATAGATTTAGTCAGTGACGTTACCGCGTCATACGACCAGACCAAGGTCACAACTCTAGGGCGGGCTTACCTACAAACAGCGCCCGACGACGCAGACCCCTGCGTGGGGGGCCCACTGAGTCGTTTCTTGGATGTCCAGACGGAGGTAGGAGCTGCCCCCGTTGGTCCTCTGTGGTTTTCCCCCAACAACCGCTTGTTCGTCCTTACGTCGGTAACGGCCACGGCGGCGCAAATCGCTATGTATGAAATTAACAGCAGTACGGGGGTTCCCGCTTACATCGGGAAAATAAACTTTATCCTTCCCAACTCCGCCGCCACGACCCACGCCTGTCGTGGGATCCGCGTCTATAACGATTCATCGAATAGCACAGCAAACTGGCGCGTATACTTAACCACCGTGGGGTCGGTAGCCATAAACGGAGGTATATTTTGTATCAATAAGGTGGGGAGAGGTGATTTTACCCCATCCGGTACCTCCTTCGTGTTTGCTACGAGTACCGACCAGAAGGGAGTGTACTCCGTTCAGAACCCATCGATGATGGGTTCTCTAAATACGGACGTGTCGTGTGCCTCCATCTTTTTGGACACCTCATCGAATAGACTGTATGCTCATCATGGAGTCTCCGCTACCCATCAATATATTGTAGTTGCAGTCGACGTGGCCTCCATCGTTTATACCAATCAAAACGTGACGGGTATAACCGTAGCGGCCCCCGGTGTGGTGACATGCAACGGCCACGGCTACCTTCTTAACGACATAGTAGTGTTTACCGCCGGAATCGTACCAACGGGCCTCGCCGTTGGTACTAACTACTTTGTTAAAAACCCGGCACTCAACACTTTTGAGGTGGGGGCTACCGCTGCTGGGGGGTCAATCACGACGACCGCAGGGGCTGCCTCCGGTGTAACCGTCGGTAGGGCCTTTGGCCAAACCTCCTCGGGTTGGCTGTATCGAACGGGTCAACTCCCCGCACTCACCGGTACCATGCTGCTTGTCGATGCGGAACAGTATTGTGTTCCCACCGCGTCGCCCCTGAACGGTAGCGTTCTTAATGGTAACGCCTGCGTGGCCGTCACAACCTCTACTAACCTGTATCTGGGGCTACTGTCGGAGCTTGCCACAGTTGCAGGTCAAAATGCGACGGTTTCCGTTGCCTCCCCCGGGGTGGTAACATGTGGTGGGGCCGGGCACGGTTACTCCGCTAATGATCCCATATCATTCTCCGTTGGTACGCTCCCTACCGGCCTCTCGCTGAACACCCAGTATTTTGTGAGAAACCCGAGCACCTATACCTTTGAAGTGTCGCTGACGTCCGGTGGGGCGTCGATTAACACCACTGGGGTGGCGGGGGTGGCAATCGTCGCACGAGCTGCCCTCGCGTGGCCGTCCCTAACAACGTCGAATCTACTGGGGACACCCAGCCAGATCATAACCCCTACCGCCACGATGGGTAACTACGATACTACCACCGACGATTTTGTTTACGTAACCAACACTTCAAAGTTCGTAGCCAAGCAGCTCGTCAATAATCAAGTGAGGTACGTATTTGGGGCTATCGTTACGGATTATTACGAGACGTACATCGACCCACGGCTCTCCTCATGGGGGCTCAACGCCGTGGCAGGAATAGCGAGGAGATCGGGCTGGCTGTTCGCGTCGTCTCTCACCGTGGGGCAACGTGGGGTCATCTACACTAGCATTTATGACGATTACACCTACGGCTCCTCCTCCATCATAACTCCCGTAGTGTCCCTCCCTAATAGCATAATCCGTGGGTACTCCCACTTCTGGGAAATGTACGACTATTGCGGCGACACGCTCATTTACTATCGGACTACGGGCTTTGGCTCCGCCGCGGGTAACTGGCAGGGTCCCCTAAGTAAATCCTATGAGAGCAATGTGCCTATAACTGGGGATGTTCAATTTAAGATTGAATTTGTGGCGGAAAGCGCAGGGTACACAATGGGCCCCCTCCTGCAATCCTTGAATATCTCCTTTGATAGTACAGCGAACATGTCACTGTCGTGGTTGGGCGACGCGGAGAACTCTACTAGATCAACTGAGTCCCCGGCGAGAACCGCGTTTTTCCTCCAGACTGCATACGCCTCGACCGTCCCTGTGCTCCACTTCAGAGCGTATGAGAGTGATAGCGGATCGTTAGTTCGCTCCGCCAGTACGTCTATCAACGCTGCGGACTTCGACTACTCGACTAACGGTGGTACGTCGTGGGTGGCACTCGGGACTATACCCAACACGGTTGGAACGCTGGTTAGATATCGCTGGCCGACACCTCCCGGAACGAACATTAACGTCTGTATAGCGGAGAGTTAACGAGATGGCAGAACTACAACAGTTTACGCGGTTTAATCAGAAGGTGTCGTTTGGCACGGTAGACAACGCCCTCCCCACGTTTGGTGGGATAACGGGGCTGACGGCAAACCCCAATGGCGCCCTCACGGTGTCCTGGTCGGCGGCTACCGACGTGTCGCTCCCAATATCGTATAAGATTTACATAAAGGCGGGAAACGCGACGGGGCTCTTCACCCCTACGTACTTAGCGTTGTCCTCCTTCGCTCTTTCCCATATGTTGTATCACCTCCCCGACGACAGTTGTTTGGTAGAGGGGGTGACGTACCACGTGGGTGTCCGAGCGGTGGACTCGGCGGGGAACGAGACGACCAATACAGAGACCCTATCGGAGGTCTCCACGGGGGTTTACACGGACAGTATCGCTACGGCTATTAATGCGTTAACCGCCGACACCCTAGCCATTCGCAATGCGGCCAATATGGTCCTGTCAACGGTATCTTAACGCGATGATGACCTACGACGACTACCTAAAACTCGTAATAACGGCGCGTCTGAAGATGGAGCGCGGGGTTATTACCCG
>Ga0315294_10002026_pt1 | contig 22252 bp, 3 predicted proteins | sample YL17G13_40_MG_FD_203626 | JGI IMG/M metagenome (GOLD analysis project Ga0315294, IMG submission 203626) | Sediment microbial communities from Yellowstone Lake, YNP, Wyoming, USA - YL17G13_40 | ecosystem: Environmental > Aquatic > Freshwater > Lake > Sediment | place: USA: Wyoming | collected...
TATACGTTATTAGGTAAAACGAATAACGATTCACGAATAACCAATAACGAGGCCTCTTCTTTGGCCTCAAGGCCGAAGGCCGGTCCGCGCGCCAATATATCGGTCTCCTCCATGGATGACCGGAACGAAACTCCGGCGGGGAGGATGGTATCCGCTCGGTTATCAGACAAGCCCCTCAAGGGAGCCTCTGAAGTACAACAGGCTCTGGCCGCCAGGCCCTCGGTCAAGATCTTCATCCAGGAAGAAGGGTGGTATCGGGTCACTCAGTCGGAGCTTGTGGCTGCAGGGTTGGATCCTGCGGTCAATCCCCGCTTCTTGCAGCTCTTCGTGGACGGGCAAGAGCAGCCCATTCTGGTCAAGGGAGGAAAAAACGATCGGTTGGGTTCGAGGGGGTCCATCGAGTTTTACGGAACCGGCCTGGATACTCCCTACACCGATACCCGGGTGTATTGGCTGGTCCCAGGCTCAAAGCCCGGTAAACGTATCGACAGTCATATATTTAATCCCCTATTCGGCAATCCGCATTCCGCAATCCGCAATTCCTTTGAGAGTTTCCCTTATACCGTGGAGAAAAAGGACCGGACGATCTATGTGGCGGCCTTGAAGAATGGGGAGGCTTCCAACTTCTTCGGGTCTGTGGTCTCTAGCACTCCGGTGGACCAGGTTTTGAAGGTCCCCCACCTGGATTCTTTTGCTCCCCGGGATGCGCTCTTGGAAGTGTCCTTGCAAGGGGTCTCTGCCGGGGCCCATCAGGTCATGGTCATGGTGAATGGAGTTGTCGTCGGGACCATGGCTTTTGAGGGGCAGACGCTAAAAGTCGAGAGATTTCCCCTGGTTCAGGCCGGGCTGGTGGAGGGGGAGAATGTAGTGACCCTGGCAGGCCAGGGAGTCCCCCTGGATGTGAGCCTGGTGGATTCCATCCGCCTGACTTACTGGCGCACCTATACGGCTGACGAGGATATCCTAAAATTCACTGCCGTCGGAGGGAATAATCTTTCCGTCAATGGATTCAGCAGCTCTTCGATCCGGGTAATGGATATTACCGATCTTCAGAACCTGAAGGAAGTGGGAGGAGCTGTTCAAGGGGAAGGGGGAGGGTATTCCTTCCGTTTCCGGGTGCCTGGGGAGGGGAAGAGGACGCTTCTGGCCTTCGTGGATGAAGAAGCCAGGACGCCTGCGGCCCTGGAGCTCAATCAGCCTTCAAGGTGGCATCATTCCAGGCAAGAAGCGGATCTGGTGATTATCTCCCACGGAGATTTTCTTGAGAGTTTGAAGCCTTTGAAGGCATGGCGGGAGTCTCAGGGGTTGTCGGTAGCCCTCATCGACGTAGAGGATCTTTATGATGAGTTCAGTTTTGGGATCAAGACGCCCGAGGCCCTAAAAGATTTTCTCCTTCGGGCCAAGACTTCATGGCAAAAGGCTCCCCGGTTTGTCCTTTTAGTAGGTGACGCTAGCTTCGATCCCCGCAACTACTATGGGTTTGGCCATTTTGACTATGTGCCCACCAAGCTGGTGGATACGGCCTATATCGAGACGGCCTCGGACGATTGGTTTGTGGATTTTGATAACGATGGAATTCCGGATATGGCCATCGGGAGGATCCCGGTTCGTACCGAAGAAGAGGCTGCAGGAATTGTTTCCAAGCTCATAGGCTATGAACAGTCAAGAGAACGGATGCAGGATGTTCTTCTGGTGGCGGACCTGAAAGATAACGATTTTGATTATATGGCTGCCAGTCAAGGGGTGAAGGCGCTTCTACCTGGAGGCCTGATGGTCAGTGAAGTCTATCGGGATCAATTTTCCGATGATGTCCAGGTGAAAAACGAATTGGTGAGGAGGCTGAACCAGGGTCCCCTCCTGGTCAATTATATTGGGCATGGGACCCTGGAGTTCTGGCGGGGGGATATCTTTGGCTCTGATGACGCAGAGATTCTTACCAATGGTCTTCGCCTTCCGTTCGTGATTGGCATGACTTGTTTGAACGGCTTTTTCCAAGACGTCTACTATGAGACCCTGGCGGAAGCTTTTCTAAAAGCCAGCAATGGAGGAGCGGTGGCGGTCTGGACGTCTTCAGGTTTGACCGAGCCAGATAAGCAGGCGGTGATGAATAAAGAGATGATCCGGCTGCTGTTCAATGGAGAAGGACTGACCATTGGAGAGGCGGTCAAGAGGGCCAAGGCGTCAACCAGTGACCAGGATATAAGGAGGACTTGGATACTCTTTGGGGATCCAGCGACGCGACTCAAGCCGTAGGCTTGGGGGAGCGCTGCGCTCGAGGAGCGGGCCTACGGCCCTTGAGGAGCGTCACGCCAAGGGCGTGACTTGAGGAGCGCCCCAAAGGGCCTTGAGGCACAGAACAGCGGAAGTTTCGTTATTAGGGAATCGTTATTCGTTATTAGGAAAAAATAAAAAATGGAGCCGATCATTAATTTATACCGATTAACGAATAACGTATAACGGTTTTTTCTGGAGGTAACTGAATGAAAAGTCTAAGGATGGCGAAAACTGTTTTTATTCTTTCCACCTTTTTCTTCCTCTTTTCCACGGCACCGGAAATCTGTCAGTTCCTGGCCGGACCTGAGGAAGCACAGGCTGCCGCCCCAGTCAATTCCTGGTGGAATCTCAATCATGGGGCCCGTAAAAAAATTACGGTAATGGCCGGATCGGCCAACGTCCCCAATGCATATACGGTCTCCATTACCATTGATCATGCAAGCTTAGTCACCGCTAAACAGTCGTTGTCCAGTGGGGACGATGTTCGTGTAGCCTACTATAGCGGCTCTACCTGGACAGAACTCGATCGTTCACTCGATGAGAGTTCCTCTTGGAACAACGCTTCCACTAAGATATGGTTCAAAACTCAAGCGGCGATCAATGCGAGTGCATATGATGACAACTACTATCTTTACTACAGTTACCCTTCTGCCTCTAGCCCTTCTGCAAGCAAGGCAAATGTGTTCGACATGTGGGATGACTTTAACAACATAGATAACTGGACTACCTTTTCAGATGGCGGTTCCCAAATGGTCTCTGCCACCGCTTCAGGCGGCACAGTTACCATAGACGCTGGAGGTGCAAATCTGGGTGGCCTAAAACATAATACCTATTCACCTGGTAACACTTACGGCTTTGTCGCTCGATCACGGGCTCGATCTCTTTCAGTGGTTACGGATGACCTGGCACCGGTCGCGTGGTTTATCAACGATCCATCAACAGGTATGTATGCCTATTTTACTCGAGACAACAGAAACCTTTATGTGGAAACGGTGGCTAATAACAAAATTCATGAGGACGCTACTACAGGCCCTTTTCCAGTGGCAGATACATGGTACATCTATGAATTATACCGAAAGACTGGCGGAACCATAAAGGTTCTGAGGGATGGGAGCCAACAGTTCCCGCCTGGATCAGGGTGGTCTAATGGTGACACAGCTTTTACTTCCGGACCTCTTGGCATTGGCGGGGAGAGCAATGGTGGTCAAGATTATGAATTTGATTGGATTTGGGCACGAAAATTTGTTGATCCCGAACCGATCACGGTCGTGGGCACTCAAGTTACGAAGACGTGGGGAGAAAACAGCGCTTGCCACTATACCAGCGTAACCGAAGACAGCTATTTAGATCAGGGGCAGCCTAATTACAATATGGGCGCAGAAACTTTACTCCGGGTGGGAGATGAGAGCGGAACTCGAGCCGATCGTACCATAATGAAATTCAATTTCTCCAATATTAACATCACCGACTCCAGCCAGATTATTTCCGCCTCTCTTAAAGTGAGAACCCATAGCAATCCGGTCTCCGGCAACGTCATTGTCGATGCTTTTCGGGTGAAGAAAAATTGGAACGAAGGGAATAAGAGCTATGCTCAGGCGGACGCGAATGAGGTGACCTGGACCTATGAATATTATAATACGACCGGCTGGACGGGGGCAGGTTGCGACGATACTTCCGACCGTTCCACCACCTCGGATGGTACCCAAACATTTTCCGCAGTTGATACTTGGTACACCTGGGATGTGACCGGTTCGGCCAAATATATGTATGCCAATAATCAATATTACGGATGGATTCTAAAAGCCCAGAGTGAAGGAACTGCAAAATACTGGCGTGTTCAGAGCAGCGAGAATCCCACCGCTGGCAATCGCCCCTACCTGGAAATCACTTATATCGATAAAACCCTGGCGGAAGCACGCTATGAGTACCGCAAGAAACTTACCATACAGTCGAGTCAGGTCGGGGCCAGTTGTTCTTCCAACCTATCCGACTTTCCGGTGTTGGTCAGTCTGTCGGGCAACTGGCTGAAAACCAAGGCCAACGACCCGACGAATGGTCACATATACAATTCCAACGGCTACGACATTGCCTTCCGGGGGGAGAATGATGAAACGGTCTTGAATTACGAGATCGAGAAATACGACCCGGTGAATGGAACTTTGATCGCCTGGGTGAAAATTCCTACCCTTTACTACAACAAAAATACCGAAGTTTACATTTATTATGGGAACGCCGGGATCACTTCTGCCCCAGCGGCCACAGTGGCCCAGGGAGTGTGGGACTCAAATTTTAAGGCCATCTATCACCTGAAAGAAACTTCAGGGGACCAGGATGATTCCACGTCGAATGGGATTCATCTCATCAATCTTTCCCTGTCTGAGCAAGGGACAGAGGTGGGGATCGCCAACGGAGCGGACCGGTTCAATGCGGCTACCAACCGTTATGCCGACACTAACTACGCTGGTACCTCAGCCTTTGATGTGGCCAGCGGCGATTCTATGACAGTCGAGGGTTGGATAAAAACCTCTGAATCTGGCGCTTATCAATTTGTAGTGAATAGAAAAGACACCGATGGAGATCCTACCTGGCAACTATTGGTGGATGACGGCAATAAAGCAAACTTTCGTTTCAGCGATGGAGCGGGTCATTCTCCTAATATTTCAAGTAGCATGACCGTAAATAGCGGCACCTATCGGTATTTGGTGGGAAGGTGGGACGGTTCAACTAAAACAGCAGAGATTTTCGTCGATGGCTCGAGTGCAGGTTCCACTCAAAATTCCTCTGTGGGGGCCAACGCGGTAACGAGGTTCTTAAGAATAGGGCAGGAAGGGGATGATAACGGCGGTTATGGATTCACCGGATATATTGATGAGGTTCGGTTTTCGAGTACTTTTAGAAGTAACTGCTGGATCCAGACCAGTTACAGCAGCATGAATACCCCCTCCTCCTTTATCAGTGAGGGTACCGAGACGCGGCCAGCGCCGACGGTGGTGACCCTGAGGAGTTTTGGAGGCTTCCAATATGGGGATGGGGTGTTGTTGAAGTGGAAGACCAGCCATGAGGTGAACAATCTTGGGTTTAATGTCTATCGGGAGACGAATGGAGAGTTATTGAGGCTGACCCCGGAACTGATCGCCGGCTCGGCCCTCCTGGCCGGCTCCGGTACCCCCCTGACCGCCGGGCACCATTATGTATGGTGGGACACCATAGCTCTCAGCGATCAGCCGTCAGCGGTCAACGGTCAACGGTCGGCTTTGCGCTATTGGCTTGAAGACGTCGACCTGACCGGTAAGCGCACCTTCCATGGCCCGGTTGAAGTTCAGCTTTCAGCTTCCAGCTTTGAGCTTTCAGCTCCTGATCTTCGAAGGGCAGAGCTATTGAGCGAGTTTGGGATGAGACTGCAGGAAAAGTACGCCGATTTCTGGAAAGTCCAGGACCTTAGGGAAAAACTGAAAGCAACGCATGATAGAGGAGCGTCACGCCTTCGGCGTGACTCGAGGACCGGCCTTTCAGGCCTTAAGGATCGGCCTTCGGCCTTGAGGCAAAAGAATTTTGGGCTTCTGACCTCAAGCGAAGCGCTCCTCAAGCGTAGCGCTCCTTCAGGGAACTCTGTTCCCGATCCTCAAGCAAACGCAGTGCAGCGCTCCCTAGCAGGCAGGCCGGCCATGAAGCTCCTGGTTAGGGAGGAGGGTTGGTACCGGGTCAGTCAACCCGAGCTGGCTGCGGCCGGAATGAACACCAATTTCAACCCCAAACACCTGCATTTGTATGCAGACGGGAATGAGCTGCCCATCCGGGTGATCGCGGAGAAAGATAACCAGTTCGGGCCGCGGGATGCCATCGAGTTTTACGGGATCGGACTGGATACGCCTTCCACCGATGCCCGGGTGTACTGGCTGGTGGTGGGGTCCAGGCCCGGAAAGCGGATGCCCGTATCCAGGGCCCAGGGAGGCCAGGCTTCTTTGACGGCCTTCCCCTATACCGCGGAGTCCAAGGAACGTTCCTTCTATTTCCCGGCTTTGCTCAATGGAGAAGATCCTAACTTTTTCGGACCCATTATCTATACCTACCGGGTGGATCAGCTTCTTTATGTATGGGATGCGGATCCGACTTCCCTGGAAGATGCTCTCTTGGAGGTAGCCCTCCAGGGAGCCACCAGTGGGCCCCATCGGGTGAAGGTCTTCTTCAATGACGCGGAGGTGGGAGAGGTGTCGTTCAGTGGTCAATCTCAGGCCAGGTTCCAGGCGGAGATTCCGGTTTCGGTCCTCCATTCGGGGGAGAATCTGGTCAGCTTTATCGCCCATGGGGGGGAGATGGATATCAGCCTGCTGGACTCTATCCATCTGACCTACTGGCGGGCTTACCGGGCCCATGAGAATGGTTTGAAACTGACTGCCCAGGGGGGCAGACAGGTTTCGGTGGGGGGATTCAGCCATGCCCGGATTCGGGTGGTAGACATTACGGATCCTCAATCGGTCATGGAAGTGGAAGGGAAAGTCAAGGCCCAAAGTTCTGGTCACGAGGTCAGCTTCCGGGTTCCGGGAAGCGGGCCGAGAACCTTGCTTGCCCTAGGAGTAGAAAAGGTCAAGAGTCCTGCCCAGTTGGTTTTCAACCAGCCTTCGAACTGGAATCAGAGGGGGAATGGTTATGATTTGGTGATCATTTCCCACAAGGACTTTCTGGAGAGCTTGAAGCCCCTCAAGAATCTCCGGGAAACACAGGGGTTATCGGTGGCCCTGGTGGATGTGGAAGATGTGTATGACGAGTTCAGCTTTGGGGCCAAGACTCCCCAGGCGATAAAGGACTTTCTCCAGAGAGCGACGTCTTCCTGGCAGAAGCCGCCTCGGTTTGTCCTTCTGGTGGGAGACGCCAGTTATGATCCCCGCAATTTCCTGGGGTATGGGGATCTGGACTTCGTGCCCACCCAGCTGGTGGATACAGCCTACCTGGAGACGGCCTCAGATGATTGGTTTGTGGACTTTGACGGGGATGGCTTGCCCGATATGGCCATCGGCAGGTTGCCGGTACAGACTCCGGCAGAGGCCTCGGCCATGGTTGCCAAGATCATCGCCTACGAGAAGTCCAGCGGCGTGAATGAGGCTTTACTGGTGGCGGATAAGACGGAAAAGACCGACGATTTCGATTTTGTGGAGGCCGCGCAGAAGGTCGGGGCCTTGTTCCCCTCCACGGTAGGCGTAAGGAAGGTCTTCCGGGGAGAGTTTGACAGTGATGCACAGGCCAAAGAGGCTCTTCTGAATCATCTGGGTCAGGGGCCTCTCCTGGTCAATTATCTTGGCCATGGCGGCATGATGGAGTGGCGCGGGCATGTTCTCACTACCGATGATGCGGAAGGTCTTCTCAGCGGCCAACGCCTCCCCTTCTTCATCAATATGACCTGTCTGAATGGATTCTTCCAGGCTCCTTATGGGGACACGCTGGCAGAGTCTCTATTGAAAGCTGAAAATGGGGGAGCCGTGGCCGTGTGGACTTCTTCAGGCATGACCGAGCCAGGGGGGCAATTATTGATGAACCAGGAATTGGTGCGATTGCTGTTCAGCCCCGAAGGGATGACCATTGGAGAGGCGGCCATGAAGGCCAAAGCCTCCGTCTCCGACATGGATATAAGGAGGACGTGGATACTCTTTGGAGACCCTACTACCAGGCTAAAGTAATTAGGACTGAGCTATGAGCAAAAAAGCCAAGTTTCTAGAAATCATGATCGTCGTTACTCAGTCCTCAGCACTCAGTCCTCAGTCCTGTGGTGTGATGAGCTTATAACGATTAACGATTTTTACATGACGTATAACGTATAAATAATAACGAGTAACGAAAGAGGATTAAAAGGGATGTTTACTCGAAAAGCTTTGATTTCGACATTGTTTCTGGTAATCGTGGCGTTGACCGTCCCCGGTCTCAGTCATGGCGCAACGTATTATATCTCTCCGTCAGGCTCGGACTCCAATGACGGGCTCTCCTCATCCTATCCCTGGAAAACGTTCAGCCATGCCATCCCCGAGCTCGACCCCGGAGATACCTTGATTGTCATGAATGGCACCTACTCGGTTGCGGCGGGGACGGGACTGCCGTCGATTTCCTGCGGAACCAACGCCAACAATGGTACGGAAGCGCAACCCATCACCATCCAGGCGCAGAATGAACGGGCGCCCTTACTGGAATCAACGGGTGACGATAATACTGCCTTCCGTATGAGTGGGTGTTCCTACTGGAACGTCCACGGCCTCAGGGGGAAGAGCGCAGACTTAGCAACCGGGGATGGAGGGAAACAGCACTCTGTCTTTGAAATCTCCGCCAGCAACCATATCAAACTTCAACGACTGCTGGCCACGCATAACAATCGGTATTTCAATTCCCAAGCCATCTCGGTAGGAAATAGTAGCTATTCGCTGGTCGAAGAGTGTGAGGCCTACTACTTTCACCGCCACGGCATCAGCATTTATCGCTCCGACCACATCACCGTGAGACGATGTTACGTAAATTCCCGGGGCTATTCCGATATTGCCGAAGGGTGTCCCTCTCATGCCGGCGCCGAAGGGCTGGGAGACGAAGGCATGACCTTCTACCAGACCACGGACTCCATCAATGAAAACTGCATCTCGGAAGGTAATGAATTCTTTGGCAATTCAGGTCAACGGAACCAATATCTGGGAAGCATTGCCCTGAATAATTTGTATGGTTTTGTTGTGGGGCATCATGCCGCCGATGGTTACATGGAAGCGAGGGATAACAATTACATCAACAACGTGGCCCTGGGCTCGACATATCATGGATTTCTGACGCAGAGTGATGTCAACTGCTTCGTTGACCATTTGACTTCCATGAATAATGGCCAGAATGTTTATTACGGGCTGTATTCCAACAATAAATACAGCGACAACCGCAGCTCCGATCCCGCCGTAACCTGGATGGTTTACCCTTCGCTGGCCGTCCAGAACACTCTTTTTCTGAACAACGGAGACTACGGGATTCGGGTCAATGAGGACCATGTGGAAGACTACGTCTATCGGAAGTTTGAATACCTGAATTCCTACGGACATGATGTAGATAATTATGGTGGGGGATTAACTCCCTCGAAGCCGGAAGATGTCCTGACAGAATTATCCGAGGATGACCCCCAGATGGGTAATTGCATCGTTTTCATACCCACCGGTACCCCCATGAAGGGGGCCGGGAAATACGGGGAGGACATCGGGGCCAATATCCTTTACCGCTACGAAAATGGCATCTTGATCAACCAGCTCCTCTGGAATGCAGGGACGGGCGCTTTTCCCTGCGGAGCAACCGTTTCCGGGTTGAACGATGTCGCCGGCTCTTCCTGCATCAACGTCCACGAACGCTTGAATGTGAACGCGAACGGTTGTAACCTGGGGACACCGCAATGTCCAGTCAGCCTTGTCCAGTACCATTATCGGTGGCGGAATGACAATGGGAACGAAAGCGCCGCCACGTTTATGGCCAACCAGGACACACCCATCACGGGTTTTGCAAAGTCGACCCCCGTTCGCCTGAGGTTCGAGGTCTCGAACGAGGGAGGCACAAGCTCGGGAGAAGTTGCCTATCAGCTCCAGGTGGCCCAGACCTCGACCTGCAGCTCCGGCACCTACAGCGCCGTGCCCACGGATGCAAGCGGCCACTGGCAAATCGTGGACTCGAGCTACATCACGGACGGCCAAGCAACCTCCAATATTACCCCAGGTCTGACCGACGAGGCCACGACGTTCGTCGCCGGCCAGCTCAAGGATACCGGCAACACCACGGGCAGCATCACCTTGGCGGGGGACCAGTTCACCGAGATCGAGTTTGCGATTCAGGCAACGACGAACGCCATTGACGGCGCCAATTACTGCTTTCGCCTTTACAACACCACGCTGGGAGCCCCGCTCAACACGTACAGCAAGTACGCGGAAGCGGCCCTTGCGGGTGGGAGCACCAAAGCGATCTACTACTCCGTGGGAACCGATTCCAATCCCCTTTATTCAGGCAGTGCTTCGGCCTTAAACGGAGTGCTTACGCTGGGCAGTGCGGCGGCAGACAAGATCGGGGTCGGTGATGAAGTCCGGGTGGGGGATAATCGCTACTACATCACCAGGCGCAACTCATCGACCTCATTTAATATCCAGAACTCAGGCGCCAACAGCGGCATACCCGGAGACACGAACATTACCTTTTCCTCGACCACGATTAGCATTTACAGGGCTTTTGGTTCGTTGTCGGCTGCCTACTCCGGCTCTTCCAATTCCAGTCACCTGAAGACCTCGGATCTTGTCGGAGGCAAATACCAGCTCAACTGGCCATGCTATGCGGACGGTGTGATGACCAGCAGTCTCACTCTCTCACAAACCGGTTATACCACCGGCCCAGATAACTATATCAGAATCTACACCCCCACCTCACCCAGCGAGGTAGGCACCAGCCAGAGACACAATGGGACTTGGAACACTGGCTTCATGATGATTCCCAGCAGTGGCAGCGCCATCTCAGTGAGTGAAGACTACGTGCGCATCGAAGGAATCGCCATTCAGGCGACCAGCGCCGCAGCGTCATCGGTTATATCTGTTACTGATAACGCTGGTGCTTTTTCCGATAATAACGATGTAAGGATTAGCCACTGTTTGATTGTAGGCCGGAGCGGAAGTCCCAATTCACGTGCGGTATGGGTTTCGGATACTAATAATAAGGTCAACGTGACCCTTTCGAACACCATCGCCTACAATCACAGCACGACCGGGAGTGGTTTTGCAGCTTTCCAGTTCGGCGGCACCGATACTGGTTTTAACACGGGCTATTGTTACAACTGTACAGCATACAAAAATAGGTACGGATTTCAGCGGTACGGCACCGCCGGGGGTAATTTCATCCTCACGAACTGTATATCCCTGGGAAATACGGATAATGACTACACTGGTACCTTTACTGACTCCGACTACAACATGTCCTCTAACACCTCTGCGCCAGGCGCCCATTCTCTTCATAATAAGACCGCCTCCAACAACTTCGTCTCGACCGCCTCGGGCAGTGAAAACCTCCACCTCAAATACGGGGCGGATGCCATCAATGCCGGGACGAGTTTGTCAAGTGTGTTTACCAATGACATCGATGGCCAGGTTCGGTCAATTCCCTGGGATATGGGGGCAGATGAAAACCTCATTGGCGTTTTGGCCTTCACGGAACGGACGGAGGCTGCTGGATTTATCCTCGATCCGGATATCGGTGGTTGGCACGGGACGTATGTGGTCGATTATGACGGGGATGGCGATGAGGACCTCTTCATGACCAGCCACGGCATCGGCCAGAATCCGAATACGGGCAGAAACGCCCTTTTCCAGAACCAGGGGGATGGCACCTTCATTGAGGTGGCTCAAACGGCGGGTGTGGACGGGGGTCTCCACGGCCGATTCACCCGCGAATTGCACGGCGCTTCGTGGTTCGATTTCGACAACGACCGAGACTTTGACCTGTTCATGCCCAATACCGACTCCAAGGCCAATGATACGAATTATCACGCCTGGGATGAGATCTACCGGAACAATGGCGATGGGACGTTTACGAATGTCTCGATCTCGCTGGGTCTTCCCCAGCTTGACTACTGCCGGCGAGGCGGCGTGGCCGGGGATTTTAATAATGATGGCTTCCTCGACCTCTTCGCGGTCAACATGATTGAGTTGAACTGTGTGAGTGATTATGACTGCACCGCGAGCGTTCCCTCTCCTTACCGGGCTGTTTTTATCAACAATGGGGGAACTTCATTTTCCCTGGAAAACTGGGGAATCGGATATGTCTCCTGGAGTGAGGGGGTCACCACGCTCGATTACAACGGGGACGGGTATGTGGACATTCTCGTGGCGGATGAAACCAGCGGCGGGGGTCTGCAGTTGTGGCGGAACAACGGGACGGGGAATTTCACCAATGTGACCGCGTCCGTGGGCCTGCCGACAGGAGTGGACCTCAACGGCTCCGTGATCGTGGGAGACATTGATAATGACGGGGATATGGACATTTATTGCTCTGCCGGCCTTTACCGCAACGACGGCGGGTACTTTACGTATCAGGGAATCTATGGCGTTGCGGAACATATGTTTTTCGCCGACTTGAACAACGACGGGTTCCTCGATCTCGTCTCCGGTGGCATCTATCTCAACAATGGAGATGGGACCTTTGGGTCCGATATCTCCAGCACATTGGGGGTCACCTGCGAAGGGCGGGGGGGCATGGCCTTTGATGCCGATAATGACGGGGACCTGGACATCATCTTCAACCGGAGCGACCGTGAATCTCCCTATCTTCGTTATTATCGAAACGATCTCAACTCGGGTACCTGGCTGAAGGTGTTATTGATTGCGCCCAACGGCCAGATCGGTGCGCCAGGGGCCAAGATATGGGTGTATGGGGAGGGGCACCTGGGAGATTCGGACTATCTGCTGGGTTACCGCGAGGTGGTCACGGCTGGTGGTTTTGTCAGCGGGCCTTCGCCCACCCAGCACTTCGGGTTGGGCGGAAGGACGTCGGTGGATATGCGGGTCCAATACGTAACCGGTGAGGTGGAGGAGAAGCTCTCTGTTTCAGCCCAATCCACTTATGTTACCGCCGTCAAGCTCAGCTCCTTCACCGCCAGGCGACAGGGCGATACGGTCCTTGTCCAGTGGGAAACCAAGACCGAGGTGGAAAACCTCGGGTTTAACCTCTACCGAAGCACGGAAAGAGACGGGACTTACACGAAGCTCAACAGCTCCCTCATTTCCGGCTTGATAAGCTCGGTGAAAGGCCGGAAGTACAGCTTCACCGATAGCGGCCTGACCAAAGGCAAACGCTACTATTACAAGCTTGAAGATATCGACCTCAAGGGAAAGAAAACGGTGCATGGCCCCGTGTGTGTGGACTGGGACCGGGATGGGATCCCGGATGACGTGGACCCGGAGGTGAGAGACTCCGATTCCGCCGCCGGAGGAGGCTCCATCGGTGGGGGCATCTCCGGCGGTGGAGGCATCCCAGACGGGGGATCCTGGGTCTATGGGGACAGCACGGTAACCCGGGTGAATCTTCAGGGCTTTAAGGCTCACGAGACCCAGGGTGGGGTCCTGGTGGAGTGGCAGACGGGTTATGAAGTGGACAACCTGGGATTCCATCTTTACCGGGAGGTGGATGGAGAGGTCGTAAGGTTGACCCCGGAGCTGGTTGCAGGCTCCGCCCTCCTGGCCGGCCCCGGCGTTTCCCTGCAAGCCGGTCACCAGTACCGCTGGCTGGACACCTCTGTTTCTAGCCTTCAACTCTCAGCTCTCCGCTCTAAGCTCTCCGCTATTAAGTATTGGTTGGAAGATATTGATCTCAACGGAAAGAAAACCATGCACGGCCCAGTAGAAGTTAGGCCCTCAGCTCTTGGCTCTCAGCTCTCAGCTTCTGACTATCGACGGGCCGAGCTTATGAGCGAGTTTGGCAAGAAGCTTGATAAGCGGTACGGGGAATTCTGGAGGGTCCAAAAACTAAAGGAAAAACTAAAAAACGTTAATCGTTATACGTTATTAGATAAAACGAATAAGACGAATAACGAAGCCGTTAATAGTTATACGTTATTAGGGAAAACGAATAACAACACGGATAACGATTCACCAATAACGAATAACGAGGCCCGGAGGGCCGGCGCGAATGTATCGGTTTCCTCCGTGGATGAGCGGAACGAAACTCCGGCTGGGAGGATGATATCCACTCCTTTATCCGACAAGCCCCCCAAGATAGCCCCTCCGATACAACAGGTTTTGGCCGCCAATGCGGCCGTGAAGCTCCTGGTAAAGGAGGAGGGTTGGTACCGGGTGAGTTCCTCCGAGCTTCAAGCGGCGGGGCTGAGTTCTAGGATCAACCCTCAATCCCTCCGTCTTTATACGGAAGGGGTGGAGGTTCCCCTGAGTGTAATCAGTGAGCGGCAGGGGAGATCGGTTTCGTGGGAAGCCATAGAATTTTATGGGGTGGGAATGGATACGCCCTCGACGGATACGAGGGTTTACTGGCTGGTCTCAGGCTCAAAGCCCGGCAAACGCATCGACATTCATACATTTGATCCCCAATTCCGCAATCCGCAATCCGCAATCCGCCCTGCACTACGTGGAATGCAGGGCAGCCCTGAACCCTACGTGGTTCAGGGCGCAATCCGCAATTCCTCTGAGAGTTTCCCTTACACCGTGGAGAAGAAGGACCGGATCATTTACTTTGCGGGCCTGAGGAACGGGGATCAGAGCAACTTCTTTGGTCCCATCATCTATCAGGCGCCCGCGGATCAGATTCTGGAGGTGAGACACCTCGATCTTGCGGCATCGGGGGATGCGACGCTGGAGGTCAGGGTTCAGGGAGTGACCGCCCTCCCCCACCAGGTCAACGTCTTTGTCAATGAGATCGGGATAGGCACGCTGAGCTGGGAGGGACAGTCCCTAAAGACGGAAGTATTCTCTGTGCCTCATTCGTACCTTGAGGAAGGGGAAAACCTGGTGACCTTTGTGCCCCTGGGGGGAGAGACGGATATGAGTCTGGTGGACTCGATTCGCCTCACCTACTGGCGCACCTACCGGGCGTACGAAGATGAACTGCGGTGCCAGGCCCAGGGAGGGACGCAGGTTTCGATCGATGGGTTCAGTACCCCCGAAGTTCGGGTCTTTGACATAACGGATGCGGGGGGTGTCTTTGAGGTGGAGACGAAGGGGAAGCCGGTAGACACGGGTTACGGGGTGACGTTCCGTGTTCCCGGGAGCGGGACAAGGACGCTTCTGGCCTTGACGGATCAGAGGATGAAGACTCCGGCGGGGATTCGGGCCAATCAGCCTTCTTCGTGGCGGAAGGCGGGAGGGTACGACTTTGTAATCGTATCCCACGGGGATTTCATCGACAGTCTCTCATCTCTGGAGGCGCTGAGGAAATCGGAGGGGCTGTCGGTGGGGGTTATGAACATTGAGGACGTGTATGATGAATTCAACTTCGGGATGAAGAGTCCCCAGGCGCTGAAGGATTTCCTTTCCCATGCGAGGAGTTCCTGGTCTCGTCCGCCAAGGTTTGTGCTCCTGGTGGGAGATGCCAGTTTTGATCCCCGGAACTACCTGGGGTTTGGGGATCAGGACTATGTGCCGACGAAGCTCATCGATACGGTTCATCTGGAGACGGCCTCGGATGACTGGTTTGTGGATTTTGACAATGATGGGCTTCCGGAGATGGCGATCGGGAGGCTGCCGGTCCAGACGGCGGAGGAGGCCGCCACAGTTGTTTCGAAAATGATCGGCTATGAAAAGTCGGGTGCAAAGAAGGAAGCCATACTCGTAGCCGATCGAACGGAGGGTCCGAATGATTTTGATTTTGAGGGGGCATCGGAAGGGGTGAGGGCGCTTCTTCCGGCTCCCATTCTGGTCCGGAAGATCTTTCGAGGCCAATTCAGCAGTGATGCCCAGGCCAAGGGAGAGCTCTTGTTAGGGATCAACCAGGGTCCATTGCTGGTGAATTTTATGGGTCATGGGTCCTTAGAGGTTTGGAGGGGGAGCCTGCTGACCGCGGGCGATGCGGAAAGCCTGATCAATGGTCTCCAGTTGCTCTTCTTTGTGAACATGACCTGCCTCAATGGGTTTTTCCAGGCTCCTTATGCGGATAGCATGGCGGAAGCGCTCCTGAAGGCCCAGGGCGGAGGAGCCATTGCCATCTGGGCCTCATCGGGGATGACCGAGCCCGGGGGTCAATTGATGATGAACGAGGAATTGGTCCGGCAGCTTTTCAATGGAGAAGGCCTGACCATCGGAGAAGCGGTCATGAAGGCCAAGGCCTCAGTCACCGACATGGATATAAGAAAGACCTGGATTCTGTTCGGGGATCCAGCCACGCGCCTTCGCGCGGGTTATTAGGGAATCGTTATTTGTTACAGGTTATTAGGTAAAAATAAACACTCATGGATGCAACGATTAAATTATAACGAATAATTAATAACGTATAATGGTTTTTTCTGGAGGCAATTGAATGAAAAGTCCAAGGATGGCAAAGACCCTTTTCGCTCTTTTCATTTTTTTCTTCCTCTTTTCCGCGGCACCGCAAATCTGTCAGTTCCTGGCCGGACCTGAGGAAGCACAGGCTGCTGCCCCGGTTAATTCCTGGTGGGATGCGAATTATGGGGTGAGAAAAAAAATCACCATAATCGCTAGCTCAGCCGCCGTACCCAGCGGCTATACGGTCTCCATCATCGTTGACCATGCCAGTTTGGTTACCGCACTCCAGTCGCAGGCCGATGGAGATGACATTCGAATCGCTTATTGGAATGGGTCAAGCTGGACAGAGCTAGATCGTACATTGGATGAAAGCTCCTCCTGGAATAACGCCTCCACCAAGATTTGTTTTAAGACCCAAGCAGAAATCAATGCTAGTGCATCTGATGACAATTACTATCTTTACTACAGTTACCCTACGGCTGCCAGTCCTCCTGCCAATAAGGCAAATGTGTTCGATATATGGGATGACTTTAACAACATAGATAACTGGACTACCTTTTCTGATGGCGGTGCACAGACAGTCTCTGCCACCGCTTCGGGCGGCACAGTTACGATAGACGCTGGAGGTGCAAATCTGGGTGGGCTAAAACATAATACCTATTCACCTGGTAACACTTACGGCTTTGTCGCTCGATCACGGGCTCGATCCCTCTCAGTGGTTACCGATGACCTGGCACCGGTCGCGTGGTATATCAACGATCCATCAACAGGTATGTATGCCTATTTTACTCGTGACGACGCATCAAACAGAAACATTTATGTGGAAACGGTGGCCAATAACAAAATTCATGAGGACACTACTACAGGGCCTTTCCCAGTGGCAGATACATGGTATGTCTATGAATTATACCGAAAGACAGATGGAACCATAAAGGTCCTGAGGGATGGGAGTCAGCAGTTCCCTCCTGGATCCGGGTGGTCTAATGGTGACACAGCCTTTACCTCCGGACCTCTTGGCATTGGCGGTGAGAGCAATGGTGGTCAAGATTATGAATTTGACTGGATTTGGGCGCGAAAATTCGTCGACCCCGAACCCACTACCGCGCTGGGCACCGCAGAGGGGCGGTATGAGTACCGGAAAAAGCTTACCATCCAATACAGTCAGGTCAGCGGCAGTTGTTCTTCCAACCTATCCGACTTTCCGGTGCTGGTCAGCCTGTCGGGCGACTGGTTGAAAACCAAGGCCAACGATCCGACCAACGGCCGCATTTACAATTCCAACGGCTACGATATTGCTTTCCGGGGGGAGAATGATGAAACGGTCTTGAATTACGAGATCGAGAAATACGATCCTTCGGCCGGTACGCTTGTGGCCTGGGTGAAAATTCCCACCCTTTACTACAACAAAAATACCGAAGTTTACATTTATTATGGGAACCCCGGCATCACTTCTGCCCCAGCGGCCGCAGTGGCCCAGGGAGTGTGGGACTCGAACTTTAAAGCCGTCTATCACCTGAAAGAGACTTCGGGAACTCACTATGATTCGACGATCAATGCCAACAATAGCACGTCAGTGAATGTTACGACGCAAGGCTCAGCGACGGGGAAAATAGATGGCGCGGATGAGTTCAACGGATCCAGCAATCAAATTGTTGTGGGAGATAGTAACAGTCTGGACATCACCAACGCCATCACTATAGAAGCCTGGATCGTGGATGATTTAAACGGGAAGCGTAGAATCGTTACCAAGAGAGATGAAATGTATGTGTTACGAAGTGATTATACTGGACGCATTAACGGATATGTGAGTAAAGGTGGCGGTTTATATTATGCAAACAGTCAGAATAGCGTAGTAGGGACCGGTTCATATCACCACGTTGTCTTAACTTGGGATGGTGTATCGGGTGATAACAAGCTGAGGCTGTATCATAATGGATCTGAAATTAGTAGCTATTCCACCCAAGATAGCGTTACTTCTCCCCTCGATACCTCCGTTAATGATCTCTATATTGGCAGCCATAGCACTGGTGAGTATTGGGATGGGAGGATTGACGAAATCCGTATTTCTGATAAGGCCCGTGATGCATGTTGGATCGGGACCAGCTATCAGAACCAGAATACTCCTTCTTCTTTTATCAGCGAGGGAACTGAACAGCGGCCGGCCCCAACGGCAGTAACGTTGAAAACCTTTGAGGCATTGCAGTATGGGGATGGAGTGTTGTTGAAGTGGAAAAGCAGCCATGAGGTGAACAACCTTGGGTTTAATGTGTATCGTGAGGCGAATGGAGAGCTATTGAGACTGACCCCCGAGTTGATCACCGGCTCCGCCCTCCTGGCCGGCTCCGGTACCCCCCTGACCGCCGGCCATCATTATGTATGGTGGGACTCCTCTGTTCCTGGCCTTCAACTCTCAGCTCCCCGCTCCAAGCTCTCTGCTATCAAGTATTGGTTGGAAGATGTAGACCTCACCGGCCAGCGTACCTTCCACGGCCCGGTTGAAGTTCAGCTTTCAGCTTCCAGCTTTGAGCTTTCAGCTTCTGATCTTCGCAGGGCAGAGCTCTTGAGCGAGTTTGGGATGAGACTGCAGGAAAAGTACGCCGATTTCTGGAAGGCGCAGGAACTGCGCGAGAAACTGAAAAAGAACGTTACACGTTATACGTTATTAGGAAAAGCGAAAAAAAATATTACGAATAACGCGGCCCTTGGGGCCGTTCCTCGGTCCCCGGTCCTCGGTCCTCGTGCCAATGTCTCCCTCTCCTCCGTGGATGACCGGCACGAAACTCCTGCGGGAAGGAAGTTGTCCGCTCCCCTGTCCGACAAGCCCTTCAAGCAATCCTCTGAAGTACAGCAAGCTCTGGCCGCCAGGCCGGCCATGAAGCTCCTGGTTAGGGAGGAGGGTTGGTACCGGGTCAGTCAACCCGAGCTGGCTGCAGCGGGATTGAACACCAACTTCAATCCCAAGCACCTGCATTTGTATGTAGACGGGAATGAGCTGCCCATCCGGGTGATCGCGGAGAAAGATAACCAGTTCGGGCCGCGAGATGCCATCGAGTTTTACGGGATAGGTCTGGATACGCCTTCCACCGATACCCAGGTGTACTGGCTGGTGGTGGGATCCAGGCCCGGCAAGCGGATGCCCGTATCCAGGGGCCAGGGAGGTCAGGTTTCTTTGACGGCTTTCCCCTACACCGCAGAGTCCAAAGAGCGTTCCTTCTATTTCCCGGCTTTGCTCAATGGAGAAGAGAGCAACTTCTTTGGGCCCATCATTTACACCTACCGGGTGGATCAGCTTCTTTATGTCTGGGATGCGGATCCGACTTCCCCGGAAGATGCTCTGCTGGAAGTAGCCCTCCAGGGAGCCACCAGTGGGCCGCACCGGGTGAAGGTCTTCTTCAATGACACGGAGGTGGGAGAGGTTTCGTTTAGTGGTCAGTCTCAGGGCCGCTTCCAGGCGGAGATTCCGGTTTCGATCCTCCAGGCGGGGGAGAATCTGGTCAGCTTTATCGCCCAGGGGGGGGAGATGGATATCAGCTTGCTGGACTATATCCATCTGACCTACTGGCGGGCTTACCGGGCCCATGAGAATGGTTTGAAGCTGACTGCCCAGGGAGGCAGACAGGTATCGGTGGGGGGGTTCAGCCATGGCCAGGTTCAGGTGGCAGACATTACGGATCCTCTATCGGTCATGGAAGTGGAAGGGAAAGTGACCAAGACCCAGGGTTCCGGCTATGCAATCACCTTCCGGGTCCCGGGAAGCGGGCCGAGAACTTTGCTTGCCCTGGCAGTAGAAAAGGCAAAGAGTCCCGCCCAGTTAGTCCTCAACCAGCCTTCGAACTGGCATCAGCGGGGGAATAGTTATGAGTTGGTGATCATTTCCCACAAGGACTTTCTGGAGAGCATGAAGCCCCTCAAAACCTTACGGGAGGCCCAGGGGTTATCGGTGGCCCTGGTGGATGTGGAGGATGTGTATGACGAGTTCAGCTTTGGGAGCAAGACTCCCCAGGCGATAAAGGACTTTCTCCAGAGAGCCAAGTCGAACTGGCAGAAGACCCCGAGGTTTGTGCTTCTGGTGGGAGATGCCAGTTATGATCCCCGCAATTTCCTGGGGTATGGGGACCTGGACTTTGTGCCCACCCAGCTGGTGGATACAGCCTACCTGGAGACGGCTTCGGATGACTGGTTTGTGGACCTTAACGGGGATGGCTTGCCCGATATGGCCATCGGCAGGTTGCCGGTACAGACTCCGGCAGAGGTCTCGACCATGGTTGCCAAGATCATCGCCCATGAGAAGTCCGGAAGAGCGAACGAAGCCCTTTTAGTGGCGGATAAGACGGAAAAGGCCGACGATTTTGATTTTGTGGAGGCGGCGCAGAAGGTCGGGGCCTTGTTCCCCTCTACGGTGGGGTTAAGGAAGGTCTTCCGGGGAGAGTATGGCAGTGATGCACAGGCAAAAGAGGCTTTCTTGCATTATCTGGGCCAGGGTTCTTTGGTGGTCAACTATCTTGGCCATGGGGGGATGATGGAATGGCGGGGGAATCTCTTCACGGCGGATGATGCCGAGGCACTCGCGAACGGAGGTGGGCTGCCTTTCTTCATCAATATGACCTGTCTGAACGGATTCTTCCAGGCTCCTTACGGGGATTCGCTGGCGGAGTCTCTATTGAAGGCTGAGAATGGGGGGGCTGTCGCGGTGTGGACTTCTTCGGGCATGACCGAGCCCGGGGGTCAATTGAAGATGAACCAGGAACTGGTGAGGCAGCTATTCAACGGAGAAGACTTGACCATTGGCGAAGCAATTATGAAGGCCAAGCGTACAACCAGTGATAAAGATATTCGGAGAACTTGGATACTCTTCGGAGATCCAGCGACACGGCTCAAGTGAAAGAAAGATGGAATGATGGAATAGTGGAAGATTGGATAAAAAAATGAACGACAAGAAACCAATATTCCAACATTCCAATAACCCAATATTCCGGTTTTTGCGGAGCGTTACGCCAAGGGCGTGACTTGAGGAGCGGCCCAAAGGGCCTTGAGGCAAGGACGGACAGAAGGGATGTTATTCGTTACACGTTAGTAGTTATCCGGAGAAATGGAATACTGCAATCATGAAATGATGGAAAAGACAATAAATGGGTGATTGGAATAATGGAAGGATGAGCAAAAAGAAAATAAAGATATAAGCATGCAACGATTAATTTATGACGAGTAACGAAAAAAGGATGGAGGGGACAGGCACCTTTTTAAAGAAATTAGGGAACGGAAGGATAGAAACAGAGATGAAAATTCCAAAGGCTGTTATGATTTTAACCATATTCGCTGCCTGGCTTTTGATGGACCCCCTGCCATTTTTCTCTGAGATTGAGGAAGCGCAAGCAGCCGACACTGGTTGGAAAACAACGGGATCTATTGTCGATGCCGGTTCTTGGAGTAATTTCACAACGACGAGGTTAAACTCTTCTGATAACAGCCGAACCAGGACTTCCACTAATAATTCCTATGGTGTGTGTTCCACTTATAATTTTGGGGTTCCCTCGGGGGCCAGAATCGATGGCATTGAGGTTCAGGTTGAAGGCAGTGTTGAGTACGAGGGTGTCACACTTGGATACTCTGTGCAGCTCTCGTGGGATGGCGGTTCCACTTGGACGACTGCAAAATCGGATAGTTTCTCTAGTGTGACTGACGCTACTGACACCCTTGGCGGATCATCAGATACATGGGGGCGGACATGGAGTGATACGGATTTTTCCGATGCAAATTTTCAGTTCAGGATCTATAGAATCTCGGGTACCAGCGGTCGTCTGGGCATCGATCGTATCCAAATAAAACTTTATTACACCCCGGCAAAATTTCAATACCGCAGGGAGATCAAGCTGGACTATACCAAAGTGGGTTCGAATTGTTCCTCTAACCTAACCGATTTTCGTGCTCTGATAAGTTTGTCGGGAACTTGGTTAAGGACCAAGGCGAACGATCCGACCAATGGGCGGATCGAAAATGCGAATGGCTATGACATTATC
>Ga0315294_10002027_pt1 | contig 22249 bp, 31 predicted proteins | sample YL17G13_40_MG_FD_203626 | JGI IMG/M metagenome (GOLD analysis project Ga0315294, IMG submission 203626) | Sediment microbial communities from Yellowstone Lake, YNP, Wyoming, USA - YL17G13_40 | ecosystem: Environmental > Aquatic > Freshwater > Lake > Sediment | place: USA: Wyoming | collected...
TTCTCGAGCATAATTACTTGGGTTGAGGATCAATTCGAATGTCTGATTTTTTATGACGGACATGTTCACCTGACCAGATGGCATGACGGATTCGGGGTCGATGCTAAATGAATACATGTAAAAGGGCCGGCTTGGTACCCGGGTATGAAACTCGAGAGGCTGGAGGACCCTGAGGTAAAGGGCCGAACCAATTTCTACAGGAATTCTATCAACTCCATTGAATTTCAAATTCAAATTGACAAGCTGTTCGGTCGTCCCATCCGTCGTGTAATCATACCCGGTTGCTGATGTATTCTGAATTATGACATAGAGTTCTTTGACTGGGTTTACGAATGCGGTCTGACACCTGACGTGATTGCACCCACTGGGGGCAACGTACTCAACTCGCTGGACCTGTTCGTACAACTGTACTCCTCGGTCTAACGGAACTGATAGGTAAATATATTCAACGAGTAGAGATATATCGACCGGCAGGATGTAAGGTATCGAACTCTGGATGAATTCAGTAGATGTATTGAGCACTAATTTCATAAACAAATTGTCGGGCTCAAGACCCTTGTTGAGACATGTGAATGGAAGGGGGACTGTATAAGTTCCTGGACTTGGAAGAGGGCCGGATAGTGCGGGATAGATTTTACCTATGAGACCACGTAGGGTCGCCTGTTTTCCCTGGGGCACCGTCAAGTCATTGATCATCTCAATGTATTCACCGTGAAGGCGTTCGATAAGCTGATTTCCGTAGTACAACTCTACGTGATCTATCATCAGGGTTCCTATCGAATCCAGAATAGCATCAGTAATTGTATTTGGTAAATTGACTTTCAAATATATGGCCGAAACGAGATCTCCTCTTTTTTGAATTTTGATAGAGTGTTCGCCACCGAAAAGTACATTGGTGTCGAACGTGAGGCGGTCCAGGCGCTTCGCATATGGAATTTTAGCCGAATACTTTTCAATAAAATATGTAACCTCTGGATTGCCAACTAGGATGACATCATCCTGGCCGAGAAAAGCCAGGCTGGCTCTACCGGCCATTACTAATAGAAACGGTTAAAAGAAATTGAAGAGGATCCCCGCGAGGCCATTCTCTACCCTCATTATATTATAGCTGAGTGCATAGACCCTGAGCTGTCGCGGTACAGGAGAAGACAGTGTGTTCACCTCGAGCAGTTTTTGATTAATTCTGCTGAAGTTCACCTGACCGTTAGGTCTCGGATCATTGGGATCCTGTGAGAAGGAATACATGAAGAAATTGCGGTCCGGATCATGAACGTGGTGGTTATAGGGCTCTATGGTCCCGAGATAGAGCGCGTCGGTGTCTCGACGACTGAAAAATTCCTGACCGTTGAAAGACAATGTCATAGACAATAGACCATTCTGTGTAAAGTCATAGGGTGCGTTACCATTTGCCTGAATTACGAAAAACAATTCACGGACCGGATTTATAAATGGAAGATTGAAAACCCCCGATGTAAAACCTGCTTCAAGTGTATAAGTTGATACCTGGGTCTGTGTAATTACATAATCTAATTTAGTTTTTTTCATCCAGTTAATTTCATTTTCTGAAAGATACCCATACTCGACGATGACTGTGGCGTCGAGTGGCTGGGTAACTAGACTGCCAAAATTTTGGGAAAGGGCGGCAATATTCGAATATGGCGTAAGATCTGTGAATTCTTTAAAAGTCACGTACAGTTCCACATCATGTCGGTCGAGTGCCGCAATTGGAATACTTAATTCAGGGTTTCCATAGAAATAGAATGGAAGATTTGTGTAATAGGTCCGACCAGGGTCATTCACGTTTGACGTGTCGAGCTTACCCGTGAGGAGCGTTAGACCTGGTTGATTTTCGTATGGGATATTGAGGTCGTTCCATAGCTCTATCATCTCACCGGTCAGTGACTGGATAAGCTGGTTCCCTATGCGAAGCTCGGCTTTCTGGATCATATAAGTTCCCACGGAATCGTAATAGTTGAAGGCTGTCTCTTGAATGTTGCTTGCGTACGGCACTACTGACATGTACGTGTTAGAGTAAATACCGGTAGAGGACCCGGAAGAAGTGATTGAGATGTTCCATTGGGAGGTTGTTGTAGACACGTACAGAGGGACGGAAAATGTGTAAGGCGGCAAGAGACCCACACCGATCGGGTAATTCTGATTTCCAAATGAAATTGAGGTGAGGGCTTCGTCAGTACACACGACGGCTGTCATCATGTACACACCGACATTAGAGAAGGTCATACCAGTTCCAACCTGATTTATTGATGTGGAAACACCGGTCGAATTGAAATCAGACCCAAGATTGAGAGTGTATGTATTGACACCGGAGGGCGTCGGGAGGGTCGTACCGGACTTGGGGGTGAAGAATAGCCCGTTTTCCGGGAATGACGCGCTCGGCCCTGCACTTTGGGGGGAACTACATTGTACAAATGATATGTGCGAAGCGTTCGACCCGAGCAATGTCGCACTCGAGGAACTTGTAGTTATTTCTATATAATAATTTGTGGTGATATCAGTGACGTTAATTGGTAAAACGAAATCGTATGTAGGGTTGCGACCCTGATCTGTTGTGTACTTGTATATATACGTGCTACCAGTCTTGATTGCAACCTGACGAACGTACACATCATTGTCCACCGTCAAAAAACACGACGCGGTATAGGTTCCCTGATTAAAGAAGGTGAATGTGTTATTGGATGCAAGTGCCAATATATCGGAATAAACGTACGAATTCTCGTTGAACAGGGTAAGCGGTAAAGTGAAGGTTGATGTCGGTGAAGTGTAATTATTGACGAGGTTATAAAAGACATCAAGAGGTCCGACTGAAACGTATGTTGGTGGTAAAATTAGACTTGCTTCAGCGAATGTACCATTTATATCCATGTAAGCATATGTTCCAGCTACGTTTATAGTAATAGGAAGCATAAAAGGCATTGTAGGTCCGGACGAAACACGCCACGTATGTGTATAAGAATACACTACAGATGCTGATGCCGGCCGCCCGTCTGTATCAGTGGTGCCGTATGATATGGAATAAACAGGACTATCTGAATTAATAGAACCTCTTATGAGATAATTACCAGGGGTATCAAAACGAATACTACCCCTTGGTGTCTTGACGGCGTAGGGTGAAAGGCCGAATGACGTGAAATTTTGAGACGCGGCGTTCATGAAATATGTAGATGCTCCTGTGTATATAGCGGGAGAGGTCCACGGGGGCTGGGAAGTGTTCAGAGCCAGATAGTAGCCGCCACGGATATTGTCGACCGCACTCGCCTCACCTCGGACCCATCCGGATTGTTCTGTCGTAAAGTCCGCCAAGTATCCATGGACGGTCAAATCATAAATTAAATTGCCATTTGAAGGATTAATTGAGGTGGATGTTTTAGGGTCAAGTCCCCAAAACACCCCCGAGGGTTGTGTTGGGTCAATAAACACAGGGACTTCTACGGTTGTACAGTTTTTGAAAAAGAATTTGTAAGTTGTTGCGTCATAATCAACATAATTGGAAATTGAACCGACGATCCAATTTCCTTTTGTATTTTGAGAAGCGGTGTAAAAAGAAACGCCGAGAGATACAGATACAGTCGTAACCCCATCAACTATAAAGTAAGGCATGAAAGTCTCACTGGCTGGGGTTGGATAACTCCATGAATTTGGTGCAGAGTATGGAAGTCCTGGTAATTTTGTTTTAAGTGTCAGGCCTCTTATAATGTCTCCTTTGAATGGGATTTTACATACGTGTTCAGACCCGAACAGAAGTTTGTCGCCCAGAAAGGGGATGTCGTAAGCCTCGAGCACGAATGGTGTGTGACGATAATAAACTCCTGAAAAGTAAGTCTTGTTTGGGCTCCCTGTGAGGTACGCATCCTGCTGACCAATTGCAGCCAGTTGGATGTAGCCAGCTGACATTCTGAAATTAGTCAACACTTTAATGCGCCTCAATTTCATTCAAAAAAGACGAATGACTAGTAGGTATGGCTCTTCAACTGAAAAAATTTGATCCATCCACCATGGCTGATGACAAGGTGTGCATTTTTATTGGCAAGCGTGGTACAGGAAAATCTACCCTGGTGACTGATATCCTCTGGCACAAGCGCCATCTCCCAGCGGGGATCGCCATGTCTGGTACTGAGGAGGGTAACGGTTACTACAAGCAATTTATTCCCGACATTTTCGTCTACGGTGAGTACAATAAAGACGCTATTGAAAAACTCATAGAACGTCAAAAGAAGCTCCTGGCTGCCGGGAGAGCCAGCCCCGTCTTTCTCCTTATGGACGACTGCATGTATGACAGAGCCTTTATGCGTGACACATGCGTCAGGCAACTTTTTATGAACGGACGCCACTGGAAGATATTCTTCATGATGACGGCTCAGTATGTCATGGACATGACGCCTATGATCCGGACGAACGTTGATTACGTATTCGCACTGCGAGATAACGTTCGTCAGAACCGTGAGAACCTGTACAAGGCATTTTTCGGAGTTTTCCCGACGTTCGATATGTTTAGTCAGGTTATGGACAGTTGCACTGAGAATTACGAATGTATGGTACTTGATAATACATCAAAGAGTAATAAGATTACTGACTGTGTGTTCTGGTACAAGTCTCCAATTCGCAAAAATTTCAAGGTGGGTGGACCTGCGTTATGGCAATATCATCAGCGATATTATAACCCTCGTCATATTACACAGCCAGCTCAGCAGACCCCCGCACGCGGCCGGGGCTCTCAATTTGTTCAGGTAAAGAAAACAAAGTGAGTGCGTGCCAGACGGGGATCAAAAAAACTGGTCCATTTTAAATGCAGAGTTATGATCCATCTAGTGGGCTCGATTTTATAAATGAAATTCCAGAAACAAGTGAAACTGAAAAAAGGAGCGGACCCCCAACGGGTCTCCTTCCCAACCCGCCGCCCGAAGAGCTTAAAAAAAACCTAGGCTCATCTCAAATGGCAGAATTTTCAACTGCAATTGAGGAAGTTATGCCAGGACCAGGTCAGATGATGCAGGACGAGATGATGGGCCCGTCCATGCCCGTTTCAGGCAACCGCAAGACGGCCCGCAAGTCCGAGAGCAAGGGGGCGTCCAAGAACCCTTTTGGTCTTACCGATGAGCAGTACTATGCAGTTCTCGCAGGTGTTGCTGCCGTCGTCGCCTTTTCCAAGCCTGTCCAGGGGAAACTGAGCTCAATGGTGCCCAAGTTCACAGGCGACGGCGGTGACCTGTCCCTGACTGGTATGATCGTGTCCGCACTGGTGGCTGCCGTCGTGTTCTACTTTGCCCGTCAGTTTCTGGTGGACCGTTAAGTGTGGACAGTCTGGCCACAGTATGGTTTCTGATCAGCAGGACTATAAACTCCAAGGGTCTGACAAATAGCCTTTAAATCTCTAAAATTTTCCCAAAATTTACTCGAGTGGTCATACTCTTCGACCGACATGTGCGCAAGCTCATGAATGACTACATACATTGCAGAGTTTACATCGTCTCCATCCAGACAGATGTAAATTTCATACCCTTTATTCACATTTGATCCAGCCCCATCCACCTCATGGGTTGTGCCTGTAAATATCGAATTTGAATTCTTAATTCGTTTCCAGCGTTCATCAGCGGGTAGACCAGTCTTGATTACTTCACTGCGCCGCTTAATATCTGTCAGCATTTTGGGTTCCTCGAGTGACCTGATGGCTAGCACGAGCAAAAACAGAAGAACCGCGAGGGTGACTACGGTCTTCATCTAATCTTAGTAAAGACAAATTTTGAATACATATCAGAAATGAGACCGTTTGGTTTGTCGAGCATAGGCAGCCACATTGACATATGAAATCCCTCTGCATCTAGAGCCTTGATCAGTTTCTGTACGTCCACAAGTGGCTCGGGTCTCGCCCCTGCTGCGTAGAAGGGGCCGTCTGTGAGACGGACCCATAGCTTCCCATCTCTCAGTTCAATTGAGTTTCCTAATTTGTCTACAAATTTAGAAGAGTTTCCTAGCATTGCACGGATCCGAGTTTCATCCGGTACTGTGCCTATGAGGCGGCCTCCAACTTCTAAGGACTTTTCAATCGCCTTAATTGAGAAATCAAATACGTGTTCATTTTCAAAAATGTATTGGAGTGCAAAATTGTAACAGACGACGTCCCAAGGACCACTATGGTGAACGGCATCGCGAATGTCACCCTTGGGTAGGAACCACACCCCGAAATTCATTTCATGGGCACGGTTCTGGGCCTCTTGGAGGCTTTCTTCATCAGGATCAATCATGAAAAGATTGATGTTCATTCCTCGCCACTTGGCAAGGTCCCCGCCACGGCCGCATCCACAGTCCAGGACCTGGGAACCCTTGGGGACCCACTTATTAATGAGCTCCCTCTTTGCCAAATTATGCGTTTTTCTGAGTTGTTCCATTTTGTTACTTAAAAGATAAGAGAGCAATATCCTTAAATGGGTTCTCTCGAGCAAGACTACCTGACTGTTCCAGGCCAACTGTTCGCTTGCCTGTCTTTTGTTGGGCCAGATATGCCCCAGAAGAATGAGCAGCTGGGTATGAAGATCCGCGGGTGCTTTGCGAGCCGCGACGATGCAGCCAACCACGCCAAGCGCCTGCAGAAGGAGGACGCTCTGGTCGACATCTACGTGGTGGATATGTACAAGTGGCTACTGATCCCACCCCAGCGTGACCAGATTGACGACGTGCACTACCAGAACGATAAGCTCGAGGAGATCATGACAAAGTACAAGCAGAACCAGACGTCGGCTGCCGCAATGTTCGAGAAGCGCAAGCGGGACATGATGGCCAAGCCAGCTGATGGCGATTTCCCTTATATCGACCCAGCCGACGAGAACTCCAAGTTCTATACCAAGGCGGACGTGCCACCAATTCCTCACCCAGCAGACATCATCGAGGAGCTCAAGAAGGAGTTCCCAGACGCTCCAATTGAGGAGCTAGTGAAGATGGCTGACGAGCGTGTCGCCGTCGAGATCGAGCGCCGTCGCGTCGAGGCCGAGGCTGCCATCGAGGCTGCAGCAAAGCTTGAGCCGGTCGCCGAGGCTGATGAGGCTGAGCATTAAATTTCGTAATATAAAATAGGAATGTTATTCGTCTTGATAGGTCTGGTCATTGTTGGTTTTCTTCTGTGGCTAGCTTATTCGAGACTACGAACGACTACTGGAGGGGAGCCATCTTCAGACAGTCAATATCAAGTTTTCAGGGATATGGAGCCCGTGAGCCAAATCCGTGAAAACCCATGGGTGGGCTTTATTCAAGAGGATGTATCGAAAACTGGTCCGATTGGAAATTTCAGTGGAAGCGTTTCAAGTTCGGGGAAGGTCCCACTTTACATGATTACGGCTTAATAACTACAGGGCGCATATTTACAAGGAATGCACCGATAATAATACCAATGACGACGAGTGCCATGGGGTTCATTTTAAGTTGCTCGAAGATATCAGGCGCTGGGCGCTGCTGCTGAATAAATACAGGCTGCTGGGGGGGAGGCTGGGAAGGCCAAGCGTCCTCCTCATTTTCTTGAGACGGGTCGCTTTTTGACAGGAACGGGGGGCGGTCCATCACTATCATCACTGTCACTCTCGCTTTTATCTGCTATAACAAATCCATCTAAATTTCCATCATCGTCGGCATCATCTTCACTCGAAAACTCGGAGTCCTCGTATTCTACTCCACTCTCATTGATACTGGATTCGTCGCTGTCGTAATCCTCTGCCGCGTAATCGTCCTCCACCTGCTCGACTGGCTCGTAGCGATCCGGTTTCTTCACCGTGCGACCTGAACGCGTAACTACGTTACTGACCGTGACTTCTGATGGTGCTTGGGATAAAGGCTGGGCCATTTTCTGGATAGTCTACGATCGTCTCGTTTAAGTACTTTGGAAAGAACTGAAGTCCTTTTGAAATTGCAATTTGATTTATCATAAACTCTCCTTCGTATCCGAGGCGTCCAGCGATGTCATTGAGTTTTTCCTGATGCTGAGCATCATCGGCCCGTCTGATGCCCAATGACAGGTCTCTGATGTTCTCAAGCGATGCGTACAGGTAGTCTGCAGCCTTTTCAATATCACTATTTATATCTATCTCAAAGCGTTTGATATTGGCTAGGAAGCGTTTCCAGCTTTCTGGATCAAGGCCTGAATATGGATGCACCTCTTTCTCGTACTTCTGGAACCGAACGCCTGACCCCCTCGGGAAAAAGGTCCAAACCAGAACAGCGAGGAGGACTACCCACAATAACAATTCCATCTACTATACTCATAGGAAGAATATGCTCCTCTCCAGCGAAGTCCTTGCACTCTTCATTGAAGCACTTCTGATGGATCCTGTCACCGTTAATCATAAACCAGACGTGATTTGATTTGTGCTCGTCCCTGATTTTTTCACAGTACTTGGAATCGGTCTGGATCCACCAGACATTTCTAGTCTCATTGTCGAACCTCTGGATTTTCCTGACCCGGGTACGTCTCTGGCCTGGCATATCTCGCTGAATAAACTCTTCGATAGGTTCACTGTTTAGCGTTTCTTCACCAAATGTATGTCTGTTTACCTCTTCACCTGGGCACCTTATACAGAACATGGCGAGCAGCTCGACACTAGGCTCTTTGGGAAAGTCTTTCATGGACACAATCTCCTTCCAAGGAACGTAGGGATCACCTGAGGGCTTCTTGTGCGACCATATCATACGAAGTCCCGACCCGCCATAGACACTGGCATCTATAATCTTTGCCCAATCGTGACCCTCAGGTAAATCTGCCAACAGAATTCTAGTCCTAAGAACAGTCGCCTGTTGACGGTTCACCATGAGGTCCGGCCAGTGCATATGGACACCTGACTTTATTCCCTCCTTGACAGGTCTCGCAACGGCTCGAGCCACGCAACATCTTCCCGGACTATCTATAGCTTCATGAATTATATGAGATATTTGCAAAAGGAATTCATCAGTCATTTTCTCATTCGCTTTGTAATCAATATCCACAAAGAACTTGAAGACATCAGTTTTCTGCTCGACGACGTAAAGTTTATGTCCCGATTTAATTTCCGAAATATAGTCCGTATAAAATTTCAATACGTCGTCCTCATCAACGGAGAGGATACCACCGTCCATGAGCACATGGGTACCAGGTGCCTTTGGCACCAACCAGTCTCTTATCATTAAGATCATATAGTTTTAAATCCTTATAAGGAATTTCGAGCGGTCAGGTGTAGACCACCAAATTCGTAGTCCGTACGAACAAATTATTTTCAAAAATTGGTCATCCCATGGTATATTTTCACACATGACCCATCCACGGGGACCATCAAATAAACCTGTAAAAGGCCTGTACTCTTTCACGATTGGTTCGTAGCTCACGGCGAAACAGATATTAGGTAAAATCGCGGAAATCATATAATCGATCATAAGTTCTATTTTTGTATCAACCTTTGCGTGCATTCCAATGAAATGCGTCACAAGAAAATTTTCATAAGGTGCGTACTCCCACGTTGGTTGAAGTTTTACGAATTTGGTCAGACCGTAATCAACTATATTACGCGTGCAAAAGTATGAGTTCATAACCATTTGTTCATGATCATAAAATTTGCTATTGCGAAGTTCGTAACAATTATCTAAATGTTCTTTCATTTTCTTCGAAGGTACAAATCCAAACTGACCTACATTAAAAGGCCATATTTCATTCTTTTTCAAATTTTCTAAAGTTGTGGAGCTGTGTGGTGCCATTTTAGATGAATGCCATTCATTTGTGTGTCCGTCAAAATCACCTGACGAAGCTACGTACAAAACGTTTGGCTTTTCGATGACGTCAAATAGGGGGTTGAGGTCGCCACTGACTACTATATCATTATCAAGGTAAAGTACCTTGTCATAGTCGGACAGGTTCGTAAGTGACATAATATGCAATTTGTCATATGGCTCATAAGTGACCGGTGGTTGTGTTACCAGGTATAATTTGATTTCTAAATTAGAAATATTTGGCCAAGCATGTGTATCACATATAATCATCATATCGATGTTATCATTTTCGTGATGACACCTGATACTGTTTATACACATGCGTAGCATATTAGCGTACTCAATCTTGGCACCCCATATCTGAAAATAAATCAGTTTTTTAGGAGCCATTAATTTGATTTCTTAATTAGTCTTTAATATTTATTAGTCATCATCACTGTCGAGGTGGCAACGTTCCCAAATTGTCTTAATCTTTATAATGTTGGCTGGCATGTCGGCCACCTTTTCGTCCTCGAGTTTCTCTATTTCGTAACAGAGACGCTGGAGGTTGAAATCCTTCGCGAGTTGCTCTGGGTCTGATCCGTCCCCACGAAGACTGGCAAGTTTGCGGGCGTACCAGATCTTGGGTGGCGTCATCCTGTATTTATGTGCGTAGAAAAAACGGAGTGCGTTGCGACGAGTTAAGAGCCTGGTGAAAATCCGGGTTTCTGATGACGTGAGCCCTGATCATCGGCCAAAGGTTCCTTCGCGACGAAATACCCTCTAGGGTATCAAATTGGCAATCGTCATTTTCGTCATAATTTTTACGAAAAGCCATTTGATTAGTTTCCATTTTTTCCTTTTCATCCTTGAAACGTTTAACAATGTTCTTTTGTTCTAACGGATTTAAAGGAACTTCAAAAATATATGCATGATATGTATTTAGTACTTCAACACCATCCTCGATGTCTCGAGGTTCCGGTGTGTTGGTCGAAAACTTGAAGTAGGTATATGTTCCCCGCTTCAGGTTGATCGTACCGCGTGTTTCTTCTTCGAGTTCACGGACCGCACATCGAAGTGGGTTGTAGATCTCTCGTCGGCGACACCCGCCTGTAACAAAAGTCCATTCCTTATATCTTCGGTCATGGACGACCAAAAAATAAGGAACTCCTTCAACGTACGTCATCGGTATCGCCACTGCTTTGTGCCTTTCTCTGGTCATCTACTAAGTCCGGTCCAAAAAAATCGTGGAGACGGCCCGCGCGTTTATCATAAGTTATAAGGAATATAAGGCCAAAAAGCAAAAGCCATACCCAAAGAGGCATTTTAATTTTGTATTAGAATTTAGTTTGCGTACAGCACTGCACCCACACCGTTCTGGATGCGGAGCACGTTATAGTTCACGGCGTAGAGGTATGGGTTGCTGACGGCCGAGTTGGTCAGGGCCTTCAGACCGTTGGTCAGGGTCACTGGCACGACCAGGCGGTACGTGTCAATGCGGGAGAAGTTCAGGGTGCCGGTGGGCTGGAGCTTGGAGGTGTCGAGGGCATAGCTGATAACAGCCACGTTGGCGGACTGGGCACCGTGCTGGTAGCCGAATGGAGTGGTATAGTACTGAGCAATGTCAGTGAATGCTGGCAGGTGGCGGAACTCGCCGATATCCGACCCGTTGATCTGAACCTTCAGCTGGTAATCCTTCACGTTGGTGCCGCTGCCGTCAGTGCCGTAAGCGGCGCCGTAGTTTGCAGATGGCCAGGCAATGTACTTCACTGGGTGAGCCAGTGCCAGCTCCTGCATTGAGGAACCACTGATCGGGATGCGCTGGACCTGGGTGATCAGCATGTCGTGTGCGTTCTCGGCGAAGAACTTGCGCTCGGTCTGATCCAGGTAGACGAAGTTGGCCCAGGCCAAAAACTGAAGGCCCGAGTTCAGGACGCCACTGGCAATAGAGGTGCCGCCGCTCTTGGCTGCCGAACCGAGGGCCGATGACCACGTGATACGCAGCTCCACGTCATGGTACTGCAGAGCCACAAGGGGAATGGAGCTCGAATAGTCCTTGCAGAAGAAGAACTTCAGGGGCAGGAAAGATGCCGACTGGCTGGTTGGGGTGTACCGACCAGAGGTGGCGTTATTCAGGTAACGCTGGGAAAAGGTCTGCGCACCAACCACTGGCTCGACATCAGTCATGAACTCGAAATCCTGGGTGTCAATAACCTGACCACCGATCATCAGTTCGATCTTGTCAATGACGGTTGACCAGTCCAGGTTGTTCACCTGAGCACCAGTCGTGTCACGTGCAGTAAAGTACATGTAGTTTACCAGGTCACCCTTCTTCTCGATGCGGATGGTGGAGATGCCGCCTGCGCTGGGGGTTCCCTGGATCACCTGACGCTCAACGGTATTAGCGTAGTGGGTATACTTGCGGTACACCGACCGGAAGAGAGAGACTTGAGGATTGCCTGTCAGCCAAGCATCCTGAGCACCTGTCGCAACGAGCTGAACTTGGCCACCGCTCATTTACTTTTGACTTATATTTTTTTCCATTGGTTCACACCACAGAAAGGGGTGGCTGTGAAATCTCATTTTTATCCAGCTGCCGAATTGCGATATCCAGGCTGCATGGATCTGCGAGCTGATTTAATCTTCCCTTCTTCTCGTTAAATTTATTGTATTCGGGCTGAGTATAATTCTGGAAGCGGCTGCCGTTCATGGCACCCACCGGTACGGGGACGCTCTCGGGGCGAACGTTGGTCATCGCACCAAGTGCACCGAGTGGGTCGAGACGGACGTTCATTCCACCTGCATTACCGGCGCGTTCGGGGTTGACACGGTTTTCGGTCGAACGGGGCAGAGACTTGTCGGTGTAAGCACTCGAGCCGCTTGCGTAGGGCTGGGCGACATTGTACTGTGCAGGGCCGAACTCGAGCGTGTCCGTCCGCTGGCCAGTTTCCTGACGAATAGTTGTACGTCTGGTCTTGATGTGATCCGGGTGACCCTCGAATGCGGTAAGAGCACCACCCTGGCCCTGACCACGGCTCTGCACAGGTGCGCGCCGCCAGGCCTTGGTGTCCTTTGCTTGGTGGGTCACCTCGCCCATCACAGTCAAGCCATTCTTCACAAAGGCATCTGAAGGACCCTTGCCACCTGGAAGGGTCGTGAGGCGCTCCTCGTTGATGTTATTAGGCAGGACACGGAAAAACTGCTGGAAACCACCAGTCGCTGGAACTGACGGGTCGACACCGAGGCCTGGACCCACGTTCATACGCTCGACTGGTGGGAGGTTATTCATCTTGTTAGTAATGTTCTGACGGTTGGCAAGGTCATAGACGGGCTGACCAAATGGAAAACGGTTAGCCTCCTTGGAGATGTCTCCAAAAGCCTTGACCTCCTGTTTGGGCTGAAGGCGCCAATCGCCAACACGGCGGCCAAAATCGACACCTGGATTTCTCATGTCAAAGAAATCCTTGGAGTGATCACGGGCATTTGCCATAAGGTCAATATCAAGACGGGTAATTGGGGGGAGGGGACGACGGGGTTCAGTGGTTGCCGATGTGTCATTCTTATCACTGAGTGTCTTACCGGCAAACACGAGACCAACTACTGCTGCAAGGGCCAGAGGGTCCATATTATTATATGTACTATATTTTTACTTTGTCAGATACCGTTGGGAAAAGCGAGTGTTCTGGTCATCAGCGTACGTGCTGACTGGATCAAAATCAACTACACGAAGTGGCAAAGTGACGTAGTTATTTGGGAAATCGTAGCTCCGCTCTGACCAGCCCTTCTTCCATGCAAGGGTGTCGTGGGACCGAAGGAGCGACTCGGTATCGGCCAGGTCCGCCATCACGACGGTGGCGGGGCCCATCCACACACCGGGCTGGAGCACATTGGTGCTCGAATTTAAATAGTTCGGCATCTTACTAGTACCTGCGAAAAAAGCTTAATGAGCATTGCCTGCACGCATCTGAGTTCTCTCGGGAAAATGGAACCGGCTGCTATCTATGTCGCAACTGGCCCCTCCCTGATCCTTACACATCGGGGCGAACTTCTTGCCGAAAGACGCCTCGGCGAAAGCCGTCTGATCATTTGGGATGGTTGTGCTGGGCATCGTGTAGAAATTGCGCTCTGCGTCGCGGACGCGCTCGAACGGGTGGATAGTAGACCACTCGGTGGCAACCTCACGGCGGACGCTGGGGTACCATGCGGCGCTGGGGCGATCGGGCTGGTCAGTGTAATCAGTCAAAAGAACATTTCCCATGGGATTATCGAATGTAGGCATGCTCACCTGGGTGCGCGTCAGACCCGCGAGCCGACCCTCGGCATACGTCGGTCTGACCTTGCCGTCTGGGATCATGTTAGACGTTAGCATATAGTACAGAATTGCGAGGACGAGGAGAGCAAGAGCAAACACACGTGGGTCTTTATTTATGAGGTATATGACGACACTTGCGTACAGTACGAAACGAGTAGTGGCTGCCGCACGGTCCTTGGCGGACTGTGAGGCGGTTGGCCAAAAGTCTAGTAGCTTGTCGCTCTGAAAAATGTCTTTTGGATCCATATTAGTAATTACAGAGACTTATTTTGGGCCATCAATTTGCTGATCATGTCATTCATGCTGGACATTAGGTTTTCCTGTGTAATCTCCCCCTTGTCCTGAATGTTCTTTGCGCACTCCTCGGCAGTGCTCTCAATCATACTCAGCATCTGGGGTGGCAGCATGCTCATAGTCATGGCGAGCATGTACAGGTTTCCGTAATAAGACCAGATGGCGCCACGCGTCTGCTCGCTCATGTCTGGGCTCTCCCAGATGTCACACAGACCAATCTCATCTGCAAACTTGTTCTTCTTGGAAAAAAATGCAGAGTTGCGTGCGTTCATGTGATTTACACGTGGGGACGTGTACTTCATGAACCGGTCAATAGTAGTACTGGTAAAACCCTTCTCCTTCGCGGCGGTAATAGCCTGGTTATCGGGGAACGCCTCTAAGAGCTCACCGAGGAACTGACTGTACATCTGTCCAAAGGCGTTTGCTGACGCCATTTAATTTTAATAAGCTTAAATCTTTAATATGGTTCGCTTGTCATTGCTGGACCCTGACCACATCCCTGTTGAACAATAAAGAAGACCAGAAGTGCCACAAGAAATGCCGGCTTGATATATTCAGAATTCTTCATCTTATCTTCACCGTTCATTTTGCCCTTGGCGTATATGTACCCGGCTGTTACTGCCGCTGCAATTACGGCGGCTGACATGGGCTCACGAAAGTATCGGTCCATTAATTTAGTACTTGAATTTTTTATCAATTTTCTCTCGCATCGTCAAACAGGCTCTCGCCATTCGTACCCACCTTGTTCACTGCTGGAGGGTTGAGAGATGGCGTCACGTTGAAAACCTGGGACCCGCCTGGTGTCTCGCCCACCGGCTGCGTCGAATTTTGCACCTCTGCCGGTGGTACAGTCGATGTTGGCATGTCGTCCAGGTTTGGCTGCTCCTCTGGCATTTCGGGCAACTCCTCTGCTGGCGGCTCATCTTCACCAGCCTCTTCATCTTCAAATTCAGCTGCGTCATGCTTGAGGTCGCCTACAATCTCGTCCCATGGTATAAGCTGATCTATGACTGTGTGAATTTTGCAAGTGAAGCGTTCAGTCAGCTCCTTCTTGCGTTCATCATCTGATTTGCTTTCACAAATAACGAGCGGACGGTAATACAGGTCCTCACCGCACGTCTCGTAGCACCGCTGGACGAACACGTCATTGGCTGGCAACTTGATTGCAATCTTTTTAGGCTTTTTGTCCATGCGAATACCGTTCATGAGGATCTTGACGTGGCAGATGAAAACGGCAGCCAGTAAATTTGGGAATATCGGATTTGAATTCTTAATTGCGTCTGCATGCTTCAGACTGATTGACCCGTTCCAGGTTTTGATGGCCCGCAGGAGTTCCTGGAAGACTAGGGTGCTGTTACGGCCCTTGCTCTCCTTTTTGGCCTCGAGCCAAATTTCCCAAAACGCATCAATCATGGCCGGGATCATGCAGTCGCAAAGTTTCTGTGTAAATCGGCGCTCTGAGGTGGCGAGGTGCTCCATCCTTACTATTAGTCTGGAAATTGATGGCGCTGCACCGGCGCATTCTACTTCTTGGAATATTTCTGAGCAGTTTTCTTCAAATTAATTAAACTTGGGAATTCTATTTCTGGCTCGATCGTCTCTGGATCCTGCACCTTTTTCCCCCATGTTATGTTCATTTCGTACGGCCCCAATTGTTCTATACGGTACCCCAACCTTACCAATTGCCTGTGTAAATATACCGACGCCTTTGCTAGGTCATAACGCGGATACCCGATGATGAGTGGAGGTACGGTCACCTGAGCTGTTTTCAGACCCAAATCAAAATTAGCCTTGACTTTACGCAAAAATTGTTCAAGGATAACTTTGTACGTCTCTTTTTTGTAATTCTGGCGTTGACGGTCCTTTTCTGCCAATTCCTTGGCTGTCAACATCTACTCTTTATTCACGTTTTGAATATCAGCCTTGGCCGCAGCCATCTGACCCTCTAGGGCTGATGAGATGTCGTTGTATGTTCTGTACCCATCTGGTTTATAGGCGCTAAATCCTGAATCAAATTGGTCAACCTGAGAAGTGGTTGAAAGATTTGTAATGTTGACGACACCATTACCAGTCACTGTAGCACGTATATCATATTGGGTTCCGAAATATCCACGGGTATTAAAAAACATGAGGCGGGCTGAGTACTGGTCGTCACCTATCCGGTTGACGTAAAGTGTTTCGATCGGAACCATATCAGGTTCTGTTTTCTGGACAGCCTCGATGATGACCTCGATGATGTCAGGGGATACGGCCTGGCGTCTGACTGTCGAATCGTACGAGGCACTGGCTGGCTTCCATAACAGAAGAACCACAAAGGCGACTACAATTAGGACAACCCAGATTTCCATTACTAAAGCGCGCGAAAAATATTGGACTAAAAAATAGGCTATTTACAGGATGGCTCTTCTGGTATACTCGGATCGCTGCCAGTACAGTGCCGACATATTGACATACATCAGGACCCAACCAGCCCTGCTTGAAATTGTACGATTTCATAACGTGACTGAACTCGGCGTCCCTTCAAAGAAAATCACCCGAGTTCCCACACTTGTTACCAATGAAGGTAAGATGTACGTGGGTTCAGAGGTTAAGACATGGCTTGAGCAAATGGCCCCGTGCGATTTTGATTGCTGGGACGCCTCAGGTGGTTACTGTGCAAATTTAGATGGGTCTGATATACCTACGCATTTTGAGTTTGACATGTACGGCAAACCACTCCAGCCCACCCTGACCCCTGAATTAGAAAGTAAAATTGGTAAAAATGTTAACGACGCTTATCAGGACAGAAGCGGCACTTAAAGGTCAGACGTTAAACAAAAATAATGTACCTGAAAACAATTCAGGCATCGGCCGTCAAGGCGGTGTTCGAAGTTCTTAAAGACATAATAAATGATGTGAACGTATACTTCACGGGGGACGGTGTCCGTATCCTGACGCTTGATACGGCCCGCGTAACAATGGTTCACATGTTTTTGAATGCTGAAAATTTTGAAGAGTATGAATGCGTAACAGAGGTGTCTGCTGGTATGAACATGTCGAACGTGTACAAGCTTCTAAAGTCCGTGTCAGGCGCCGACACATTGAGTATGCGAGTAGAAGGCCGGGACTTTTTGGAGATGGAGATCCAAAATCCAGCTAAAAAGACTTCGACCAAATTTAAATTGAAATTGATGGACATCAACGAGGATATCCTCGAGGTCCCTGACATTGAAATGAACGTCATCACCACCCTGCCATCGATCGATTTTCAGAAAATTGCACGCGACATGGGCAACCTGTCGACCGATATGGAAATCATCAGAGACGCAGAGACCCTCGTACTCAGCTGTCAGGGTGATTTCGCTGACCAGAAGACAGTTATCGAATATCCTGAAAATGTCACCCGTACTGGGGGGATCTATAGTCTCAAGTACATCAACTTGTTTACAAAAGCGACCAGCATGAGCTCGAGCGTTCAGCTCATGCAGGACAATACGCGCGAAGAGATGCCAATCATCTTTCGGTACACAATTGCAAACTTGGGTGACCTGAGGTTCTACCTCGCGCCTAAGATGGACTGATAGCTAGGTTCGCGTTCGATTACCCACACCTTTACAAAATAGACTAAAATTTTGAAATGTGGTACAAATACAAATTTAACCTGAGGGATCCAATGGTGTTCGAACCCTATAAAGTCAAAGAAATTGTCTTTGAAATTTTGCATATAAAAGAATAAACTATTAGTTTCTTTAATGGAAGCCAGATTTAATACGCGAATAAAGGAGTGTCAGTCTGATGAAGAACTCTATTCTTATTTACTCGAGTGTATACCTATCATAAGGGAATATACCCAAGAGGCTGAAACTATAGAACAGACGAGTAATATCATGGGGCTGAAAGTGGCTTCGCGCAAAGGTGTCCAACGCAAGGACATATATAATAAGTACATGTCTACAATTGAAAATCAGACTATGGAACCGCAGATCAAAATGGAGTACGAACACCAGCCGTGTAAAGGATGTGGCAAGAAGTATCAGGCAATTCACGACGACACCACGTCAGAGGACGTCTGTACGAACTGTGGTTACTCAGAGTACATTCTAGGGGAGGAACTTGGCTTCAAAGAGGAACAGGAAATGGACAAGAACGTCGTGTACTCGTACAAACGTGACAATCACTTCAATGAATGGATCAGTCAGTTTCAGGCAAAAGAAAGCACGAGTGTACCGGATGAAGTCATTACCCAATTACAAAATGAATTTAAGAAGCAGAAAATTAAGGACCTTAGTGAAATCACCCATGAAAAGGTGAAAGCTCTTTTGAAGAAATTAGACAAGTCCAAATACTACGAGCACGTGCCATACATCACGACTATGCTAAACGGGATCAAGCCCCCGACAATGACACAGGCTCTGGAAGACAAGCTCCGTATTATGTTTTACAAAATTCAAAAACCGTTCGAAAAACATAAGCCGGCTAAACGCAAGAATTTCCTTTCTTATTCGTATACCCTTTACAAATTGTGTGAACTCCTCGGTGAGGATGACTACTTACCATGTTTTCCTCTTCTCAAATCGAAAGAGAAATTATACGCCCAAGATGCCATGTGGCAAAAGATTTGCCAAGAACTCAAATGGGAATATATCAAGACAACCTAGATACATATTCGTATTCCAAATTACCACCCTTGTCAGGAAAGTTTATGAGCATACCTTCGAAAATTCCAGTGAGCCTCATGTAATTTCTAATTTGATTTCTAAATTGATCCGACAAACGACTTGTCGACTTCAATTCAACAATCAAATTTCCTTCAATTATAAGATCTGATCTGAGATTTCCAATATTGTGATCTTCGTATGAAATGGGGAGGATGCGCTCGGTTTCATACTTGATGCCACGCTTGCGCAAGGCTACCTCGAACGCGTTATGGTATACACGTTCAGAATATCCAGGGCCTAATTCATCCCATATATGCTGGGCAATGAGTTCCATTACATTTTTTTATGTTCTTTTGTTTAAAGCATTTACACGAAAAAAATGTTTTGTACAAGTAATGAGATCCGTGAGGACAGGGAGCCGGACGTTGAAGTCGCCGACCCGTTTAAACGGCACGACACTACCGACACCAAGGCGGTCTCTCGCACCACTCGCCGAGATTTTAGAGCAAGGACCTCAACCGGTAAGAAATAATAAAGCAGCCTCTGCTCGTAAAAAGCGCAAGAATATCCTTTCAGCTAAACGCAGTAATTTAACCGCGAACCAGAATTCAATTCTTAAAAACTATCTCATAGGTCTTGGTCCGAGTGTCATTAATTTAGGACTTAAACAGCCATTTAGTACTTACAATTATTCACAATTACCCGCCAGCCTCAAAAGAAATTTATACTTGCAGTACACGCGAGGCCTTGGACCAATACGGTTACCCGGATCCATGAATGTAAAAAGGAAAACTAATTTCTCAAGTTTGGAGAAAGCTGGACTTTTCGCCGCCGGGGTTATAACTGGTGAAGGTAATATCACAAAAGAGGCTCTTGCTGCATACAAAAAGAATGGCGCTAAGGAAGCTGCACTCACCGCAGGTTCGATGTATGCTCAAAAATACCCAAACAAGGTTAATAATGTCATGAATAAAGTAAAAAACGTACTAGGTACAAATAGGAATGCATATTTCAATAGTATATCTAACCTTCTAAAACAAAGTGCGGAATTCAGAAATATACCCAATTACCAACGAAATTTAAAGAATGCAGGTCTTCTCGCATTTTCAAATTATATGGCGGAACAAATTGGATATACTAATAATTCCAACACCCGAAAAATTGATGCGATTATAAGAAAATTAATGTCTCTGAAACAGACTATAATTAACAAACCTAATTCAAAGAATAAATTCAATTACGGATATGAAATGGGCCGGCTACTCGGTGACCTCATCACGTCTTATAGCAAATTACCAGCTGGAAGTGGCCGGTACAAGAATGTAGGAAATGGGGCCCTCGCCGGCGTTCTCGAGCATACTGTCGGTAAGAACACTTCAAATGCCGTGAGAAGAGTTATAGTATTGTACAGAGATCCTACGAAACAAAATGTCTTGAGACAAAATTTACAAAGGCTTGTTTCGTATGGAACGCCCGCTGTAAAAGCAGGCGTCAGGGCATGGGCCGGTAATTTACCAGGTGCAACTAAAGAGGTATTTTTACCCACGTCACAATATCAACAGCAGTTTATGGCGCTGAACAAGGGCCCTAACGCGGTGGCCGCCAGTTACATACAAGGCGAGCTGCTCGGAGCTGCCGGTACTGCACTCACGGGGCCTGCAAAACAGCTTGCCATGCGGTTATTGAAGAATTACATCGAAACGCGCGCTCCACTCAATGGGGAAACTCCAAACCGTTTTAGAAATAGAATGAAAAAACTGGCGATTGAAGCAGCCAGTGCAGCAGTGATCCCCGTGGGGAGGCGCGTGGCCGGTCCTCTACTTACGGCGCAGCGTGTCGCGACGAATAAGTATTACAATTTAAAAACTAGAATGGGGTACTGAAATTTCTACATGAACTTTTCCCGAACCCAATTACGATCACGAATGTAGGTGCGTGACGCGGTTGGCAAGGTACGCTTCGTCAGAGTGCCGATAGCATGAAGACGGCGGAAGATCGCCAGTGGTTCCTCGCGCCCTTTCTTGATGGCCATAGTGAGCGCGCGGTGGCGTGCCGTCATGCTCTCCACTGGGTGGTAACCATACTTGGTAAGCATTCCCCCTTTCAATTTGCCAATTAGCTTGGGCCCCTTACCTGCCGCACCCACGTCTGGGATGGGGGTCGGCCTGACCCGGATTTTCTTGCCGTTGCGGATAGCCGTGTATCCGGCTCTCAGAATTGCTCGCATTTTAATATCTAAATAGAAATTTGTTGAGAATGTCCAGTGATGAACATTTTCAGTTTGGCCTCATTTTCTGTCCCGAAATCGAACACGTCGGTATTACCGAGGTCGACATGAATAGTCGGGACAGAATATACATAACGCAATTTCAAAACAGACCATAGAATTGACAGACCGTAACTCTTCAGATCCTTGACGAGCGTGGGACGAGACCATGCGAGTTTCAAAGCAAGGACGTCCTTGTGTTCCTTATCTATAAACGGCCCACACGGGCAGTCCTCTGCCGCACCGCCATCGACGTAGTGCCATTCATTGAATTTAGAAGCAGAAAACAGAAATGGAAGAGCGATTGACATGCATACCGCGTCGAGCACACTCATATTAGGTGTCCGGTCGACAGAAAAGTAATCAGTTTTCATCAAGTCTACACAATAGGCTGACACGTGGAATTTAATTCTTGAATGTGCAAACAATTCTATAAACGTGATGTCATCTTTTCCGAGATATTTGAGACACGCCTTGCTCAGTTGGGCCCGCACCTTTGAAACGGGAACAAGGCCGTAATTGGTCAACAGACTTTTAAGATTAGGTTTCATAACCTGTTTCACGGGAACATTGATTGCAAAATCCAGAATTTCTGGAATATTTCCTTTGGTCGCGAGAAACATGAATCCAATGATGCTCCCCGCTGATGATCCTGATATTTCACAGAGATCATTGAGAGCACCGAGATGTTTTAATTTCGAAATAACGCCTAAATATACAAATAGACCCATGGCTCCTGGACCTATCGCAAGGTATTTCATATCTAATAGTACTTGGAAAACTTGGTGCGCAATAAAGCGAACACGACAGCGAACACGAGGGCGTGGACCGCAACTGGCAGAGGGCCGGTCTGGCGGCTCATCCAGATGCCACCAGACTTGGGTGGCAGGGTCAGCAGCACACCTGGGCTGAGCAGGATAAAGAGGACGGCCGGCACAATCAGGTCAGCTGGCTTCATGGTCACACCGAGCACCTTGGTGCCGATGAACCAGTAGACCAGGGACAGAACAACTGCGTGGATCAGGA
>Ga0315294_10002029_pt1 | contig 22248 bp, 22 predicted proteins | sample YL17G13_40_MG_FD_203626 | JGI IMG/M metagenome (GOLD analysis project Ga0315294, IMG submission 203626) | Sediment microbial communities from Yellowstone Lake, YNP, Wyoming, USA - YL17G13_40 | ecosystem: Environmental > Aquatic > Freshwater > Lake > Sediment | place: USA: Wyoming | collected...
CGTTATTTCGTCCGTCACAGCCGACACCGCACCACCTGCTCCCTTTTTTTACTTGCTTTTCCGAGGTTATAACCTATGGCCAAGGCAGCTTTCCGCAGGCAATCCACCACTGGATCTGTGGGAGAAACCGCCAAACCGGATGCCTTCCCAGCGGTCGATGCGGAACTGAAAACGGGAGTGGAACAAGGGGGGGAGGCGGTGATTGCGGTCCGGGATGTACGCAGCAGGAACGTCAGGCTGTCCGTGGAGTATGTGCGTCTTAGGCCTGGCTCCTGGGGGGCGGTCAAAGACGACATACAACGACTTGAAAGCCTGTGTTTCAATCCTGAACGGAGGTTCGGGAACGTCAGGCTGAAAAGCATATACGCAGACCCGTATGCCGTCAACCTTGTTGCTAAAGTGGACGGCAGAATCGTCGGTTACGTACACGGAGGCCCCCTCGAAAGCCCGCATTTCAGGGACCTTGAGGGTGTCACCGCGGATTCAAACTACGGGAAGTACAACACATACTACGGCGGAGGCGTCGCCGTCGACCCCGCATACCAGGGGTTGGGGATTTCAAAATTCCTCCATGACGAGTCCCTGAAGATTATCAAGACGTCGGCTGGCCCGACACGGAAAACCTACGAGTACAAGAGCGGAAGGACCGAGCGGGGCACCCCGACCAACCGCTTTTTCAGAAGGAAGGGCGCAGTCTTCAGGACAATCCCCGGCAGGCATTCGAAGACGAAAGACGACATGGAATATTACTCCCTGCCCCTCAACAGGGTCTGATGAGCCTCCCCGCAATCCTCATTCATCCCGTCTCCGCCTTCACCCACCTCTCATAGCTTGCGTTCGCCTTGACGTCGTATCTGACGATGCACGGCGTCTCGTAAGGGTGGATCCTTTCGACCTCGGCGACGAGCTTTTTCCAGTCCTTCCTCCTGGCCTTCACCACCGACACTATCTCCAACGCCTCCTCCTCCCTCCCCTCCCACCAGTACATGCTCTCCACCGGGAAGAGGTTCGCGCACGCTATCAGCCGCTTCTTCAGAAGACGGCCGACGACCTTCCTTGCCTCGTCCATGTTCGGGTACGTGATGTACACTGCGATGAAAGACATGAGAGGATATTCTGCGGGTCTCCTTATATCCGCAAGGCCGTCCCGGCCTTCAGGCCGGGGATATTTATTAGGACGGATGAAAAAGTAGATAATACTCCGAGGTGATTCTACAATGGAAAAGAAAGCGAGAATCTTGCTGATTATGGTCGTTGTTCTGTCGCTGGCATGCGGGACAGCTTCGGCTAAACCCAGAGGCGCATGCTGCGTGAACGGGAAATGCGACAAAACATATGCCGAGGACACCTGCCAGGGTGTCGGGAAGTGGGTTCCGAAGAACTGCAACCGCAACACCTGCCCGCCGCTCGGCGCATGCTGCACGGACGGCGTGTGCGAAGCCAAGACCCGCGCCGACTGCGCCGGCGGAAAATGGAATTCAGGCCAATGCAAGCCGAACTCATGTCCCGTGCCGCCGAAAGGCTCATGCTGCATGGGGTCTGACTGCATAGAGATGACGAACACCGAATGCAAGAACAGGCAGGGCGTCTTCACCCCCAAAGGAAAGTGCACCCCGAACCCGTGCAGCGGCTCATGCTGCTTCGGAATCGACTGCCTCCTTTCGACCATGGACACCTGCAAGAACAGGCAGGGGAGCTACACGCCCGGCGGAAAGTGCAGTCCGAACCCGTGCAAGAGCCCTCAGCTGGGTTCGTGCTGTCTCGGAATGGACTGTCTCGTCTTGACCAACGTCGAGTGCAAGCGCAGGCAGGGCGTTTGGACATCCGGCGGCCAGTGCAGTCCGAACCCGTGCCAGAACTCGAAAGGCTCGTGCTGCCTAAAAAACGAATGTATCATATTGACCGCGGCTCAATGCAATAACCGGCATGGTAACTTTACCGCAGGAGGCCAGTGCACTCCCAACCCCTGCCAGGCCTCTGCCGCAGGGGCTTGTTGTCTGCCCGGTGTTTCCATCAACGAGTCCTGCGTTAAAACAACCACTGCAGATTGTGCAAATAGGCATGGCGTATGGACATCGAGCAGCCAGTGCACCCCAAACCCATGTCTTGCCAGGGGCTCATGCTGCCTGGGCATAGACTGCCTTATGTTGACCGCGTCCGAATGCGGGAACCGCCAGGGCGTCTACACCCTAGGGGGCCAATGCGAACCGAACCCGTGCACGACGGGATAGGCTGCATTTGCATGCCGCAAGGCCGCGGCCTTTGCCGCGGCCGCAGGATTTTTTTTACGGCGCGGCAGGAGGGTTAGGCACTAATTTCTTCGTTGCCGGGTCGTATCCCCTGTATCCGTAGACTGGGAGCCTCTCCGCCATCCTTCTTGCGTGGCCGTCGCCGACGACTATGACGTCCGGTCTCGTCTCGGCGATGGCTTCCATCATGTGCTCTTCCCTTATCCGGCGGTTCTCAGCAAGCATCGCTGCAAGCTCCGCCTCCGTTGTTGTTTTCTGAAGCGCGAGGGCGGCTTTGTCGAGGGTGTCGTATCTTTTGAGGAGCGGACCGACTACGATGGGGTCGGTTCTGGGTCCGAAGGCTTCCATTGATGCCTTGATCTCATCCCGTTCCCTCACAACATCCGGTAATCCGCCGCCTTTTCGGACTACGCTGATGGCGTATCCTATCCCGTCCTCATTCGCCATCAACCTGCCGCTGTCGACTGGGATGATTTCGCAGCCGTACCTCTTCGCATTGAGGGCGAGTTCGCTGAAGAAGGGGGACCTGAGGCCCGCGCCGGACTCTTGGAGGTAGCTCTCAGGAAGCTCCAAAGCGGCCGTCTTCGGCCTCAACGCCTTCAAGGTCTTCATGACAGCCTTAAGCTCGTCAGGGTCGTCCGAATGGTGGACTCCGATGAGCGCCTTCTCCCCAAGCCTGCGGCCTTTCCGTAGCCTGATGGCCGTAAGGAACCAGTCAAGCCAGGCTCTCCCGCCCCTCTCTGCTATGGGAGGTAACTCGCCGGCATCGGCGGCTGCGGCGATTCTGGCTTTCGGCTCTTTTTGGCTTGACATACCGTTAAACATCTTGGATGTCCGCAAATATATCCCGCTATATCGGACGAAGCATGAGACGGCCGGGAGATAGGTCGCTGCAAGACCGGGTAGGGGGGCCTGGGTCTGCGGTCCGGTTATGCACTACGGGCTTTTTCCACTGCACATCCTCCCTGGTCAGCCTTTTAATACGAAAAACCAAGTTATAATGGAACCGCGAGGTGGTCTTTGTGAGTAAGATGTTTCTCAAGCTAGGAAGGGCTTTAGTCTTGGCGGCGATTATTGTTTTGGCTGCGCAGGCTGCTGACGCGTACGTGTCAACGTGCTGTTCGCAGGACGGGAAGAACGTAAAATGCACCAGCGGAGCAGGTTACACGCAGACAATCAAACCGCGCTGTAACGGCGTAAGCAGTGTAGATGACCCCTACTGCATCCGCACAGAATGTCCCTGTACTCCGTATGATGAAACGGGCGCATACGAATCCGTGGGGTGGCGTCAGAGGGAAAGCTGCGACAGACTCAAAGGGTTGCTTTGCGCCCCCACGCCTGACGGCACGGACGTAGGCTGCATCTACGCTACCACGACGACGAATCCCGGATGCTGCGTGCAGGACGGGAAGAAAGTCTACTGCACAACCCGGTTAGGGAATAGGGAGACCGTCAACCCAATGTGCCTTGGCAATTCTATCTACGACCCGTTCTGCCAGTCTAACGCCTGTCCATGCTACCCCTACAGCACCCCCGGCCAGGGGCCCTCCGTAGGCTGGAATTTGCGGCAGGCGTGCGGTGCCGACGCAGAATGCGACTGGGTCTCCGGAACCCAAGGCGATTTGTATTGCAGGCCGAAGACCGGATCGACCTCCACTACCCAGTCGACCGCCACTACTCGGACGACAACTACCAGGACTACTGCCACTACTCGGACGACCACTACCAAGACCACGAAAACCACGAGACCGACCACGACGACGCTTACCCCGACCTGCGTGGACTCGGACGGCGGGAACAACAAGGACGTCGCAGGGACGGTGACGCGCACCAAATCGAACGGGAAGACAATCTCCAATTCCGACAAATGCAGCGGCAAAACCAAGCTCAAAGAGTACTTCTGCAAATCGGACACGGCGATTGGGACCCAGATATACCGGTGCAGATGCGACGGGGGAGCATGTGTGACGGCAACCACTACAACGACGACATCCGCCACGCTGACGACCACCACTGCGACCGTGACGACAACGACCATGCAATTATCGTGCCAACAGGCGTGCGGACAAAGCTACCCAAATTACGTGACATCCTTCTGCAATTCGGACATTACAACATGCTCGTCGAAGGGCCGCGTCCACGAATCGGCAGGGGACTACTACTGCAACTATGTAGAACTCCCGGGCCACCTGTACTGCTGCTGTCTGCTTCCGAGTTAGGCACTACGGCACATCGCCTTCAGGCAGCATCCCTTGCATCTAGGTTTCATCTTGCACGTGTTCTTCCCGTGTTCGACTATGAGGGCGTGGTATTCGTTGTATAGCCGGGCGTCCCTGGGGAGGTTCGTTTCGAAGAACCCCTTCACCTCGTCATATGTTGCGTCAGCCGGTATCAGGCCCATCCTCGTGAATATCCTCTTCGTGTATGCGTCGACCACGAAAGACGGCTTGTCCAAGGCGTAAAGGAGCATCGAGTCTGCGGTCTCGGGGCCGAGGCCCCAGACTGCCAGGAGTTTCCGGCGGAGTTCGCCTGTCTCCTCCAAGGCCATGTTCTCCACCCTGCCTCCGTACTCTTTGGCGAGGAACCTGGCGAACTCCCTGAGTTTCCTGGCCTTGACGTTGTAGTAGAGCGACGGCCTTATCAGCCCTGCGAGTCTTCGGTTCCGGGTTTTGAGAATCCTGTCGTTGGAAAGGAGCCTTGCCTTCTTCAGGTTCGCTACCGCATTTTCGACGTTGGCCCAGCTTGTGGACTGGGTGAGTATGGCGCCGACGCAGACCTCATAGGGGGTGTCGGCGGGCCACCAGCGTTGGGGCCCGTATGCGAGAAGGAGCCTCTGATACACGGCCTTAACCCTTCTTTTTGTGTTCGTGGTCATGGAGTTTCTCCTCTATCGACGTCACCAGGGAGAATTCGTACTTGTTTATGACCTCCTCATGCTCGACCTTCACCAGCTCCTTCAGGTGCCTGTCCTTGAGGTTGGAGAGCCTGTGCGGGTCTTTGAAGGCGCCTTCGACTATGTCTGCGACGACGACGCCTGAGAGCATCCTCGGGACTATGACGTAGTCTGCGCCGTAGTCGTAAAGCTCAAGCGCCTCCCTGATGTTTTCGGCAGTGACTATCACCGGGGTCCTCCTGTTGTGGTATTTGGCTTCGCTTATGAGGAGCATGCTGTCTTCGTCGTCCACCACCGTCGATATAACCATTCCCGCCTTTTTCAGGTGGAGCTTGTCGAGGACGTCCACGTCCCCGATGTCCCCGTATATGCACGGTATGCCCTCCCTTATCAGGGTCTTAACGCGTTCCGGGTTGAAGTCGACCACGATGAACTCCTTCCCGACGCGTTCAAGCGCCTTTATTATCGCATACCCCATCCTGTGGCTGCCGCAGACGACGATGTGGCCGCCTGAGGGCTCTTCTATCTGCTTTTGGAGCGATTTGTCGACGTTCGAGAATCTCTCGAAGACCATGATGCGCTCGGATGCGAGCCTGTACAGTTGGTTGTCGTATTTGATCGTGTAGGAGGTGAGGGTTATCGTGATGACCGCTATCGCGGCGATTATGGAGAAGACATCCTGGGACATATGGCCTGCGAGGAGGCCTTGCATCGCTATGATGAGGGAGAATTCGCTGATTTGGAAGAGGCTTATGCCCGTGAGGAACGATACCCGTCTGCCGTAGCCTGTCAGGGACGTCAGTACCATCATGGTCAGGGGTTTCACGACAAGCACCACCGCCAGGAATGCGGCCGTGGAGACGAGTATTGCGCCTGGGTTTGCGACCGCCATCTCCATGCCGAGGGAGACGAAGAAGATTATGGCGAAGAAGTCCCTCAGGCTTCTGATTTTCCCGACGACTTCGAGGTTGTATGGGAACGTGGCTATCGCGATGCCTGAGACGAAGGCTCCGATGGCGACCGAGAACCCCGATATCTCGCTCATCTTCGCGAAGAGGAAGAAGAACGAGAGCGCGGTGAGGAACATCAGCTCGTGGGATTTGGCGATGGACTTGAATATGACCGGGACGACGTATCTGCTCGAGACGATGGCTATCGAGAAGAGCCCGATACCCCAGACCACCGACTGCGCTATGGCCGCGAAGGACGGGTTGTTCAGCGTCGCTAGGATGGAAAGCGACATGATGGCCATGACGTCCTGGATGAGAAGCACGCCCAGGATTATCCTGCCGTGCAGCGTCTCAAGCTCGTTCTTGTCGGACAATATCTTTATGACTATCATCGTGCTCGAGAAGCAGAGGGCGGTTCCGATGTAGAGGGATTCGGCTCCGGTGTATCCCATGTAGTATGCCAAGAGGCTGCCGATGGCGAATATCGCGACTCCGCTTACGCCCGCTATCATGGTCGCCGCCATCCCGACGTCCCGAAGCCTCCTCATGTCGAGTTCGAGTCCGACGATGAAGAGGAGGAATGCGATGCCGAGCTCGGAAAGCGTCCTTATGACGCTGATGCTTGTGATGAGCTTGAGGCCTATGGGGCCGATTATTATCCCAGCCAGCACGTATGCCGGGATTAGCGGCTGCCTTAGCACCCTTGCGATGTGGGCGAGGAGGGTGGCTGACACGATAATCAGCCCGATGTCCCAGAGTATGAGGTCCTGTATCATCGTCTTATGGATTATGATTCGGCGGTTTTAAGCGTCGGTTTCTTACCGGATACCGTCAGCCTTTTTCGAAGTATCTTTTGTCGACCAGCAATATGTTCTCGTCAAGTAGGTGCTGTGGCATGTCTTCGAGGAAACCGTACCAGTAGCAGACCATCCCCGGGCCGAACAAGGTCACGTAGTGCGATAGCTGTTTGCCCCAGTCGCGCCTGTATTCGACGTCGTCTCCGAAGCTTGCCTTGCACTCTATCCAGTACCTCCATTTGCCTGCCTCCTTTATGGGTGTCTCAAGCCTGAAGTCCGGGGTTTTCGTGTACTCCCCCTTTTTTGCGTCGTATTCCGTGACGTATTTCGTCCTCCTTGCGTCAAGCCATTTTTTCACGATGCGTTCGACCTCTTTCCCGCGGCCGTACTGTATCCTCGCGCCTTCCGGGGAGTAGATGAGCTCCTCCTTCAATGCCTCCTCAAGCTCGTGCCTGAGCCTTCGGTCCGGTATCAGGGAGGGGTTGTTGAGGTAGTTTTTGAACTGTTTCTTCGAGATGCCGGTGTGCTGCAGCATCAGTGAGGCGGTGAGCACGGGGGAGAAGCTTTCCTGTTTTGCGATGTCAGTGAACTTTCTGCCGTGTATCCAGTGGCCGAGGAGGGTGGGGGCCCTGTTTTTCACCTCATAGTAGGCCCGTTTCGTGGTTCTGACGATCTTTTGGGATAGGATTACCGTCAGCAGGTCCTCGTCCAGCCTGTACTCTTTCGCCAGTCGTTTCACGTCTTCCCGGCTTCCGAGTTCACGGTATATCCTGTTGTAGTCGGTGGAGTACATTTTGCCAAGCCAACTCCACCCCGGGAAAGTTAACCAGATAATACTTGAACAGGAAGCTTAAAATAGGCGGGATACGGCGTTATTGCAGGGTTATTACGTCTGCTTTCATCTGGGTGGTGTCTAGGAGGGCGACGGTTTTGACTCCGGTGAGGTAGCCGCAGGTTTCCCCTGGGTTGACTATCAGGGTGTTTTCCTCCATCGTGACCTCCGGGGTGTGGGTGTGGCCTGTGGCTATTATGTCGTATTTTTTTGATTTTACCAGGCTGTCGAGGAGGCTTGGGTTGTCGCCGTGGTAAACCAATACCTTCTTGTCGTCGTAGTTGACCTCCAGTATATCCGCTATCTCCCCCCCGAATTCGGCAATCCTTTTTGCGACGTTCTCCACGTCCCCCCTGTTGTTTCCCCAGACTGCCTTGAATTCGCCCTTCAGTTTCCTGAAGTGTGGATGACCAGGTCTGCGCCTTTCTCGTTGAAGTATTCAACCGCCTTCTTTATCGCCTCGACGTCGTCGTGGCTGTCGCCCATTAGCCCTATCATCCTGAATATATTCCACCCAAACCCTAATAAAGCCCGTATTTCTCGTATTCTGCGTCCTTTATGGACACGTTGTAGAAGCATCTGCGGTCTGATACGATGGGGGTCATCGTCTCGTTCGTGAGGTCTCCGAACAGCAATGACGCGTATATGTGGCGTATGTATTTTACGCCGGCGTCCAATCTCTTCGCAGTGTACGGTATGTCCTTCAGTCTCCAGGACGTCCCGTTAATGGTGTCGTTCCAATCCCCCCTGTATGCGACAGGCGTCTCTGCCTCCGTTATGTTGATGCCGTTCGGGAAATACCTCATGACGAAAGGCTTCCTCCTCACGTCCCTTCCGCCGGCGCACCAGTACCCTATTTCGTAGTTGTATCTCACGTAGTCTGTGTAGTCCGTCCCAGCGTTCTCCAAGTGGATGTTGGTCGAGAACTCAGCCACCTTGTCGTCCTTCCTCGGACTTGCCTGCCCGAAATCCAGGTACATGAGAATCTGGTGCACCACGGGGAAGTTCACGGTAACCTCGTTGCTCGCGACCGTCACATTGACCAGCGCAGAGTCCGTGACAAGAGGGTTCTTGTCCTGTCCGTCGGGCAAGCGGTCCCCGTCGGTGTTCTGGTTCAGGGGGTCGGTGCGGTAGACCTTCACCTCATCGTAGTCTGAGAGGCCGTCGCCGTCGGTGTCGCTTATGTTCTCGTTTGTGCCGTGGCTTCTCTCGACCACGTCGTCCAATCTGTCGCCGTCGGTGTCTATCGTGTAACAGGTGCTGTTCCTGCACGCAAACCCCCAGGCGCAGGCTTTCGGGTCAGAGTAGTCGTCCGGGAGGCAGCATTCACTCCATGGCGGGCAGGGAGGTTTCACACAGATAGAGTTGACGCACTCGAGGGGCGGCCTGCACCATTTCATCTCGTACATTCCGAGGACGCAGCATTCGAACGGGCACGGCCTCTCGACGCATGTGTTGTTCGCGCACGTCATCCCGGCGCCGCAGCCTTTCGGTTCGGTTCCCGTCTCGTTGCAGCATTCGGACTGGCACGGCTTCAGTCTCGCCTCCAAGGTCGTGGTTGTCGCCGTCGTGGACGTGGTCGACGTCTCATTATAGTCTATTATCTCCGGCTCCTTCTGCTTCTTGAGGTAATCCTCGAGGAACGCATCCTCTTTGACCTGGTCGTAGGAATCGTTTTTCTCCGGCGGGGCGGCGCCCAGGATGCAGCCTGACGCCAAAACCGCGGCCATAACCAGTAAAACAACCCCCATTGTGTCCACAGCAGATTATATATTCACAGGATGGCCTATATTATAGTGTATGGTTGGAGGACAGAAGACCGCTCAGAAGCCGCTTAAACTCACCGGGGCGGAGCGTCACTTCCTCGGCGAGGTGATGGACAAGGCCCTGAAGGCCGGCCATGAGAGTGTGGACGAGAAGCTGCTCCACTCTGACTTGAGGAACCAGCTTGATGACGCGGCCCTGCAGCTGCTGACTAGGCTGCATAAGGTCTCGGACGCGAACCAGCTTATGGCCGCCAAACCCAAAGGCCGTGACCTTTCAATGGCAGCCTAATCCCTGCCTTCCCCTATCAGCTTGAAGAACGCGTCACGGAGGCTCTCCGTCCCAGTCCTGTCCCGTATCTCTTTGAGGGTGCCGCAGGCTTTGATGCGGCCTTTGTCTATCACTAGAATCCTGTCGCAGAGGTCGGTGGCTTCGTCGAGGAGGTGCGTCGAGAACACGACGGTCTTCCCGCTTTTATGGAGGCCTCTGACGACCTCCGTCATCCGCCTGGCATACACGGGGTCGAGGCCTGAGGTCACCTCGTCCAAGAGCACGATTTTGGGGTCGTGTATGAGGGTCTTGGCGATGGCGACCCGCCTCCTCTGGCCTTTGCTGAGGGTCTTGATGACGTCGTCGATTCTATCCTCCATGTCGACGGTCTTGAGGGTGTCGCGGACCTTCCCATCCAAACCCGATACGCCGTAGAGTTCGCCTATGTAGGTGAGGTGGTCTCTGACCGTCATCTCCCCGTAGAGGAAGTCCTCCTCGGGAAGGTACCCCGTAATCTCCTTCACCCTTATCTTGTCCTTGACGGTGTCGTATCCGCCGACGGTGCAGCGGCCTTCTGTAGGGTCTAATATCCCGCACATAATCCGCAACGTCGTCGTCTTCCCCGCGCCGTTGGGGCCGAGGAAGCCGAACACCTCCCCCTCTTTAACCGTGAAGGAGACGTCCTTTATCGCGTAGTCTTTGGTGTAGACCTTGCCGAGGCATTCGGCGGTGACGTACGATGACATATGGGTATGTATTTCCGCACCGCGGATAAAAAGACAATTATCTGCGGACGTGCTTTTCTCTTCCCGCCGCAGGATTCACACTTGGTGGTACGGTATCGGACGGCCTTGCTTGGCCTGGGTCGAGTATCCCCAGGTGGAGGTCGGCCTTCTGCCTTCGCATCCCCTCCACAGTCTCCGTTATTCCTTTCGCAACCTGTTTGGCCTCGTCGCCTATCCCTAAAGCCTCTTGGGCGTCCTTGATGTTTATGAAACGCAGCAGATTCCCGGCGGCCTCCCGGACTTTGGCGTCAGGGTTGATTAGGCCGTAGTATGTCGCCCTCTTGGCCTGGTCGCTCAGGGGGTATGTGGTGTTGGAGTGGTGGTTTGCGAAAATATGCAGTGCGACGTCGCCGTCCCTCCCCCGCATCTCCACTATGTCGGCGAGATTGGTTAATACCTCCTCCGGGATACTCCCTCTGTTCTTATCCAAGTAACCGGACAGGACTGTGAGCGACTTCCTCCCCTGTTTCATCACCGTCTCCGCCGAGCCGTCTCTTGGTAGCATCGCAGCCGGGATGTTGCTTCCGCGGCCAATCCTGCTCAACTCGATAATCGACGGTTCATCGAGCACCCTTGACGTTTGAGGGGCGGCTTTCACGAGCTTGTCAACCCGTTCAATCGCTTCTCCTTTGACTTTGAGGTCTGGATTCCTGAGGTCGTCGTACATTGAGGCCATATATCCTCTTGGGACGGTAAGATTAATAAGCCACTTCCCGACGGGTTAGCGGCTGGTATATATCTTTTCATGGGGAATGATTCACATGCTCCCCCGGTTTCTCGTGGTCAGCAAGTACGAGCTTCGGCAGTACCGGGGCAGCCTGGTCGACGAGGCCGTAGTCCTCCTCGTGATACTCGCGGGCTTTCTGATGCTTGTCACCCCCGAGGTCGGGGAGGCGAGCCTCCCATCGAGCCATAAAATATACCGTGTGGGCTTCGTCCCCGGGGGCGTCGTCGAAAGGGTCCGTTCCTACAGCCTCGAATTCATACCATTCAAGGACAAATACGAGATGTTGCAGGCCTCAAGCCTCAACCTCATAGACGGGTTCATAGTCGAAGGCCGCACGACGAACGTGGTGTTCGGGTCTGGGACCAGGAAGTCGGACGCTGCGTTAAGCCATCTTAGCGCCCTACTTTCCGACTTCAATTACGAGCTTGTTTTCGACCAGGTGAGGCGGAACGCGAACCTTTCCGGGATTCTCCTGCCTGTCCGCCTGCAGGTGATTGGGGAGGAGATAGACTACCAGAGCGCGATGAACGGGAGCATCGACAGGAAACGAAGGCAGGTGCTGGGGGTCACCCGCCGTCTGGCGGAGAACACGAGCACGGACGTTGGGGGGGAGCCTCTCGGGGGGGATTCCCCGTCGCCGGCGCGGGAGGGCGGTGGAGGGAGGAACCTGTCTTTTCGGCAGCCTCAGACCGCGAATGCGACCGGCCTCACGTTGCCTTCGGAGCTTTCCGTTGATTTCCCATTCAAGTCGCTTTACAAGAACATGTCGCTCCTTTCGCCGATAATCATGCTCTCAATACTCCTGTCGCTCAGCCTTGCGAGGGAGAGGGTCGACCGCAACATAGAGAACCTGTTCGAAAGCCCCCTCACCAACGCGGAAATCCTGTTCGGAAAATCCCTCCCATACCTTGCGGTAATGGCTTTGTTCAGCCTGGGGTACGGGCTGCAGGCCACGTTCTCCTTCGAGGCTTTGAAGGTGGCTCTGGTGTTCATGGTCCTTTCGGTCTCGATGCTTTCGTTCGGCATATTCGCAGTCCTCATATCCAGGAGCTACAGGGAGCTGACGTTCATCGGCTCGTTCAGCCTGTTCGCGTTCTTCTTCTTCATCGTCCTGCCGAACGTCTTCGCAGGCATAAACGTCCTGGCGTTCATCTCCCCCCTCGACACCGTCACGAGCATAGAGAACGGGGCGGACATACCGGGAGCGGACATAATACTCTCCCTTCTGCCGTACGGCTTCCTATCCATGTTCTTCCTCTCGTTCACGGGCGTATGCTTCAACGCGGAAGTCATGTTCTCGTCCATGGACTTCGAAAGCCTCCTCTTCCTCTTCTACGGAAACATGAGCCGCCTCCTCAGAAACGGCCTCGCCTACGTCGCAGTATCCGTGGCGCTCCTCGTCCCGTTCGTCTTCATCGTCGAAAGCATCATGGCCTACCTTGTGATGCCCCTCGGGAACATCGCGCCCCTCGCGTCCATCATCGCCCTTGCGACGGTCGAAGAGGTCGTCAAGATACTCCCCTTCTACTACCGGAAGATGAACCCCGTCGTATACGGCCTCGTCGCGGGGGTGAGCTTCTTCACGATGGAGAAACTGTTCAACCTGTACCTCATCTACAAGGTATACTCGTTCCTCGGCGGCCCATACGCCTTCTTCCTGCGGAAGTTCCTGCCGACGCTCGCACTCCACATCGCCTCGACCGCGGTGTTCGCGGCGATAGTCTACAGGCCCAAACGGGTGATATGGTATGTCCCAGGCCTCCTCGTCGCAGTCACAGCCCACGTAGTATATAATATACTGGTGATGACGGGGGCGGTATGAAAAGCATGATTATCGCGTTTCGGGAGATCAGGGCGATGTTGCATGAGAAGAGCTTCCTTCTGATGGTACTGCTTCAGCTGCTTCTCGTGTCGTCCTCAGGCCTACTCTCCGTCGGATACGTGATTCTGACGTCGCCTGAGGGAAGCGGCGCCCTCTCCCAGCTTTCCAACCTGATATACGTGGGCGTGGTCACCGACACGAAGGCGGATTACGTCAAGGCGTTCGAAGCCGGGAAAGTCCACCACACCTTCTACGAAAGCTTCCAGGTCGCGGACAAGGACTTCAAAGAAGGCCTCATAGACGCTATTTTGGTCGGCGACATCGGCGAAGACGAAAAACCTTCAGTCGTGACGTTGTATCTGCCTTCCAACAGCCCGAAGGTCCCCCTGACCAAGCTGGCCTTGAAGAAGGTGCTTCTAAAGCTTGAGGAAGGCGTGAGGGCTAGGAAGGTCGAAATCTACTCGCCGAAGGCGGAGCTCATGCCCTACAGGATGATGAGATACAACACCCAGGGACGGTACATAGAGATATACTTCATATTCACCCTCCCCCTTCTCCTCTTCCTCCCATGCGTCGTCTCAGGGAGCCTGGTGATAGACAGCATCACACAGGACCTGGAGTCCAAGAGGATACTGAACCTGGCTGCCGCCCCCATCACACCCAACCAAATAGTATTCGGAAAGGCGTTCGGGTCGCTCATACTGTCCATCACCCAGGCCACAGCCTGGCTTCTCCTCATGAGCTTCACCTTCATAAACCCGGAAAACCACCTCATCCTCATAATCCTGTGCGGCCTCTACACCACGGTCTTCATGAACGTCGGAAGCCTCCTTGCCGTATACCTGAAGAAGATGAGAAGCAGCCAGGTGCTGTATACGTTCGCGAGCATGAGCGGCATAAGCCTCTTCACACCGTTCGCCAACGTCCACCCACTGCTTCTGGAGTTCAGCCCAGCATACCTCCTCGCCAGACTCGCCCTCGGAGCATCACCAGCAGCATTCGCATGGCAGTTCACGGCCCTCTTCGCGCTCGCCGCGGCCTCCACTCTCGCGGTCATGGCGTCCGCGAAGAAGGTGACCGAACCGTAGCGGACCAGTCCCAAAGCGCCGTTAAACCGTTGTCCCCCCAAGGGCCGCGTTTGACCTCCCATATCGTATTCCCTTTTATTGTAGGCTGTCTAAGCTATAAGGGGACATGAAACCGGCAGAAGCGACCCAGAAAGCACTGTTCTACATCAGCGGAAGACAGGCTCAGCATATCGGCTGCCGGCTGACCGTGACCACTGAGATGATACATGCGGGATTCCTCAGGGGTGGCGCATTCAATCTCCCGGACGGCCGCGTGGAGGTCGTGCTGGAGGGCCGCCGGCAAGACATTGAATCCTTCCATGCGAGGATGGACGGGGGCGGTCTAGCCGAGCTGATAATTCAGCGGGCCAACGACCAGAAGGCGGTGCGGAAATTGATAGGGAATCCAGGTCTCATAGTAAACCCCTTGGAGTATCGGGATGACATTATCGTGCTTGACATCGGCTTGTTCTCCCACAGCTTGACGTTCGACCAGATATACAAGGGCGTGGACGTCTACAGGGATTTGACCGCGGCCATCAAGGACCTAAGGCAGGAAATCAAGGACAGGCACTAAGCTGGCTATGCCGCCAGGGTTCCGTCCATGAACATGTCCGTCCTTTTATACGCATGCTTTCCCATATCTAACATATCCTTTCGACTTGGGAGGTCTCTAAAATGAATAAGTTGTTCGGTTTGTTTGTTCTGTCAACGGTTCTCGTGTCCTGCGCGCAAGCTGAAAGCGCATTCGGCAGCGTGTTGGTCTACTCGGACCCCGCCGGAGCCAAGATATACGTCGACGGCGTCTACGTGGGCATGACCCCTAAAAGCGTGAAGCCGGTAGAGGCCGGGACGCATACGGTCGCTCTGGCGAAGCCGGGATACCAGAGCAAGACGATGAAGGTCGATGTCCTAGCAGGAAAGACGCAGACCTTGCGCATCAGCCTGGGAGAGGCCACCATGGGCATGCTGACCGGGTACGCGACCTTGGCGTCATGCGGTCCCTCCCCGTCGGCTACGGTCTACGTCGACCAGGGCCCGTTCTCAAGAGGCGACTTCTTCGTCTACGGAGGAAAAATCTACGAATACGTGGAGGCGTATGAGCCGCCTGCAGAACCCTCCACCATGCATGTGACCTTGAAGGATGAGAACTGCAGGCAAATCGACGTCCCATTGAACGCACTCACAATACACGATGCAGCAACGCCGATACGGTACTCGACCGGGGACGGCGGTGAAATCCGCATCGAACTAACCGAGGAGAATCCCGCCGACAGCGACGTGTACTTCCTCGGCCAGCCGGAACTGGTATTCATACCGATGCTGGGTGATCCGATGAATACGGGCCTGCTTTTCGGCGGCGGTGAACTCTACACCTACGTCACCCCCGAATACCAGACCATCTGCAGCCACTCCACAAAGACGGCAGTACCCGCAGGGCAGCTTCCGCCGCTTGACACGGTCGACCCGAGGACGTACTGCCACCCAATTAGCCTCCCGGACCTGAAGGCCGAGGATATGATATGGTACCCAGCCCACCCCGAGCCAGGTGAGCTTGTCACCGCATACGGGCGGGTGTCAAACCAAGGCAGGGAAGCCTCTCCAGGATATGACGTATCGGTATACCTCGACGGAAGCCTACTCAAAAAGGTCTCGGCAAGTCCGCTTTCGCCGAACGGCAATATCGACGACGTAAGCCTCTTCTACCAAAGCATCCCCGCTGGGTACCACTACATACGGTACGTCGTCGACCCAGCCAACGAGGTACGGGAGGAGCGTGAAGACAACAATGAATACACCTCCTCGATTACGGTCTCAGAGAATCCCCCTGTGCCGGACCTTGCAGTCGAAGACATATCCTGGTACCCCCCAGAACCAATGAACACCAGCGGCATCAACATCTACTCACGGATAAGGAACATCGGCCCAGGCCGCTCATCACTCCAGGCAATCGAGACGTACGTGGACGGCAGGCTCAACACCTACCACGGCCGCCTAGCCTGGCTTGGCGTGGGCGAAGCATACAACGAGGCCACACTGCCGAAAAGGTATGATGCAGGCGCGCACCAGGTCACTGTCAAAGTCAGCGAATCCGCGGCTGCAGGCGAAGAAAACCTAGGGAACAACATCCTCACGAAGACCATGATGGTGGGGCCGTCGACGACAACCACCATCCCTGCGACGCCCTGCAGCGTGCCGAACCCATGCCTGTCGAAAGGCCAGTACTGCGAACTCGACAGGTGCAATCCGGAAAGCGGCGCATGCGTCAACACACCAAGGACCTGCCCCGGCACCGTAGCCAACTACCAGGTCTGCGGCTGCAACAGGAAAACCTACCAGAGCGACTGTCTGAGGAGGAAGGCGAAGGTCTCGCTCGCATACCCGGGCAAATGCACGACCACCACGACAACCACCCTTGCGCCCGACCCCGCGGCCTCTGATGCGTTTATCAAAAGGGCAGCCTCAAGAAGCGGGAACGACCTGACCATGTTCTTCCTCAATGTTGTGAACCGGGGGCAGGGGACTCTTAAGTCTCCGGTAAAAATAGACGTCATATGCGAGCCGACGGCCGAATACCCGCAAGGTTACACGGCCACGGACTATATCAGACGGACCATCAAGCCGGGGCAGGATGCCCAGGGGATTTTCAGAACCTTCTATTCCATGACCTCCGGCAGGCCTCTGACCGTAACATGCGAATTCTCCCTCACGGCAGACCCGGACGCATCAACGGAAAACAACAAAATCACAAGGACGCTGAAGGCGAATCCGCTGAAGTGCGCGTCGAACACGGACTGCATCGAAGGATATTTCTGCGGACTCACGCCATGCAGGGCCAAACAAGGCAAATGCACGCAGGTCCCAGAGGAATGCACGGCGCAAGACAACCCGGTATGCGGCTGCGACAGGGTGACCTACTCCAACGACTGCGAACGCAGGAAGGCGAAGGCGTCGCTGGCCTCCAAGGGCAGGTGCACGAACACCACGACCTGCAGCGACCCCGACCTCGGGGACGTGGGGGTCAAAGGGACATGCACTGACAAGGGAGACTGTAAATCCGGCTGCAAAGACAGGTGCTACACGGAACCGGTATCCGTGATGGAGTACTCATGCAAAGAGGGCAGATGCCAGATTTCGACACTACCCTGCCCAATGCGCACAATCTGCAAGGACGGGGCGTGCGTTAAGATGGAAGAGTGCGAGCCGTACCACAAGACCCTGGTGGACGTAAACCAGGGCCCGTTGTCGAGGGGGGACCTCTTCGTCTTCGCAGGCAAGGTGTACGCCTACCAGGATGCCGCCGAGCTTGAGGACGGCGTGACGATGCGGGTGACGCTGAAGGACGTCAGATGCCGGACCATAGACCTAGAACTGGCCGCGATATCCGGCCCGAGCTTCACATATACGACGCATAAAGGCGAGGAGATAGTCATAAGGCCCGATGCCGGCAATCCTGCGGACAGCGACGTATACTTCGGCAGATACGGCGACATAGGCGTCTTATTCGACGGAGGCGACCTCTACACCTACGTGACTGCGGAAAGCCAGGACATCTGCTCCAGGGAGTTCATGGTCACGCAGCTTCCGTTCGGGCAGATAGCGGACCCAAGCCAGTACGACCCGAAGGAATACTGCAGACAGACCACCTAAGAAAAACCGGACATGGAGGGCCTAAAAAACCCTCCAACCCCGGATTTTCGGCATATACCTCCGTGGGCAGACAGGTCTTGAGGCTCCTTTAAAGGGGACATTTTGACATATCAACGGCTTTTATAAATAAAATGTTCAATACACGTGATAATTAAGAAATGTAGGAGCCCCCAGAAGGACCTTTTTCGTTTAGGGGAATTTCTTCTTGAGTTTCGCCAGCTCCTCGTGGTTTTTTTGGTTCTTCTTCAGGGGGTCCATCCGAACCTTCTCCTCAAGCTCCGCTATATGCTCCATCATCTTGTGCCTGGCCTTGTTCATGTCCTTATTCCCCATAAAAAAAATCACCTCATAGGATAGCAGCATATGCGATGATAAGGGTATAAATGCTCGCGGGCACACTTTGATACTCCTAATGGAAAACAAGTTTTTTTCAGCGTGTCTCCGCCTCGCCTGAACTATCGAGTTGCGTCCTGTGCTGGTTTCTCCAATAATTGCTCTTTTCCTCAACTATCTTTCTGGGGGATTGTTGTTGGCGTATGTTTGGGTGTGTTGTTGCAGGTAGAATCTCGTGACCCGTTCCGCCTCCACGGCATCCGCCAGGTATAGTGGCATACGAGTCGAAGACGGCCTGGCCCCTCTACTTCCTGGAGGCTAGGTAGGCGAGCGCTGGGGCGAGGAGTAATATCAGTGCTGGTATGGCCAAGGACGCGAACTCCGGCGCCGGGTAGTCGTAGCTGTATCCCCCTAGCTCTATGACGTCGTTTCCGCATGTGATGGCCGTGTGCAGGTCGCTCATGTACCCCCTCGCAGGCATCCCGATAAGGTTCTTGTTGACCTTGATTTCTATGACGTAGTTTTGTACGCTGTGGTCAGGGATGCCGGAGCTCTTGTAGACGAGGTTTGCGTATCCTTTCACAATCGCGCCTGGGACGCTGCAGTTCAAGGTCGAGGGGCCATTGGATGGGAAGCCCATGCTCGCCTGCGGCAGTGTCCATTTGGGCATGTAGCAGACGAGTCCCTTCTGCGGCCCGGAGGTCTTGATGCCGTATTCGTATCCGTACTGGCCTGTGGAGTCGTCGCGGTCCAGGTCCAAGGCGAGGTCGCCTGTGTCCGTGTGCCTGCCCCACCTGTCCGTGTGTCCTGATTCTGATATCGACGTCACAATCGCAAAGTACGCGTATCCTACGGTGTCGTCGAAGTACATGGCCTCTATGTCGTATGGTTCGCCGCCCGCGCGGCCGTCGTATTTCCTGCCGCCCACGACGGAGGCGGGTTCGTCGTAGTCAGAGTAAGTCGGTCCTTGGCCTTGTACGTGGACTCCCTTCGCATTGTATCCGGGTATCCCCGTGTCCCAGTCGAGGCAGTTGCCGTAGAGCCAGGTGTTAGGGACGCAGTCGTCGTCGATGTCGTCTTCGACCTTCCAATCAGTCGTATTGGCTTTCGGAACCCATGCGCTGACGTTGCCTGAGAGGCCGTTTGACAGGTCAACGCCCCAGTCGCTGAGGTCCCCGTCTACCGTGTATGCCAGGGCGGTGCCGCTGAAAACCGCGGCAGTCAGAAACAGTGCAAATGCTTTTTTGTTCATTACCCACAACCTGCTCAAAACAATGTTTAATATTATACAATGTTCCTATATAAATACTTGTACATTGTTGATTTTCTGATTTTAGGGTATATAAGCGGGTAGCGCGCTTATCTACCCATGGTAGCTGAAACGTACGGCTTGGCAAAGAAGTGGTTTGTCTCGGCGTTGGCAATCCTTGTCCTTGTGGTGTTGGTGTCGAAGACCAGTTACCTGACCGACCTATTTTTCATGCTCTGGGTGATGACAGGCATGATAATCCTCTACCGCGCCAGGACGATGAAAAGGGAACGGCTTCCAGAATGGGTGAAGGTCGTCCTCCTCATTCTGGGCCTCGCATCCTGCGCCATGAGCTTCCTCAACATCCCCCTGGGCATCGGCCGCCCGCCGTACAGCCTCGACGACTTCAGCCTCCTTGTCGCGGGCGCGTCGCTTGTCGCATTCACCCTCCTTGACGTATCGCCTCTGATACCACCCATCATCATCCCCGCAGTCGTAGTCCTCGGATACCAGATATTCGGCTCCGCTCCGTCCCTATGGTTCACGCCGCTTGTGCCACCGACCATCGCGATTCTGAACGCGGTCTTGAACGTTGTCGGACTGAAACCGGCAGTCGATGGAAACATACTCTCATACCTCACAAGCCACGGCGAGCTGGTGCGGATTTCAATTGTCGCGGACTGCACCGGCATCTGGTCGCTGATAGCTTATGGGGTGTCGGTGGTGATGGTCCTTGTGCTCCTTCCAAAAATCAAATCCAAAGGCTATCTCCTGATAGCGGCCGGATTCCCGATAACCTACCTACTGAACATACTCCGGGTGACTTTGATACTGGTCGCAGTATACCACCTGAATGTGTCTTGGCTTCAGACCCTCCACATGCACATGGGATGGATGGTGTTTTCGGCGTGGATGCTGGTATTCTGGTACGGCTTCTTCTCTATGCGCCTTTACGAGAAGAAGAAAGAATGACGGCGGCTATGAGGCCGGCATATGCAGCCAACGAGATGCCGGCCTTCGAGACGACCGTATACCTCTGGTCGTTGAACAGCCACACCTCCCAGCCGTCGGGGATGAGGAAGCCAGTTTTGGCAAGGGGGTAAAATAGCGGGGCTCCGTAGATGCCGGAGTTCATGTCGAAGAACAGGTGCCCCATCAGCATGACAAAGAAAATGACCCCCCACTCCTTTCTTGAGAAATAACCTACCAGTGCCGCGGCCGCCAAGACCACGAACACGTTGTGGAGGACGAGCGTGTGGGCTATCCCGAAGTGCGGGAGGAGGTGGTCGACGTCTATGAGGAGGGATGCGGCCCCCAAAGCCGGGATGGTCTGAGGCCTTAACTTCAGCCTGAGGCCGCATGCCAAGAGATAACCCCCTGCAAGGGACAGGATGAGGTGGGTGAGGGAGTCCATGTCACTTGTTGGATATTTCGGCTTCGACGATGCCGACCAAGGCCTCAACATTCCTTGAGTACAGGGCAAGCCTCAGGTCGGCCCTGTCGCCGGTCCCGTTTGCGATAAGCGGCGTGAGGTCCAGCTCCTGGAATCTTAGCCCGGCGCCCTTCTTGCATTCCGAGTCCCTGGGTGCGTAGGGTATGTCCATGGATGATGATTCGTCGACCGTGTCGCCGTCTGCCGCGTATCGGAACACCCTCCAGTAGGAGTTGAGGGGCGGCTCCCGGGGGGATTCGTTCCTCGGGGAGATGATGACGGCTGAGCGGTTGGTGGCGCTCGCGTTGTAGGTCGCGTTTGTGGCAAGCGGATGCCTCTCAAGCTCCTCCCTGAGGTTCTGGAACCAGCTGGAAAGGTTTCCTGCAGGCTCGTCGTAGGCGTAATCGTATCCCTGCAACGGAGCCTTCACCTCCTGGAACAGCAGGGCCACCCTGAATTTGGCCTTCCTTTCGACGCCGTCCTCCACCAGATGGGCGTACCCGATATCGTATCCTGACGCCTCAACGCACGAGTGCGCCAAGGCCGCGTAGCGGTAATCGTCCAAGTCGCCGTCGCCCATGTCTGAGGTGACGTCGTAGGGGCCCATCGCATGCGGGGCCGAATCCGCCGCCGCCACCGTCGAATTGAACAGGGCATCGCCGCAGCCGCCAACCCAATCCCGGCCGGAGCGGTCCCGGAAAAAGCTGACGCTGTCAAAATTGGACCTGTACACCCCGGCGACAGAGTCGTTCTCGCAGGACAACAGCCGCCGGGACTCGACCTTGAACGTGGTCGAGGCGTTGGCGGACACGCCGTATGAATCAATGCAATAGACTGTGACGTTGTTGGATCCCTCCAAAGCCCTGAAGTACCTGTTCCCGTTGAGCGGACCGCCTTCTTCGCCGTTGGCCACGAACCAGCACCCGACGCCCTGCTTGTTCACCGAGTAGGTGAGGGGGACCTTTTTCGAGCTGTAAACCCTCCCCCTGGCCGGTTCGATTAGCCTGATGAACGGTATCCTCATGTCCTCCACGCAGGGCTTGCATTCGCCTCCGCAGTCGACCCCGGACTCCTCGAGCAGGTCCCTCTTCTTGTTGAAGCAGTGGCATGGCCTGCAGGGCCCGCCGCAGTCGATCCACCTCTCGTTCGTGTCGTTCACTCCGTTGTAGCACGATGTGGGATAGCAGGTGTCCTCTCCGTCGACGCAGGAATCACCGTACCCGCAGGATGCGAAGTCCTGCACCTCCTGCCTCATCACGCACCTTGCGGCATCGGACTGGGGGTCCGCGCACCGGCTGTGGACGTACTGCCTGAGAATCTTGCTGCCCATGCACTGATACCCTGTGACGTAGGACGTGTTGCCGCAGTCGCCGTTGACCTCGCATCTGACGCAAGGCCTCCGGATGTAGCTCAGATACGGCGCATAG